>Ga0224531_1000058_pt1 | contig 69566 bp, 69 predicted proteins | sample CBST100metaG_FD_179876 | JGI IMG/M metagenome (GOLD analysis project Ga0224531, IMG submission 179876) | Peat soil microbial communities from Stordalen Mire, Sweden - C.B.S.T100 | ecosystem: Environmental > Terrestrial > Soil > Wetlands > Peat | place: Sweden: Norrbotten County, Stordalen Mire...
GCGATCGAATATACGATCCATTCGTCGCAGATAGCGAATTATCCTCCGGAATATCAACTGAAACCATTCGATAAAACAAAATTGACCGACGTGCTTGATCGGATCGTGGGGACATTCAAGTTCGAATGAATCTATATTCGTAATTACTCACAAGACCCGGAATGACAGCATTTCATCCATGAAACCAAAAGCTCAAAAAATAACGGTCATTATCGTTTTCTTGCTTGTTATTATTTTTGGTATCGGACAATTTTTCGGGCGTATTCCAATTTCCGGCAATAGTGCGACCGACCAGAATACGGCGGTTGCTCCAACTCCGACTCCGACGCCAACGCAGATTGTCGCTTTCGTTCCGCAACCTGCAAGTTCCACGCCGGTCGTTAAGGGTTCCTGCTGGACAAGTTCGATCGCGGCACCGTATCGCACGGATGCCTGGCGTTGTACGGTAGGGAACAGCATCCAGGATCCGTGTTTTGCGATAAACGGAAGTACGAGCACCTTGCTTTGCGGTATGGATCCGGCCAATCCTGCGGCAACATCGAGTTTTGTCCTGTCTCTCACGAAGCCTCTTCCGGTAACAAGCAGTTCTATTCCTGAAATTCCGAGCAATTGGGCGTGGCTCGTGGAATTGCAGGATGGAACGGTCTGTTCGCCATTTACGGGAACGCTGCCGTTCGCGGCGGATCAGGAGGTTGCAGAATATGGTTGTGCGCCAAAAGTATCCGGTGGTCCGGCGTGGGATATTTTCGGTGATCTGAACGCTTCTTCCGGCGTTTGGACGGCAAAGATAGGAATGCTTTCCGCATCAACCTCGACTTTCCCGCCCCCGATCGTCACCTCATCCGTTGTTTCCGTGATGTCAGTTTGGCAATAGATAGGTTCTAAGAAATTTTTTTCAATATCATTTTTGAAGCTTTCATTGAAAATTGAAAACTGTAAATCGAAAATCGTTCCTGGTATACTGTAATCAATGACCGATGCACCGAAGGGGCAAGATGATCTTCATTCGCAACTCGCGAAGATCCGGCGTGCCGGCGAGGAGCGCGCGGCGGAGCGTCTTGCGGAAAAATTAGGATATCCTTATGCCGACCTCTCCAAGATGCCGGTTTCTTTGGATGCCGTCCGCGTGATACCCGAAGCCGACGCCCGCGACGGGAAGATATCCGCGATCGAAGTGCGCGATAAGAAGATCGCCGTTGTTGCGGTGAATCCGATCTTGCCCGCAACCATGAAGGCACTCGATGATCTTGTTGCGCAGAAGTACGAGACGAAAGTTTTCGTGGTGTCGCCGTCAAGCTTGGAGTCGGCATTCGCCTTATATAAGTTTGTGAAGCCGCCTACGGAATCCGTTGCGGGTAAAGTTGCCATTTCAAAGAATCGCCTCGAAGAATTGACGGGCCAGCTTGTGACGCTTGAAGCTATCCATACTACGATCATGAATCTGGATTTTACGAAAGCTTCTCCGAGCGATCTTATCCAGATATTGTTCGCGGGAGCGCTCGCGGTCCATGCGTCGGATATTCACACTGAGGCAGGGGAGAAGCAGGCGAAGATCCGTTTCCGCGTGGACGGCCTTTTGCATGATATCTGCGAACTTCCGCTTTCGTTCTATGCCAATTTCGTCTCACGCGTGAAATTGCTTTCGGAGATGAAGCTCAACGTCCGGAACGAGGCGCAGGATGGGCGCTTTACGATCAATCTTGCCGGCAAGGATATCGAAATGCGCGTTTCGGTCATTCCGGCGGAGTTCGGCGAAACGATCGTCATGCGTGTTCTCGATCCGTCGGCTACGATGGTCGGTTTGCCGAGTCTTGGTTTGCGTGCCGACAATCTCGTGATCGTGAAGAGGGCGCTCGACCGGCCGAACGGCCTCATTTTGAACACCGGCCCGACAGGATCCGGCAAAACGACGACACTTTATGCGTTCCTTCGTTCCGTGAACAGTTCGGAGATGAAGATCATCACGCTTGAAGATCCAATCGAGTATCGCATTGAGGGAATTGAACAGACGCAGGTGGACGAGGAAGCGGGATATACGTTCGCGAACGGTCTTCGCGCCATCGTCCGGCAGGATCCCGATGTGATCTTGGTCGGCGAGATCCGCGATCTCGAAACGGCTGATATCGCAATGCAATCGGCTTTGACCGGACACCTCGTGCTTTCGACGCTCCACACGAACGATGCGGTTGGCGCCGTGCCGCGGCTCATCAACCTTGGCGTGAAAGCGGTTTCGATCGGGCCGGCCCTCGCGCTCGTGATCGCCCAGCGGCTGGTTCGCGTACTATGCCCCGAGTGTAAAAAGGAAGTTCCGGTTGATGATGCGATGAATGAAAAGATAAAAGCTTTGCTTGCCCGCTTGCCGGCACAGGTCGACAAAACGCTCTATGAGCATCCGACGTTTTTCGCTCCGGTTGGCTGTCCAAAGTGCAACGGCATCGGCTACAAAGGACGCGTCGGCATTTTTGAATTTTTGGAAGGCGGTCCCGATCTTGAAACTACGATCCTTCATGAAGCGTCCGAAGTTGCGCTCCGCGAAGTGGCGAAACGGCAGGGGATGGTCTCGATGCAGGAAGACGGAATCCTAAAGGCGATCGAAGGAAAGACGACGCTCGATGAAGTGAAGGATGCGACTGGTGAGCTTGCGTGGTGATCCTCTCCCATACCATCGAAAAAAAGGCTCAGAACCGAGACAGAACCTTGTCGCGAGGTTCGGACCTGAAGCTTGGATGCCGACCCTTGCCGGAATGACGGCAAAGATTCCTCGCGGCGCTCGGAATGACACATAGGACAAAATCGGAAATATGAATAGCCTTCCGATTTGCGTTTCGTTGTTTTATTTGTTACACTCTTGCCTATGGATTTAGCTGCAAAAGAACGAACGGTTTTCGGGAAAAAAGTGAGCGCGCTGCGGCGCGGCGGTTTGATCCCTGCGGAACTTTACGGTCATGGCGTTTCGAACGTCCATCTTTCGATTTCCGCGAAGGACTTCACGAAGATATATGCTGTCGCCGGCGAGAATACGGTCATTACCTTGACGACGGAAACCGATAAATTCCCCGCGATCATTCATAGCGTCGAGCGCCATTACATTTCGGGCGAGCCGGCGAGCATCGATTTCTATCGGGTCAATATGAAGGAAAAGATCACGGCTCGTGTTCCGATCGAATTCATCGGGGAGTCTCCGGCGATCCGCGAGAAGGGCGCGGTCATCAACAAATCAATGGATGAGATCGAAGTTGAAGCTTTACCGAGCGACTTGCCGCATCAGTTCACCGTTGATCTCTCGGTTCTGGACGATATCGACAAGACGATCTATGTCCGTGATCTTGCGGTACCGAAGGGCGTCACGTTGCTCGTGGAAGGGGAGACGGCCATTGCGACAGCGACCGCACCGCGCGCCGAAGAAGAAGTGGTCGCTCCGGTTGCCGATGTCTCGGAGGTGAAAGTGGAAGCGGAAGAAAAAGTTGCCGAGCGCGCTGTCGGAAAAGAAACGGAGGAGAAAAAGTAGATATAAGAATATCGTCGTTTCGAGAAACTGGAGAGCGAAGAAGGAATTCCCTTCTTCGCTTTTTTTCTGTCGTCCCCGTGGAAGCAGGGACTCAGGTTAGTATTTGAAAGGCCTGGATTCCCGCCGTGCCCGCTCCGCCGAAGCGGCTTCGCGAAGGCCGGACGCGGCAACGACGAAAGAAATAGTCGGTACGACAGAAGATGATGGAATTTTCTCTGGCGTCGGATTTTTTTCTTTTCTTACCTCGGCTTAACGTGGTATAATGGAATTGTTATGGAGCAACCTATAAAACCGCGCGTTGCGGGAGATATCGTCCCTCGGCGCGGCCGCGGAGGGAAATGGAACGCATTCAGTGTATCGAAATTACGCCTCAATCTTTCTTCTCGGAAACGCGGCACGAGGATATCGCTGGTGAAACTTATGCGCCCGGTCATCATTGCCGTTGCGGTCGCCTTTTTTGTTTTCGGCTCGGTTCTTGCGCCGACGGTCTTCACCCGTGCGTCGGGCGATACGGCATCATCGAACTCGAGCGTTGCGGAACGAGCCCAGCTTGAAAGCCAGTTGCAACAGCTTGAAACGCAGATCGACCAATATCAGGGTCAGATCTCAAGCTATGAAAAACAGGGAAACACGCTCTCGGATCAGATCGCAACGCTGAATGCAAAGATAGCCAGCGTCAATTTGCAGATCCAGGCGACCAATCTGACCCTCACCGAGCTTAATCAGAATATCGCGCAAACGCAGTCCCAGATCGCCACGACGCAATCGGAGATCGTAAGCAAGGAAGCGGCGCTCGGCAACTTGATCCAGGGTCTTTATAAGAATGACCAAGTGAGCTTGATCGAAATTTTTCTCAAAAATCCCCAACTTTCCGACTTCTGGAACGACACCCAGAACATCTCCCTTCTTCAGGACAATCTTCGCGTTGCCGTGACCCAGGTGACCGATCTGCAGGGTCAATTGCAGGATCAGCAGCAGCAGTTCGAAGCATCGAAGGCGGATACGGTTAACATCGCGGCATATCAGCAGGCGCAGGCCCAGGAGATCGCGAGCACGAAGAGTCAAAAGAATCAGTTGCTCTCCGAGACCAAGGGCCAGGAATCGAAATATCAGACACTCTTGAAACAGACCCAGGCGACGGCAGCGCAGATCCGTGACCGTATTTTCCAGCTCTTGGGCGGTGGCCAGCTTTCGTTCGAGGACGCGTATCAATATGCAAAACTTGCTTCGAACGCGACCGGCGTTGATCCGTCGCTGATCCTCGCGGTCCTTGATCGTGAATCCGCGCTTGGCCAGAACGTCGGACGGTGCAGTTATGATTCAGCGATGAGCCCCTCGAACATTCCTATATTTCTGCAGATAACCAAACAGCTTGGCCTCGATCCCTCTACGATGATGGTGTCGTGTGCGAACTCCGACGGCGCTTATGGCGGGGCGATGGGGCCGGCGCAGTTCGAACCATCGACCTGGGAGCTTTACGCGCCGGATGTTGCCAAGATCACCGGAAATAATCCGCCGTCGCCATGGAGCAACGCCGATGCCTTTGCGGCGACAGGTTTATACCTTGAAGACGCGATGTCGGGATGCAAGGCGAACTATACCGCGGCCGTGAGCATTGAGCGGTGCACGGCGGCGAAATATTATGCAGGTAGCCGGTGGAAGAATTATCTTTGGACCTACGGTGAGGCGGTCGTTGAGCGGGCGCAGTCCTTCGCGCAGGATATCGCGACGATCACGTCATCGTAAGCAAAATTATAAATTTTATCTTTTTTTGTCATCCTGAGTTTAGCGAAGGATCCCTAGAGATTTCTCGCACGGCTCGAAATGGCAGAATAGTTTTGATTTTTCCGCAAAGTTTGTTATTCTTAGCAACACTCATGGAAGATATCTCACCAGAACAGGAACAGCCAAAAGAAATCGAAAATCCGCATGGTGCGGATTTTTTGCGCCGAAAAAAATGGAGCATATTGTTCATTGCGGCGATCATTGGTGTCCTTATTTTTTTTGCCGCATCGGTTTTTTCCGGTCTTGCTCCGATAAAATCTTCGAAGGGAGGAAGCGTCGGAACGGTGACCGTTAAGGTCGCACAGGGCGAGAGCTTCTCGGAAGTGGTTACGGCACTTGCGTCGGCGCATCTTTTGCGCGCGCGCCCGGCGTTCGAAATCGCCGCATTTACGAGCGGCAAGGCCTTTCATATACAATCAGGCACGTATCGTCTCTCGGCTGCGATGTCGGGTTTCGCCATTCTCAGGGAACTTTCCGCCGGAGCTTCAACGGTAAAAGTGACGATTGCAGAAGGCTCGAATATTTACGAGATCGATCAGGAGCTTGCGGCTGCCGGCGTCATTTCGCGGGGCGACCTGATCAACTTCAAGGATGACGGCGATCTGGAAGGGAAGCTTTTTCCCGATACCTATCAGTTCTATTTTTCATCGGACGTTGCGGACGTTGCGCAGAAATTTTTGGACAATTTCAACGAAAAGGCGGGACCGACGCTCGCAACGGATCCGAAGAATGTCGAAAAGGACCTGACGCTCGCATCGATTGTGGAAAAAGAAGCGCCCAATCCGGAGGATCAAAGCATTATCGCCGGCATTATGGAAAAACGGATGGCGAAAGGCATGCGTCTTCAGATCGATGCAACGGTATGTTACGCGAAACAGATCACGTTGCCGACGGATATCGTGGATTGCTCGGCGCTCACGCACACGGATTTCTCTCCGGATTCTTCGTATGATTCGACCTATAATACGTATCTCTATGCGGGATTGCCGCCGGGACCCATTGGAAATCCGGGCATTGCGGCGATCACGGCAGTGCTTCATCCCGTGAGTTCTTCTTATCTTTATTATGTGAGTGATCCTGCAACAGGGAAGATCATCTATGCTTCGACGCTCGCGGAACAGGACGCAAACATAAAGAAATATCTGAGCGATTGATATCTGAGCTAAAAAATATAAACGTAGTTTTTTGTTTTTCGGCAATCTAAGCGGAAGTGGGCAAGGAATGCGTGAGCGAATAGGAAAATTGTCGGGTGCCCGGCGACTGCGGAGCCGGGCGATATTTTCCGTTATGAGCGGGCTGCATTCTTCGAGCTTCCCGCCTTCGCAGGGACGGGTTCCGCGGGTTGTCAAAAACAAAAACCCGGAGTCCTTGACAAATGGATGTCAAATGGAGTTAAATACCTAGACATCATGTTTGGAGAGGATTAATCGAAAGGTTCGGTGAGGGAACGGTACCGCTTAGCAAAGGGGAGCGGTTTGCCGTTTTTTGCGTGTACGAGGCGATGGGGTACACGATAATTTCTTAATTTAGCCAATACGCGTTTTTGAAAGGCGACCAAAAACGTGAGAAGGAGCATCTCGTAGCACCTTCTCTTTATATAATAAAAAATAAACAAACAATGGCGAAATTTTCTTCAGTCAAAGATTTCTCAAAATCAAAACCTCTCCTCGCGCCGCTCGACCTTAACGAGGCGCAGCTTAAATCTTATCGGTGGTTTTTAGAAAAAGGGCTGAAGGAAATTTTTGACGAGATATCGCCGATTCCGGACCATACCGGGAAGGAATTTGCGCTCTCGTTCGTGGGCTATCGTTTTGACGAGCCGAAGTATGACGAACCGACGGCGCGTTACAAGGAAGCGACCTATGAAGCTCCGTTGCGGGTAACGGTGAAGCTTGCCAATAAGCGTACAGGTGTCGAGCAGTCACAGGAGATCTATTTCGGCGATTTCCCGATCATGACCTCGCGCGGAACGTTCATCATCAACGGCGTCGAGCGCGTTGTGGTTTCTCAGCTTGTGAGGTCTTCCGGCGTTTCGTTCTCGGCGACGCCATGGCATGGCAAGCAGCTTTTTGGCGCAAAGATCATTCCGACGCGCGGCGCCTGGCTTGAGTTCGAAACGGCGGCTGATGGCGAGATCGCGGTGAAGATCGACCGCCGCCGCAAAGTACCGGTGACGGATATGCTTCGCATCTTCGGCATGGATACGGCGGAGATCCGCAAGACGTTCACTGACGAGAACGGGCCTTCCTCCTATATTGAAGCAACTCTTAAGAAGGATATTGCCGAGGACGCCGGCGCTTCATACGTCGAGATCTATCGTCGTTTGCGGCCGGGCGATCCGGCAAATGCGGAAACCGCGAAGAATCTCGTGAGCGCTATGTTCGAGCGCTCCGATCGTTACGATCTTTCCGAGGTCGGACGATATAAGATGAACCAGCGGTTGAGCCTTGATAAGAAGAAAGCGAGCCGTTTGCTCGATAAGGAGGATCTTATTTCCATCGTGCGCGAGGTTGTCAGATTGAACAACGATCCTGACGCGGAGGCGGACGATATTGACCATCTTGGCAATCGTCGTTTAAAGACCGTGGGCGAGCTTTTGCAGGGAAGAATGCGCATCGGACTCGCGCGCTTGCGGAGGATCGTGCAGGACAGGATGTCCACGGAAGACCGCGATACCATCCAGGCATCCCAGCTTGTGAACTTCCGGCCCATCACCGCGGTCGTGAAGGAATTTTTCGCGTCATCCCAGCTCTCGCAGTTCATGGATCAGGTGAATCCCTTGGCCGAGCTCGAACATAAGCGGCGTATTTCAGCCTTGGGTCCCGGTGGCCTCACGCGTGAGCGCGCAAGCTTCGAAGTTCGCGATGTGCACAGTTCGCATTATGGCAGGATCTGTCCGATTCAGAGTCCGGAAGGCGCGAACGTCGGTCTTATCAACTATCTGGCAAGCTTCACGCGCGTCAATGATTTCGGGTTCCTCGAAGCTCCGTACGCGAAAGTAGTGAATGGCACGGTGACGAAAGAGATCGTCTGGTTCGATGCGTTCGAGGAGGAAAAATACAACATCACACACGCGGGATCGCCGCGCGACGCAGAGGGTCATTTTATCGGTCCGCTCGTTGAGGCGCGCATTAAAGGAGAGGCAGGTACATGTACGGTGAGCGAGATAGATTATGTTGATGTCGCTCCGCACGAATTCGTTTCCGTTGCAACGTCGCTTATTCCATTTTTACAGAACGATGATGCGACCCGCGCGCTCATGGGTTCGAACATGCAACGACAGGCAGTCGTTTCCGTGCACCCCGACGCTCCGTACGTTTCGACGGGCCAGGAAGATTCCGTGGCGCGGCATTCCGGCTATGTGATCATGGCCGAGGATGACGGTACGGTCGTGGCTGCGGACGCCGCGCATATTTCGGTGAAGTACAAGAAGCTTGGCGTGAAGCATTACACGCTCGAGAAGTTCAAGCGATCCAACCAGTACACCTGTATTTCCCAGAAGCCGCTCGTGACGACGGGCGATGTCGTGAAGAAGGGACAGATGATGACCGATGGTCCTTCGATCGAGAACGGGGTTCTTGCGCTCGGTCAGAACCTGCTCGTCGCATTCGTTTCTTTCGAGGGCGCGAACTTCGAAGATGCCATCGTGCTTTCGGAGCGCGTCGTGCGTGAAGATCGTTTCACGTCGATCCATATCGATGAATATTCCTGCGATGTGCGCGATACGAAGCTCGGTCCGGAAGTGACGACCTACGACATCCCGAACGTTTCGGAGGACAAGCTGAAGAATTTGGATGAAGAAGGAATTATCCGCATCGGCGCCGAAGTGAAACCCGGCGATATTTTGGTCGGTAAAATTTCTCCGAAAGGCGAGTCGGAACTCACTTCGGAGGAACGCTTGCTCCGCGCTATTTTCGGCGAGAAGGCGCGCGACGTGAAGGACACTTCGCTCACCTTGCCGCATGGCAAGATCGGCCGCGTGGTGAACGTGAAGATTTTCGATCGCGAACGCGGTGATAAGCTTGAACCGGGCGTCATCCGTCGCATTCAGGTTGAGATCGCGGAACTGCGCAAAGTGCAGGCGGGAGACAAGCTCTCCGGACGCCACGGCAACAAAGGCGTCATTTCGCAGGTTCGCGCCGTCGAAGACATGCCGTATCTCGCCGATGGAACGCCGGTTGATATCATTTTGAATCCGCTCGGTGTTATTTCCCGTATGAACCTTGGGCAGATCCTGGAAACCCATCTCGGCTGGGCCGCGAAGAAACTCGGTTATCGCGCGATCACGCCGGGTCTTGATTCGGCAACCGAAGAGGAGATCCGCGCGGAACTTAAGAAGGCCGGTTTGCCGGAAGACGGCAAAGCGACACTGTATGACGGTCGCACCGGCGAACCGTTCCAAAACCGCGTGACGGTCGGACAGATCTATATTTTGAAATTGAACCATCTTGTCGAAGACAAGGCGCACGTTCGTTCCATCGGTCCATACTCTTTGATCACGCAGCAGCCGCTTGGCGGCAAGGCGCAGTTCGGCGGCCAGCGTTTTGGTGAAATGGAGGTCTGGGCACTTGAAGGTTACGGCGCGCGGCATACCTTGCAGGAAATGCTCACGATCAAGTCGGATGATATTCTCGGCCGCGCGGCGGCATACGAATCGATCATCCGCGGCGAACCGATCAAGGAACCGAATGTTCCGGCGTCGTTTAACGTTCTCGTGAGCGAACTCAAATCGCTCGGTTTCAACATTCAGCCGCTCTATGAGGTGGAGACTGATCGCAAAGATGCCTTCTCGGCCTTGAAGATATCGATCGCTTCGCCGGAAGATATTTTGCGCTGGTCGCATGGCGAGGTGACGAAACCGGAAACGATCAACTACCGTACACAGCGTCCGGAAAAGGATGGCTTGTTCTCGGAGCGTATCTTCGGTCCGACGAAAGATTACGAATGCTACTGCGGTAAATACCGCCGTATCCGGTATAAAGGCGTCATCTGCGATAAGTGCGGTGTGGAAGTGACGAAGGCTTCGGTGCGCCGCGAGCGCATCGGCCATATCGAGCTTGCCGCTCCTGCGAGCCATATCTGGTTCCTGAAGAGCATTCCGTCGCGACTTAGCTTGGCGCTTGATGTTTCCGCGCAGAAATTGGAGCGCGTCATTTACTATTCTGCGTATATCATCACGGAAGTAGAAGAAGAGAACCGGAAATCATCACTCGAAGAACTGGAGCGCGAGCTCAAGGGGAAATTAAAGACGGTTGGAACGAAGGACAAGGAAGTGAAAGGGGAGATCGTCGAGGCCGCGGAGACGACACGCGATTATTTGAAGAATCTGCGCGTCGGCCAGATACTCTCGGAGTCCGAATATTTCAATCTGTCACGTAAGTTCGGCAGTATTTTCAAGGCGTCATCCGGCGCCGAGGCCGTGCGTTCGATCCTGGAAAAGATGGATCTGCGCAAGGAGGTGAAGATCGTGGAGGCTCAGATCGAGAAGATCAAGGATCCGCTCGCGGAAGGGAAGATGCTGCGCCGCTTGAAGATGTTGAAGGCGATGCTCAAGAACGGTACGCGTCCGGAGTGGATGGTGCTTACCGTCCTGCCGGTTCTGCCGCCGGACCTTCGTCCGATGGTCGCGCTTGAAGGCGGCCGTTATGCGACATCCGACCTGAACGATCTTTATCGTCGCGTCATCAATCGCAATAACCGTTTGAAGAAATTGCTCGAGATCAAGGCGCCGGACGTCATCGTCCGCAACGAGAAGCGCATGCTTCAGGAAGCCGTCGATGCACTGATCGACAATTCGGCGCGCTTCGGCACGCAGGAAATGTCGGCACAGCGCCGGCCGCTCCGATCGCTCGCCGACATGCTGAAGGGCAAACAGGGACGGTTCCGCCAGAATCTCTTGGGCAAACGCGTCGATTATTCCGGCCGCTCGGTCATTGTGGTCGGTCCAAAATTGAAGCTGGATGAGTGCGGCGTGCCGAAGCAGATGGCGTTGGAACTTTTCCGTCCGTTCGTGATCAGCGAGATCTTGAAACAAGGACTTGCGCATAACATTCGCAGTGCGGGACGCTTCATAGAGGAGCATGTTCCGGAAGTGCTCGCGATCCTTGAGGAGGTCATCAAAGGCAAGCGTGTTCTTTTGAACCGTGCGCCGACGTTGCACCGTCTCTCGGTTCAGGCGTTCCAGCCGATGCTCATTGAAGGATTGGCATTAAAGGTTCCTCCGCTGATCTGTTCGGCGTTCAATGCCGACTTCGACGGCGACCAAATGGCCATTCATTTGCCGCTCGGTGCGGCGGCGCAGGATGAGGCGGAACATATCATGGCATCCGGCAAAAATCTTTTGAAGCCGGCGAACGGCGACTTGGTCGCGGCTCCTACGCTTGATATGGTGCTTGGCATCTATTTTGTCACGCGGATTGATGACGCGCCGAAGATCATGCATCATTTCTCGAGCCATGATGAAGCATTGCTTGCCTATCACTTTGGCATAGTGAAATTGCAGACGCCGATCGTATGGGACGGCAGAGAGACGACCGTCGGCCGTATGATCTTCAATCGCGAGCTGAACGGCTATGTCGATTACGTGAACGACACCATGACGAAGAAGAAGCTCAATAAGATGCTGAACGGTATCTTTGAAGCGCATGGCGTTGATGCGGCGCGCGATGCCCTTGATCGCATCAAGCTTCTCGGTTATGAAATGGCGACATTGTCCGGCATCACCTGGGCGATGTCCGAGCTTATCATCCCGAAGGAAAAGAAAGAGATACTCCGGGAGGCGGATGCGGCCGTTGCGAAGGTCGGGGAACAGTTCGAAGAGGGATTGCTCACCGCTTCCGAGCGCAAGGTTCGCGCGATCGGCATTTGGAAGGATGCTCAGGCAAAGATCTCCGCGCATGTCGCGACCATTCTGCCGCATAACAATTCGATCTATCAGATTGTGGATTCCGGCGCCCGCGGTTCCTGGGCCCAGCCGATGATGATGATGGGTATGAAGGGTCTCGTTTCGAATCCGAAAGGCGAAACGATCGAACTTCCCATCAAATCGTCGCTCAAGGAAGGGTTGTCGGTCCTCGAATATTTCATCGCCACGCACGGTGCCCGCAAAGGAACGACCGATACGGCATTGAAGACCGCACAGGCAGGATATCTTACGCGCCGTCTCGTTGATGTTTCTCAGGAACTTACGGTTCGCGAGGAGGACTGTCACGCTAAGGAAGGCATCGAACTTCGCCGCGAGGATGGCAAGGAGTTCAATCAGACGTTTGCGTCGAAACTTTTCGCCCGCACGGCGCTCGACGATATTAAGATCGGCAACAAGATTGTGGTTCGTGCGAACGAGATCATAACAAAGGCAGCCGCGGAGGAGATCGATGAGTCGAAGATCACTTCGATCATTGTCCGGTCGCCGATCACGTGTCGCACGCTCTACGGTGTTTGTGCGAAGTGCTATGGTTACGACCTTGGCGTGAACGAACCGGTCCGCATCGGAACTGCGGTTGGCGTTATCGCCGCCCAGTCCATCGGCGAGCCGGGCACCCAGCTCACGATGCGTACGTTCCATGCCGGAGGCGCGGCTCAAGCCGATATTACGCATGGTCTGCCGCGCGTCGAGGAGATTTTCGAGGCGCGTTCGCCGAAGGGCCGTGCCGCAATGGCTCCGTTCGACGGAACGGTGCAGGCCATCGAGGAGCGTGGATCGCAGAAGATCATCCGCGTTGTCGGCGAAGGTAAGAAGGCGAAAGCCCAGGAAATAGCGCTTTCGCGCGGGGCGGTTGTGTTCGTAAAGGCGGGCGACATGGTCAAGAAAGGCGATCAGCTTTCCGAAGGTACGCTTGATATCCATGAGCTTTATGAACAGAAGGGGACCATGGAAGTCGTCCGCTACATCACGAACGAAGTCCAGCGCATTTATCTTTCCGAGGGTGCCGCGATCAACAATAAGCATATCGAGATGATCGTTCGTCAGATGGTGTCGCGTATCCAGATCACGGATGCAGGCGATGCTCCGGATTTTGTGCCGGGCGATATCGTGGAAAAATCGAAATTCCTTGAAGTGAATCGGGCTGTGAAAAAGGAAAGTGGCCATGCGGCGAAGGGTAACGAAATACTGCTTGGCATCACGCGCGTCGCGCTTTCTGCGGAAAGCTTCCTTTCTGCGGCATCGTTCCAGGATACGTCCCGCGTACTCGTGAAGGCGGCCATCGAATCGAAGATCGATCCGTTGCGCGGCCTCAAGGAGAACGTGATCATCGGCCGCCTTATTCCTGCCGGCGCTGATAGAATGGCGTCATATGTCGAAGATGACACCTTGGACGAAGAGGCGATCGAGAAAAAGGAAGAAGCAGCCTAACGGCGCCAACTTGCAATCGTCGATAAATCCGATATAATAGCAGAACTATGGAAGAAACGGAAAAAGTCAAAAAGGAATACGAAATCGGGGTTTTGGTCCGGAAGGAAGACGATGTCCCTGAGGTGCGGCGCATCGTGGAACAGCACGGAGGTGTGTTCTCTTCGGAATTTCAGGCGAAGAAGATAGCGTTGGCTTATCCGATCAAGCACGAAGAAGAAGCGGTTTTCGCTTTTTCGCGTTTCGCCGCCGAGCCCACGGAAGTGAAGCAGCTCGAGTTCGATCTCGAGAACGTGAGCATCGTTTTGCGGTCGCTCATCACGATTCCCTTCAAGATATCGCATCGCGAAGCGGTTGGCGCGGGCAAGAAGCGGAGCCAGATTCCGTTGCGGCCGGCCACCGGGGCCGTACCGCCATCCAGCGTGCCTGCCGTACATACGTTGAGCAATGAAGCGTTGGAGAAGAAAATAGAGGAAATGCTGAAATAGGGGGGGGCGATCAACGAGAAAGTGGGTGATTTATGAAATGGTATAATGCTATTGATAAGGTCGCTCATAATTAATCGCTAAAAACCATCATGGATCTGAATAAAGTCATCATTGTCGGCAGGGTAACGGCTGATCCTCAGCTCAGGACGACGCCGGGCGGCCAATCAGTGGCGACGATCGGTGTCGCGACGAACCGCACATGGAACGATAAGAACGGCCAGAAGCAGGAAGAGACGGAATTCCATAACGTCGTCCTCTGGGGACGGCAAGCTGAGATAGCTGCGCAATTCTTGGTCAAAGGAGCTACTGTTTTGATCGAAGGACGTTTGCGGACGCGGAGCTGGACGGATAAGCAGGGGCAGTCACGAAAGACGACGGAGATCATGTCGGAACGGATGCAGCTCGGTCCGCGGCCGCAAGGATTTTCACAACCGTCCGGCGGTTTTGCCGCAGCATCGCAGCCTGCGTTCCAGAACGGCAGCTCCTCAACTTCGTTCGGAGCAGCTGGCAAGGATTCTTCGCCGGAAGAGGAAATTCCGACGATCGATCTTGAGGCGGAAGGGGACATCAAACCCGAAGAGATCCCGTTCTAAAAAATATGTTTGTCGGCTGCGTGGAAACGGGGATCCGGGGAATCTTATGGGAATTTTGACTTTTTCCTGTTTTTAACATACAATCTCCTCACTATGGCAAAGAAGATAAAAACCATCATCAAGCTTCAGCTTCCTGCCGGCGCCGCGACGCCTGCGCCTCCGGTCGGCACTGCGCTTGGTCCGCAAGGCATCAACATCCAGGATTTCTGTAAACAGTTCAATGATCGGACGAAGGAAATGCATGGCGACGTTGTTCCGGCTGAGATCACCGTTTTTGAGGATCGGAGCTTTACGTTCGTCTTGAAAACACCTCCGGCATCGGCATTGCTCAAAAAAGCTGCCGGTATCGAAAAGGGTTCAGCGAATGCGCTCAAGACGAAGGTAGGTAAAGTAACCCGCGCCGATATCCGGAGCATCGCCGAAAAGAAGATGCCGGACCTGAATGCGAACGACCTTGATGCCGCAGAACGCATCATCCGAGGAACCGCACGCAATATGGGAATTGAAGTGACAGAATAAAATCCTATTGATATAGGATTTTATTCTGTCATCCTCGTGAAGACGAGGATCCATGCTTTCGTTAAATTTAAAAAATCGCCGTAAGGCGCTTTTTTATTCTGTCATCCCGAGCACACGAGGGATCCCGTGATCTTGATTCGAAAATCATGAATCCGTGAGATCTATCGCGGCACTCGAAATGACGAATGTAAATCGTTATAATGATTTAACTATGCCACGCGGAAAATTCATCGTGATCGAGGGCACGGACGGTTCAGGAAAGACGGAGCAGTTCAATCGGCTTCTGCTTCGTCTGCCCGAAGGGTTTGCGTTTAAGACGCTGGATTTTCCGCAATATGATGAACCGTCATCGTATTTTGCGAGGGAATATCTGAACGGCAACTACGGCGCGCTTGAGGATGATGAGATCGGTCCGCGGCGTGCATCGCTTTTTTATGCGCTGGACCGTTTTGATGCGAGCGAAAAGAGATCGAAGAAGTGGCTGGCGGAAGGTATGTCGGTCATTGCAAATCGTTATGTCGGCTCAAGCATGGGTCATCAGGGGGGCAAGATCAAAAGCGAGAAAAAACGAAAGGATTTTTTCAAATGGCTTTACGAGCTTGAATACGGTATCTGCGGCATTCCGCGGCCGGACCTTAATATCATCCTCCATATGCCGGCCGAGATCGCACAGGAACTCGTGGATAAAAAATCGGCACGGGAATATATCGGCGGAAAGAAACGCGATCTTCACGAAGGGAACCTGGAACATCTCAAGCACGCAGAGATGGTCTATCTCGAGATGGCGAAGCTTTTTCCGGATGATTTCACGCTCGTCGAGTGTGCTCCCGAAGGAAAACTGCTTTCAATCGACGATATTCACGAGAAAGTATGGACTGTCGCCCGGAAAACGTTGGGACTATAAAGAAGTCCGGGGTCCGAACTCCGGGAAAATACGGGGACATAAGATGACGATGGCAGACTTACAATTCCATCAGATATGCAAAAACCTTTTTCGCGATCTTCGGTGAACTTAACGTCTTTCGGTATTTCTCCGTTGTGCAGACCCGAAAGGTGACGTAGGATTCGGCGACTTCCTCGATGTTTTTGAAATGTGCGGGGTAGCGCTTTTTGAGCGATGCCAGCTTTTTGTTCATACCCTGATAGATGAGGATGTCCTGGCCGGAGAATCGTTCCTGTCCGTAGATCGGCGTAAGGAGAATGCTCGATTCGGGAAGCCCTGCGATCGTTGCGATCTCATCTTCAAGCCGCGCAATTTCGTTCTGGTTCTTCGGTTGCAGCAACGGACTTTGCGAGAGTTTTCTCATGGCAGCGTTGTTCACGCCGAACGTCGTGATCGGTTTCCCAAACGTCGTTGCGGTGTGCGCGAACTTCTCGGGCCGTAGAATGACCGCTTCACGGAAAAGTTCGCGGCGCCGGAGGAGCGCATAGGTCGCGCGCACGAAGGGATCGCTCGACATGCTGCATCTGCCGATCAGTTCCGAATCCGTAAGGTGCGGCAGTTCTTCGCGCATGAGTTCGCGCGCGAGGATCAGATGGTTCGTCATTTTCTGCATCATGCGCTGGGCGATCGCTGAAGTTTTGCGCAAATAGACGTTCTTGTAGATCTTCAGGTAATAATTTTGGACCTCGATGGCGTTATCGATCGCTTTTTCATCGATGGCCAATTTGCCGTCAATGAAATAAATATGCTGGCGCAGATAATCGACGCCGACCGGGCGGCTCAAGATGGTGAAGAATCCGTCACGTTCAAGATAATCGAGCTTTTCCATGCCGAGATTTTTGTCGCTGACCGCCGCTGCCAGAGGGTCGGTATGCCGCGCCATTCTTTCAAGCAGATCGAAGTCGATGTCGCAGGCAAGAACTTTAGATTTCAATTCCTGGATGAACTTGAAACTGAGAGCGCTGTTCATGCTCATGCCGGCGGTTCCCTTCGGTTGGATGCAGAGATCTTCCGTCACGTGCGAAAATGCCGGATGGCCGATATCGTGATAGAGCGCGTAACCGGCCATGGCGTCGGCTTGCGCCGCGTTTACAAATCCGCGTTTCAGCCATCGGTCGGCGAGTTCCCGCGTTGCGTGATAGGAGCCCAAGGAGTGTGCCTTGCGGCTGTGGGTTGCGGACGGGAAGGTAAGATAGGCCATGCCGAGCTGACGTTTGTCGCCGAGCGCCTGGAACTCTTCCGTTTCCACCATGGGAAGCACCGGCCGGATATCGATGATGCCGTAGATCGGGTCGGCGACAACTTTCGGGCTTTTGGGGATCCTCCTCATTGCATTCATAGTAGCATAAATTATCGAAGTCCAACTTCGGGCCGTTGAATCTGCGGCAAAATTCGGGTAATATCAATCAATATGAACGAATATACGCCAACGATCGGTCTTGAGGTTCATGCGGAGCTCAAGACGCGGACGAAGATGTTCTGTGATTCGCTGAACGATTCGAGCGAACTGCATCCGAACGTGAATGTTTGTCCGGTGTGTCTGGGCCATCCGGGGACATTGCCGACCATCAATAAACTTGCCGTGGAACATGTCATAAAGGTGGGTCTTGCGCTCCAGGGGACGCCGAACAAGAGAACGAAGTTCGACCGCAAGAATTATTTTTATCCTGATCTGCCGAAGGCGTATCAGATATCCCAATCCGGCGAGCCGCTTATGCTTGGCGGAACGCTCAGGAATGTAAAGATCAATCATATTCATCTCGAGGAGGATGCCGGCAAGCTGATCCATGACGACAGCTCCGGCGGAACGCTGGTCGATTTCAATCGCGCGAGCGTGCCGCTCATGGAGCTTGTGACCGAACCTGATATGCATACCGCCGAGGATGCGGTGGCTTTTATGAGGGAATTGCAATTGATCTTGCGCTATCTTGGCGTTTCGGATGCGGATCTTGAACATGGCCAGATGCGCGCCGACGCGAACATCTCGGTTTCGGCGACGAACGAACTTGGTACGCGCGCCGAGGTTAAGAACTTGAATTCGTTCAATTCGGTTTTTCAGGCGATCAATTTCGAGATAAAGCGCCAGACGGAAATGCTCGAAAAAGGGGAGCGGGTTCGCCAGGAAACGCGGGGCTGGGATGAGATAAAACAAAAAACAGTTTCTCAGCGATCGAAAGAAGAAGCCCAGGATTATCGTTATTTCCCGGAACCTGATCTGCCGCCATTTGAGACGAGCGTGTTCGATATAGAAGCGCTTCGTGGGTCATTGCCGGAATTGCCTGACGCAAAACGCGTGCGATTCATGAAAGAATATGGATTTGATGAAAAGCAAACGGAGATTCTCGTTTCCGAACCTGCGTTCGCGAATTATTTCGAGGAGGCGGTATCGGAGCTGAAGGAGCAGGCGCCTGATACGAGCTGTCAATTGCTTTACAACTATCTGACAACCGATCTGTGGGGGCTCATGAAACAGACTGGTACTGATTTTGCAGACCTGAAGATCGTTCCCGAGCATCTTGCACATCTTGCGGCGCTTATCAGCGCGGAAAAAGTCACGAGCCGGCAGGCGAAGGATATCCTTGCAAGAATGTTCGAGACCGGCGCCGATCCGACGGAGATCGTAGCGAGCGAAAATATCGGCATTTCGTCCGATATGGGCGAGATCGAAGCGGTCGTCACGGCAGTTATTGCGGAGAACGAAACGGCGGTCCATGACTACAAGAAAGGGAAGACCGCGAGCTTGCAATTCCTTATCGGTAAAGCGATGTCAAAGCTGAAGGGTCGTGCCCGACCGGATATGCTTACGGACATCTTCAAGCGGATGCTGGAAAGCGAATAATTTTTCTTTCTTGTCATGGTCTCGGAAGCGGGACCACCCATGCTTTAAAAAATCAAAAAAGGAAGCACGGGTCCTCCGCCTCCGCGGAGGATGACGGGGTGGAATTATCTTTTGATTTTTTTGAAATATACGCTATACTTTTTACGAATTGAGATTGGTCTAAATAGCGCGATTAGCTCAGTGGTAGAGCGTCACATTGACATTGTGAAGGCCGGAGGTCCGATCCCTCCATCGCGCACCACTTCGCTCCTCGGGAATGCCGAGGGCTGCGGTGCGGCACAACTGTAAAAAATAAGTTCAACAATGCGTAATTACGCGAAGAGGTGCCCTGCGAAGCTTCAGGGAAGTGGGGCATTTATGTTCTATGAGTTGTCAGTTGCGGATTTTGCGATTAGACATTATTATAGTTTTTGTATGCGTAGTTCAGTGGAGCCTTTTGTCATGGTCAAATATAAAAAAATTTGACCAGAATGGTTTGCTCGTTGAAAATAAACATGTGGGCACGCATTCAGGGTGATGTATGAATGCGCGCGTAGCTCAGTGGTAGAGCATTTCACTGATAATGAAAAGGTCGAAGGTCCGATTCCTTCTGCGCGCACAAGCGCGCGTGCCCACATGTTCACTTTCAACTCGCTGCTGTTCATAATGCAGAATCAATCTTTGTCATGCATGCAAATGCGCGAGAGCCGCGATCTTTGATCGCATAGCACCAATTGCGGTCGAATTGTCGTATAATAAAAATATGTCATCACAGATTTTTCTTGCCGCGATTTCGCTCGTCAGTAATTTTAATTTTGCGTGGCCATCTCTGCGTAATGGCATCGACGTCCTCGTTATCGCCATTCTGATCTATATTGGTTTGCGGCTTCTGCTCGAAACTCATGCGTGGCCGATGTTGAGCGGTATTCTTGCGATCGCATTGCTTTATGGCGCGTCGAACATTTTCAATCTTCCACTGACCCATCTGGTGCTCCGGACATTTTTCGGTTTCTTCATTATATTTATAGCTATCATTTTTCAGAAAGAACTGCGGCGTTTGCTTTCGTCGGTGGGATTTTTCAGCTTTAGGCATACCGTTCCTCCGCGGGAAACGACGATCCTTACCATAAGCAGGGCGGCTGCGGCGCTTTCAAAAGAAAAGATCGGCGCACTCATCGTATTTCCCGGCAAGGAATCGATCAGTCGGTTTCTCGAAGGCGGCATCGCGCTCCGCGGTGAAATATCCCAGGAGCTGCTGCTCAGTATCTTCAGCGAAGCGACGCCGGGTCATGATGGTGCGATGATCATCGAGAATAACCGGATAAAAAAATTCGGCGTGCATCTGCCGCTTACCGAAAATATGGATAATCTCGGTCAATTCCACGGTCTTCGTCACCGGGCGGCTTTAGGGCTGTCCGAACAGTCCGATGCGTTTGTGGTCGTTGTTTCGGGAGAAACGGGGAGCATTGATATTGCGCGCGGGGGAGTTTGGACCCATTGCGCGGACGAAGAGGATCTCCGCCGGAAGCTCGACGATTTTTGCAGTTCTTTTTCGCTCCCTTCATCGACGGGTGCGACTTTTTCCTACTGGTTCTGGCAGAATGCGGGACTCTTCGCAGTATCGGTAGTTTTGGCGGGCGGAACATGGCTTCTCTTTGCCCCTGACTTCGCGATGGTGCAAAAAAATTTCACCGCACCGCTCGAATTTCAGAATGTTCCGGCCGGATATTTCGTCGAAGACGCGATTCCGCGCGATGCCGTGCTCACGCTTGAAGGACAGAACTCGGATTTCAATGCGCTGAATCCGCAGGCGATGGATGTTTCCGTTAATTTCGGCTCAACTACGACCGCTGGTTGGCACACGATCACGCTTACAGGAAAAGACGTAAACGCACCACTCAACTTTTCCGTTGTTCAGGTTCAACCGCGAAGCGTCGAGGTGGAGATCGTAAAGGATTAATGACCGTGGAATAACCGACCTCTAAGTTCATGGATGATAGTGATCTGGCGAAATTCATCAGGACCGACATAGCGAAGATGGCATCATATGCCCCGGCGCCCTATCTTTCGGACCTTGAAGAGAAATATGCCTGCCAAAGGGACGAAATTCTAAAATTAGATCAAGGGGAAAACATATACGGCCCTGTTCCCGGTTTAGGTGAGGCTCTTTCCCGAAATGGAAACAACTTCAATCTTTATCCGGATCCGGAATATAAAAAATTAAGATCGGCCATCGGAAAATATGTCGGGGTCGATAGGGAATATGTAATGGTGGGTTCCGGCGCGGACGAACTGTTGGACCTGATCCTGAGGCTTATCCTCGGCGAGGGAGACGAGGTCATCTATTGTCCGCCTACCTATGGCATGGGCGCTATGCTCATAAGTCTCAATAAAGGGAGAATTGTCGCCGTTCCGAGAAATGATGACTTCTCATTGAATATCCGCAGCATCAAAGACCGTATCAGTGGACGAACCAAAGCAATATTGATCTGTTCGCCGAATAACCCTACGGGCAATACGGCCGCAAGGGAGGAGATCGAAGCAGCGCTCAGTATCGGCAAGCCGGTTATTATCGACGAGGCCTATTTTGAATTTTGCGATAAGACGAGCATTACCCTGCTCCATGAGCATAGAAACCTTATCATTCTGAGGACTTTCAGTAAGTGGGCGGGGTTGGCCGGTTTGCGTCTGGGATACGCCGTCATGGATCCCTATTTCATTGACGAAATATTTAAAATAAAGCTTCCTTTTAACGTCAATGCGGCAGCGGAGATAGGTGGCCTCGTCGCGCTCGATAATCTCGCGCTTGCCGAGGCGGCAGTTCGAAAGATAATAAGCGAGAGAGAAAGAATTTACGGTGTATTGAATGATATCCCGGGTTTTACGGTCTATCCGTCCGAAGCCAATTTTTTGTTCATCAGAACAAAGCACAATTTATCCGCCCTGAAGAGCCATCTGGAAAATAACAGAATATTCCCCAGATATTACGAGGAACAGAATGCGATAAGGCTGACTATCGGAAAACCCGATCAAAACGATAAGGTTGTTGCCTGTCTCCGTTCGTTCAAAAAGCCGGAAGAATCCAAATAGAATCCTCTCGTTTTTACTTATCAAGTGGCCGTACCAGGGGGAGAATATGGGGCTTATCTTTGTCGGCTGATTTTATCAACAGATCGGTCGCTTCCGTGAGATTTTGTCCGATCGTTACGACGCCGTGATTTTTCAGCATGATCACGTTGGTTGTTTTGAACAATGGCAGCATGCCATAGCTCAATTCGATCGTGCCGTAAGGGATATCTTCCGGGGTCACCGGAATATTTTTATCATCCCTTGCCCCGACGTTGACATGGGCAATGGCTTTCACCTCCGGCATTTCTTTATAGATCGTCCAGTGATTGATCGATTCGGAGGATGGGTCTTTGGATCCGATAAAGTAAACGCGATCGCGATCCGCCTCTGCCACGAAAATAATCTCGTTCGGCTTGAGGTCGTCCAAGGCGGATCCTGTAGATGTCACGAGCATGCCGCCGGGCACTCTCATGCTTAAATTCCCGCCGCTGCCGACAGCTAAACCGGCGATGCCTATGAGCTTCCCGCTGTCCATGAATTCCTGGATGTGCTCATCTATGAGTTTCTGGATATTGATGGCGTCCGGTCTGGTGGCTCCGTCTTCGTATTTCATGTTATTCGATCATGCCTTGCGGCCGTAGGTTGTTTTATGTTCCGGAAATTCGGTTGCCGCCTGATAGCCGAATCCCTTAAGGATATTTTCAGCTTCCGTGGATGTTTCTTCCCCGTTGATGATATGGTAGGAGGCGATTGCGAGATTTGTTTTGTTTGTCTTCAGAATATGTTCTGCTCCTTTTAACGCTTGCAGTTCGGATCCTTCGATATCCATTTTTATAAAATCCACTCGGTCAATGCCGAGCCTCCCCAGTTCATTATCGAGCGCGACAACGTCCGTTTCCTTGGTGTAAGGGCTTGCGTTGAAATAAAACGAAGCTCCTGCAGTATGTTTGTTGTTGAATTTCAATCTTCCATCTTTATTCCACAGTGCTTTGTTGATGATGAGAATGTTTTCCAGTTTATTCAGCGCGACGTTCTCGCGGAGCTTTCTGAAGTTTTCGGTATCCGGCTCGAATGCCACGACCTTCCCGGATCTTCCGACAACTTTCGCCGCATAGATCGCAAATGTTCCTTCATATCCTCCCGCATCGACCACCACATCGCCGGGCTTCAGTTCGTAGTGGCGAAGGTAGCCGTAATTTTCTTTTTTAAATGAAACGGCCCACGGCTTGTACTCTATATCGTAGGGAGTCAGATTCTCTCCGGACCAGCTGCTGAATTTCAGATGTTGCCCCATGAAATTTATCTCTACATAATCTTTCTGCCATTTTCTTTCCTCTATCAGCGGGCGCAGTTGGCCGATGAGATCTTCATCGGATGCGTTCGTATTGTTCAGAACGAGGTCATATTTCAGATTGAGTTTTTTGCATTTTTCATAGATATCCGTTATTTCCTTGCTGGACCATGCGACATTGCCATTGCGGGGTCTTTGTTGAAGCCTCTGAAGAGTGGTGGCGAGCGGAACGTCGATATAGATCAATCTGATATCTGCGACTTGCTGCATTTTTTTCAGGATATCAAAGGCATAGGATCGCTCCATGGTGTTTTCAAGGCAGATACTTCCGCGTTCATCAAGGAATTCGAAAATGGCGCGCTCGGCCAATGGCTCGGCTCGTTTTCGATATTCTTTGGGATCCCTTTTCTGTTCTTTTATGAAGATATCCTCATATGCAAAGAAAGGAATGCCGAATTCTTTTTCCATCAGAGCGCCGATGTGTGATTTGCCGGCGGCTATTGGTCCGACCAGTAAAAATGCATCGTTCATATTAGGGATAATAATAATTTATTTGTCGTATTTTGTCAAATCTATCCGATTTTTCCTTGTTTACAGAAGTCGCGCATCGTTCGATTCGAAATTATGGGTCGGGTCGTGGTAGAATGTCCTCATGAACAACAACTCTACTATCCCAACTATTTTTGTGGTGCTTGGGGCGACGGGTGATCTGATGACAAAAAAGATCGTACCGGCGCTTTTCAGTCTGCATGAAAAAAAGAAACTTCCGCCGAAGTTCAAATTGCTGGGCGTCTCGCGCCGCGAATGGACGGACGATGATTTCAGGGGTCACGTCCGGGCTATTTTGGAAGTGAAAGCGCCTCATGCGAATGCTGCCCTGGTCGAGTCATTTCTTCAGCTTGCCGTTTATCATAAGCTGACTTTTCATGAAATCGGCGATTATGACGCCCTCAAGACGACATTGAAGCGCATTGATGACCAATGGGGAGTCTGCACGAACAAATTATTCTATCTTTCCGTCCCGCCGCAATTCTACGATGTCATTCTTGAGAATTTACATGCGAGCAAGTTGACCGAACCGTGCAGCGCGGAAGAAGGATGGACGCGCGTCGTGGTCGAAAAACCGTTCGGCAACGATGAGAAAAGCGCGAAAGCGCTCGATGCGCGGCTTGCGAAGCTTTTTAAAGAGGTGCAGATCTACCGCGTTGATCATTATCTTGGCAAGGAAATGCTGCAGAACATCCTTGCGTTCCGATTTGACAACAATCTTTTTGAGGGTGAATGGAACCGGCACTTTGTGGAAAGTATCCATATCCGCCTGTTCGAATCTTTGGGCGTCGAGGACCGCGGCGGATTTTACGATGGCGTAGGAGCGTTGCGCGATGTTGGCCAGAACCATCTTCTGCAGATGCTTGCGTTTGCAACGATGGAGCGGCCGGCGGGAACCGACGCAGAAAGCATTCGCCGCGCGCGCGCTGATCTTTTGGAAAAGCTTGAAATTCCTTCGGTAAAAGTTGCCGCCGCGCGCTCGTTCCGTGCCCAGCATGACGGTTACCGTTCCGTGAAGGGCGTTGCCGCGGAGTCAGAAACGGAAACATATTTCCGGATCGCGGGGTATTTGACCGGCGATCGGTGGGGGGGCGTTCCGATCGTCATGGAGGCCGGTAAGCGGATGGGTGCTCCTCTCAAGGATATTGAAATCGTTTTGCGCTCGGCGGGCATCGGTGCGGATGAAGTAAAGGAGCGGAAGAATAAAATAGCGATCCGCCTGGAGCCGAAAGAGGGCATCAATATCATTTTCAACGCGAAGAAACCGGGATTTGACGCGGAGACGGAAGTTCGCTCGCTCGGCTTCGATTTCCGGCCGTCGAACACCGGAACGGAACACGCGCAGTATACGGCCGAGTATCAGAAATTGATCCTGGATTGTATCGCGGGCGATCAGACGCTTTTCGTTTCGAGCGAGGAGATCGCGGCCATGTGGCGTTTCACGGACCCATTCATCGCGGCGTGGCAGAAAGGTCTGGTGCCGCTTGATCATTACGCGCCGGATGCGCGCGTGATCGCGGATGAGGCGGCGGCGGCGGATGTGGCCCGCACGGCGCAGGCGGCGCTGAAGAAGGAAATCGGCATCATTGGTCTTGGCAAAATGGGCGGCGGACTCGCACGGCAATGGCATGAAAAAGGATGGCGCGTCGTTGCCTATAATCGGCATGCCGAAAAATTGCAGGAGTTCGAAAAAGACGGTATCGAAGGTGCGGCGTCGCTTGATGAATTAGTGCTGAAATTGCCGTCACCGCGCGTCGTATGGGTTATGGTGACGGCCGGGAAGCCGGTTGATGATCTCTTGTTCGGCAAGGATGGACTTGCGGCGAAACTCAAAAAAGGCGACATGGTGATCGATGGCGGCAATTCGTTCTTTGAAGATTCGATGCGTCGCGCGAGATTGCTCGAGAAAAAAGGGATCAAATTTCTGGATGCCGGCGTTTCGGGCGGTCCGGCCGGTGCTCGGCATGGTGCGTGTATGATGATCGGCGGCGACAAGGCGAGCTACGAAAAATGGGAAGCTTTATTTGCCGACGCATCCGTTGCGGATGGCTACGCCTATTTCGGCAAAGCCGGAGCGGGGCATTTTGTGAAAATGGTGCATAACGGCATCGAGTACGGCATGATGCAATCGATCGCGGAAGGGTTTGCGCTGATGAAAAAATCGCCGTTCAAGCTCGATCTTCAGGAGATCGCGCGGCTTTATAATCATGGCAGCGTGATCGAATCGCGCCTTGTGGGGTGGCTCGAAGGCGGATATCTTATGTTCGGCGAGGAGCTCAAAAAAGTTTCAGGTTCGGTCGCGTATACGGGCGAAGGGGAATGGACGGTAAAAACGGGGAAGAAGTGGAGAATGAAATTGCCCGTGATCGAAGATTCCTTCAAATTCCGCGTGCGATCAAAAAGAGCGCCGAGCTATATGGGGAAAATACTTTCAGTGTTACGCAATCAATTCGGCGGACATTCGATAGAGAAATAGCGTCATGATCCCGGCAGCGGCGTCTGTGCTTTTAGAAAAAGAGAACCTGGATCCCTGTCGGAGTTTATCCCGCTTGTCCAACCGTAGCTTCGGCGGGGGCGGAAGTCTTTCGAAGGACAGGGACGACAGATGAACAGAAAAAGAAAACAGCCCCGCCGTAACGGGGCTGTTGCTGAAATCGGCCGGCAAAATTTCAATGACCATTCTGCCATACTCGCCGCATCTGATCGATGACGGGGATCGCCATGATCAATGCAAAGAAAAACAGAAGGGGATCGTGTTTTCCGTGCGATAGATATAAAAACACCATTCCCGCCAGAAATGCGCCCATACTGCAGACGCAGTTTTTCCACGCTTTTTTCGTCCGTCGATCCGACATGATCGCCATGAACAGGCACGGATAGGCCAATGCACCGAAGACGCAGAAACCCCAGAATGCACAATTGAAAGTCATGGAGCACCTCTCTTCCTTTCCTTTCCTTGACTTATTTAATGCTTTTTTCATTTTTCGTCAACCTGTGCACCCGTTTTTTGGAGGAAGCAGTATAATGATCATATGCTTCCACAAGACATCAAAAACTATGCATCGCAGTTCGCCTATCAGCCGGTTTTGGAAAACGCCGGAAAATTGAAGAAAAAATTCAGCAAGTTCGTTGTCGTCGGCATGGGCGGTTCTCATTTGGCTGCCGACATCATAAAGGCATGGCATCCGGAGATCGATCTTATCGTGTGGTCGAATTACGGACTTCCTAAATTGAATGAAAAAGTTCTTAAAGAAAGCTTGATCATTTTGAGCTCATATTCCGGCAACACCGAGGAAACGCTCGACGCTTTTTCCGTGGCTGCCGCAAAACATTATCCGATGGCGGTCATCGCTTCCGACGGGAAGTTGATACGCTTAGCAATGAAAGCGAACGTACCTTACGTCAAAATGCCGCACGAGAACATCCAGCCGCGCATGGCGACGGGATTCAGCTTGATGGCTTTCCTTGCCGTGATGGGTGAGAAAACGTGGATGCTTGAGGCGCAGGATCTTGCGAAACAGCTTCATCCGGCACGTGAAGAGCGGCGCGGACAGGATCTTGCGAAGCGACTGTATGGATCGGTGCCTGTTATCTATGTGTCCGCGAAAAATGCCGCAATCGGCTACAATTGGAAGATCAAGTTCAATGAGACAGGAAAGATTCCTGCGTTCACGAACTTCGTTCCCGAACTGAATCATAACGAAATGACGGGATTTGATGCTAAGGAAAAAACAGTATCGCTTTCCCGGGAATTCCGTTTCATTTTTCTGAAGGATGGCCTGGATGACCGGCGCATCTTGAAGCGCATGAGCGTTCTTGAAAAGCTGTATCACGATCGCGGTTTCAAGGTGGAGATCGTCCTTCTGCAGGGTAAAAACGATATTCAAAAGATCATGAATGCGTTGATTCTTGCTGATTGGACGGCATATCATACGGCGAAACTCTACGGTGTTGATCCTGAACAGGTTCCGATGGTGGAAGAGTTCAAGAAGTTGATCGCAAGATAGCCTCCAGGGTTTGACCTTGTATCAGGATCGAATCCTGATATCGCATCATTAAATCTTTCTAAAAAGAACATTGCAATCGCCGTGCTCTATTTTAGGATGGCATCATGAGCTTAGCGAAAAAGATTCTTCTTTTTGCCGCAATCGGCGTTCTGGGCGCGGTGATCGGTTATATGATGGCGGGGCCGGTCGCTGCGAGCAATTTTACGGTCCTCTACAGTTTGGATAGGAAGCAGAATGATCGAGCAATCGTGAATTTGATCGATGGTGCGGACAAATACGTTTACTTCGCGATCTATGAATTCACAAAAGAAAACATCGCGGACGCTTTGGTGCGTGCAAAGATACGCGGGTTGGATGTGGCAGGGATCATGGACGCCGGTCAATCGCAGAATGCCGCACAGGCGCATATCGTGCAAAAGCTTGAGGGTGCCGGTATCCCGGTCGAATTCCAGAGGCACGAGAAGGGGATCATGCATATCAAAATGCTCGTGACGGACAAGGCCTATGCTTTGGGAAGCTACAATTGGACCGAAGCGGCAACGATGCTGAACGATGAGGTCCTCGAGATCGGAACGGCGGGACCGTTACGGGAGGAATATCTGGATATTGCGAGAAAAATTTTTTCCGACAATCGGTAAAGGTCGAAATCTTCATGTAATCATTAAATTGCAAGTTGCGTTCTTGGCCCAAGAGCGTGCTACCATAGAACTATGCCTTTTATCCCAAAAGCAAGACAGGTTTTGTGGACCCGCCACGCGCAGGCGAAGATGGCATTTTATAAATTGTCGGAACAGCGCGTTGTGCGCGTGATGCATTCGCCGAAACGGATAGAAGAAGGCGTTGCTCCGAAAACGGTCGCCATGATGCAGCCCGCCTCCATCAAGACCGCGGCGAGCAGGCCGACTTTTGCAAAAAAAGTCGACGCGACGTCAAAAAAGGAAACATGGTCGCAGGAAATATGGGTTATGGTTCAGGATCTTGGAAAACAACGGAAGATCATCAGCGCTTGGCGGTATCCCGGTATGACCAAGCCGCGAAGCGAGGATTCGCTTGATCTCTTGCGCCGCGAATACCGCGAATTCCTTGCGGGTAAAAAATAAAACTCCCCATGGTGCAACCTATGGCCGCGGCAACGCGAAGACGGGGAGGATATATTCCACGGAAGGTGATCAATGTTATAATTGAACCATGATATTAACGAGTCCTTCATTCGAAAACGGTGCTGCGATTCCGAAGAAATTCACCTGCGATGGAGGTGAAATGAATCCGGAGCTCCAGGTCCAGAACGTACCGGAAGATGCCGTGACGTTAGCGCTTGTCGTACATGATCCGGATGCACCGGTAGCTCATGGTTTTGCACATTGGGTGGTATGGAACATCGACCCTAAAACGGTCTTTATCAAAGAGGAGAGCGTCCCGCCCGGCGCAGTCGAAGGTTTGAACAGCGCTCGCGCCGCACGATACATGGGACCCTGTCCCTCGCATGGCCCCACGATGCATCATTATCACTTCAAACTTTTCGCTCTCGATGTCGCGCTCGATCTTCCGGGCACAGCGGGACTCCAGGAACTTGATGCGGCGATGGCGGGACATATTCTTGCCGAAACGGAGCTTGTGGGAACCTATGAAAGAAAGTGACTTTGTTTTTCGTTATAACGAAAAACAAAGTCATCCCGGCGGCAGCCGGGATCCAGAACGGAAAAACCTGGATCCCCGCCGGAGTTTATCCCGCTTGTCCAACCGTAGCCTCGGCGGAGGCGGGAGTCTTTCGAAGGACGGGGACGACAGAAGATTGACGCGGAGACCACAGGATTCGATCCCGGTAATCAGGGTCGAACCCTGGTCTTTTGAAATAATTGCCCTATTTTGCTATACTGATCCTTAAATAAGACAATGCCATTATCCGAACAAACAGACGACGAACTTATTTCTGCTACGCTTGCGGGCGAAAGCGCTTCTTTTGCGGTACTGGTGGAGCGATACATCAGTGCGATCTATAAGTTTTCCTATCGTTATGTGCGGAATGGTCCTGATGCCGAGGATATCTCCCAGGAGACCTTTCTTCGTGTTTGGAAAAATCTAAAGAGCTTCGACCGGTCTAAAAAGTTCAAAACGTGGCTTTTTGCTATAGCGAAAAATGCCTCGCTGGATCTTTTGAAAAAAAGGAGAACCTTGCCGTTTTCCGTTCTCGGAGAAGAAGACGATGCTATCGAGGCTGTCCTTGCTCCCTATCTGGCTATCGCGGAAACATCAGCTGTTTCGTTTGATCGCGGGATTCTGAAGGAGAATTTTGACGTGGCGCTTGCAAAACTGCCGGAGCGTTATCGTGATGTCATGATCATGCGATATACTGACAATTTGAAATTCAGAGAGATCGCCGAGCGTCTTCATGAACCAGTCGATACGGTGAAAAGCCGCCATCGCCGTGGTTTGTCGCTTTTGCGGAACATCATGAGCGGTGAAGATTTCGCGCCGAACGGTCAATAAAAGACCGACTGGCAGAATCAGAAGGTTTCCTTGTCCCATTCATGGACTTCTTTGCACCCAAAAGAACATAGGAACCGTATAAGTGACAAGGCCTGTTCCGTGCATGAAAGAAGGACGGGTTTTGAATGAAATGCAAAAAAACCACCTTAAAAACGTTCTCCGGGGCGCCCCTGAACCGCCGACCTATCTTATAGGAAGGATCTTACGGTCTATCGAAAGAGAGGAACGAAAAAGAACGTATCGGCAAGTCGCTGTTTCGGGCGGCTTTCTTTTTGCTTCTTTGGGATTCGTTGTCGCAAGCATGGCGGACCTCGGTGCCGATCTTGCGCGATCCGGTTTTCTGTCATTTGCCTCTCTTTTCCGTTCCGACTTTTCGTTCGCCATGGCGAACATCAAAGAACTTGCCCTTTCTTTGGTGGAATCTTTTCCGGCGATATCCGCGGCATTCTGTCTTGCGAGCATCGGCTGTGCTATATGGTTCGGCGTCCGGCTCATAAATGATACCAGGGTTGCACGTCATCAAAATGGTTTTGCAACACCCTCATTTTCATGAAAAATCTTATGACATCAACCTGGGCGCGGTGGGCTGTGGGCATATTCGCCGCCATCGTCATTTTTTTACTTGCATTTGGACTTGGCGTTTCGGTCGGTTATCAGAAAGCGATCTTTGCTTCGGAATGGGGGAGGAACTATGAACTTAATTTTGCCGGCGTCCGGCCGCCGGTTGAAATGGATCCGGAAATGGAAGGTGGCGATATGCATGGCGTTTCAGGAACGGTCATTGATATTTCAACCACGACGCTTGCCGTAAAAGATGATAACAATGATGAGCGGGCGATCGTTTTGGCGCCCGATGCGATAATCAAAAAGATGGACGCAACCGTTCTTCTGAGTTCGCTTGCCATAGGGGATCATATCGTTGCGATCGGCGCACCGAATGAGGAAGGCCAGGTCGAGGCGCATTTCATAAGAGTTTTTCCGGCGCCGGGACCGGGTATCCGGCCTTAGCAGTGAAAAGCTTTTTTATGGATGGACCCAGAAGAATAATCACAAAAATATGTTCAAAAAAATTTTACAATTTATCGGTCGTCATAAAATAATCAGCGGACTTGTTCTTATTGCGCTGATCGTCGGCGGATACTTTTGGTATGCGTCGTCACAGAGCACTACGACCGTGACGAAATACGTCGTCGAAAATGCAACTATGGGAACGGTGGATACATCGGTCTCGGGCAGCGGCCAGGTGGAGTCCGGCACGACGGTCGACATTAAGCCGAATGTTTCCGAAAATGTCACCAAAATATATGTGAAGGTGGGTGATCATGTTTCTGCCGGACAGGTTTTGGTGCAGCTTGATGCGACGAATGAAGAGAGGTCCCTTAAGCAAGCCGAGCTTTCTTTGCAGTCGGCGCAACTCTCTCTTTCAAAGCTTACGGAGGCGCCTGCCACGACGACGCTGCTTCAGGATCAGAATTCGGTCACGCAGGCGGAACAGAATATCGTCACGGCGTCATCGACCCTGCAGAAGGATTATCAATCGGGATTCGGAACGGTTTCAGGTGCTTTTGTCGATTTCCAGACCGTCATGGCGGGATTGAAATCATTCGTGACGGGCAATGATATTTCAAAATCGCAGAACGATCCCGATGCTTATGTGAATATCATGCCGAACTATCTTACTGCGGCAGCGTTGCCGTATCGGGATGCCGTGTTGTCGTCTTATACGGCTGCTTCAGCGGCTTATCAACAGAACTTGATTGATTATCATGCGGCAAGCCTCTCGTCGGATCCGGCGACGCTCGATGCTCTTTTTTCTGAGACCTATGACACGAATCGTGCCATCAGCGAGTCCGTGAAATCGATCAAGGATCTTTTGAACTATGTTGTTAATAATTACCCAACGGGGAGTGGTTCGGGATTGCCTACCATTACCACTACGTTTCAGTCGAATATGAGCGGCTACACAAACACCGTGAGCAGTGACGGTTCGTCGCTTGCGAACATCGCAAGCACGATAAGCAGCGATAAGACGGATATTACAAACGACAGGCTTTCCCTCAATGAAGCGAGCTCGTCGCTCGCTACGCTTGTGGCGGGGGCCGACGCCCTCGACGTGCAATCAAGCCAGCTATCGATCCAGCAGCAAGAACTTGCACTGGAAACAGCGCAAACCCAACTTGCGGACACGTCAATTACCGCTCCGATATCGGGCGTGGTTTCCGTGATCGATGCCGTTGTCGGAGAAACTGCCCCTTCGCCGGCAGTTACCTTGGTGGGTGACGGTGAACTTGCATCGGTGACGCTTGACGAATCGGACGCCATCAATGTGGCGGTCGGCGATCCGGCGACCCTGACTTTTGATGCGGTTGACGGTTTGTCGCTTGCGGGCACGGTTACGCAGGTTGATCCGGTGGGAACGGTTTCTTCGGGTGTCGTGAGCTATACCGAAGAGATCGGTTTTACGAATTCGTCGAGTACGGTATCGATCAAGCCGGGTATGAGCGTTACGGCTGATATCGTGACGAAGGTTCATCAGAACGTGATCACGGTGCCGAGCACGGCGCTCGTCACGATGGGTTCATCGACTTATATTCTCGAGCCGTCAGTTTCGCTCTCTGCGAGTGAGATCGCATCGAGCACGAACGAGGGGATCGTTTTAACGTCAGAGCCGAAGCGGGTTCTGGTGACAACGGGACTTGTCGGAGATTCTGATACGGAGATCTTGTCGGGCGTCAGTGAAGGCGATCAGATCATCACCAAGACGATAAAGTCGTCGTCGGCAACAACCGCGACGGCCGCAGCGACAAAGACGACGTCGGCAACAAAAAGCTCGTCTGCGCTTCAGTTGTTGGGCGGCAGCAGTGGCGGTAGAAGTGGTTATAGCGGTGGTGGCGGTGCCCCTCCGGGATTGTAAAGCACAAGAACTATGCCGAATATCATCGAATGTAGGAATATCAAAAAAGTATATCGGAACGGCGATATCGAGACGGTGGTTTTGAAGGGTATTACGTTTTCCGTTGAGGAAGGCGAATTCGTCGCCATCATGGGCCCGTCGGGATCGGGTAAATCGACTATGATGCATATTCTGGGAGCGCTTGATACGCCAACGAGCGGAGAATATCTTCTCGACGGAAAGAACATCGCGCAGATGTCCCAGGATGAACTCTCGGAGATCCGACTGGACAAGATCGGTTTTGTCTTTCAGGCATTCAATCTTTTGCCGCGCGCAACGGTATTGCGCAATGTGGCATTACCGCTTATTTATGCGGGCGTTCCCAAAGCGGAACGCGAGCGGATCGCGGAACAGTGTTTGACCGAATCTGCATTTCCCAAGGAATTCTGGAACCATTATTCGAACCAGATCTCCGGCGGCATGATGCAGCGGGTCGCGATCGCGCGATCGCTCGTCAATAATCCGGCAATGATCCTTGCCGATGAGCCGACAGGCAACCTGGATTCCGTGACAGGCGAGATAGTGCTCCATACGTTTCAGTCACTCAATGCCGAGCATGGCAAGACGATCGTTCTGATCACGCACGAGTCATATGTTGCTGAGCATGCCGATCGGATCATTCATATTCTCGATGGACAGATACTGAGCGATGAAAAGAACCATCATAAGCGGATCGCGGGGCACGAAACGCAGCCGATCAAATAGAGCATTCAAATATTAAAACAACATGACCACGAGAGACCTTTGGGAAGAAACATATAGCGCCGTCACTGTGAACAAGGTACGGACAAGCCTTACGATGCTCGGTATCGTGATCGGCATCGCCTCCGTGATCGCGATGGTTGCAATCGGGCAGGGATCGCAGAGTTCGATCCAGTCGAGCATCCAATCGCTCGGCGCGAACCTTTTGATGGTGACGCCCGGTGCGCAGAGAGCTTTCGGTTCCATGGTTCGTGCCCAGCCGGGAAGCGCCGAGACTTTGACGCCGGATGATGCGGATGCGATCGTGTCAGGTGTGGATAATATTGCCGCTATAGCGCGGGAAGTGAGCGGGCGTTATCAGACCGTCTATAAGAGCAACAATACGAATGCGAGCGTTGTCGGTACGGAAGCCTCATACGCAACGGTGCGTAACGTGACGATGGATGAGGGCGATTTCATCACCGATGCGGACGTGACGAACTCGAGCCGAAACGCGGTTATCGGACAGACGGTGCTTGCGTCCCTTTTCGCGACCACGGAGAATGCGAGCCCGACGCCCGATATGGCTATCGGCAACACGATCCGCATCAATGGCAATAATTTCAAGGTGGTCGGCGTTACGGCGACCAGCACCGTTGCAAACAATGACATTTATGTACCGCTTTCGACGGCGCAGCACATTTTGGTTGGCAGCGATAAATACCTTTCCGAGGTTGACGTGGAGGCGTCGAGCCAAAGCACGATGACCCAGGTTCAGAATGACATCACGAACCTGCTTCTTACGCGTCATAAAATATCGGATTCCTCATCCGCCGATTTCACGGTCACCAACCAGTCGGAGATCGTGTCGGCGGCGTCGAGCGTAACGAGCACCTTCACGACCTTGCTCGCTGCGATAGCCTCCATTTCGCTTTTGGTTGGCGGCATTGGCATCATGAACATGATGCTTACGACCGTTACGGAGCGGACCCGCGAGATAGGTCTCCGCAAGGCGCTTGGCGCGAAGGAACGGGACATCACTCTGCAATTCTTGGCAGAATCCGTCCTCATGACGTTTGTCGGTGGCATCATAGGTGTTATTCTAGGGTGGTTCATCGCGATTGCTATTTCTTATTTTGAATCCATCTCCACAAGCATTTCGATTCCCTATGTCTTAATGGCGTTCGGTGTTTCGGCGGCGATCGGGATCATATTCGGCTATTATCCCGCACGGCGCGCGGCAAAGCTGAACCCGATCGAAGCATTAAGATACGAATAAAAATTTGAATGTCATCGTCCGCGGAGGCGGATGGTCCGTGCTTCTGCTTTTAAAAAGCATGGACCCTCGCCGGAGTTTATCCCGAGTCGGTCGAGGGACGAGGGCAGCAGAGAAAGATCAAGAAAAAGGTCAGAAATAAAATCAAAAATAAAAAGTAATAATAAAAAAACGAATGTCATTCATTAAAAAATATAAGATACATATCATTTGGGCGGTTGCGGTGATACTTGCATTTTCATTGGGTCTCTTGGTTGGAAAAATGGGATCTTCAGCATCCCGGCAATTTGCAGGAGGTCCGAACGGCGGAAACTTCGGTGCGTCGTCGCGGGGGGCATCAGGCAACCGAACCAGCGGCAGTTTTGCCATGGGAAATATCGCGTCGATCAACGGACAAACCATGACGCTCCAGCTTCCTAACGGAAGTTCCGAGATCGTGTTTTTCTCGAGTTCGACTTCGATCATCAAGCCTTCAACCGCTTCGGCAAGCAATCTGACAACGGGCTTGAGAGTCATGGTCGGCGGGTCATCTAATTCTGACGGAAGCTTGACGGCGCAAACGATTCAGATTCAGACAGGGAGCAGTACGCCGGAACTAGGAGGTGGCGCAATACCGGGGAGCAGACGGTCGGGAGGCAGTTCGGGAAATAGCGGCCAGTAAGCAAGGATCAAACGGCCCCGCCATGGCGGGGCCGTTTGTCCACAGGACCTATTTCCGAAATGTTATGATATCGGAAGGGAGTGTTCCGTGTTTTTATAAAAAGTCGATTTTAAATTTTTGATATTTAATATACATTAATGGCATCGCCCCGAAAAAGTAGTTCTCTTGGAACGCGCGGAAACAGGACATCCAAGACGCGTCCTGTGGCGGCAAAAAAGAAGACAGTTTCTCCTGGTGTAAAAAAGGTCTCCGCGCCAGTAAGGCGGCGATCGTCGGCTAAGGCGGTTATTTCCCGACGTACAACTCCTCCGCGTAAACGGTTCGTTACGCTCCAGAAATATGAGTCGAATCCGATTGTCGAACCGCGTACCGAGAATTTTTGGGAGTTGAAGGCGACGTTCAATCCTGCGGCGCTTTATGCCGATGGACACGTGCATCTTCTCTATCGCGCGATCGGCGGCGACGATATGTCGACGCTTGGTTATGCCATGAGCGATGATGGTGTGACGATCGTTGGCCGGCCTGACGCGCCAGCTTTTGCGCATAAAACCAAGGGAACAAACCCGCTTGTGTCGGCTCCGAGGATCAATTATCTTTCGGGCGGAGGATGCGCCGGCGGTTCGGAGGATCCGCGTCTCGTGATGATCGATGAGGATGGGAAAATTTATCTTACCTATACCGCGTTCGACGGTTGGGGATCGGTGCGCATCGCGCTTTCCTCGATAGCAAAGGATGATTTCGTGAACCGACGATGGCGGTGGAGTGCACCGGTTTTTCTCTCGCCGCCAGGCGAAGTTCATAAGAACTGGGTTTTGTTTCCCGAAAAGATCAACGGCAAGTTTGCGATCCTCCATAGCCTTTCGCCGAAGATATTGATCGATTACGTTGATGACCTCTCGGAGTTCGAAGATGATGCAAAAAACATCAAGAGCCACTATAGCCGTTTCTCGAACGTGGATGGATGGGATAGCTGGGTGCGCGGTGCGGGACCGCCGCCGATAAAAACGAAACTTGGTTGGCTCCTTCTGTATCATGCCATGGACGTCCGCGATCCGAATCGCTACAAACTGGGCGCTATGATCCTCGACGCGGATGATCCGACGAAAGTACTCTACCGTTCGCGCATACCGGTCCTCGAACCGGAAGAATGGTACGAGAACACCGGATGGAAATCGGGCGTGATCTATTCCTGCGGCGCCGTCGTGAAGGATGGCGAGCTTTACGTCTATTATGGCGGAGCGGATTCGGTTGTCTGCGTGGCCGTGGCGGACCTTGATCATTTCCTTGACGAGCTTGTTCGCAATGGAATGCCACGCCTTGTGAAGAAAAATAACGTGAAGATGAAAGAATAATATGCTGGAAGGCAGTCGGTCGTCCGAAAATCCGATTTTATTGCCCGATCCTGATTCGGAGTGGGAATCGGACGCGGTTTACAATCCTTCGCCTGTCGTTTGCGATGACATGGTGTATTTGCTTTACCGCGCGACCGGAAAATCCGATAATGGACAGGCTCAGGCGTCTTCAATCGGCGTCGCATCAGGGAAGGACGGGGTCCATTTCAGGGACCGACGTCGATTCATAGTTCCTGAAAATCCATGGGAACAGTGGGGCTGCGAAGATCCGCGCGCCACGGAATTCGAAGGTCAGCTTTATATTTTTTATACGGCCGTCGAAGCGTTTTCTGCCGACGGCATCAAGGTTGGTGTCGCGATAAGCAAGGACATGAGAACGATCACGGAAAAGCATCTCGTGACGCCGTTCAATGCGAAGGCCATGGCGCTTTTTCCGGAGCGGGTGAATGGGAAGATCGCCGCGATCCTCACGGTCAACACCGATCGTCCGCCAGCGAAGATAGCGTTGGCGCTTTTCGATCGGGTTGAGGACATGTGGTCGGAGGCATATTGGAAAGAGTGGTATGAGCATCTTGGCGATCACGTGATCCCAATCGACGTAAATGAGAAAGATCAGATCGAGGTTGGTTCCGTGCCCTTGAAGACGGAAAAAGGATGGCTGCTTTTTTATTCCTATATCTACAATTATTTCACGCCGCCTACGATCTTCGGTGTGCAGGCGTTGCTGCTGGACGATAATGATCCTCGGAAGATCGTAGGCGAAGTGAAGCGGCCGTTCCTTGTGCCCGAAGAGGAATATGAGCAATACGGCCGCGTGCCGCATGTTGTTTTTCCGTCAGGAACCATGCTGCGCCGCTCGATCATCTATCTTTATTACGGCGCCACCGACACGACATGCTGTCTCGCAAAGTTCAAGTTAAAAGATCTGCTTGATGAACTGGTTTTTGTCGCGGGGCGCCAGCTTGCACGATTCGAAGATAATCCGATCATTGCGCCGATCGCCGAGCACGAATGGGAATCGCAGTCGACTTTCAATCCGGGGGCGATCTATGAGGGGGGGAAGGTGCATCTGTTCTATCGTGCAATGTCCGACGACAACACGTCGGTTCTTGGTTATGCGGCATCTTTAGACGGAGTCCATTTCACTGAACGTAGTCCGGAGCCGGCATACGTGCCGCGCGCCGAGTTCGAACGGAAGCTTGTTCCTGGAGGAAATTCCGGCTGCGAAGATCCGCGGCTCACGAAGCTCGGCGATCGTGTCTATATGTGCTATACGGCGTTTGATGGCAAGGAGCCGCCGCGCGTAGCGTTCACGTCGATCCTCGTAAGCGATCTTCTTGCCAAGAAATGGAACTGGGCGAACCCCATGCTCATTTCACCGCCCGGACTCGACGACAAGGACGCCGCACTCTTTCCGCGGAAGATCGGCGGAAAATATTTCTTTTTACATCGGTTGGGATCGGACATTTGGATCGACAGCTGCGATTCTTTTGATTTTGATGGCGTGAACAAGTTTCTCGGCGGAAAAATATTGATGCGGCCTCGCGATACCGCATGGGATTCCAAGCGTATCGGCATTTCCGCGCCGCCGATCGAAACGCCGCACGGCTGGCTTTTGCTATATCACGGCATTTCAAAACGGACATCGCACTATAGCGTCCGTGCGGCATTGTTGGATCTTAACGACCCGACAAAAGTTCTCTACCGAACCGAGGATACCATCCTGGAACCGAAGATGCCGTACGAAAAAGAGGGGATCGTTCCGAACGTCGTTTTTCCGTGCGGCACCGCGGTGATCCGCGGCCAGCTTTTCGTCTACTACGGCGGCGGCGACAAAGTGACTGCCGTTGCTACGATCGCCCTGAAAGATCTTCTGACCGGCCTTCTCCGTGAGGCCAAGTTCCATCCGAGATAAGATTTTTCTTTGGGGCGAACTCCTTTCTGAGCGCTCGTTTGTTATACTTATTCTATAATAAATAAAATATGAAAATAACCAATCAGACAGCGGATGAGTTGATGCTTAAAGAAGGAGATGCAAAAAGCATCGTCATAGGAATAATTTTGATTCTCGCTGGAGTTGGCATCGGATTTTATATTCATTTTGCTGTCTCGAATCCGTTGTGGGTTGCACTGGGTCTTTTGGTTGTCGGGTTGGTAGTCACCTTTATGAGTTCATCTATTGGTGTCGCTATGAGCAAGACGAATGGTCAGATCATGTATCAGACCAAGCGATTGATCGGGGGAAAAACAGCGATGTATTCTATCGGCGACGTTCTTCGGATCGAGACACGAAAATCATGGCAAATGGAAAATAATAATTCCGGCGGGCGCGGCGGTTCCATGCCTCGTCAAGTGCTTGTATCCCAGTCGGTCATTGTTTTTAAAGATGGACAAGAATTGCCTCTGGATCATCAAAAAAGTTCTTCCGGCATGACCATTGGTCCGGCAGTGATGATGGCGGGATCAGGCAAAGAAGTTGCTATCGCAAACCAAGTCGCTGCGTTTTTAGGGGTTCCGTTTCAAGAAATAGCGCCGCCAAGTGGGCAAATAGGGATCAATATTGGAGGTGGGCCCGCTTCGGGGATCCAGCTTTAATTTAAATTGGTAAGTTCAGAATACGAACTAAGATCGTTCGAGTATCATCCACTTTCCTTTGTGTAACGCATGATCAATACAATAATAAAGCATGCTCCAAGACAAGCTTAGCGAACGAGGAACCGAAACGAAGTGTCCGATCGCGGTCATGATGCGTAATGGCAGGATACTGACCGGGCAGCGAAACTATACCAAAGATAAATGGAAGGATATTTCCGTTTGGACGATTCCCGGCGGACGGTGCGATGCCGGTGAAACTCTTGAAGAAACATTGCGGCGGGAAGTAGCTGAAGAAGTGGGGATCACTGAATTTACGATCGTCGATTTTATCGGAGAAGCTCGCGGGGCAAAAGAAGGGGATACTGTTTTTATTTTTTTCTGCACCACGGACCAGGATGCCGGGCTTATGGAACCGGAGAAATTCTCCGAATGGCGCTGGATCACGAAAGATGAATATTTTAATGATCAGGAATATGGCGGCTTCAATCTCGATGCCCATAAAATGATCGAAGATTATTTGAAATCAAGAGCTTAGAATTATTCCGGAGTTTTTAGTGGGTGTGGAAGATTTTTCAGAGAGTCTGGATCCCCGCCTTGGTTCGATTGCTTTTACCATAAATCGTGGGAACGAATAAGGGAAGCAATCCAAGCGTAGCGTTCCCGTTTTGGATAACCCAATCACAGGCGACATAATGTGATTTTTAGAAGCATGGACCCTCGCCTCCGCGAGGGCGACAAGACGGGGAGACTCCCAAGTATAGAGTTTTCTTTTTTTGCGCAAAAGAGAGTTCGAAATGTGCAAGTAAGATTTTTTATGGGCGTAGCGTTTCTTTTCCGGAAGATTGATTTTTTAAAAGTAAAATAGTGGTTCTGGGGGGTTCGTCTTCGCATACCCCGAGGGCCACTATTTTACTTGATGTATCTTCCGGAAAACGGGAAACGCGGAGCCGTTGACAGAGAAATACTTCTTCTGCTATAATCCCTGCAAGGTTTCCTCTGGAGTTTTATGCGAATACACACCCTTCTCGGAAAACGAAGTTCGTTTTTTCTGAGCAATCCCATTTAAAGATGGGCGAGCGGGTTGCATTGCACAAAACTCCGGAGGCATCCGGAAATTTTTTTATCAGGAACATGTCATTTATACTCGGCAAAAAATCAAGCATGACCCAGCTTTGGAAAGATGGCAAGGTTGTCCCCGTGACGGCCGTTTCAGCGACCCCGAACAAGGTCACGTTGGTTCGCAATAAAGAGCGGGATGGCTATGAAGCCGTCCAGGTTGCCCTTGGTAGAAATCGGTGCGAGTTCAAGCATATGGCGGCACATCCGGTTGAGATTTCAAAATTCAACTTAGGCGATGAAGTAACCGTGGCTGATTTCAAGGAAGGCGAAAAGGTTCGGGTAAGCGGTCTCAATAAGGGCCGCGGGTTCCAGGGTGTTGTTAAACGGCATGGTTTTGCGGGTGTCGGCGGGGCGACACATGGCCAGAAAAACCGCCAGCGTCATCCGGGTTCCATCGGCAGTACGGCATTTCAGCGCGTCGTGAAGGGCCGCCGCATGGCGGGACACATGGGTATGGAGCGCGTGACGGTAAAAAACCTGGTGGTTGCAGGCGTTGATGCCGAGAAAAACATCATCTATCTCCGTGGCGCGTTGCCGGGGATGAAAGGAACGATACTTGAAATACGCAACTAAATTTCCATGACCACAGACATCCTCAATTTAAAGAATGAGAAAGTCGGCACGATCGATCTGCCGGAGGCTGTTTTTGGTGCGAAATGGAATGAGGCGCTCGTGAAACAGGTCCTTATCGCCCAACGTGCTAATGCGCGCGATCCGTGGGCGCATGTGAAGGATCGAAGCGAGGTGGCGGGCAGCGGCAGAAAGCCATGGCGCCAAAAGGGGACCGGCCGCGCTCGTCACGGCATGACCTCGTCGCCGATCTGGATCGGTGGCGGTAAATCGCATGGTCCGCGAAATGATAAGGATTATTCTCAGAAAGTGAACAAAAAGATGAAGCGCGCGGCACTTTTCACGGTTCTTTCAAAGAAGTGGAAGGATGGTGAAGTGAAGGTGCTTGATACGCTCGTCACGGAGGCGCCAAAGACCGCGCTTCTTTCCGGTGCATTGCGGAAGATCCTCAATATGAAGAAGGGGTCAAAGCGGTATGATGCGCTTCTTGTTCCGGCAGGAACGAACGCGATCGTTTTCCGTTCTTCCTCGAATTTGCCGAAAGCGAAAGCGATCGATGCAGCTTCGCTCAATATTTATGATATCTTGAACCATGCGAACCTCCTTTTGGAAAAGGACAGCATTGCGGTCATCGAAAAACATTACCACGCATAAATTTTCATGAACTCTTTCCTTATCAAAAAGCCGTGGGTGACCGAAAAGGCGACCAATCTGAGCGCAAGCCATCAGTATGTCTTTTTGATCGAGAAGACGGCGACGAAGCCTGAAGTTAAAAAAGCAGTTGAAACATTATATAAGGTGAATGTTGTTTCGGTGAATGTTTTGAATCGCCAGGCGAAGCAGAAGCGGTTCCGCGGCGTCATGCGCGGTGCGGGCGATGATCATCGGAAGGCCGTCGTAACCTTGAAAGAAGGGCAGAAAATAGATATCTCGTAACATGAAATCCTACAAGCCAACCAGTCCATCGCGCCGGAGCATGACGAACGTTGATTACGGGAAGCTTTCGCGCGTGAAGCCGAAGAAGTCGCTTACGACGCGGCTTAAAACGCATGCCGGCAGGAACTCGCAGGGACGCATCACGATGCGCCACCAGGGCGGCGGCAATAAGAAGTTATACCGCATGATCGATCTCAAGCAGAATCAGCTTGGCACGAAAGTGGTCATTGAAACACTGGAATATGATCCGTATCGCACGGCGTTCATCGCGCTCGTGCGGCATGAGGATGGAAGAAAGAGCTATATGCTCGCCCCGGAGAAGATGGTGATCGGTTCGGAAGTTTTGATCGCGGAATCAGCTCCGCTCACGACGGGAAACCGCATGCAATTGAAGAATATCCCGGTCGGTTATCAGGTGTATAACGTCGAGCTCGTTCCGGGCAAGGGGGGTCAGATCGCCCGTTCTGCCGGTTGTTACGTCGAGGTTCTGGCGAACGCGGATGGTTATACCGATCTGCGCCTCGGTTCCGGCGAAGTTCGCCGCGTGCCGTGGGAAGGACTTGCGTCCATCGGTCAGGTTTCGAACTCGGAATGGAATCTTACGACGATCGGCAAGGCTGGCCGTTCGCGGTGGCTCGGTATTCGTCCGACGGTTCGCGGCAAGGCCATGAACCCGGTTGATCATCCGTACGGAGGCGGCGAAGGCAGCCAGCCGCGCGGTACGAGAAAGCCGAAAGATGTCTGGGGCAATATTACGGGTGGACATAAGACGCGCAACAAGAAGAAACGGTCATCGAAACTTATCGTAAAGCGGAGAAATAAGAAGTAAATAAAATCATGTCACGAAGTTTAAAAAAAGGACCGTTTGTTGATCCGAAACTGCTCAAGAAAGTGGCGGCTTTGAAGTCGGGAAGCGATACGGTCATCAAGACCTGGTCGCGGGCTTCCGAGATCTCGCCTGAGATGGTCGGCTATCTCTTCGGTATCCATAACGGCAAGATCTTCGTGGAGGTTCGCGTGACCGAGGAAATGGTAGGTCACCGGCTCGGAGAATTTTCGCTCACGAGAAAGTTCGTACGTCACGGAGGCAAGATGCAGAAGGAGCTCGAGATGAAGGCGGCAGAAACGCAGAAGGCGCAGGTCGCAGCCGCAAAAGCGCCGGCAAAGAAATAATACAAAGCATTACCCCGAACTTTACGAAGGATTTATAAAAAACCATTATGCAACAGCAAACTGCAAAACTGAATTATCTCCGGATCGCGCCGCGCAAAGTGCGGAGCGTTGCCGACCTTATCCGCGGCCTTTCCGTGAACGAAGCCGAGGCTCAGCTCTTAATGGTGCGCCGTCGGCCGGCTCAGCCGCTCTTGAAACTCTTGCGTTCGGCGGTTGCAAATGCTAAAAACAAACAGATGAACGTGGATCATCTTTTCATCGCGGAGATCCGCGTTGACAATGGTCCGATGTTGAAGCGCAGCCTGCCACGTGCGCGCGGTTCCGCATCACCGATCCAGAAGAAGATGAGCCATGTGATGCTGACGCTCGGCGTGAACAGCAAGCTCTCTCCGAAGTTCTCGATCGTTGTGGCGAAGAAAAAGAAGTCTTCAAAAGAACAACCGAAGGAAAACAAAAAGAAGCCGGCTCGCGAAAAGCGCGCTGTTGAAGCTGTGGCGCCTGAGGCCGTGGAATCGAAAGGCAAAAAAGGCTTTGTCAGGAAGACGTTTAGCGGTACGGCAAAAGCAGGGAAATAATCATTATCATGGCACAGAAAACACATCCTCTTTCATTTCGTCTTGGCATAACCCAGAACTGGCCGGTGCGCTGGTTTATTAAGGGTGGCTATGCGAAGTTTTTGGAAGAGGACGAGGCGATCCGCGCTACGATCGCGAAGAAGATCGGACAGGCGGGTATCGCCGCGATCGAGATCGAGCGTACGCAGGGAAATTTGCGCGTGTTCATCAAGGCGGCTCGTCCGGGCTTCATCATCGGTCGTGGCGGCAAAGGAATGGAGGAATTGAACATGGCGCTCGCTGAAGCGATACGAAAAGTGCGCAAAAACAAGATGCCGGTTCCTTTGAGCGTTACCATTGAGGAACTCAAGCGTTCCGAGGTGTCCGCAGTTTATGTCGCCCAGGAAATTGCGTGGGATCTTGAGCGCAGAATGCCTTTCCGCCGAACCATGAAGAAGTATATAGAGCAGGTAGCGCAAAACCGCGAGATAAAAGGAGTTAAGATCTTTTTGTCCGGACGGCTTGACGGCAACGAGATCGCCCGTCGCGAACGGCTTTCGCGCGGATCGTTGCCGCTCCAGACCTTGCGCGCCGATATTGATTACGGTACGGCGACCGCGAAGACAACCTATGGCACGATCGGCATCAAGGTGTGGATCTATAAGGGAGAGATATTCGAGAAGAAAGAGAACCCGAAAGATGAATCGAGATTTGCGAATCAGGATGCAAGAGCAAATTCATAATTTCCGATCATAAATCCTGAATTCTTTTTAAAAACATGCTTATTCCGAAAAAAATAAAACATCGCAAGTGGCACAAGGGTCGCTCGCTTGGCCGTCAGGTCGAGACCCGCGGTCTTGAGCTGCACTATGGCCAGTACGGTCTGAAGTCCCTTGAGCAGGCGTGGATGACCTCGCGGCAGATCGAGGCGGCGCGCAAAACGATCACGAATTCTCTGAAGCGTGCGGGCAGGCTTTGGATTCGCGTGTTCCCGGATAAGCCGGTTACGATCCGTCCTCCGGAAACCACAATGGGCGGCGGCAAGGGGAGCGTCGATCATTACGTTTTTCCGGTGCGGCCAGGCAGGATCCTTTTTGAGATCGACGGCGTACCGCTTGAAAAGGCGAAAGAAGCATTGCGGCTTGCGTCGTATAAGTTGCCGGTGAAAACAAAAATAGTGGTAAAATAACACGAATCGTCATTCCGAGCTTTGCGAGGAATCTGCATTAAGAACAAAATCCATGAAGAAGAAGGATATCCAAGACCTCAAGGTGAAATCAGAAGCGGAACTCAATCGTCTCATTAAGGACGATCGGGAGAAGCTTCGTGCTCTGCGATTTGACCTGGCGGCCGGAAAAGTGAAGAATGTGAAAGCGCTTCATGAGGCGAAGAAGGCCATTGCACGCGCAAAGACGTTCCTTTATGAGAAAACCATTTCTAAATAACCATGCCGCAATCTGAAAAACAAAAGAAGATCAGGAAGATCACGGGCACCGTCGTTTCCGACAAGATGACGAAAACGCGCGTGATCGCCGTTTCGCGCCTTAAAAAGAATCCGCGGTATTTGAAGTATCAGACGCTCACGACGCGGTTCAAGGCTCATGACGAGAAGAACGAATACCATGAAGGCGATAAGGTCGTTATCGAGGAAACGCGGCCGTTGTCGAAGGACAAACGGTGGAAAATAGTCGGGAAAGCATAATATCCATACATGATACAGGAACGCTCCATATTGAAAGTTGCAGATAACAGCGGCGCAAAGATCGTGCGGTGTTTTCGTATCCTTGGCGGTACGCGTCGCCGGTATGCGGGCGTGGGTGATATCGTCGTTGCTTCGGTGCAGTCGGCGGAGCCTCGCAAAGCGGTAAAGAAGAAGGATGTGGTGAAAGTGCTCGTGGTCCGCACAAAGAACGCTTTGCGCCGGAAGGACGGATCCTATGTCCGTTTCGACGAGAACGCTGTCGTGCTTGTCGACGCCAAGAAGGAGCCGGTCGCAACGCGCGTGTTCGGTCCGTTGCCACGCGAATTGAAGGAGCGTGGATTCGAGAAATTAATGACTATGGCGGAAGAAATCGTATAACAAGGCATCACGATCATGAAAATCATAAAAGGGGATACGGTAAAAATAATTTCAGGCAAAGACCGCGGAAAAACGGGGACGGTGCTTCGTGCGATGCCAACGGTTGATAAGATCATCATTGATGGCTTGAACCTCGTAAAGAAGCATTCACGTCCGAAGCGGCAAGGGGAAAAGGGACAGATGGTCTCGGTTCCGCGCCCGCTTGGCGTTTCCAAAGTGATGCTCGTATGCGCTTCCTGCAAGGAGCCGACCCGCGTCGGCGCGCGCATGGATGGCACGAAGAAGGTTCGATACTGCAAGAAATGCAAAGCGAAGATATAAAACCATGCCTATTTCATCAGAAAAACAAGAACAGGTCAGACGCAAAGAGATCCGAGGATTCCTCGAAAAGATCGTGGTTGACGCAGGCGTTGGGCGTATGAGCCAGATGCCGAATTTCGAGGAAAAAGCGCTCGTGCAGGTGATGAAGGATTTTGCGGCCATGACCGGCCAGAAGCCCCAGATCCGCCGCGCGAAGAAATCCATCGCCGGTTTCAAGATCAGGGAAAATCAGGTCGTGGGCGTTCGCGTGACGCTCCGCCGGGAGAAAATGGTTGATTTTTTCGAGCGACTGATTACAATAGTACTGCCTCGCGTGCGTGACTTCCGCGGTATCAATCGCACTGCGATCGACTCCCATGGCGTTCTCACGGTGGGCGTCCGCGATCAGTTCGTGTTTCCGGAGATCGAGCCGGAGCAATCGCCGATCGGTTTCTCGTTCGGCGCAAGCATCGTTCCGAAGGTCAAGGATTCGAAACTTTCATGGGATGAATTCACGAAGCTCGGTGTTCCGATGAAGAAGGAGGAAGAGAAGGGTAAGAAAAAAAGTAAACGTTAAACGCACATCAGCATGCCAAAAGAATCAGTAATCGCGCGAAGCAAAAAGCGCCCCAAGTTTTCCACCCGGATCGTTCGGCGCTGTTTTCGCTGCGGGCGCAAACATGGCTATATGCGCGATTTCGGATTGTGCAGGATCTGCTTCCGCGAGATGGCGACGAATCAGCAGATTCCCGGTGTAAAAAAAGCAAGCTGGTAATTTAAATCAAATGTACTATCGACTTCTTCCTGAAATTAAAAACGCTCTGCGGGCCGGCAAAGACAAAATGACGGTGCCGTTTTCGCGCATGGACCTTGCGGTGCTTGAAGTGCTCCGTGACAATGGTTATGTGAAGAGCGTCGAAAAAGAAACGGTCGGGAAGAAGAATGTCATTACGATCCGTTTCGGCACTAAGAAGCAGGAAGATATGGATTTCAAGGTTTTGAGCAAACCAAGCCGCCGCTTTTACAGCGATTATCGGAATTTGCATCGGGTGCGGCAGGGGTATGGTCTTGGCGTCCTCTCGACCCCCATGGGCATCATGTCGGTGATTGACGCCAAAAAGAAAAAAGTCGGCGGGGAATATCTGTTTCAAATCTGGTAAAAACATCTAACATGTCACGTCTTATTAAAAAATCAATTCCTTTGCCGGCAGGCGTTACCGTTTCCGAACGCGGCGATTCGTTCATCGTAAAGGGACCAAAGGGTGAACTTGCGATCGCGGTCATGCCAGGTATCGTGGTGACATCGAAAGACGGCGGTATTTGGGTGGAGCAGGGAAAGGAACTTGCGAATTTCGCGATGCTCGGAACGACCTGGTCGCTCATTAAAAATGCGACCCTCGGCGTGACCGATGGGTTCACGAAAAAGCTTGAGATCGAAGGTGTCGGTTATCGTGCCGCGCTTGAAGGAAAGGAGCTTGTCATGTACCTTGGTTATGCCCAGCCGGTTCGCGTCAGGGTGCCGGACGACGTGACGGCTGCCGTGGAGAAGAACACGACGATCCTTTTTTCGGGAACCAGCAAGGAAAATGTCGGACAGATCGCCGCAAAGATCCGTGCGCTCAAGAAACCGGAACCTTATAAGGGGAAAGGTATTCATTACGCAGGAGAGGTGATCCGCAGGAAGGTCGGAAAGAAAGCAGGAACAACAGGATAAACCATCATGAACGCACGCAAGAAATTGAATCAAAAAAGGACGCGTCGGGCTGCACGCTCAAGCGCGCGCATTTTCGGCACGTCGGATCGTCCGCGTCTTGCGGTGCATCGCACGAATCGTTTTATCTATGCAGAGTTGATCGATGACACGAAAGGATTCACGCTTGCCGCCGCATCGAATGTCGGCGTGAAGGGCGAAAAGAAAACGAAGGTCGCTGCCGCGGAAACGGTGGGGGAGGCGATTGGAAAGAAAGCGATCGCTCAGGGGATCACGAAAGCGGTGTTTGATCGCAGATCGTATCGTTTCCATGGTCGCGTGAAGAGCCTTGCCGAAGGGGCTAAAAAAGCAGGACTTTTAATATAAAACCATGTTCCGCAAAAACGAACGGCAGGTACGAAAGCCAGATGAATTCAAAGAACGCGTACTCGATATGCGGCGTGTTACGCGCGTCGTTGCCGGAGGCAAACGCTTCCGTTTCCGCGCGACCGTGATCGTCGGCGATGAAAAAGGTAGGATCGGCGTCGGTATCGCGAAGGGTCTCGACGTTCAGCAGGCGGTCGGTAAGGCGAATCTTGATGCGAAGAAGAAGATGATCACGGTCGCTTTGCAGGATGGCCGGACGATCCCGCACGAAGTACTCGCGAAGTACAGCGCTGCGCGTGTTTTAATCAAACCTGCCGCCAAGGGGCACGGACTTCGCGCCGGAGGTGCGGTTCGCGTCGTTCTCACGTTTGCCGGCATCAAGGATGCGACGGCGAAATGCCTCGGCCGGACTCCCAATAAATTGACGAACGCGCTTGCGGCTGTCGAAGCGCTGAAGAAACTAAAAGCCTAAACGAGATATGAGATACGAAGTACGAGTTACGAAGTAAATTTATTCATATCTCATACTTCATATCTCGAATCTCTCATCAAAAATCATGAAACTTCATTCACTTACTTCCATCAGAAAACAGAAGCCACAGCGCATCGGGCGCGGCGGCAAGCGCGGCACGACTTCGGGCCGCGGCCAGAAAGGACAGAAATCCCGTTCCGGTCATCGTATCCGTCCGGCGGAGCGCGATCTTATTTTGAAGCTTCCGAAGATGCGCGGTTTTCGCAATAAGCCGAAAAAAGATGCGGTGACGGTTTTTAATCTCGGAACTTTGTCGCAAAAGCTCAAAACGTTTGCCGGCAAGGAAACGCTTGTAATCACGCGCGATCTGCTCATAACGGCAGGTTTGCTCGGAAAAAATTTCAAGGGTGAGATCAAGATACTCGGAAATGGAAATGCGGCATTTCCTATGGCCGCGGACGGCAAAAACGTCAAGGTTTCAAAAAGCGCCGCAGACAAAATCAAGAAAGTAAAGTAATCATCAGCTGATCGCCCTTATGAACCGTTTTTTTCAGCTTTTCAAAGTTCCTGATCTCCGCAAAAAAATTCTCATCGTCGCGGGTCTCTTGGTGGCGTATCGGGTGCTGGCAGCAGTGCCGATCCCTGGTATCGATGCGGTCCGGCTCCAGAACTATTTCGGTTCGAGCCAGCTTTTCGGTTTCCTGAGCTTTTTCTCCGGCGGCGGACTTTCAAATTTGTCGCTCGTGATGCTCGGTGTCGGTCCCTATATTACGGCAACGATCATCATGCAGCTTTTGACGATCGTTTTCCCTCATCTCAAGGAGATGTATTACGAGGAAGGTGCGCGCGGCCAGGCGAAGTTCAATCAGTGGTCGAGGCTTATCACGGTGCCTTTGGCCCTGGTGCAGGGTTATGGTTTTTTGATGCTGCTTATTTCGCAGGGCGTTATCGATAAGCCCGATCCGTTCAGTTTGATCCGCAACGTCATCGTGATCGCCTGCGGTTCGATGATCGCGCTCTGGCTCGGTGAACTGATCACGGAGCAGAAAGTGGGCAACGGTATTTCACTCATCATTCTTGCGGGAATTCTTGCGCGTTTGCCGGCTTCTGCGGGAACGGCATTCGAAACCTATACGCCGGGACTCCTTTTGACCTATGTTGGCTTTGCCATCGCGGCCATACTGCTCATTGCGGGTATCGTGTATCTGAACGAAGGCGAGCGCAAGATCCCGGTCGCCTATGCGCGCCGCGTACGGGGGAACAAACTGTACGGCGGTTCGCAGAGTTATCTGCCCCTCAAGGTCAATCAGGCCGGCATGATCCCGCTCATTTTTGCGATCTCGGTTCTCTTGCTTCCTCAGTTCGTGGCGCAATTCGTCACGCTCTTCTCGGTGCATTGGGGGGTGAAGATCAGCGGCTTTGCGACGGCGTTCCTCGCGAACCAGCTTGCCTATGGCATCGTGTATTTCCTGCTGGTATTTCTCTTTACGTATTTCTATACGGCGATCACGTTCAATCCCGAAGAGGTCTCGAAAAATCTTCAGCAGAGCGGCGGATTCGTTCCGGGCATCCGTCCCGGAGAAAATACCACGAAATTCTTTTCGGGTGTCGTGAATCGCATCACATTGTGGGGCGCGGTCTTCCTTGGTCTCGTAGCTGTGCTTCCGATCGCCGTACAGAAACTTACCGGCGTTGCGACGCTTACGATCAGCGGCACCGCCATTTTGATCGTGGTATCCGTTGCGCTTGAGACCATGCGGCAGGTCAACTCGCAGCTCACGATGCGCGAATACGAAGGTATTGAATAGCCTCGGGGCATATTTCCCGCGACCCGCTCCAATTCGAAAAATGCGGTTCGCTCATAACGAAAAAATATCACCCAGCTCCGTGGTTACGGGTGCCCGATATTTTTTCTATTCACTCGCGCATTTACCAATCTTCGCTTTCCGGCTAATTTTTTTTAGGCGTTTTTAGCTCGCTTCAGCGATTGTTTCAAAAGACCGGTCTAAAAACATATCTTCGCCATCTAGTTTCTCCTTTCTTCATTCCGAGTCTTGTCCCTGCAATATACTAGGTAGAATTCGAGGTAAGACCGAGACGTCTCGGTTTTTGGTATACTACGGTTATGAAGGAATTAATTTATGCGACAGGGAATCCATTGAAATTTGCCATTGCTCAGAAAGCGCTTGAAGGCACGAATATTACTCTTTTTCAAAGAAAGATAGATATCCCAGAGATACAGAGCAAAGACGTGAAAGAGATCGCGTCGTTTTCTGCTGGATGGGGAAGCGACCTCCTTAAGGAACCGATTGTGGTGAGCGATGCGGGATATTATATTGAGGTGCTAAACGGATTTCCGGGTCCATTTATTAAGTTCGTCAATCAATGGCTGACCGCGAAAGATATGCTGCGGTTGATGGATGGCAAAGAAAATCGGAATGCTTTCATTAAAGAATGTATCGCGTATTGTGAACCCGGCAAGGAGCCGGTTTGTTTTCTTGGAAATTTTAAGGGAAGTATCGCGTTTACGGCAGGGAAAAAAGGTGAGACTCCAATTAATGAGATTTTTATTCCAAGCGGGTTTCGTTATCCCGAATCGGAAATATCACAAGAGGAACGAATCACATTTTGGAAGCAAGACGATGCGTGGCGGGAGTTTGCGGAATATGTGAAGACTTTAGCAATAAAATAATCCCTGAAATTTTATTTTTCATGCCCACTCGAGATTTTCAAAAAAGATTGGTTGCATATATCGAAAGTAGCTACAACTCTGGCTCTCCGCTGGAGGGCATAGAGCTGCCCCCTCAAGGGATGAGCAGCTCCGTCTTTTTTATAAAACTTTCGAATGGCATGGAATGCGCGGTAAAGCATGGAACGAATGCCATGAAAGATGTGCCTGCTTTGGAATTGATAACAGAAAAGCAGATAAACATTCCCATTCCAGCGCTCATCGCTTCTTTTGTTTTTGAGGACGTGCCGGTGATTATCCTCAAAAGAATCAACTTTCCACTCCTCGAGTCCGTTCCGGCGAAAGAAATGCCGAAGTATATCCCCTCCATGGTAAGGAACTTGAAGGAGTTGCATAAAATAAAATCCGAAAATTCTGGGTTGCTTGCTCACAAAAACGATGAAGAAACTTGGAAGGGCATGATACTCTCGATCTTCGATGGCGGCGATATTGATTGGAATGAGATTTCCAGGAGAAAATCATTGGATGGAGAACTCATTTCGACATCAGTTGAGAGGACGAGGACGAAGATCAAGGATATGGTATTCGACTTAAAAGAATATTCACTTTTGCATACTGATTTTAATCAGAGGAATTTGTTTGTGGATCCGGAACATCATGAAATCTCCGGAATAGTAGATTGGGAAGATGCGATGTTTGGTGATCCGATCTATGATTTTGCGAGGATTCGCATGTATTTGTGGCATTTTAACTTTAACGAAAAGTCGATAAACGACTATTATCGTTTGGTTAACTTTTCCGCAGATCAAAAAAAATTAGAGGACCTTTATTGGCTTTCTCGGGTTATCCAATATCTCGCTTGGTATTCTGAAGAATTAACGGAGTTTAATGTTTCTCGAATTAAATTGCATCAGGGATACTTGAGAAACTATAGTTGGTAATAAAAATTCGTAGAGAAAGGAAGGGTGAATTAATAACAGGCGAATCCCTATTAGAAGGCTTATCTTTAGACTTAAATCCGTTTTAAATGAGATAATAGAAGAGCGATTTCAAAAAGTTTTATAAGGCCTTCTAAGTACCCATTCATAAAAGTCCTGGACCGGGGGCGGCATTTTTGCAAAATTTTTTTTAGGGTGCTACAATGAAGTCCTTCATGAACCTCGACGTCATTTTTTTTATCGGACCTCAGGGTTCGGGCAAGGGGACGCAGGCGAAGCTTTTAGCGGAGAAGCTTGATTTTTTTTATTGGGAGATGGGCGCTATTTTTCGGGAGATCGCGAGTCGTGATGATGATCTCGGAAAGAGGATCGCTGCGATGATCAATCAGGGCATCTATATCGACGACGAAACGACGCTCGCGATCGTAAAGGAAAAAATGGCGGCCGTGCCGCAGGATAGGGGGATCATCTTTGACGGTCTGCCGCGTCGCGTCAGTCAGGCTGAATATCTTTTGCCGTTCCTGATGTCGATCGGAAAGGAAAAATTCATGACCATATTCCTTGATGTTCCCCATGATGAGTCCGTGAAGCGTCTGCTTCATCGCGCCGAGGTTGAGGGGAGGAAAGACGATACGAAAGAATCCATTGAACGCCGCCTTTTGCAATACACTTCGGAGACCGTGCCGGTACTCGATTATCTGCGCTCACGCACGGATTTCGCGGTGATCGATGGCCGTCCGGCGATTCCCGCCGTGACCGAAGAGATCGATAAGATATTCGGGTTTTCATCCTGATAAATCAATGAACCATCCGCCTTTCAATCTCATTTTGCTCGGTGATCCTGCTGCCGGAAAAGCGACGCAGGCGGAGCGGATTGCGAAACGGTACGGGATGTTCGATTTCGACATGGGGCGCGAATTGCGGAAGCCGGCGGTTCGGAAGACGTTTGATTTCGATCATTCGACGATGCAGGGTAAGTTGACGCCGACAGGTATTGTTCGAACGATCCTGTGCGATAGAGTCGCGAAGACAAAACCGTCGCGAGGCATTATCTTTGACGGTTTTCCGAAGATGATCGGCGAGGCGCGGATCCTTGCGCGGCAGTTGAAGAATACCGATCGGCGGGAACCGCTTGTCATTTATCTGCATGTTCCCATGACGGAAACGTTGCAGCGCATGATGAAGCGCGGCCGGAAAGATGATACGAAAGCCGCACTTGCGAACCGCGCGGCATATTATCGGAAAGACGTCGCAAAAGCGGTGGCATTCTTCAAAAAGGTCTATACTTTCAAGAAGGTTTCCGGGCTCGGTACGCCGGATGAAGTGGCGGCGAGAATAGAAAAAGAAATAGAGAAGTTCAGGAAAAGAACTCTCTAGGGTATGGTCCCGGAAGCGGAACCATCCGTGCTTGCCATTTTATAAAGAAACACGGATATTTTATTTTCATGGAAGACGGTGGGGGGTTTATTATCAAAAATATGATCTATCTTAAATCATCGGAAGAGATCGAAATCATGACGGAGGGCGGCAGGCGCCTTGCGGCGGTTTTGCGCGCGCTTACTGCGAATGTCCGCGCCGGCATGACGACGCAGGATGTCGATAAAATGGCATACGATCTTATTACGGCGACCGGCGACCGGCCGTCATTCTTGAACTATAAGCCCGAGGGGGCTCATAAGGCGTATCCTGCGACGATCTGCATTTCATTGAACGAGGTCATCGTGCACGGTACACCGTCGCCGTATGATGTGATACGGGAAGGCGATCTCGTAAAACTCGATCTCGGTCTCATTCATCGTGGATTCCATCTTGATGCAGCGCGCACGGTCGGCATCGGAACGGTGAAGCCGGAGGCGAAGCGGCTTATCGCTACAACAAGGAAGGCGCTTGATGCGGGCATGAAAGAAGCGTTGCCCGGACATACGCTCGGCGATGTTGGGTTTGCGATCCAGGACGTTGCGGAGAAAGCAGGTTTTTCGATCGCGGAAGGTTTGACGGGCCATGGTGTGGGGCGATCGCTCCACGAAGATCCGGCGGTTTTCAATTTTGGCCGGCGTGGTCGCGGCGATGTGCTCGAAGAAGGCATGGTGATCGCGATCGAGCCGATGATAAATATTGGCGAGGGTGACATCAGGCAATTGAAGAACGACAGCTATGCATCACGTGACGGATCGCTTTCGGCGCATTTTGAAAATACCGTTGCGATCCTGAAAAATGGCCAGCGGATATTAACGGAATAAGGAGCCTTAAGCTCCCGTTTCCGGAAGATGGCATCGTTTCCTCCGGCGGGGAAACGTGCCTCGCGCTCACCGCGGCAGGCAGTGCCGATAAGAATCGGCATGCCTTAACCCGTCGCGGTTCCGCGATGCTTCCGGAAAACGGGAGCTCTCGGCCTAGTTTCTCGCGGGCACCCGCCATTTTTTCTCTTCGCTCGCGTATTTTTAGCTCGCTTCCGTTTTCATCCAAAATAAAGCCTCGCGCTTGGGTCCTTTTTCCTGTCATTCCCGCTTTCGCGGGGATGACAGGTTTTTTCGAATGCTATACCGTGCGCTCTTTGTTAAATTCAAAATTCTAAATTATAATCACGATATGTATCTCTCGATCATCATTCCTGCTTATAACGAAGCGGAGCGGATCCCGAAAACGCTTCTTGCGATGGATGCGTATTTAAGCACCGTCAACTATCCTTATGAGATCCTTGTCGTGAACGATGGTTCGCGTGACAATACCGCGGAGGTCGTCGCGAAAATGGTGAAGGTCGTGAAAAATCTCAAGCTGATTGACGTCAAGGAGAATCATGGCAAGGGGAGCGTGGTGCGGGTCGGCATGCTGGCCGCAAAAGGCGATATCCGTCTTTTTATGGATGCCGACAATTCGACGTCGATCGATCAGGTTGCGGCGATGGCCCCGTTCTTCAAGGAAGGCTATGGCGTGGTCATCGGTTCTCGTGCGGTACAGGGTGCGAAGCTTGAACCGCCGGAATCATGGTATCGCCGATTTATCGGGAAGACATTGAATCTCATAGTACAGGTCGTTCTTTTGCCCGGCATCCATGATACGCAATGCGGATTCAAGGCATATACCGCCGAGGTCGCCGAGAAGGTCTTTGATGTTGCGCGGATATCAACCTGGGGTTTTGACGTTGAAACGCTCGCGCTCGCCAAGAAATTCGACTATGCCATCAAGGAGATACCGGTACGCTGGGTGAACGATACGCGTTCCCACGTCAAATTCTCGGGAGGCTTGCAATTTTTGCGGGATATCGTTAAAATTCGCTGGTGGCTTTGGGTGGGTGCCTATAAGACGCTCATTACGGAAGTATTTCATTAATCATCAGATTTTTCACCATTTCGACCTCTTATTTCCTGATAACTTCCTGTTTTTATTGAAACCATACAAAGGCAAGCGGGCGGGAAGGATGATCTCAGGCAAAGAGCTGGAATCCAAAAAAGATCCGGGTTCTGGTTGAGGTATGAAATGGCAAGGAGAAAAACCACTTAAAAAATATATCATTGATCCCCGTGAAAGCGAGGAATCTCACACTATCTATGGCAGGAAAACAATATCTTTCAAAAGAACGGTTCGATGAGCTCACGGCCGAGCTTGCGGAATTGAAGACGACGAAGCGCAATGAGGTCGCCCAGCGTTTGAGGACTGCAAAAGAGTACGGCGATCTTTCGGAGAACTCGGAATATGCCGAGGCGCGCGAGGAGCAGGCGTCGGTCGAAACGCGTATTGCCGAACTCGGCGATCTTTTGAAGAATGTGGAGATCCTTACGAAGTCCAAGGGGATCGACGCGGTTCAGGTTGGTTCGGTGATCACGGTGAAAAAAGGAGGCAGAGAGATGACATATACGGTTGTTGGTTCTTACGAGGCCGATCCGCTCGCGGGCAAGATCTCAGACGAGTCGCCGCTCGGCAAAGCGTTCATGGGGAAGAAGGTCGGCGAGAAGGTGAATGTTGATGCTCCTGCCGGTAAGATAACGTATGAAATTTTGGAGATAGGATAATCTTGAGTACGGACGATTTATATCTCTTTTCCTGTCATAGTCCGCGCGGGCGGATCATCCGTGCTTTTGATTTTTTTATAAAGCAGATCGTCCGACTCGATCGGACGATGACACACAAGATATCCTCTTCTATGAAAATAGGCCCGCTTTTGAAGCGGGCTTTTCTGTAGTATCATTTACACATGCTGGATGACATCATCAAAGAAAGGCGGAAGAAGCTCGATGCGCTGCGTGCGGCCGGGATCGATCCGTATCCTGCGCGCGTTCCGCGGTCATTCGATATCGCGTATGCATTGGAGCATTTCGAAGAACTGGCGCTGGCAACAAAAAAGGTCTCGTTCGCGGGACGATTGAAAAGTTTGCGCGATCAGGGAAAGATCATTTTTGCCGATATTGCGGATGAGACCGGAAAGATCCAGATGGTTTTGAAGGACGAGAATCTGAGGGATATCGAATTCTGGCGTTCCGTGCTTGATCTCGGGGATTTTGTCTCGGTGACGGGGCTGCTCTTTACGACCAAGCGCGGGGAGAAGAGCGTGGAAGCCACGGAGATCAGGATGGCGGGCAAAAGTCTCCTGCCGCTTCCGGACAATTGGGCGGGCTTGGCGGATGAGGATGTCCGCTTGCGTAAACGTTATCTCGATCTTATCGCGACCGCGGAACTCCGGGAATTGTTCAGGAAGAAAATGGTTTTTTGGGAAACGTTCCGCAATGCATTGAAGAAGGAAGGATTTCTCGAAGTGGAACTGCCGGTCATGGAAAATCTGCCGGGCGGCGCGGAAGCGGAGCCGTTCAAGACGCACCACAATGCGCTTGATACGGATTTTTATCTGCGCATCTCACTTGAACTGCCGCTCAAGAAACTGCTGGTCGGCGGGTTCGATAAGGTTTTCGAGATCGGGCGTGTTTTCCGCAATGAAGGCATTGATCGCGAGCATCTCCAGGATTACACCGCACTCGAATTCTACTGGGCATACCGCGATTATAACGACGTGATGGCGCTCACCGAGAAGATGTATAAAGAGGTGGTTCAGAAAACGTGCGGATCGATGGTGACCGTGCGCGATGGCCGTGAGATCGATTGGTCAAAGAAATGGGAGAAAGTTGATTATGTCGCAGTGTTTAAAAAAGAGAACCAAGGGTTGGATCCTGTTTCTGCGGATCGCAATGAACTTTTTGCGCGCGCAAAGGATCTGGGTCTCGCGCCGGAAAAAAATGCCGGGCGCGGAAGATTGATCGATCTTATTTTCAAGAAGACCGTGCGGAGTAAATTGATCGAGCCATGTTTTTTGGTTGATCCGCCGGTCGTGATCGAGCCATTGGCAAAGCGGAAGCCGGAGAATCCGGACGTCGTCGAACGGTTCCAGATCGTCGCGGGCGGCACGGAGCTTGGCAAGGGGTTTTCGGAATTGAACGATCCTCTGGATCAGCGCGCACGATTCGAAGAGCAGATGAAGCTTCGCGAGGCGGGGGATGCCGAAGCTCAGCATTTGGACGAGGATTTCATCGAAGCTTTGGAATATGGTATGCCGCCTGCCGGCGGATTCGGCGTTTCCGAGCGTCTCTTCGCGGTACTTATGGATCGTCCCATCCGCGAGACCATTTTCTTCCCATTGATGAGGCCAAAGAAATAGATTTGACTTCTCCCAGGGGCGTGGCTATGTTTAGTCTAGGGAGGTGGTGTTATGCAGTGGCTTAAGTTCAATTGGTCATGGATATTCTGTGACCGGGCCAGCATTTTTTTTGCTGTCGCTGTAGTTGCGGGCTTTCTGGCTTGGTTCAGTTTTTCAAGCGTTCGAAAGATCACGGACGATATTGTGGACGGCCAGTCTGCGCAACATTCCCCTCTGAAGATCATCGGCGGCGTATTGGTGACGATTTTTGGATACGGAATGACCATGGCGGCGTTTATCTTCGGTATTGTGGCCGGATACCTGCTCCTTTATGGGATCATGAGCCATTAGTGATGGAGGATCCACTGCTTCGACAAGAGCCCCGCACAAAAGCGGGGCTTTCATTTTGCCATGGCAAGTCGAAATAGTTGTTCGCGAAAGAGAGCGGCTATCTGTGTTCTATTTTTTATAAAAGAGGTTCTCCGGCAGAGCCGGAGGATGGGATGGTAGTGGAAAGCACGGGCCCTCGTCGCTACGAGGGCGAAAAAATTGGAGTGGTTACTCCAATCTTTTCGCTTTTTCACAGATCATTTTCATTTCGCCATCGCGTTCTGTCATTTTGCCTTCCACAATGACCGGCGCATTATCGGTCCAGACCGATGCTGTTTTCTCGAGAACGCTGTTGAACACCACCACTTCAAGATTTTTTTGAGCGATATCTTCGATGGTTGCAAAGATCATCGGCTGGCCGCTTTTTGTGATGATCTTCCGCATTTTTGAAACGATGCCGGCAGTACGCATCATGGCGTTGCTGTTTTTGCTCGCGATAAGTTCCGCGATGGGTTTCGCTTTATAGTAGGCGATCATCTGCGCGTGCGCGTTCAGGGGATGATCGGAGAGATAGAATCCGATAAGCTCTTTTTCCCAGGTGAGCTTTTCCACGGGCGTTGCCGGCGTTGCCGGTTTCAATTTTAATGTTGCGACGGGTAGCGTGTCTCCAAAGAGCGAACCTGTCCGCGAGGTGCCGCCCTTTTTCATCGCATTCGCGAACTTCAGGATGTCATCCATGTTCGTAAGCGCCTGATTGCGCTCGATGCCCAATGAATCGAATGCGCCGCTCTTTGTCAGGCTTTCGATCGATTTTTTATTGAGGTCTTTATGCTGGATGCGCGTGAGGAACTCCTCGAAGTTTTTGTACGGGCCGCCGCGCGCGCGTTCCTCGATGATGACTTTTGTTATTTCAGAGCCGACGTTCTTTACTGCGGAGAGTCCGAATCTGATCTTTTCTCCTTCCGGCGCGAAGGTGACGAAGCTCTTATTCACGTCCGGCGGCAGGATGTCGATGCCGGATTGTTTCGCTTCTTGGATAAGGAACGAGATGCGCTCAATGTCATTGAGCTCCGAGTCGAGGAGCGCCGCCATGAACTCTTCCGGATAGTGCGCCTTGAGGTAGGCGGTTTGGTAGCCGATCAGGGCGTAGCAGGCCGCGTGCGATTTATTGAAACCGTAGCGCGCGAAGGACGGGAACATCTCCCATATCTGTTTTGCAGTCCGTTCCGGAATGCCTTTCTTCATCATGCCGCTCACGAGCTTCGCTTCCTGTTCGTCGAGGAGCGATTTTATTTTCTTGCCGATGGCTTTGCGGAGGGTGTCGGCTTCCGGCAGGGAGTAGCCGCCGAGATCGCGTGCGATCTGCATCATTTGTTCCTGATAGACGCCGACGCCGTAGGTGTTCTTGAGGATCGGCTCGAGCATCGGGTGGAGATAGGTGATCCGTTCTTTGCCGTGCTTGCGGTTGATGAAGCGCGGCACTTCGCCGGCTTCGAGCGGTCCCGGACGGTAGAGCGCGACCATGGCGATGATGTCTTCAAAGACGGTCGGTTTGAGGTCTTTCAGATAGCGCCGCATGCCGGATGATTCGAACTGGAAGACGCCGGTCGTATCGCCGCGCTGGAGGAGCTCGTAGGTCTTTTTGTCGTCGAGCGGGATCGTGCCGATGTCGATCGTAACGTCGTGCAGTTCGTGCACGAGGCGGATCGATTCTTCGATGATGGTGAGGTTGCGCAGTCCGAGAAAGTCGATTTTCAAAAGGCCGAGCGCTTCCACGTCGCCGCCGGGGAATTGCGTGATGATCGTATCTTTGTCCTGCGGCGCGAACTGTAAAGGAACGCGTTCGATGAGCGGATCTTTTGCGATCACGGTGCCGCAGGCGTGGACCGAAGCATGCCGCGCGACGCCTTCGAGATGGTGTGCGGTATCGATCAATTTTTTCGCGTCGGCATTTGAGTCGTAGAGAGCTTTGAGTTCGACGACGTTTTTCAGGCAGTCATCAAGCCAGCCTTCCTTCATACCTTGCGTCGGGTTGAAGGGGATCAATTTCGCGATCTGGTCGCAGAACGCGTAGGAATATCCCATGGCGCGTCCGGCGTCGCGGATCGCTGCGCGTGCGGCCATTGTTCCGAACGTGATGATGCGTGCCACGCGATCCTCGCCATATTTCTGGCGCGCGTAGGCCAGCACCTCATCGCGGCGCACATCGGAAAAGTCGATATCGATATCCGGCATGGAGATGCGTTCCGGATTGAGGAAACGCTCAAAGAGCAGATTGTAAGTAAGGGGATTGAGGTTCGTAATATCGAGTACATAGGAAACCAAACTTCCTGCCGCCGAACCGCGGCCAGGGCCGACCGCGATACCATGCACTTTCGCCCAATGGATCAGATCCTGCACGATAAGGAAGTAATCAGCGAAGCCGGTCTTTTCGATGACGAGGGTCTCATATTCAAGCCGTTCGCGCATCTCGGTTGTCTGTTTTTCCACTGGAAATTTTTTTGGCAGACGCTCTTCAATGATTTCGCGTAGGTAAGCATTCGCGGTCTTGCCGTCCGGCTTCGGAAATTCCGGGAGAAGATAACCACTTTTGCCATAGGGCGGTACGAGCTCGAGCTCGACATTGCAGCGCGCGGCGATCTCCACGGTGCGTGCGATGGCGTCTGGCGCGAACGAAAATTTTTCTGCCATCGCTTCCTGCGAGAGCACGGAAAAATCATCTTCCTTCATGCTCATACGGTCGTCATCGGAAAGCTGGTTGCCAGTCTGCACGGCAAGCAGTACGTCGTGGTATTCCGCTTCTTCGGAATGGATGTAGTGGCTGTCCTGCGTGGCGACGAGCGGAATGCCGGTTTCCGCGGAAAGTTTCAGAAGCGCGGATTCTATTTTTTCCGAATCGGGAAGATGCGGATGTTTTTGAATCTCGAGAAAATAATTTCCCTTGCCGAAGATATCTTCATATTCATGCGCGATTCTTTTTGCGTCCTCGAATTTTTCGGAAAGCAGCGCTTGTCCGATCTCGCCGCCGAGGCACGCCGAAAGCGCAATGATGCCTTCATGGTTTTCGCGGAGCAGGTCCTTATCGACGCGCGGACGATAATAAAATCCTTCGAGGTGCGCCTTGGTAACGAGTTTCACGATGTTCTTCCAGCCGGTGTTGTTCTCGGCGAGCAAGATCAAATGGTAGTAGCGCTCGTTGCCTTCTTTCGAAAAGCGGTCGTGCGGCGCGACATAGGTTTCAACGCCGAGGATCGGCTTGATGCCGGCCTTTCGCGCCGTTTTATAGAATTCGACCGCGCCGTAGAGTACGCCGTGGTCGGTGATCGCAATGGAATCCATGCCGAGCTTTTTGGCGTGCGCGACAAGATCAGGCACTTTTGCGAGACCATCGAGCAGGGAATAGTGCGAGTGGACGTGAAGATGGGTGAATTTGATGGGCATGATGGTTACTATAATACCCTTTTTTGTATCGACTTGCGATGTCGATATACGGGAAGTTATCTCTGCAAAAGGGAAAAAGGTAGCTGTCGTACTGAGCGAAGCGAAGGATCTCTTTTTTATGTCATCGTCCCGGAAACGGGATGACCCGTGCTTCCAATCTTATGTTATCTAAAAGCACGGATGGTCCGCCTCCGCGGACCATGACACAAAGAATTCCAATATGTATTCGTCATCGTCCGATCTGGTCGGATGACCAGTACGTTTAGTCTTTTGAACGGAGCCACCTCCCGGATTTGGACCGGGGACCTTCGCTTTACAAAAGCGCTGCTCTACCGCTGAGCTAAGGTGGCATGGAACGCATTAGAATACTATAAAAATATAGCGGGCATGTAAATAACAGAGCAGAACCCGGGAGGTGGCTCCCTGATTTTTATCGAAGTTCGACTTCGATAGTTTTCTTTAGCCTAAAAATTAAGTTATAATCTATTCTATGCATAACAAGAAAACATTTTTCATCGTTGCGGCGGTTGTCGTCATTGTCGTTCTCATTGCTTTTTTTGCCGTAGAACGATGGAGTGGAAGTAATGTGGCGCATGCGCCGGAGCTTTCTGCGATATTGGGCGGCGGGGAAGCGACGGGAACCTCGATTTCTCAGGAAGCCAGCAGTAGTGGTTTGTCCGCGATTTCCGCGGCGACCTCTTCGGGAAAAAGTTCTGCTACGGTTTCTGCGGGGAAAACATATGTCGGCAGTTCTTTTTCGTTCAGCTATCCGGCGTCGTGGAGCGTCCTTAGGGTGACGCCGTTCTCGATGACCAATTTTAACGGCAAGTATGTTGCGGGAGATGTCGTGCCGATGGGCGGCGCGGAGATCGATATGGTGACGACGACGAATTACGGCGATCTCGAGAATATCATGGCAACCGAACTTATGGGTGCGGCGGATCTTACGACCAGTACGGTGGCGGTGGATACTATTGCGTGCGATGAAGCTCGCTATGGCGAGTCGTATAGCGATGGAACATTATCCGGAAATATCGCCGTTTATTGTGAACACGGCATCAAGCTCTGGAAGATGTATCTCTCGTACCGCAAGAGCGATCCTTCCGCAACGGTCCACGTCTCCGATTTTAACGGAGTTCTGAGCTCGATGAAATTCCTTCCTTAATTTTTTTATTTCGTCATCGTCCGATTCAGTCGGACGATCCGTGCTTTGAAAAAATAAGATGGCAAACACGGATCCTCGGGCCGGGCCTGCACCCGCGACGGCGGGTGCCCGATGACGATCTAATTTTTATTTATGTTACAATAGACAGTAATGAAGAGAGGATTTACTTTGATCGAGCTTTTGATCGCGACTGCCATCTTTACGCTGGTCGTCATTGCGTTCATCAGTATCTTTGTTGCGGTCGCCGGTGTGCAGGCGCGCCAGACTTCGGTTGCCGCCGTGAACGAGGAAAGCCAGGTTTTGCTTCAGAAGGTTCAATATTACGTCGAGCTTTCAAGCGCCGTCTCGTCGACGGTGGATGCGTCATCCTCGGTTTTGACGCTCCGCATGCCGTCGTCATCGATCGATCCGACAACGCTGAGCTTGGCAAGCGGAACTGTCTATATCGCGCAAGGAGTCGGTGGAACCCCGCAGCCTTTGACTTCGAGCAGGGTAAATGTTTCAACGCTTTCGTTCACGCGCCACGCGAACACGCCGGGACATGACTCGGTGGATGTCTCTTTCACGATGACCTACAACACGTCGAACATCAAGCAGATGTTTGCGCAAGCGCTTCAGACCTCGGTCGCGCGCGTATCGGCGGCGACGTTCGATTCGAGCGTTTTGCCCGCAACTTCCGGATCGCTGAACTTGGGTGCGGCGGGTCAGACATGGAATTCCATCAATGGCATCATTTATTTCAGCGGCACGAATGTCGGCATCAACGCAGCAAGTCCGCAGACGGCGCTCGAGGTGAATGGCGGCGTCCGCCTGAATCCTTCCGGATCGCTCACGTGCGCCGGAAATTCGAATGCCCGGGGGACTTTATGGTTCACGACGGGCGGCGCCGGAAAGGATTCTCTCCAGGTTTGTGCCCAGAACGCTTCCGGAACGCTCGGCTGGCAGACTCTTTATTGATGATATAAGACAAGTGGATCCGATCCAGAGGGGTCTCATCCTTTCTGTTATCCTCCGGTTTGGCCGGAGGGACCCGTGCTTCCTATTTTGAAAAGCACGGATCGTCCGACCATATCGGACGATGACGGAAATACTTCTCATGTTTTCCGAAGGACGGGAATGACATCCTTTCGGCTGTGTATAACTTTCATTGAATCTTATGTGGCGGCGCTGTTATAATAAAAACAATGTAAAAGGCGAAAAAGGTAGGTAGCGAAGAAAAAAATATGAAATCAATCAATAAAAAAAGTATTATTATTGCAATCGTCGTCGTCGTCGTTGTTGTTGTGATCGTCATTATTCTTGCTTTTGTGATGATGGGGGGAAAGAAGGGAAACGCTCCGGGATCAACATCCGGCAATTCGGGTTCGCCGTCGGCGACTTCATCTTCGGCGCCTGCAAGTTCGACGACGCTCCTGCCGCTCCCGGCGAATGTCGTTGTTCCTGAAGCCGGAGCGACCAATACGGGCAGTGTCGCCGTGCCGCAGGTGGAGGCTCCTGCCGCTCCCGGCGTTGTGGCGAAATATCGCAGTTTTAATATCACGGTTCAGAACGGCCAGTTTTCTCCTTCAACCATCGCGGTGAATGTCGGCGACACGGTAGATCTCGAGATCAAGGCGGTCGGCGGAACGTACGATTTTACCCAGCCGGATCTTGGCTTCAACGCGGCGCTTCCTGATGGTGTAACCAAAAAGATCCAGTTCGCTCCGTCCACGGCAGGGAAATTCGTTTTCTATTGTTCCTCCTGCGGCGGCCCAACGAAAGGTCCGGTTGGCTATATTGTCGTAGCGGGAAAATGACCTAATGACCGATCGTGAAAGTGCGCCATCCCGGTCTCCTTTGCCATCTCGGCGGAAACCGGGACTTCGTGAAAGAGAGGCCATCCTGAACGCAGTGACGGATCCTTTCCCTGAAAAGACCGACAAGATTCTTCGCGGAGTTTATCCTGAGCGAGGCCGAAGGGTTCAGAATGAAAATAAAGGAGTTACAACAAATTATTCAAACATGAAAAAAAACAAAATCATTTTCTTCGGTGTTCTTATCGTGGTGGTGATCGTGCTGGCGGTTTGGATGGGCATCCTGATCGCGGGCATGCAATCGGGATCGAATCCTGATTCGGCGTCGCCGTATTCAGCGGTTTATCTCTCGACGGGCGATATCTATTTTGGAAAACTTTCCTGGTTCCCGTCGCCGCATATGACGGATGTCTGGCTTATCACGCGAAGCCAGGATCAGAGCGGGCAGGCGCAGACCAGCCTCATACCGTTCAAATCCGTGCTCTGGGGACCAATGGATGAGATCAGTTTCAATTCACAGGACATCGTTTTCTCGACGCGTCTGAAGAATGGCAGCCAGATCGTTTCCGCGATGGAAAATCCGTCATCCGCTACGTCAGGGCAGAACGGAACGACAGGAACGCCTACTACTAATAACGGTGCTCCGACGAACGCGTCGACTACGGCTCCGTCATCAGAGGGCGCACCGGCTGCGACCAGTACGAAGTAAATTTATCTGTCGCCCCCTCCGTCCCGCTTTCGCGAGTGTAGGCTTCGGCGGGGATCCAGGAAAAGAATACAGAGTTTCTCGTGAGCGGGAACGATAGATCAAAGCAACAAAAAGACCCAGTCATGGGTCTTTTTGTTGAGTCCAACGCAGCGTTGGAATTCGAATCGCCGCTCGGTATTTTTAGTATAGTCAACGCGACATATCCGTCAAGAATAGATTTTTGGGCGGTGGAGGTGAGGGGAGTCGAACCCCTTGGACCCCCGAGTGGCGATTCGGAGCCGGCACCGCGTCACCCCCACCGCAAAGAGATAATATCTGGTGAAAGATTAAATTTTTCTAAAACGAAATTATTTTTTTCACGCTTTTCTGCTGCGGCCATATTTACAAAGTTATCCACGGGCGGGATTTGTAAATGATAGAGTGATATACTTATTTCATATAAGTTCCTCAAAGGGTTTGATTAAAAAATGAAGAGCCCTAAACCAAAGCTTTTTCTCTTTGTCTCGCTTGCAACGATCATCGTTCTTGTAGTTGTGATTGTAGCGTTCAATACGGGTATTTTTCGAGCTTTTTCCTCGGGTCCGATCAATCCGGCGGGTGTCGGGTACGGTGCACTGAGCGAGGATTTATATTCCAACGTGAGTGTCGGCAGTTCGTCGCCGGCCGGCGCTGCGCGATTTGTGGTGAATGCTTCTTCGACGGCAAGCAGTTATACGCTGAAGGTGCTTTCGACCGCTGGTGCGTCGCTGTTCTCTATTGATAACAATGGCAATGTAGTAGCGGCGGGTTCTCTTTCCGCCAGTTCATTTTCCGGTAATTTAAGCGGCGTCGTGACTTCCGGCAATATTTCTGCCGGAACTTTCGGTTCAAACACCGGAGGAGGGAATTATGCGTTTTCGGGAGGCGTGACCGTTGGCTCAAGCGGATATATCAGCCAGGCAGGAGATATCGGCGTCAGCCGCAACGGTTCTCCCACGACGGGCGTCATTTATCTTGGTAGCGGCGGTTCCCACTATCTCTATTTCGACGGAACGAACTACAACTTGAACGCCGGAGGATTGAATGTGACCGGCGCGATAAGCGGAAGCTCGTTCTCCGGTTCCGGTTCCGGGCTTACGGGAACGGCAGCAAGTCTTACCTCGGGTGCGCTTCAGTATTTAGGTCCTCAAACCGCCAATACCTCAGGATCTCTGACCTCGGGCTTAACGGTTGGAGGTGTCTATACTAACGGCTATCCGACATCCTATGGCAACGTGCTGAACATCGGCGGGGGAGGCTACGGACAGCTGTTGATTGGATGGTCGGGCTCGACCGGAGGAACTGCGGACAACTATATACGGTCACTCAGGGATTCCGCGGTCGGCACCAACAACTGGTCGACGTGGGCAAAGATCATCACCGATCAGAACTATAATTCGTATGCGCCGACCCTCACGGGCGGTGGTGCGAACGGCACCTGGGGGATCAATATAACGGGCACGGCGCAGAACGCGAACCAATTGATCGGAAAGAACTGGAACTGGTCCGGCCAATCGGGCCAGCCGTCATGGCTCTGGGGCGGATCGGACGGAACCAATATGTATGTTTACAATCCGAGCAACTTCAGCGTGAATTATGCGAACAGCGCCGGTTCGCTTTCCAATAATAATATCTCGCAGTTCAATAATGATTCCGGATATATCACGTCGGCGGCGTCGGGTTTCAGTCATTCCCTTTATACGAATGGTTATGATGTTCTTCCTGATGGGTTAATTATAGAGTGGGGCGTGGTGACGCCCGGCGGTTGCGTGTCGTTTTCCAAGACATTCCCCAATGCCATTTTCAGTGCGACGGCGGCGACCTATGGAGGTACGGATCGCATTACGTACGTGTCGAGCTACTCGACGGGTTCTATCTGCATCTCTAATAATGGTTCCGGTGTGTCGGCGACCTATATGGCGATCGGTGATTGATTTCTATTATTATATTATCCCACGCCGCGCCGCGGGATTCGGCAGACCATCCGTGCTCCCGTTTTCTGTCGTCCTCCGCGCAGGCGGAGGATCCGTGCTTCCAGCTTTCGTTTTTTTACGACAAGCACGGATGATCCCGCTGGAGCCTGCACTCGCGAAGGCGAGCGGGGCTACGACAGAAAATGTAATCTGTGGATAACCTTTGGATTGTAATGGTAAAAGTGCTATCCTTTTAATTAAGAGAAAAGGTTTATCCTTAAGAAAGATCATCGTTATTCTTTTTTGGATAGGCTAGACTTAGAGGTTGTAAATCCAATATTTACGAAGCCTGTGGATAACACTTGACTGTTAAAAGTGTTATACTTTAATCAAGAAAGAAAAGGTTCAATTTTACATAAAAAAATAAAAAGATCATCGTTCTTTTTCAAAAAGATGATGAAATAAAAAACGTGATCACCCGAAAATCAAAAATTATCTTTTCCGCTATCACCCTGCTCGTTCTTGCAGGTGCGATTGGTGTCGGAGCATATCATGTCTTTGCCGTGGCGACCAATCAAGCGGGCGTCGGCTATGGCGCGATCGGCATGGATTCGTCTTTCAATGTGAGTGTCGGCAGTTCCTCGCCGGCGGGCATTGCGCGATTTGTCGTGAACGCTTCTTCGGGTGCCAGTACCTATACCCTGAAGGCGCTTTCTTCTACGGGCGCATCTCTTTTCTCCGTTGATAACAGCGGCAATGTGGTAACGGCCGGATCTCTTACGGCCGGTTCTTTTGTCGGTAATCTGAGCGGCACCGTAACGGCTGGCAATATTTCGTCGGGTGCATTCGGAGCGAATACAGGTGGCGGAATATACAGCTTTCCGAGTAATATTGGCATTAGCGGAGATACGACACCGGCTCAGACCGGATTATTGAGCTTGGGATACTCGGTCACCAATGGATATGCTTGGATACAAAGTTTCAATAGTAAACCTTTAACGCTTAACCCGGTAGGAAATAACGTCGGTATCGGCACGACGAATCCGACCACGGCTCTCGCGGTCGTCGGCAATGTTTCCTCGACGGGACTTTGCTTGAGCGGCGTTTGTAATACGACTTGGCCCACGAGCGGGGTCAGTTCCATATTTGGCAGAACGGGTGCCGTGACGGCTGCTTCGGGAGATTATACAGTGGCGCAGGTGACGGGAGCGGCACCGCTTGCAAGCCCGACCTTCACTGGGAGTGTAACCATCGTGAACGGTAGTCTTGGCGTAGGCATGTCTTCGGTTCCTAATGGTCAGATGAGTATAGCGGGTAGTAACACTACCGGGGTCGGTCCGGCATTGTGGCTCTATAATACGACTGGGGCCTATAATGTTGGTGCCGCCGCAGAAATCGCTTTTAGCACGGACGGCTCGACTGATAATACGCCGAACGCCTCCATTATGGTGGTTCAGAATGGTATTTCCGGTGCAAGCGCAGATACAGTATTCGATAACTGGAATGGCGGCACCAATGTAGAGACGATGCGTATTAGAAGCAATGGCAACGTCGGTATCGGCACGACAGCACCTGCACAGATACTTTCCGTCGCTGGCACGATTCAGTCCACTTCAGGAGGCATTATGTTTCCTGACGGCACCACACAGACGACGGCTGCAAGCGGCTCAAGCGTGGTGGGCGCCGGCAACGTTTCTGCGGGTACTTTCGGTGCGAATACCGGAGGAGGAAATTACAGTTT
>Ga0224531_1000059_pt1 | contig 69057 bp, 55 predicted proteins | sample CBST100metaG_FD_179876 | JGI IMG/M metagenome (GOLD analysis project Ga0224531, IMG submission 179876) | Peat soil microbial communities from Stordalen Mire, Sweden - C.B.S.T100 | ecosystem: Environmental > Terrestrial > Soil > Wetlands > Peat | place: Sweden: Norrbotten County, Stordalen Mire...
GCAGGGGCTAAAGCCCAACATCTTCTTGCTGAACTAGCGGCACGACTGAAGTCGTGCCCTGACGCTTCTCGCAATCTCGATGGAATTTTGCAAGTGGATCGAAGGGCGCAATTGTGCGTTCCCCACCTTTGCCGCGTCATTCTTCCCGCAGCAAGGATGGGGTCCACAGTTGCTCATTCCTACTCCAACACAAAAATCTTCTTCTTGGCGCACATCTCTTTCAGTATTTTCGGCCACACCGTCACGCTCACCTCTCCCAGATGAGCCTTGCGGAGCAGCAGCATCAACGTGCGCGACTGCCCGATTCCTCCGCCAATCGACAGCGGAATCTGGTTGTTCAGGATCGCCTTGTGATAGGGCAGTTTCAGGAAGTCCAACTGCTTGGACATCGTCAACTGTTTCTTCAGCGTCTCAGCCGTAACCCGTATGCCCATCGAGGTCAGTTCATGCCGCCGCTTGGTCACCGAGTTCCAGACCAGGATGTCGCCATTCAGTCCGTGCGTGTCCTTGCCTGTCTCCTTGCTGGTGTCGGTTACCCAGTCGTCGTAATCCGCGGCGCGCATCTCGTGCGGATAGCCGTCCTTCAACGGCCAGCCAATCCCGAGAATAAAAACAGCAGGATACTTTTGCAGGATCGCCGTTTCGCGCTGCTTGCGCGGCAGCGTGGGATACATTTCGAGCAGTTCCTCGGCGTGCAGGAATTTCAACTTCTCCGGCAGGTCCGGATAGCGCGGATCTTTCAATTGCGGGAACATGGATTGGGCATACTTCTCCGCGCCCACGATCACCTTCCAAATCCTCTCGATAACTCCCTTCAGGAACTTCAGGTTGCGCTGGTCGGCGGTCATCACGCGCTCCCAGTCCCATTGATCCACATAGGCGGAGTGGTCGTGATCGAGGAAATAGTCCTTGCGAACGGCGCGCATATCGGTGCAGATGCCCTCGCCCACCTTGCAATCAAATTGCTTCAGCGCGGCGCGTTTCCATTTCGTCGCGGCCTGCACCACTTGCGCGTCGATGGGATGTAGGTTGCGATCATTCGAGATATGGAACTGGATCGGCGTGCGCGACCCGTCCCGATCGAGCATATCGTTCACTCCGCTCTCCACATCCACAATCAGCGGCACTTCCACCATCATCAGTTTCAGTTCCTTGCACAGGTTGTCTTCGATATAGCGTTTGACCTGGAAGATGGCCTTCTGTGTCTCCTTGGGAGTCAGCAGGGAACGGTAATCGCGCGGTAGTATCTTTTCCAATTCCTTGTAATCGCCGATTCCCGGCCCCGCCAGATCGGCTTTCTTATCGAGGACGTTCGCCATAAAAGCTTCTCCTTTGTGCGGACGGATTCCGCGCCGCCGCTACGCGGTTCATCAAGGTTTGGATTCGAGGGAGTTGACAGCGCCGGAGATCGCAGCAGTGGCCAGCGGTTGTCATGGGATGCGCGGCGTTACGGTTCGCCGCGGGCGCGTGCATCGAGTGCTCCAGAACCGCCGCCGTAGCCGGCAGGCGCCCAAAAACGCCAATCACCATCAGCGCCATCAGCGCCATGATAGAGAACGGCATAGCTACACCTCGATGCTGCCCAAACATCCTTCATCCCGTTCGCAAGCCGCGCTGTGATTGCAATCACCGATCAATGAGCACCATGAGGACGCCCCCCCGGATACCGCGGGACGGGCGACGGCGGCGTTGATCGCCAGTAAACCTACTGTGATCCGCCCATTCCCAACTTCAGGCGCGCATCTTGCAGCCCCCGCGGATCGCGCTCAGAAACCGTATACTGGGCAGCATCTAAAAAGACAGTCAAAGGCCAAAAATATTTTGCATCCGTGCGGATCATGTTGTATTCGGCGTCGTATACTTTCCACCAGCGCAATTTTAGAGGAGAATCCTCCCCTCTATGGGGCAGGTGAATGTTGCGCGTAGATCAGCACGGGAAATCTTCATCAAATCAACGTGGGAGGGAAAACTTGAGAAGGACTGAGAGGCCAACATTGAGTAAACGTATTCTGCATAGACTAGCCGCAGGAGTCTGTACAGCCGCGTTTTTGTGGTTGACGACTCTATGCCAAGCCCAGCAATCGTTACAGACATTGCGCAACCACGTGCGGCCGCAGGTGACCAGCGGAGAGATCAGGCCGCTGGGTCGGCTCTCCGCCAGCAAGCATCTGCACCTCGCCATTCAGCTTCCGCTGCGCAACCAGGCTGATCTGACCGCCTTTCTGGGGCGGCTCTATGACCGTAATAGCCCCGATTTCCACAAGTATCTCTCCGTGGAGGAGTTCACCGAGAAGTATGGCCCCGCGAAAGAGGATTACCAGGCCGTTGTAGATTTTGTGAAGGCCAACGGAATGAAGGTAATCGACACGCCTAAAAACCGTATGCTGGTGGAGGTTGATGGCGCGGTTCCGCAGGTCGAAAGTGCCTTCCACGTGACCATGCGGGAGTACCAGCATCCGACGGAGAGGCGCACCTTTTATTCGGCTGACAGCGAGCCTTCGCTTGCTTTGAAGGCGTCAATTTCCCACATCTCCGGCCTGGATAACTACAATTCGCTGCATTCCACGAAAGCAAGATCCATGGCTGCCGGCGCCAATGTCGGCAGTGCACCCAACGGCGCTTTCCTTCCCACTGACGTTCGCATGGCGTACTACGGCAACGGTCCCCTCGACGGCACCGGCCAGTGCATCGGGCTAGTGACCTATTGGGGCTTCAACACCAGCGATGTGAGCCTTACCTTTACCAGCGCCAACCTGCCTGATCGCACCCTCACAACTCCCGTCAACACGGTATTGCTGGGCGGCCTCACCGCCCCAATGACCTCCGTGGACGATGCGGAGCCAATTACCGACATCGTTGCCGCAATGAGCATCGCTCCTAACTTGAGTCAGATTCGCGAGTATCAATGCTGCGGAAACGACTTCGAGGGCAGCGGCGCAACAGCGGCACAGGATGTCATCTTCAACAGCATCGCCACGGAGAATGCCTGCAAGCAGATCAGCCAGTCCGCGGGCGTGATTCCTCAACAGGCGATAGACGATCCCTACTTCGAGGAGATGGCAGCGCAAGGGCAGACCTTCTTCACTGCCTCTGGAGACGCCGGATCTCCGCCGGAGGCAGGCTCGGACACAGAGGATTATTTCTATCCGGGAGACAATGCCTGGATCACGGTCGTTGGCGCGACGTCGTTGAACACCAATGGTCCGGGCGGCTCGTGGGCCTCGGAGGTTGCGGATAACTGGAGCGGCGGCGGCGTCAGCAACGGCGTCAACCCCACGCCCATTCCCAGCTACCAGGCGCCAGTGATCAATAACACCAACGGCGGTTCCCTGGTCTATCGCAATCTGCCGGATGTGGCCATCATGGGCGATACCGCCTATGCCTGCATTAACGGCCAATGCAACCAAACCGGCGGCACCAGTTATTCCGCACCGCTATGGGCCAGCTTCATGGCACTGATCAATCAACAGGCGGCGGAGAACAACCAGCCTTCCGTGGGCTTTCTTAACCCCATCCTCTACCAGATCGGGCAGAATCCCACCCAATACGCCAAAGACTTCCATGATATGATCGGCGGAAACAACGATTGCTGCGGCCAAGCGGTCTACTACAACGTGGTTGCCGGTTATGACCTGGTCTCCGGCTGGGGAACTCCGAATGGACAGAACCTGATTAACGACATATTGAGTGATGCTTCCACACCAGGCTTTACCCTCATGACGGTCTCTGATTCTCTGTCCATCGGCCGCAGTGACAGCGGCACAGTCAACATTCTGGTGGGCGAGACGGGCGGATTCACCGGCAATGTAACATTGTCGGCCTCTGGCCTGCCTAGCGGCGTTACCGCTTCGTTCAGCCCGAATCCCGCCGCCGTCGCCACCACCACGAATCCTCCCACATCTCAAGCCAGCGTACTCACGCTGACCGCGAACGCCACGGCCACTGTCGGAACATCGACCGTGACCATCACCGGAACCTCCGGTAGCGAGAGCACCACCACCACCGTCGCTCTGACGGTCACAACCACGCCCGGAAATTTCACTGTCGGCTATGGGGCATTGAGTCCGACAGCGGCATTTACCTTCCCCGGCTCAACCGTAAACACCTCCATCACCGTCAACGGCGTTGACGGCTTCAAATCCGCGGTCACGTTGAGCACTCCCAATCTGCCCACCGGCATCATAGCGAGCTTCTCGCCCAGTTCGGTGACGCCTGTCAGCAATTCCAGTTGTCCAACCGCGAATCCCTGCGCCACCGCAAACATGACGTTGAATCTCTATTCCACGGTGTCTGCCGGATCGAAGACGATCACCATCGCAGGTACCTCCGGCTCGCTGGTCAACAGCGTGTCCATGCCCATGCAGATTAACAGCGCAGGCAGCGGGCCGCTGCCCAACGGCGTATACACCGTGAAGAATTCCCTCAGCGGGTTGCTCTGGGATGATCCCGGCTCCAGCACCACATGGAATCAGGCCCTGGTTCTCAACTCTTCTGACGCCGGCACTGACGAACAATGGGTATTCATCTCTGTGGGTGGCACTTTGGGCAGCGATTACTATCGGATCGCGAATATGTCCAGCGGACTGTATTTTACCGTTCAGGATGACAGCACAACGGCCGGAAGCCCGCTGGCCCAGTGGGGCGCTGGAGGCCAGCCCGATCAGGATTGGCTGCTGAAGGCCTCGGGGGATGGCTACATCATTACCAGCGACTTCGATCAGTTGGCGGTTGATCCCGGCGCTAACATCACCGGCGCCGGGCTTGTGCAGCAAATTGCAAACGGTTCAGGGGCTCAAGTCTGGCTGATCTCAAACAATGTTCCCTTGCCCGACTTCTCCATCGGCATCACCAACAACTTTGAGAGTCTGTCCCCCGGCGGAAGCGTAACCGGCACAGTCACCATCACCAGCCTGAACGGCTTCAACTCCGCAACTACATTGAGCGTGAGCGGCCTGCCCAGCGGCGTGACGGCCACGTTCTCGGTCAATCCGTTAACTCCTGTCGCCTACGGCAACGCGGTCTCGACACTGACGCTGACCTCTGCTTCCACCTCGGCAATGAACAGAACCAGCGGCGCTCCTGGGAGGCCATTACTTCCAGCCGTCCTGCTGACCTTGCTGCTGGTTCCTTTTGGCAAGCGATTCCTTCGTGCGCGGCGCAACTTCGTCGCACGGACAATGATGCTGGCGGCTGGCCTGCTCTTCCTGATTCTGGGACCGGTTGCCTGCGGAGGGAATGGGGTAACCAAGACCACGCCTGTTGGGCCTGGCACTCCTTACACAATCACCCTGACGGCAACCTCCGGCCCATTGACCCACTCGACGAGTGTTACCGTGTACGTCCAGTAGGCGATTGCCGCGAGTGTATTCAAGAGAAAGGGTGGGTGACCGCCCTTTCTCTAACCAATCACTGCGTGGCTGGCAGAGGTGGCCCTGTCACCCGCGGCTTGGCGGTTTCAGCCCCAGTTCCCGCATGGCGATTTGCAGGTCGGCCCAGGCTTCTTTCTTCTGGCGCGGGTCGCGCAGCAGATAGGCGGGATGGTAGGTAACGATCAGCTTGGTTCCGCGCACTGAATGGACACGGCCACGCAATCCGGCCAGCGGCTGGCGGTGCCCGAGCAGGTAGGTGGCTGCCGTGGCTCCCAGAGCGACCAGCACTTCAGGGCGCACCACGTCGATCTGGCGGAAAAGAAACGGAGAGCAGGTGGCGCCCTCTTCCGGTTCGGGAACGCGGTTGCCCGGCGGCCGGCACTTGACCACATTGGCAATGTAAACCTCTTCGCGCTTGAGTCCCATGGCGGCAATCATGTTGTTGAGCAACTGGCCGGCCCGCCCTACGAAGGGCAGCCCCTGCGCATCCTCGTCCGCGCCCGGTCCCTCGCCGACGAACATCAGCCGGGCGGAGGGTGAACCATCGCCAAAGACAAGCTTGTTGCGGCCTGAATGCAACGGGCAGCGGGTGCAGTCGCCCATCTCGTCGCGAATGAGTTGAAGGGCGGCGGCGCGGTCAGCTTCAGGAACGGCGTCGGCAATTGCTGGAGAGGAGAAGGATGGCTTGCGGGGCGGAATTGGCTGGTCCTCCTGAGAAAGAATTTGCGGCAAGGATGGGGCGCCGAGGTTTTGCGGCTCTTCCGGTTCAGCGGCTAACCGGGCCGCAAGCGCCGGGTCAACGGGACGGCGATAGAACTCGCTAAGGCCGAGATCGCGGTAGAAGCGAACGCGGTCCAACAAGGCTTCGCGGGTTGCGGGATCAAGCGATTGCCCCAACTTCTTTACTCCATCGTCCGAAACGTAACTCAACCCTCCGCTGCTTGACTCCAAACAACGTGGGTTGGAAGAGCTTGCTGCCGCAAGCGCGCACCGGTTCCGGTTTTCGCTCTAGCTGGCCAGAATGGGAACAGCCGGGCCTTCAACCGCCGGCTTGACCACCGGCACGTCGGCCTTGACGTAGGAAATCTTGCCGGCATCGATCTCGTCCTGAGCGATGCGGCAAGGCTTGTTGGACTGGGTAGGAATCAGGGCGTGGGAGCCATTCTGCAACTGGCGGGCGCGTCGGGCGGCCACCAAAACCTTGCGGTAGTTCGAGTCGAAGCCGGTTTCAATCGTCATCGGAGTCCTCCTCAAAGTTCAATTGCCGCTGGTCGGTCGGATTCAGTATTCCGAAGGCCTCGAGCACGGGCTTCAGCCGCTCCTGGGAGTTGGATTGCAGGCAGCCTGCGGCTACCTCCAGCACCCGGCGCGAACGAAAGGCGATCGGCTCGTCGTTGCGATAGAAGCGTTCAGCCTGCACGATGGCCTCCAGTTGCGCCACCGCCCGATCCAGTACGTCGTTGACCAGAATATAGCCGTATTCGTGATAATTCTCAATCTCCTTGCGGGCCTCGCCCAGGCGGCGGTAGACTTCAGCCTCGTCCTCGACGCCCTCAGCGCGACTGCGATTGCGCAGACGGGTGCGCAGCACCTTGGGATTCGGCGGCAAAACGAAGATGCTGACCGCCTCCGGCATGGCGGCCCGCACCTGCGCGGCGCCCTGCACATCAATGTCGAGCAGCAGATCGTGACCCTCGCGGCGGGCCTGTTCCAGCGAGGCGCGCGCCGTGCCGTAGTAGTTGCCGAAGACCTCGGCGTGCTCCAGGAACTCGCCGACGGCGAGCATCCGCTCAAACTCCTCGCGGGTGGCAAAGTTGTATTCACGCCCGTTCTGCTCAGAGCCGCGCGGTGGGCGCGTAGTCCAGGAGACGGAAAACTCAATCCCACTCAACTGCTTGCGCACCTCGTTTACCAGTGTGCTCTTGCCTGAGCCCGAGGGCGCCGAAATGATAAAGAGAATTCCTGCCACGATGTGAATGTCCTTTGGGCGCGTCCGTTGAAGTTTCCGCCCTGCCGATCTTCCTATTCTACGTTCTGAATCTGTTCGCGGGCCTTTTCGATCTCCGACTTCATGGCCAACCCCAGCTCAGTGATGCGGGTTCCCTTGCCACCGATGCCCCCGGTCTTCGAGAGCAGCGTGTTGGCCTCGCGATTCATCTCCTGAAGCAGGAAGTCGAGCTTTTTCCCAACCTCGCCGCCGGCTGCCAACAACTCGCGGAAGTGGCCGATGTGGGTGGTCATGCGGGTCAGTTCCTCGGCAATGTCGCTGCGCTCCACCAGCACGGCAACCTCTTCGAGCACTCGCTGGCGGTTGAACTCTTCGCCGGTGGCCGCCTGCAGCCGCTGGGTGAGCCGATCCTGGTACCGCTCTTCGACCTCGGGGCGCAGAGCGGCAACGCCGTCCGTAGCCTCGGCCAGGCGGTCCAGCGTGCCCAGAAGAATAACCTCAAGCGACTCGCCTTCCCGCGCCCGCATGGTCTTCAACTGCTCGAGCAGCGGCCCAATCTCGTCCCGCACGCTATCGACCAGCGCAGCCTGGTCCTCGTCGCCGTTCAAGCGGTTTTCGTTCTGCAGCGCTCCAGGCAGGCGCAGGATGGTGTTCAGCTCCGGCTGACCGCTGAGCCCATGCTCCTCGCGCGCGGCGGCAAATGCGGCCAGGTAATTGCTCACGAGTTCCCGGTTGTAGCCGCCCTTCTGCTGGCTGTTGCAATCAACGGCCAGCGTCAGATCCACATGGCCGCGGACCAGGTTGTCTTTGAGCGCCTTGCGCAGTTCCATCTCCAGGGCGTCCAGGCCTGAAGGCAGGCGCAACTGCACGTCGAGAAAGCGGTGATTCACGCTCTTGACGCTAAGTGTGTAGTTGAGCTGATCGTGCACTCGCACTTGTGAGCACGCAAACCCGGTCATCGAATAAATTGGCATCTTCTTCCTCTGCTCCACTTGTCTTCTGTTCCCTGTATTTCCTAGTCCTTTGCCTCGCCGGAGAGAGACGGCTCCGGCGGAGGTGCTTCCTGCCCCTGAAATTCAGGCATATCCATGAATTGCAATTGATAAAGCCGTTGATAGGTGGGCGATGTGGTCAGCAATTCCTCATGCGGCCCGATGGCGGTGATGCGCCCCTCTTCGAGGACGGCGATGCGATTGGCGCGGCGAATCGTACCCAGCCGGTGCGCGATCACCAGCACCGTGCGGTTCTGCATCAAATTACCCAGCGCGGCCTGGACCAGGGATTCACTCTCGGCATCGAGCGACGAGGTGGCCTCGTCCAGAATCAGGATAGGCGCATTCTTCAAGAGAGCGCGGGCGATGGCCAGGCGCTGCCGCTCGCCGCCGGAAAGGCGAAAGCCCTTCTCGCCAATCACCGTGTTGTAGCCCTGCGGCATACCCAGAATAAAGTCGTGGGCCAGCGCGTTCCGCGCGGCCTGCTCCACCAGTTTGAAGTTGACGTCGGGCCGGCCATAGGCGATATTGTTGCGCACCGTGTCGTTGAAGAGGATGGTCTCCTGCGTCACCTGGGCCACTTGGCGGCGGAGCGACGAAAGCGTCAGGTCGCGCAAATCGTGGCCGTCGATCAGAATGCGGCCGCTAGTAACGTCAAAAAAACGCGGAATGAGATTGGCCAATGTGCTCTTGCCTGCGCCGCTGGGACCAACCAGCGCCAGCACCTCGCCGGCCTGGATGTCGAGATCGACATTGTGCAGAATCTGGTGTTCGCCCTCCTCGGTCGAGTAGGAGAAGCCCACGTCACAGAAGCGGATGGCCGTTTTGAAGCCCTTCAATACGGCCGGGTGCGTGCGCTCTTTGACGTCGTCCTCGGTGTCGAAGAAAGTGAAGATGGACGACGACGCGCCCATGGCCTGTTGGAAGCTGTTGTAGAAGTAGGCGAACTTGCGAACCGGATCGTAGAGCTTGAAGAGCAGGATGATGAAAGCGCCAAACAGCCCCATGGTCATGCGCCCATGGAGAATTTCATTGCGCCCGATGAAGAGCATCATGGCAATGGCCACGGCGCCTATCGAGTCCATCAAGGGTGAGCTGATGGACTGAATGCGCACGCTGCGCAGGTTGGCGCGAAAGAGGCGCTTGGCTGCTTTCTGGAAGCGCAGGACCTCCCATAGCTCCGTGTTGAAGGCCTTGACGATGCGGTTGCCGGTCACCGTCTCATGAAGAATGTTCTGGATCTCGGCCAGTTTGTCCTGCCCGGTGCGGGTGCGGGTGCGTACTTCCCTGCCGATCTTGCGCGACGAGGTGACCACGACGGGAATGAACAGCAACAGCGCCCAACTGAGATGCCCGCCGAGGCGGATGACCAGAACCAAGCCAACGACAAAGGTAAAAAACTGCTGTAAAAATTCGCTGATGACCGTGCTGACCGCAACCTGCACACGGTCCACATCATTGATAAGCGTGGAAAGGATCGTGCCGGTGGCGTGCTTATGGAAAAAACTGGAGGAACGGCGCAGCGTGGCTTCATACAGGTCATTACGCAGGTCGGTAATCGTGCCGAAGCCGGCGTAGTTAACCAGGTAGGTGCCAAAGTAATCGCAGATCCCCTTCACCAGCGTCGAGACCACCAGCGCAAAAGCCACAACGTTCCAGGCGTTGTGCATATGCATGAAATGGGGGACCAAAATCCTCAGGTCGAAATGCCATGGGCTGCTGGAAAGGCCCAGGGTGATGGGGCCTTCGGGCGCGTCCGGCCTTAAAACCTGGTCGAAGATGGGCTGGAGCAGCAGGATGCGGAAGGTGTCCAGCAGGCCCACCATCGCCAGCAGCAAGACGCCGGGAAGCATTTGCACCCAGTAAGGCAGCCCATAGCGCAGAAGGCGCAGGAATCTTTTCATACCGGTCGACCCGCTTGGCGGACACAAGAGCCCATCCCCGCATTATATCTGGAGGGCGGGATCAGAGTTTTCTGTCTTCCGCGGGGCAATCGCAGAGTGGTTCATCAGATTGCCCCGCGATGGATTGGGATCGGCATCCGGAAACATTTTTTGCGCCCGCAGGATTTAGAATGAAGACAATCGAAAGAATGTCATGCGCCGGCTTGCCGGCCGGAAAGCGCTCACTCATCCGTATGCATCGCTGGTCAAAACTTTTTATCCCCACCCTTCGCGAGGCCCCGGCAGATGCCGAAGTGGCCAGCCACAAGTTTCTCGTCCGCTCGGGCTACATCCGCCAGCTTGGCGCGGGCATCTATAGCTACCTTTTCCTTGGCCAACGTTCGCTGAACAAGATTATTGGCATTGTTCGTGAGGAGATGGACCAGATCGGCCAGGAGTTCTTCCTGCCCGGCATCCTTCCCCGCGAGCCGTGGGAGCAGAGCGGCCGCTGGACGGGCATGGGCGACAATATGTTTCGCCTCAAGGACCGCAAGGGCGCCGACCTCTGCCTGGGCATGACCCACGAAGAGATCATGACCACCATCGCTCGCAACGAGTTGCGCAGCTACAAGCAGTTGCCGCAGATCTGGTACCAGATTCAGACCAAGTTCCGCGACGAGCCCCGCCCCAAGTCGGGCCTTCTGCGGGTGCGCCAATTCACCATGAAGGACAGCTACTCCTTTGATATTGACAAGGCTGGCCTGGACAAGAGCTTCGAGCTGCATGATGCCGTCTATCGCAGGATTTTCTCGCGCTGCGGGCTGAAGTTCGTGGCGGTCGAGGCGGATTCTGGCGCCATGGGCGGCTCGCAGTCGCAGGAGTTCATGGTCTACACCGACGCCGGAGAGGACCTGATTGCAAGCTGTCCGGTCTGCGGCTATGCGGCAAACACGGAAAAGGCAACTTCGCTCCTGGAGCCTCTTGTCGAGTTGGAACCCACAGGAGACGGCACGCCGGAGCTGATTTTCACCCCCGGCATGGGCGCCATCGCCGACATCTCCGCCTTGCTCAAGATGGATCCCTCCTCCGACATCAAGTGCGTTGCTTTCATGGCGCTAAAGCTGGGAACCAAAGGCGTAACGGACAAATGGATTCCAGTGGCAGCTTTCTTGCGCGGCGACCACCAGGTCAATGAGGCGAAATTGCTTGGCTCGATTGGAGCTTCGGAACTACGGCCAATGGTAGCTGAGGAACTGGAGCAATACTTCCACGCGCCGGCCGGATTCCTCGGACCAGTCGGGCTTGTCAACGTGCTCGAACAGAAATTTGCAGGTCTCATTTCAGCGCCGGATTTCCAACCGAACAAGCACAACGAACTATTCGTTTCTTCTGACCTTAGCAAAGGCTTCAAAACCACGGTCGTTGTCGACAAGGCTCTGGAAGGCCGCAAGAACATGGTCGCCGGAGCCAACAAGCTCGACTACCACTACCGCAACGTCACGCCGGGCAAGGATTTTTCCTGGACGCTTTTGGCCGACATCCGTACCGTGAACGAGGGCGAGGGCTGCCCCAAACCTGGTTGCCACGGCAAGCTGTTGGTCGGCAAAGCGGTCGAGATCGGCCACATCTTCAAGCTGGGCTACAAGTACTCTGAGTCCATGGGCGCGCGCGTGCTGGATCTGAACGGCAAGGAAGTGACGCCGATTATGGGCAGCTACGGCATCGGCATCGAACGCATTCTCACGGCGGCCATCGAGCAGTCGAACGACGCGAACGGCTTCTGGCTTCCGGCTTCGATTGCGCCTTTCACCGTGGTGGTGGCGGTGACCGATATGCGCGACGAACTGCTCGTGAAAACCGGCGAGAATCTGGCGCAAGAGCTTGAATCCGCGGGGATTGATGTGCTTCTGGATGACCGGAAGGAGCGCGCCGGCGTCAAATTCAAAGACGCTGATCTGATCGGCATTCCCTACCGCATCAACGTAGGCAAGAAGGCCGCATCCGGTCAGGTGGAACTGGTGACGCGCGCCACAAACGCAAGTGTGGATGTGACGTTGCCGGAGGTGTTGGCGTTGGTCCGCGAGCGCATTCAGGAAGATGCTCTACTGACCTCGGTCGAAGCGTAATAACAGTTTCTACTTGCCAGCTTTTAGCTATCCACTGTCAACTGTTTTCAAGGAGCGGCGATGGCGTTGAAGATCAGGATTCCACGACCAGCGGGAAGACGCGACTGGGCATCGCTGCTGTTGCGCGGGGGACTGCTGGCGTTTGCGGCGTTTGCTTTCGTATTTTTGCTTGTCTTCGGCTATTACTACGTCAAGTATCAGCACGTTGTGGACGACCGTCTGAAGCAGCCAATCTTTGCCAGTACAGCCAAGATCTTTGCCGCACCGCGCGAGGTGCGCCCAGGGCAGAAGCTTACCGTGCAGCTGATCGCCAACGAGTTGCGCGCGGCCGGCTACTCGGCCGATGGCGCCGCGCAAACTTCCCCACTGGGAACTTACGTACAGGGCGCGCAGAGCATCACCGTGCGCCCCGGCCCGCAGTCGTATCACGCGCAGGACGGCGCGGTGATCCACGTCAGCGCGGGGGTTGTGCAGTCGATCAGCGATGACCACGGGCAGCCTCTTGCGAGTTATGAACTGGAACCGCTGCTGATCACCGGCCTGAGCGAGGACGCCAGCCGCACCAAGCGCCGTCTGCTCACCTATGACGAGATTCCGCAGAATCTGATCCAGGCGGTGCTGGCCATCGAGGATCGCCGCTTCTTCGAGCACAGCGGCGTCAACTACGGGCGGCTGCTGGAGGCCGGCCTCCGCGACGTGACGACAGGCCAGAAGCAGCAGGGCGGCTCTACGCTGACCATGCAGTTGGCCAGAAACTTCTTCCTCTCGCCGGAGAAACACTTCAAACGGAAGATGATCGAGATCATCATCACCTTCCAGCTTGAGCACCGCTTCAACAAGCGGCAGATCTTCGAGATGTACGCCAACGAGATCAACCTGGGCCAGCGCGGCAGCTTCTCAATCGACGGCTTCGGCGAGGCCTCGCAGTCCTACTTCGGCAAAGACGTGAGCCAGCTCGATCTATCGGACTGCGCTCTGATGGCTGGCATGATCCAGCGGCCAAATTATTTTTCGCCCTTCCGCCACGGCGACCGCGCCATCGACAGGCGGAATCTGGTGCTGGATTCCATGGTTGAAATGGGCGCCATTACCAAGGATCAGGCGGAGCGCGCCAAAGCGGAGCCTCTGCACCTCGGAACGCAGAGCGTGGACGCCAGCGAAGCGCCGTATTTCGTAGACTTGGTGCATGAGCAACTGATGCAGAAGCTGGGTGAGCGCGACTTCAACCGCGAGGGCCTGCGCATCTACACTTCGCTCGATCCCGACCTGCAACGGGAAGCCACGGCGGCGGTCGAATCCACCATGCACGTGATTGATGAGCAAGTGGACAAGCTGCACGCGCACCGCAAGCCCGGCGAGACATACATCTATCCGCAAGTGGCGCTAGTCGCTCTGAATCCGCACACCGGCCAGGTGCTGGCGCTGGTCGGCGGACGCAACTATGGCAACTCGCAGTTGAATCATGCGGTGGCCAAGCGGCCCACGGGCTCTATCTTCAAGCCCTTCGTCTATGCGGCGGCTTTTGCCACGGCGGCCGAGGGCGCCACGCTGTCGGGACAAAGCAAGCTTTTCTCGCCGCTGACCATGCTGAGCGACGAGCAGACAACCTACGACATAGGCGGACAGGAATATACGCCGCACAACTATGAGGGCGTGTATCACGAGCAGGTCACGGCACGTTATGCGCTGCAGCAATCCCTGAACAACGCCACCATCAGCCTGGCGGCGATGGTGGGCTTCGACCGCGTTGCCGCGCTGGCCCGCGACGCCGGCATCAGGAGCGCCCGCGGCACACCCGCCGTGGCTATCGGCGCCTATGACGCCACCCCCTTGGATATGGCCGGCGCTTACACCATCTTCGCCAACCACGGTCTCCACCTGGACCCCTGGATGCTGGCCAGCGTCCGCACTCCCACGGGAGACATCATCAGCGACTACTCGCCTGACTCAAAGCAGATTCTGGATGCGCGCGTCGCCTATCTGACCACCAGTTTGTTGCAGAATGTGATTGACCACGGCACCGGGGCCGGGGTGCGCAGCCGCGGCTTTCTGGCTCCCGCCGCTGGCAAAACCGGCACCAGCCACGACGCATGGTTTGCCGGCTACACATCCAATCTGCTGTGCATCGTGTGGGTCGGCAACGACGACTATACCGACGTGAAGATCGAGGGAGCGCGCGCCGCCGCGCCCATCTGGGCGGAGTTCATGAAGAGGGCCGTCCAACTGCCGCAGTACTCTGACACCAACCAGTTCAGCGCGCCCGACGGCGTGGAGATCGTGAGTATCGACAAAGCCAGCAATCTGCTCAGCGATGTTACCTGCCCGGAGAGCTACGATGCCGCCTTCCTGGACGGCACCGCGCCCACGGAGACCTGCGACCACCCGGCCGAACACCGCAACTTGCTGCAAAAAATCTTCGGCATGGGCAAAAACGGGAATTAGCCATTACCGGGCGGCGTCCAGCCGCCCCTTTGGCACTTACAGAGTTATGGGGAATGTTTTATAGTTCCTGTGCCATGAATTTCAGACTTCGTTCACTCCTTCCGTCCATGCTGGCGCTTGTCGGCCTGACTTTTTCTGCCTCCACCGCCCCGGCGCAAAATCCACCCGCCGCCAAACCCACGGTTGCCGAGGCCGTTGCCTTCATTGACAGCGCCGAAAAGGAACTGGGCGCGATGAGCGTCGATGTCAACCGCGCCACGTGGGTTGAGGAGACCTACATCACCGACGACACGGTCGCCCTGCTGGCCGCGGCCGAGGACCGGCAGATCGCCCGGCAGACTGAGTTGATCGGCGAGGCGCGCCGCTTTGACGGCTTGACGCTGCCTTCCGATGCTGCGCGCAAGCTGCTCCTGCTCAAGTTGAGCATTGGTTTACCCGCTCCACAAGATCCCGCGTTGCGCGCTGAAACCACCCAGAAAGCCGCCGGACTCGACGCCGCCTATGGCCGCGGCCGGTATTGCCCTGACGCCAACCCCGACCACTGCCTCGGCATCGACGAGCTTGATCTCAAGATGGCCCAGATCCGCGATCCAAAAGAGCTCGTCACGCTCTGGGCTGGCTGGCACGCAGTCGGAGCCCCCATGCGCGGCGATTACGCGCGTTTGGCTGAACTCAGCAACCAGGGCGCCCGCGAACTGGGCTTTGCTGACACCGGCTCTCTGTGGCGCTCGCAGTACGATATGCCCCCCGACGAGTTTCAGGCTGACATCGAGCGGTTGTGGACGCAGGTCGAGCCGCTCTATCGCGAGCTGCATACCTACGTTCGCCGCAAGCTCATCGAGAAGTACGGCGACCAGGCGCGCCGTCCCGACGGCATGATTCCCGCGCATCTGCTGGGAAATATGTGGGCGCAGGAGTGGGGCAACGTCTACGACGTGGTCGCGCCGCCCTCCGGCCCCATGCCCTACGATCTGGGCGCAATCCTGAAGGCGCGCTCGACCGACGCGCCGCATTTGGTCCGCTACGGCGAGGGCTTCTACAAGTCGCTCGGCTTTGACGCCTTGCCTGACACATTCTGGAAACGGTCCATGCTCGCTCATCCACGCGACCGCGATGTGGTCTGCCATGCCAGCGCGTGGGACATCGACAACCAGCGCGACGTGCGCATCAAGGCTTGCTTCCAGCCCACCGCGGACGACTTTGTGACCGTTCATCACGAGTTGGGCCACAACTACTACCAGATGGCCTACCGCAATCAGCCTTTCTTCTTCCAAAACGGCGCCAACGACGGATTTCATGAGGCCATCGGCGACGCAATCGCGCTGAACGTGACCCCGGATTACCTCAAGAAGCTGGGACTCATCGACCAGATTCCGCCCGCCAGCGCGGATATCCCCCTGCTGCTGCACACGGCTCTCGACAAGATCGCATTCCTGCCCTTCGGCTTGCTCATCGACAAGTGGCGCTGGGAAGTCTACTCCGGGCAGGTAACGCCCGCGCACTACAACAGCGCCTGGTGGGCTTTGCGCGAAAAGTACCAGGGCGTTGCCCCGCCGGTGGCGCGCACTGAGGCTGACTTTGACCCCGGCGCCAAGTACCACATTCCGGGCAACGTGCCCTATATGCGCTACTTCCTGGCCCGCGTCTATCAGTTCCAGTTTTATCGCGCCATGTGCCAGGCCGCCGGCTATCAGGGGCCGCTTAATCGCTGCTCGGTCTACGGCTCAAAAGAGGCTGGCGCGCGGCTGAACGCTATGCTGGAGATGGGCGCATCCAAGCCCTGGCCAGAAGCGATGAAAGCCATGACCGGAACCGGCAAGGCCGATGCCTCCGCCATCGTCGAATACTTCCAGCCGTTGATGGACTGGCTCAAGGAGCAGAACAAGGGCCAGGCCGAAGGCTGGACCGTACCGGCTAATCCGCTGAAGTAGAGCGGATTTCGCCGGAATTCGGCACAAATGGTAGTCTTTTGGCTATTTTTCGCGACTTTCGATTCCTGATCGGGTCGACATATCAGGAACATTGTTGAAACCAGCGGTTATAGCGGCTGTCCCGAGGTGAAAGATGAAGAGTCCTACGCATATGAGCAGTACCTTGCTCTGGGTTTCAGTTTTTTTGTCGATCCCTGTTATGGCAGCGGCGCTGAACAATACCAAGTCCGCTGCCCCTGCGCCTGCACCCGCCAGGTCGGCCCCGGCCCCGGCTCCTTCGCATCCGTCCTACAGCCCCGCGCCGTCTCATCCGTCCTACAACCCGGCTCCCTCTCACCCCTCTTACAATCCAGCGCCAGCCCATCCGTCTTACACCCCGGCGCCCTCGCACCCCTCTTACAATCCCGCGCCGTCCCATCCGTCCTATAGCCCGGCTCCGTATGGCGGCAACAGCGCCAGCCCATCCAAACCTGGCTATTCCGCCCCGGCGCGCAGCTATACGCCGGGTGTGCCGTCGGGCGGAACCACATCGAATCCGAGCTCCTCTTCGGGCGCCACGACCTACACCCCGCATACCTTTACTCCGGGTTCCTCCGCGGGAAGCTCGCCAGCGGTATCACACCCGTCCGGCAGCACCACAGTCAGCGGCGAGGGTGTAAGGGGTGCGAGTGGGGCTACTACCTACACCCCCCATGCTGCTACAGGCACAAGCTACACCCCGGCGGCGCCAACCTCTACACACACCCCGGCAGCCCCAGCAGCAGCCACACACGGCAATACCTACACTCCGGCATCCCCAGCCGCTGCGGGCGGCAACACCTACGCCCCGCGGAACTCTTCGCAGGGCGGCGCAACCGGCGGCAGTGCACATGCCGTCTACAATGTGCCGGGGTCAGCAACCGCAGAAAAGCCCGGCTCTGGCGGTTCCACGCTCACTGCGGCCGGGTCGCAGTCGGTGCTGCACCAGGTCAATACGGCGCGCACCGGCCTGAACGGCATCAACAACCGCCCAATACCCCAGGGGCAAGTCTCCGTGCATTCAGACAAGAGTCTTACAGTGGCGGCGCCGGGTGGGCGTAACTTCAATCTGCGTCCCAATGGAACCCTGGCTTCTTTCAGCGCGCATGGGCAGAACGCCACATTCCGCGCGGATGGGCATCTGGCCTCCGTGCATACATCCACAATGGACATCGCGCACGGTTCGCACGGGCAAAGGACTGTGATCAGCGAACGCCCCGACCACAGCCGGCTGGTCTCGACCGGGCCGCATAGCGGGTATATGCAGCACTCGGTCGCCTTCCACGGCCACAACTATAACCAACGGATGTACGTGCATGGGGGCCATAGCTTTATGCGCACGTACTCTGGCTACCGGTACCACGGGCGATACTTCGACAACTATCTTCCCTTCTATTACTACGACCCGATGTTTTACGGATGGGCCTATTACCCTTGGGGCCCTCCTATCGGGTATCGCTGGGGCTGGGCGGGCTCACCGTGGTTAGCTTTCTATGCGGGATTCTTCTCTCCCTGGGATGTTTATCCTAGCGGAGCCTACTGGCTGACAGACTATTTCCTCGGCCAGACGCTGGCCGATGGCTACCAGATGGAAGCCCAGGCAGGCGGCGGGCAGCCGGGATACGGCTACGCAGGGGATGACGCCGTTCCGGCGGGAAGCGATGAGACTTATGCCCCAGCCGATACGCCCATCACTCCAGAGATCAAGCAAATGATTGCCGAGGAGGTCCAGCAGCAACTGGCCTATGAAAATGCCGCCGCCGGAAAGCCTGACCAAGCCCCCGAGATCGTCGGCTTGCCCCAGGTGCTGATACCCAACCATCTGTTTGTAGCGGACCAAATCTTGAATGTCACCACTGCGGACGGGCAGCAGTGCGGGCTTTCAGTTGGAGACGTGATCAAGCTGGTGGCCGCGCCACCGGATGGGGCGGCCACAGCGGACCTGGTGGTGGTCAGCAGCCGGAAGGCCGATTGTCCGGCTGGGTTGGTCGTCACCGTGCCTCTTGAAAGCCTCCAGGAGATGCAGAACAACTTCCGCGCCCAACTGGATTCCGGCTTGCAGACGCTGCACGCCCAGCAGGGTCAGGGCGGATTGCCCGGAGCCCCGCAGTCGGCCATTGCCCCGCCGCCTCGGCCCGTGGACCAGCCTCCCGCGGACAGCGAAAATGTGCAGTCGCTCCTTGATGCCCAGCAAGTACAAGCCAGCCAGGCTGAGACCAGCGTGACCCAGTCGGCCTTCGCCGGCGCAAAGCCTCAGTAGAGCGGCCATCGGCGGCAACAAGGACTCTTTCTAAGACAAAATACGTATGGCCGCGAATTTGAATTCGCGGCCATACAGTGACTCAACAGCAATCAATACTTGACGATAGCCGCGAAGGAATCCGGCTTGAGGCTGGCGCCGCCTACCAGTGCGCCATCAATCTCTTCCTGCCCGATGAGTTCCTTGGCGTTGGCCGGTTTCACGCTGCCGCCGTAGAGAATGCGGACGTTGGCCGCGACTGCGGCGCCCAGCAGCTTGGCCACTTCGGCGCGGATAATTTTGTGCGCATCGACGGCGATCTCCGGCGTTGCGGTCTTGCCGGTGCCGATGGCCCACACCGGCTCATAGGCAATAACAATGGGCTTGGCTGCCTCGGCCGTAATGCCAGCCAGCGCTCCAGCGACCTGCTTCTTCAGCACGTCGGAGGTCTTGCCCGCTTCGCGCTCAACTAAAACTTCCCCTACGCAGACCACGGGAATTACGCCGTGCTTCAGCGCGGTGTGCAGCTTCTTGTTGACGATCTCGTCGGTCTCGGCGAAGTACTGGCGGCGCTCGGAGTGGCCGATCAGCGTATGCGTTCCACCCACGGCCAGAAGCTGGCCCACCGAGGTCTCGCCGGTAAAGGCGCCCTCTTCGGCAAAGTGGATATTCTGCGAGCCGATGGCGACATTCGATCCCTTGGCGGCTGCAATCACCGTGGGCAGCAGCACTGGCGAGGGAAACAGGGCGATCTCGTCGCGCGTGTGACCGGCAACGAGCGGTAAAAAGGCATCGACAAAAGCCTTGGCTTCAGCAGGTGTCTTGAACATCTTCCAATTGGCGGCAATCAGCGCTTTACGGGACATTTTTTCACTCCTCTCCTTGATTTTAGTGGATGGAATTGAGGAGGTGGGTGACAGCGGGCACACTGAGAGTCAGCACCGGCGCGGCTACGCCCATGCAACGGCCCCTGACGAAGCAAGAAGGCTCGTCCTCGCAGGTGGCGATCTTGCAGCCTTACTTCAGCTTCATATCAAACGCCAGCGGCAACAGTTCCTTAAAAGTCATGGTGCGCAATCCCTCCGCAGCGGGGAAGATCACCGGCGCCTCGGGCAGAATGAATTCGGCGAAGACCTGGCGGCAGGCTCCGCAAGGCGGGCTGGCGGCGGCGTTCAGGTTGGCGATGGCGACGGCCTCAATCCGAATCTCGGGCCCGAATTGGGCGACGGCCCGTACCAATGCCGAACGCTCGGCGCAGATGGTCAGTCCGTAGCTCACATTTTCCACGTTGCCGCCGGTAACAATTTCGCCGTTCGTCAGCCGCAGCGCCGCGCCCACCCGGAACCCGGAGTAGGGCGCATAGGCGTGCAGCGCGGCCTTACGCGCCAAATCAAGCAGACTCAACAGCGCGGCTTCCATCGAGGTTTGATCGTTCATTGTGCCTCTAATCTCCCTGAAGCGTGAGAATTGAGGTTATAGCATTTTGGCGTCGCTGTAAAACCCCCAGCGAGTTGCCCGCGCAGTTCACAGCCTCCCTTACCTGAGAAAAATCAAAAGGATAATGTGCGATCACAACGTATCATTCCCTGCCCCCTGTTCACTGAGCATTTGCATTTCGCCATCATTCGCTCCCTCAAGTTAAGCCCCTTCTATCCGATAAAGAGTTCAAGTACTCTCTGTGCCGGGAGTTTTCATTCCGGCCGGGCGGATGAGCGGATGCCATGGATGAATTGACAAGGGAATTCCTGATTGAGAGCCAGGAAGGGTTGGACCGCATGGAGCGCTGTCTGACTGACCTGGAGGAGCGGCCTCAGGATGCGGAACTAATCGGAGAAATCTTCCGTTCGGTGCATACCATCAAGGGAACCACCGGATTCCTGGGCTTCAAGCGGCTGGAGAAGCTGGCCCACGCCGGTGAAAACCTGCTTGGCCTGCTGCGCGAGGGCAAGCTGACCGCCGACAGCCCGACCATTACAGGCCTCTTGCAACTGCTCGATGGGCTGCGCTCCATCCTCAAGACGATTGAGACGGACAGTAACGAGGGCGAAGGCGAAGATGCGCTCCTGATCGCTCGTCTTGTAGAGTTGCAGCTTCCGGCGCAAGCGCAGGTCAAACAGCCGGTTTGCGCCAAAGCTGGCGCTGGTTCCGCGTCCGCCTCTCCTGAACCCGTGGCTTCCTCCGTGCCTCAAGCGGTAGTCAAGCCCGCGCAGCCCCCAGCCTCCAAGCCAGTTCCTCAGGCCCCGGCTCCGGCCCAGCCGGAGAAGCCTCTTCCAGCCGTCGCGCCGGCTCCGGCGGAGGGCGGGGGTGATCCCGCCCGGCCACGCGCCCAGGTTACCGCCGCCGAAAGTACGCTGCGCGTGGACGTGACTTTGCTGAACCGGATGATGAATCTGGTGGGTGAGCTGGTGCTTACCCGCAATCAGGTCTTGCAAGCCACCTCGGCCGATCCCAATATGACCATGCTTTCCCGCCGTCTGGATATGGTCACCGCCGACCTGCGCGAATCGGTGATGAAGGCCCGTATGCAGCCGGTCTCCAACATCTTTTCCAAGATGCCGCGCCTCGTCCGCGACCTGTCGCAATCGCTTGGCCGCCGTGTGCGGCTGCAGGTCGAGGGCCAGGACACGGAGTTGGACAAGAGTCTCCTCGAAGCCATCAAGGATCCGCTGACTCATGCGGTAAGAAACTCGCTCGATCACGGCATCGAGTCGCCCGATGTGCGCATCGCCGCCGGCAAGAACCCCGAGGGGACACTCAAGCTGCGAGCCGCTCAAGAGGGTAGCCACGTCATCATCGAGGTTTACGACGACGGGGCCGGCATTGCCGTTGAAAAGATCCGCCAGAAGGCCATCGAACGCGGCCTCATCACTCCAGAGCGCGCCGCGCATATGCCCGAGCGCGAGTTGTTGCAACTGATCTTTGTGCCCGGCTTCTCCACGGCTGCTGCTGTGACCAATATCAGTGGCCGCGGCGTGGGCATGGACGTGGTCCGCACCAACGTGGAAAAGATTGGAGGCAAGGTCGAGATCGACTCCCGCGCCGGCAAGGGAACCACGCTCCGTATGCGCATCCCGCTCACGCTGGCCATTATTCCCGCTCTGATCGTCCGCAGCATCAATCAGAGCTTTGCGCTACCCCAGGGGGCGCTCTCGGAACTGGTGCACATTCCCCCCAAGCAAGCTGCCTCGGCCATCGAGTGGATTGAGAACGCGCCGCTCTATCGTCTGCGCGGCAAACTGCTGCCACTGGTCTTTCTTGACCGGTTGCTGATGCCCGGCGTCGAACATAAAAACGCCACCGAGCGCGACAACTTCATCGCTGTTCTCGATGCCGACGGCCGCCGTTTCGGCTTGGTGGTCGACGGGCTGGCCGATCCCGAGGAGATCGTCGTCAAGCCGCTCTCCGCGGTGCTCAAGGGAATCGGCCTGTTCTCCGGCGCAACCGTGCTGGGCAACGCCGACTTGGCGCTGATTCTCGATCCGGGATCGATCGCCTTGAAGGCCGGAGTAACCCTGCGCGATGATGATGCCGCTCTCGCGGACGAAGGCGAAGCCGGCGCCGGCGCCGCCAAGAACCTCGAGTACCTGCTGGTCGAGGCCGCCGGGCATCAGGCCGCAGTGCCGTTGACCGATGTGTTGCGCATCGAGCAGCTTCCGCTCTCGCGCATCGAGTATGTCGGCTATCGTCCGGTGCTCAACTTCGAGGGCCAATTGCTGCCAATCGAGGACTCTGGCGGCGTGCTGGCCGCAGTCGAAGGCAATCCCCAAGCACAGATCATTGTGGTGGTCTGCCGCGAGGGCAACCGCCATGTAGGCATTGCCGTTTCTCATGTGCTAGATGTGGCTGCCGGCGGCGACCTCTTCGAGGCCGGCACCAATCAGCGTACAGGCGGGGTTACGCTGCTCAAAAGCCACGTAACCGGCGTGGTTGACCTGGACGCCGTGGCCCCGCTGCCAGCCGGCGAACAGGCGCCCGCCGAGTTGAACCAGATCGAGGAGACAATCGCATGAGCACAACAACGGTGGCTTTGCATCGCAAGAAAAAATCGGTGGCAACCTTGACGGAGATGTGTACGGTGCGCCTGGGAACCTCGATGTTCGGCGTCCCCATTCGTCATATCCTCGAAATTGTTGGCGCGGCCCTGCCCCAGCCGGTTCCGCTGGCGCCCAACTTCGTCGGCGGACTCGTGCACTACCGCGGCGACGTGCTCACCACTGTGAGCCTGCGTCAGTTGCTGGGCTTACCGCCCAAGGAGGGCCGGCAGGATCTCCTGGTGCTGGAAAGTCCCGGCGGAATCTTCGGTTTGCTGGTGGACTCCGTTGGCGAAGTCCTTACCGTCTCCTCGGCCGATCACGAGCCAAACCCATCAATTCTTGGCGAACGCAGAAGAGCCTTGTTTGACGGCGCTTACAAGCTCGCGGACGGCCTGCTCGTCATGCTGAACCCCGAGCAACTGGACCCCATGCGCCTGAGCGCGGCCAAGGCCACATAGGGTGAATGGTATCCAATCCGATCCCGTCTGGAGGTTGCTATGCGAGCCTTGATTGTCGATGATTCCCGCTTCGTGAGAAGTTATCTGCGAGGTCTGCTCGAAATAAAGGGAATCGAGTGCGAGGAAGCCGGCGATGGCCAGGCCGGCATGGACCTGTTGAAATCGCGCCCCCCTTTCGACCTCGCGCTGGTGGACTGGAATATGCCCGTAATGGACGGGCTGGAGATGCTCAAGCAATTGCGCGCCCTGGGATATGACGGCATCAAGGTGATGATCGTGACCACCGAAGCCGAAAACAAATACATCCTGAGCGCTCTCGATGCCGGGGCAGACGAATTTCTTATGAAGCCCTTCGACGACCAAGCCCTTACGGAAAAACTGAATATGCTCGGCCTTGTGGAGGCCTGAACCATGACCTCTGGCCGCTCAACCCGAATTTTGATCGTGGATGACTCGGCAGTGATGCGGAGCCTGCTGCGCTCGGTGGTCTGTTCCGCTGCCAGCTTGGAAGTGGCGGGCACCGCGGCCGATGGCGAATCGGCCTTGAACGCCATTGAAACCCTTCACCCCGACCTGGTCCTCCTCGATGTGGAGATGCCAGTGATGGACGGATTGGTCACACTCAGGAAATTGCGCGCACGGGGGCGAAAAATGCCGGTCATCATGTGCAGTTCACTCACTCAGCGCGGAGCCAAAGTGACCATCGAGGCTCTCGCCAGCGGCGCCTCCGACTATGTGGCCAAGCCCGCCGGACAAGCTGGCCGCGAGGCCTCCATCCGCACGCTTTCCCAGGATCTTATTCCCAAGATTCAGGCGCTCACCTTCCATCCGCAGCCGGTCTTTCCCGGCGCTCCGCGCATCCAGCCGATCTTCCCCCTTGCGCCGCCGCCCAAACCCCAGCCGCTTTCGTCAATTCCGGTGGCGCTGGTCATCGGCGTCTCCACCGGCGGGCCAGCGGCCCTTGATATTCTGCTACCCGCGCTGCCGGCGGACTTTCCGCTTCCGGTTCTGATCGTGCAGCATATGCCGGAACTGTTTACCGGGCTTTTTGCCGAGCGGCTGAACGGCCGCTGTCCGTTGCAGGTGCGTGAGGCCGCCGAGGGTGTGCCGGTGCGCGCCGGAAATATTTACATCGCCAAGGGAAATTGGCACATGGAGGTGCTCGCCACTTCGCGCATTGGCTTGCCCAACACGCTACACCTGACTCAGGGCCCGCTTGAAAACCACTGCCGGCCCGCGGTTGATGTACTCTTCCGCTCCGCAGCCGCGGTCTATGGCGCGGGCACTCTGGCCGTGGTGCTCACCGGCATGGGTTCCGATGGAATGTTGGGCGCGCGCCTCATCCGTGAGTACGGCGGCAGTGTATTCGCCCAGGACCAGGCCACCAGCATCGTGTGGGGAATGCCCGGCGCCGTCACCCAGGCTGGATTGGCGCACAAGGTGCTGCCCCTCGACGCCATCGCTTCTGAAATCCTCCGGCTCACCAGCCGGACGCACTCGGAAGCTCGCGAGCTTCGGGAATCGGTGGTCTAGTCATGCAAACCTCCTCCAGTGTTGACTACGGCTATCTTCGCCAACTCGTCTTCGGCCTCTCGCAAAACGTCCTCGACCCGTCGCGCGATTATCTCTTCGAGACCCGCCTGGCCAAGCTCTTGCGCAACCAGGGCATGACCCAACTGAATGAGCTTGTCCAACACCTCAAAGCCAGAAAGAATCCTACCCTCGAACGCTCCATTACCGAAGCCATGACAATCAACGAAACCAGCTTCTTTCGTGACAGCCATCCCTTCGAGTTGTTACGCACCGAGTTGCTGCCCAAACTCATCGAGGCCCGGCGCCTCGCACGCAGCCTGCGTTTCTGGAGCGCGGCCTGCTCCACCGGCCAGGAAGCCTACAGCCTCGCCATGCTTTTGCACGAATATTTTCCTTTGCTCACCGGCTGGAAGATCCGCATCGAGGGCACCGACCTCTGCGCTGAGGTGGTGGAGCGCGCCCAAACTGGCTGCTACCACCGCATCGAAATGAACCGCGGCTTGGCCGCCCGCTTCATTGTCCGCTACTTTGACCATGTGGGCGAAGACTGGGTGGTCAAGCCGGAGATCAGCAAGATGTGCAACTTCCGCCAGGCCAACCTCTGTTCGTCGCCTCCGCCCTTCAATCGCGGCGACGATCGCTTCGACGTCATCTTCCTGCGCAACGTGATGCTCTACTTCTCGCAGGAGACCCGCAAGACTCTGCTTGCCGGCATTCACCGCCTGCTGGCCCCTGACGGTATCCTCTTCCTCGGATCCAGCGAGCAGCCCGCCGACCCCTCCCTCTGGACCTCCGTACTCGCCAGCGGCACCTGCTACTTCCGGCCCCGCCAGCCGGGCTAGGTCTCTGACCGCTTGAAGTTGCACCAGGGCTGGGTGCTCCAAGTCTCGATATCGCCCTTTTGCTACGGGTTCCAGCTACGCCCCTGATCAAGACCCGCGCCGGAGGCGCAGTATAGGTTAGCCAAGCGCTTCAGCGCTGGGTGAGCGGCTCATCAACTTGCAGCAGTCCCGTAGGAACGATACAAAATGAGCAATATGACTCCCGTAAATGCCAAACTGTTGCTGCCGCCACGGCAAAGCCGAGGGGGGCTCCCTTTGGCAATTGATGCATTTAGGATTGCGCGTCGTGCAATCGAGGGTATAATCTCATCTCGCCGGAAGGCAGAATGGAAATTCTGGCTTAGCCGCAAAGGAAACATGGAAATCACCGTTGATTCCTGCTTCTTCTCCTGGCAGGTTTCAAACGTGAGCAACCTCACTCCAACAGCCCTTTCGTCATCCCGAATAGGAGGGATCATGCCCGAGTCAAAACAGTCCGGCCTCTCTGATAATTCTCTTGGTGCAATCGCCTACATCACCGTTGTCCCGGCGATCTTCTTTCTGGCCATCGCACCTTACAACAGGAAACCCAGTGTGCGCTTCCACGCTTGGCAGTCCATTATATTAAGCGTCGTTGCGTTCCTTCTCATCTATGCCTTGAGCGTCCTGCTGCCGTATACCGTTCCCTTTGGGATTCCTGGCTTCCTGACTCTCAACTGGATAGCCAGTTTCGTCGGGATTGCCTTTGTCCTGATATGGATCTGGTGCATGATCGGCGCGCTGAATGGCAAGCGCGTTAAGCTCCCGCTTATCGGGGCTTGGTCCGAGAAGCAGGCTAACAAGTAAATCGCCCGCAACGACTGGTAATTCCGCGAACGGCCTCATCATGGAGGCCGTTACGCTTAATGTGGTTTTGCCTTTTTTCCAAAGCCTATTCCCTGCCGTGTGCTCCACCTTCGCGGCATATTATTTTCCCGCTGATGCGGGTATCTATATCGATAGCTTCTTGTTGTTTCCGATAACTCGCTGACTTGATTTTCTGATCAAGAGTCGAGAACTTACGGTCGTTAGCTGTCAACTGTTAGCTGTCAACTGTTTTTACACTTCCCTTCCCAGATCATTTCTCCAGGCGTGTCCCCCTCGCGCAATCAAGTGGTCGCCGCACTCCGGCCCCCACGAACCGGCGGCGTAGTTGGGAAATTTCTCCGGCTGTTTGGCCGCCCACGCTTCCAGAATCGGCGTGTAGAGCGCCCAGGTTGTCTCCACGCCGTCGCGGTGCGCAAACAGCGTCTGGTCGCCCAGCATCGCATCCAGCAGTAGCCGCTCATAGCCGTTGGCGCTTGACTTGCCGAAGGCTGCCTCGTAGTCGAAGTCCATATTCACTGGGCAAACGTCCATAACCGGGGTGGTCGGCACCTTGGCCCCAAAGCGCAGCGCAATCCCCTCATCCGGCTGGATGCGAATCGTCAGCAGGTTCGGCTTGATCACCTGGCAGGCCGCCTGCGATGCCAGCCGGTCAAAGATCAACAGCGGCGGCTGCTTGAACTGGATATTGATCTCTGTCGCCCGCTTCTGCATTCGCTTGCCGGCACGCAGATAAAACGGAACCCCTGCCCAGCGCCAGTTCTCAATCTCCAGTTTCACCGCCGCATAGGTCTCCGTACCCGACTTCGGACTGACCCGCTCTTCGTCGCGATAACCCGCCACGGGCAGGCCATCCACTACTCCCGGCCCGTACTGGCCGCGCACCGCGTCCAGAATCGGAATCGAAGGAATTGCCCGCCACACCTTCAGTTTCTCGCGCCGCACGCTCTCCGCCTCGAAGCTCGACGGCGGCTCCAGCGCCACCAGGCTGAGTAACTCCATCGCGTGGTTTTGCACCACGTCACGCAGCGCGCCTGCCTTCTCGTAGAACGGCCCGCGGCCTTCCACGCCCAGCGTCTCGGCCACCGTAATCTGCACGTGATCAACGTAATTGCGATTCCAGATCGGCTCGAAAATCCCATTGGCAAACCGGAAAACCAGAATGTTCTGCACCGTCTCCTTGCCGAGGTAGTGGTCGATGCGGAAGATCTGATCCTCGTCGAATACGGCGTTCACTTGGCGGTTCAGCGCGCGCGCCGACTCCAGATCGTGGCCGAAGGGCTTTTCGATCACCACCGTCGCCTTGCCCTGCTCGGGATGTGCCATTCCTTGCGCGCCAAGATTTTCGATAATCGCGGCAAAAAACTCCGGCGCGGTCGCCAGGTAGAACAACCGCTTGCCTCCCAGGCCCTTCTCTTGCGCTTTGCGCTCCAGTTCCACCTTCAGCCCCGGATAATCTGCCGGATCGTCAAACTTCAGCGGATAGTAGCTGATGTTACTGACAAAGTGATCCAACTTGGGGTCGCTTTCGTCCACGCTGCCAAACTCGACGATGCCCGCGCGCATATCCTCCGCAAACTTATCGCCCAGTGGCCGCCGCGCTACGCCCACAATGGCAAACTTCTCCGGCAATAGCCCTGTCTGCTCCAGGTGAAAGAGCGCTGGAAGCAGTTTGCGCTTGGTCAGGTCACCCGATGCGCCAAAAACCACCAGCATCCCCGCCTCGGGAATTCTCTCTTTGCCCTTCGGAACCTGGGAAAGATCCTCCGGCCGCACACTCATCTGCATTGTCGCCATGAAGGTTTGCCTCAGGCGCTTGCTTCGCGCCTCAAATCCAAGCTGACTTAGTTGACTTACTCATTCGCTGCGTCAGCAAGCGTGACAACACGCGAACTTCGCTAACACCCTGGGTGCCCCAGATCTCGATTTTGAGACCTGGGAACCGCGAATTCAATGGTCCGAAATCACGCGGTCAGAGATCTGGCCTTGCAAACTCCGCTACAAAACTCCAAGCATCTTCAGTTGCCGCCGCAATGCCTCCGCGCCCTCAAACCGGATGGCCTTCATTCCAGCAGCCACCGCCCCGGCCACATTCTCCGCCCGGTCGTCGATGAACAAAATCCGCTCCGCCGGCTTGCCCAGAATATCCAGCGCCCGCCGGTAGATCGCCGGCTCCGGCTTGCGCATCCCCAAATAACACGAACTCAGCGCGACATCGAAATAGGCGCGCAGGCCGAAATGCTTGAAACGGTACTCGTTCGTCTCCCGCGTCTCGTTGTTCAAGGCGCCCAGCAGACACTTATGGGATGCGGCAAGTTCCTGAAGGATTCCCAAAGCCCCGTCCGGCTGCAACTTGGATTGGGTAAGCATGAAAGCGAAAAACTCGTCGCGGGAAAAGCTGCGCGGTTCATAGAAGACAACCGAGTCCAGGTATTCCGTCAGGGAAATCGACGCGCGCTCCCACGCATCGTAATAGGCCACGTTCGGGGCCTCGATGGCCGCAAGATCGAGGTGGAAATGCTCGACGGTCGCGGCGCGTTCGCGGTGGTCCCAGCCGTTGGTCAGCAGAACCCCGCCCACATCGAAGAGGATCACGTCGAAGGGGAACATCGCGCCTTTCCATGTATTTCAAAACATCGCGGAGTTATGCCAGCTTCGCTGGCTCGTCCACGCGCTGATATTTGGCCTCAATGGCCAGCACCTTTTTGAACCGCCGCACAAACCGCTCCTCGGTGGCGATAAACTTCGCCGCGACGAACCGGTCCAGCACCTCAAAAGCCAGCGCCGAACCAATGATGCGTGCGCCCAGAACGCAAACATTCATATCGTCGTGCTCTACGCCCTGATGAGCGGAGTACGTGTCGTGGCACATCCCGGCGCGTATCCCCGGAATCTTGTTGGCCGCCACGCACACTCCCACCCCCGAGCCGCAGATAAGAATCCCGCGCGGCGCCACGCCCTGCTTCAACGCCAAACCCACCTTCTCGGCAAAGTCGGGATAGTCCGACGGCTCCGTGTTATAAGCGCCCATGTCCACCACTTCGTGGCCGGCCTTGGCAAGATAGGCGCGAACCTCCTCCTTCAGAGGAAATCCCGCATGATCCGAACCGATAACAAGTTTCACGATAGTCCTTTCGTTGCGTAGAGCGGAGTTAGTTCAAGTAGCGGTGTTAGCGGTGTTAGCCGCCCGCTGCGTCGGGCGTGTTAGCGGAGTTAGTTGACCTGTTCGCTAACACCGCTAACTCGTTCCACTTCCCTACTTCAACAGCTTCTTTGCCCGCGCCGCCACGTTCTCCGCGCTGAAACCCAGTTTCGCCAGCACTGTTGGCCCCGGCGCCGAGGCTCCAAACCGATCCAGGCCGATGACGTCGCCATCCAGCCCCACATACTTCCACCAGCCAGCAGTAGCTCCCGCCTCGACAGCCAGCCTCGGCACGCCCGCCGGCAACACGCTCGCCTTGTACTCCGCCGATTGCTCGTCGAAGAGCTTCCAGCTTGGGAAGCTCACCACCCGCGCCGGGATTCCCTCGGCCGCCAACAGCTTCGCGGCTTCCACGCAGGGCCAAACCTCGGAGCCGGCGCCGATCAGAACGACTTGAAGAATCGGAGCGTCTTGAGGAGTGTTAGGGCCCTTCATGACGTTCTGAAAGTGCGGTGCAACTGGCGGTTCGCCCCCGTTCACCAGCACATAAGCGCCCTTGCTCACCCCGGCGTACACTTCATGCGCCGCCGGATCGATCACCGGCAAATCCTGCCGGCTGAGCGCAAAGAAACTCGGTCCCTTGCGTTCCAGCGCCAGTCTCCAGGCAGCGGCTGTCTCGTTAGCGTCCGCCGGACGGAAATCCGTCAACCCCGGAATCGCCCGCAATCCCAGCAGTTGCTCCACCGGCTGATGCGTCGGTCCATCCTCGCCCACGGCAATCGAATCGTGAGTATAGACAAACAGCGAATGAACCTGCATCAGCGCCGCCAGCCGCATCGCGGGCTTGGCGTAATCGGAAAACACAAAGAACGTGGATCCAAAAGGAATCAGCCCGCCGTGAGCGGCAATCCCGTTCAGCGCCGCGCACATTCCGAACTCGCGCACTCCGAAATAGATGTTGCGCCCCGCCGGATCCTCGTGGAAGTTTGCCCCTGGCTTGAAGATCGTCTTGGTCGAGGAGGTCAGGTCCGCGGCCCCGCCAATCAACTCCGGCACAGCGCCTGCAATCGCATTCATCACCGCCCCGCCTGCGTTGCGCGTGGCCTGCGCCTTCCCCGGCGCAAAGCTGGGAATCGCCTTCTCCCAACCAGTCTTGAGCGCGCCCTTCTGAGTGCGCTCAAACTCCGCCGCCAGCTCCGGAAACGCTGCCGCATAGCCGGCAAACCGCGTCTTCCACTCCGCCTCAAACTCAGCGCCGCGCTCGACGGCCTTGCGCCAGTTCGCCAGCGCATCCGCGGGCAGATAAAAGCTCTGGTCTTCTGGAAAGCCGAAGAACTTCTTGGTCGCCACCGTGGCTTCCGCGCCCAGCGGCTCGCCATGGGACTTGTTGCTCCCGGCCTTGGGGCTGCCGTAGCCAATTACCGTCCGCACAGCGATGATCGAGGGCCTGCCGGTCTCAGCCTTGGCCGCTTCAATCGCCGCCTCCAGCGCCGCCAAGTCGTTTCCGTCCGCCACCCGCTGCACGTGCCAGTGATAGGCCTCGAAGCGTTCGAGTGCATCCTCGGTGTAGCTCAAGCTCGCCGGTCCATCCAGCGAGATCTGGTTGTCGTCGTAAAGAAAAATCAGCTTGCCCAACCCCAGCGTTCCGGCCAGCGAAGCAGCCTCGTGCGAAACGCCTTCCATCAGGTCGCCGTCGCCCAGCATCGCATAGGTGTGGTGGTCCACCACCTCATAGCCGGGGCGGTTGTACACGGCGGCCAAATGCTTCTCCGCAATAGCCATACCCACGGCCATCGCGATGCCCTGTCCCAGCGGCCCGGTCGTCACTTCCACACCGTCCGTGTGGCCGTACTCCGGGTGCCCAGGCGTCCGCGAGCCCCACTGCCGGAAGCTTTTCAGGTCCTCCATCGTCACGTCGTAGCCGGAGAGAAACAGCGTCCCGTAGAGCATCGCCGAGGCGTGCCCGTTCGACAGCACAAAGCGGTCCCGGTTCGCCCATTTGGCGTGCGCCGGATTGTGTTTCATCAGCTTGTGGAAGAGCAGGTAGGCCATGGGCGCGCAGCCCAACGGAGCGCCGGGGTGGCCGCTTTTAGCTTTTTCCACCTCATCCACGGCCAGCAGCCGCAGCGTGTTGATGGAGAGTTGGTCGAGAGTCGCCGAGTCGAGCGTGTGATCCGCAAAGCTGGAAGTCATCGATTTCATTCCCTCAACAGAATCATACCTGCTCCGCCCCGCTCGAATCCGATGCGTCAACTTTCCCGCACCCTCCACCTACTCTCTTGCATCCATTCAGCAGAGGGTCCATTTGGCGGGTAAACGAATGGAGTTTCACCCGCCGCTACCCACAAGACTGGTTCCATCTCAGCTCAACGCGGAATATTGCACAACACGTACCATTCACGATGAAGGAGATTTTCCCAATGGCATACGAACTCGCCCCGCTTCCCTACGACTACGCCGCTCTGGAGCCATTCATCGACAAAGAGACGATGAAGATCCACCACGACAAGCATCACCAGACCTACGTCACCAACCTGAATGCCGCGCTCGCCAAGCACCCCGAACTGGCCGCCAAGCCCGTTGACGATCTCATCCGCGGCCTCGCCCAGTTCCCTGAGGATGTTCGCACCGCGGTCCGCAACAGCGGCGGCGGCCACGCCAACCACTCCATCTTCTGGCCCCTCATGGGCCCGGTCGGCTCGGATGGCGTTGGCGGCGCGCCCACCGGCCCCATCGCCGCGCAGATCACCGCCGACTTCGGCGACTTCGAGACCTTCAAGAAGACCTTCAACGAGACCACCGCCAAGCAGTTCGGCTCCGGCTGGGGCTGGCTCGTCTTCCAGGCGGGCAAGCTCAAGGTTATCTCCACCCCCAATCAGGATTCGCCCCTCACCCAGGGCCTCTATCCCATCCTGCTCAATGACATCTGGGAGCACGCCTACTACCTCAAATACCAGAACCGCCGCCCCGACTACCTCGCCGCCTGGTGGAACGTCATCAACTGGCACGAAGTCAATCGCCGCTTCGCCATCGCCAAAAAATAGGCGCGGCAAGCGGAAGTCCAGACAGCAGAACGCAAAACAAGAGGCAGGCTGCTCCCACGCCGGGATAGCCTGCCTCTTGTTTGCTTGTGAGTCTTACTTCGACGCGAACGGCCTGGAAAGAGCAACTTCTTCCGGCCTGTCCGCTTTGGCTGCGAGCTTGCCCGTCTCTGCCTTTGTTTTGCGGACCAGGACCGGCTTATCGGCTGGAACCTCCGGATCGATGTCATCCGTCACTTCCACGAACGGCCTGCCGTAGTAGCTGTCCAGCAGAATCGTCTTCAACTCGCGAATGAGCGGGTACCGAGGATTGGCGCCCGTGCACTGATCGTCGAAGGCATCGATGGCAACTGAATCCAGATTGGCCAGAAAATCGGCCTCGTCCACGCCCGCGGCCTGAATCGAGGCGGGAATCTCCAAGTCCTTTTTCAGACTCTCCACCCACTCGATCAGCTTCTCCACCTTCTCATCCTTGGTCGTTCCACCCAGGCCCAGGTAATCGGCCACTTCGCCATAGCGGCACCGGGCCTTGGGCCTGTCGTACTGCGAAAAGGCCGCCTGCTTGGTGGGATTGTCGTTGGAGTTGTAGCGGATCACGTTGCTGATCAACAGCCCGTTGGCCAGGCCGTGAGGCAGGTGGTACGCGGCGCCAATCTTGTGCGCCATGGAGTGGCAAGCCCCCAGAAAGGCATTGGCAAACGCGATGCCTGCCAAAGTTGCGGCATTATGCACCTTCTCGCGAGCCACCGGATCCTTGGCGCCATTTTTGTAGGCGGAAGGCAGATACTTTTTGAGCAGCCTCAGGGCTTGCAGCGCCTGTCCATCGGTGTACTCATTGGCCATGATCGACACATAGGCTTCCAGGGCGTGAACCACGGCATCGATACCGCCGGCAGCAGTCAACGGCTTGGGCAGATTCATCACCAGGTTCGCGTCAATGATCGCAATGTTCGGCGTCAGCTCATAGTCGGCGATGGGATACTTCTTCCCAGTCGCGTCGTCCGTCACCACGGCGAACGGGGTCACCTCGGAGCCGGTGCCGGAGGTGGTTGGGATGGCGATCAGTTTTGCCTTGATGCCCATCTTCGGGAACTTGTAAATGCGCTTCCGGATGTCCATGAAGCGCAGCGCCAGGTCTTCGAAATCCACTTCTGGATGCTCGTACATCACCCAGGAAATCTTGGCCGCGTCCATCGGCGAACCGCCGCCCAGAGCCACGATCACGTCCGGCTGAAAGGCATTCATCACTTCCACGCACTTGCGCACCGTGGATAGATTCGGATCGGCCTTCACTGAGGAGAAGCTCTCCACTTCCAGTCCAAGTTTCTTCAGCGTGGCGATCAGATCGTCGGCATATCCATTGCGGAAGAGGAAGTCGTCGGTAACAATCAGCGCGCGCTTCTTGCCGGCAATCTCCTTCAACGCCTCGGGCACGCAACCGCGCCGGAAGTAAATGGAACTCGGCAGCTTGTGCCACAACATATTTTCCGCGCGCTTGGCCACGATTTTCTTATTGAGCAAGTGTTTTGGCCCCACATTTTCTGAAACTGAATTCCCGCCCCAGCTCCCGCAACCCAGCGTCAGGCTCGGCGCCAAGCTGAAGTTATACAGGTCTCCGATACCGCCATGGGAAGACGGCGTGTTGATCAGGATGCGGGCGGTCTTCATCTGGGCGCCGAAGTAATTCACGCGCTCCTTCTGCTGATCCTGGTCGGTATAGAGCACCGAGGTGTGCCCAATGCCGCCCAGCGCCACCAGCTTGCCTGCTGTCGCAACGGCGTCCTTGAAATCCTTGGCGCGATAAAGAGCGAGAATGGTGGAGAGCTTCTCGTGCGCGAAGGGCTCCGCGGTCGTCGTATCGGTCACTTCGCCGATCAGCACCTTCGTGGTTGCCGGTACATGGATGCCCGCCAGCGCGGCGATCTTCGGCGCGGCTTGGCCAACGATCTTCGCATTCACGTTGCCGTTGACCAGAATGATGCGGCGAACCGCTTCCACTTCTTTTGCGTTGAGTATGTAGCCGCCGTGGCGTGAGAAGCGGTCGCGAACGGAGTCGTAAATGGCATCCACGGCAATCACCGCCTGCTCTGAGGCGCAGATGACACCGTTGTCGAAGGTCTTCGACATCAGGATGGAGGCTACGGCACGGGTCTGGTCGGCCGTTTCGTCAATCACCACCGGAGTATTGCCGGCCCCGACGCCGATGGCCGGCGTGCCGGAAGAGTACGCTGCGTGCACCATGCTCGGACCGCCCGTGGCCAGGATCAGCTTGACCGCCGGATGACGCATCAACTGGTTGGAGAGCTCAACTGTCGGCTCGTCGATCCATCCGATAATGTCTTCAGGAGCGCCCGCCGCTACCGCTGCCTCCAGCACCAGGCGCGCTGCCACGCAAGTGCATTTGCGCGCCCGCGGGTGGGGACTGATGATGATTCCGTTGCGCGTCTTCAGGCTGATCAGCGTCTTGAAGATCGCCGTCGATGTCGGATTGGTGGTCGGGATAATGCCGCAAATCAGACCCACGGGCTCGGCAATCGTGATCGTGCCGGCTTCGTCGTCCTGGCTCAGGATGCCGCAGGTCTTCTCGTCCTTGTAGCTGTTGTAAATGTATTCGGATGCAAAGTGGTTCTTGATGACCTTGTCTTCCACAACCCCCATCCCGGTCTCTTCCACCGCCAGTTCGGCCAGGGGAATGCGGGCATCGGCGGCGGCCAGCGCGGCGCTGCGGAAAATCAGATCAACCTGCTTTTGCGAGAAACTGGCGAATTTCTGCTGAGCCACTCGGACGCGCTCCACAAGGGCGTCAAGTTCTTCCTTGTTGGTGACCCGGTTCCTGTGCTCGGAATTCCCTGCCGAAAACGTCGCTAAATTTGTCATATTCTCCTCGCCTTTCATCTCTTTCCTGCCTTAAAAACCACTGAATGGCAGGCTGTTGGTTGAAACCGTCTTGAGTCAGCCCTCTTGCGCTTGCCTGTCGAGCGGATCGTTCCCCACCCGATTGTTTCGTTATCGATAATTATATATCGATAACCATATAGCGATTGTAGTGCTGATTGATTTTTGAATACTGTGACCTAAATCACAGAGCAAGGAAAAATAATGAACGCTGGAATCCTTTGTAAATAAAGCCTTTATGCCGGGAGGCAAGCTCCCCTGGACTCACAAGATTCAAAATTTTGATCCCTGAAGAGCTATAAATTTCCAACGTCTGATGGTTAGCTCACATCGGACAATCCATCCCCGAAGGTCTGCCGCTTGGACTTCCCAACCCAGGAATCACCACCTTCATCCAGCATTGTTCCCAATGCAAATCGCCGCACACTGCGGGCGTTTGCAGATCATTACGCTGGATTGGCGCACAATCATAGATGGATGGAACGAAGGCCGAGCGAAGTCCCTCTTCCTCCGAAGGAACCATCCAGAACACACCTCCAGCCCGGCGATTTCGACCCCTCCGAAATTTTTCCGGTATTTTGCCAGTGAAACTGTAAAGCCATACTTAACCGATCTATTCTCAATAACTTCCACAGCCGCTGTTCACGGAAACACGCATCCTGTGAAATCCTCGTGAACAGGTGAAGCTGTGGAGCAATCCATAATCAATTCAAAACAAACAATTTACAAGCAGCGGCTTCACCGGAACACGCACATCGTGAATTTGTGGTTTGAACAGCCCAAATCACTATGGACGGCCCAGCTTCAAGGCAGCGGAATTCGCAAGCGCATGGCGGCAACTTCGGCGCGGGTGGCGTTGGCGGCAGTGCGGCGGTCAGGATAGATGCGCGGCTCGCCAAAACGCACTCTGGCAATGAAACCGGGAGTGCGCAGCGCCTTGAGGAGATGAGTCATAAACGGCTCATCGCCATACCAGCACAGCTCCTCTTCCGGGGTTCCGTCCTCGATCACGTAGCGGACGGCTGCGGCTGTTATCTGCGCTCCTGCTGCGGTGGCCGGCTCGATGAGCCGAGGGTGAAAGGGCAGCATATGGCCGTCCGTGCTGGTGCCCTCGGGAAAGAGCAGCACGGGAATCGGCAGTTTGAGCCGTTCGGTCATCTGTCCTGCAACCGTCATGGCGCTGGCCAAGCTCGACCGGTCAAGAAAGATGGTCCCGCCGAGACGCGCTGCCCTTCCGAAGAAGGGCCAGCCGCCGATCTCTATCTTGGCGACAAAGAAGCAGGGCATGGCCGACGAGAGGATGAGGATGTCCAGGTAGCTGAGGTGGTTGCAGACAACCAGGCCGTGCGTGGGCGGAGTACCCGAAACGTGGTAGCGGATTCCCACGCAGGCCAGTATTCCACGGCAGGTCTGCTGGACCCATAGCGCGCGGCGCTCCATGGTGAGCGGACCGCGCAGGCGAAGCAACCAGTAACGGGTAATGGAGAGGACCAGAGCAAATCCCAGCGCCACAGCGCGCCGGAGAGCACGAAAGTTCAAGTGGTGAGAGGAGCCAGGAAGTGATTGCGCGCCGAGGGCGAGAGCAACTTCAGATCGAGCAGCGTAAGGAAATCGATGGAGCCAAAATCCCGATCCCATGCCGGCGGTCCGCAGATGCGCGCGCCGATGGCCACATAGGTCTTCAGCAGTTTGGGCACCTTGAAAAGAGTTCGCGACCGCAGGTCTTCCGGTTGGGCCGACGGCTGTGCGTGTTGGCCCCCTTGCTCGCTGGGACAAGCGTAAGCGGCGGTGGGCTCGGTTTCAAACTCGGGAGGAACCCGGTAGCGTTCAAGCTGGCCAAATGCTTGCCAGCCCTCCGCCGGGTCTTTCGAGTTCAACGATGAGCAGCCGATCATGTAACGCAGCCCCATGGCGGAAGCATACTGTGCGATACCTCTCCACAACAAGGTCAGCACCTCCGGCGTTCGGTGTTCGCGATCGATGGAGGCGCGGCCCAACTCCAGGATGTCTGCCCGGAGCGGCTCATAGGGAGCAAAACTGAACTCCTGCTCAGAGTAGTAGCCCCGATTGCGTGCGGCCGTGGTTCCGGACTGCATCCGGTAAGTGCCCACGACGCGCCTGTCCGCTTTGTCTTCCACCAGCAGATGCTCGCAAAACAGGTCGAACTGGTCGGTATCCAGACCGGTTTGGTAGGAACTCTTCAACCCCTCGTTCAGTTCGATGTTGAAGACTTTGAAGCGGAGGCGGCAGGCGGCATCGCGATCTTCTTGGGTTTCGGCCAATCGCAACCGGTAGCGCCCGACCTCCGCCTGAATACGCGGCTTGGCTGACGGCGGGGATGAGGTATATGGATGAAATCCGGGTTCCACCAAAGTAGTAGTGGAATCCATAGTCAAATTGAAGGGCAGATTTTGACGAGTTTGCGCGATCACAGGAACAGTATCCGCCGGGAATTGTAAAAGGACAGTCAACCCCTTGCGAATACCGTGCAAATATTCTTTTCAATCGATAACCCGGCAGTAAGAGAAAGTGATTCCCCGGCGGGAGAGCCATGATAACCGCCGGGACCAAAGCAGCGAATTAGTTAACTGCACCCACCCGCGATGGACGGAATCACCAACACCTCATCATCATCCTGAAAGCTGTATTTCTCATTGCCCAGAAAGCGGATGTCTTCTTCATTCACATAGAAGTTAATGAAGCGGCGAATCTGGCCGTTCTCGTCGCGCAGGTGCTTGCGCAAGGCCGGGAAACGGCCCTCAAGCTCGGTAATCAGCTCGGAAAGATTCGCCGCATCGCTGTCGATCTCGTGCGTATTGTTGGTGTGCTTCTGAAAGGCATTCGGCAACAGGACTCTAACGGCCATTGTTTTCTCCCGCCAGGGTCAAATCCTGACTCAGTTGTAAACCTGATTCGTTGTGTTCTTCGATAAAGGCTTCGAAGTCGCTGAGCCGGGGACGGATTGCCTTACTCCGGTCGTAAGCGCCGTTCAGGCAATCGGTGGTCTTCAAGCCGTTGCCGGTAATGCAGGTGACAGTCAGCTCGTTGGGCTGGATGAGGCCATGAGAGTATAGCCGCGCGGTGACCGCGGTCGTGACGCCGCCAGCCGTCTCGGTAAAGATGCCCTCTGTCTCGGCCAGTTCCTGCATGGCTGATACGATCTCCACGTCCGACACGTCCTCAGCCCAGCCGCCTGTCGCGCGAATGGCGCGCGCCGCATACATGCCGTCGGCCGGGTTGCCGATGGCCAGCGACCGAGCGATTGTGTTGGGCCGCTGCGGCTCAATCTCCTCTGAGCCGTTCTTGACCGCCTTGGCGATGGGCGAGCAGCCCGTAGCTTGCGCGCCGAAGAAGCGCACCAGCTTGTCCTCGACCAGGCCGAGCGCAATCAATTCGGTGAAAGCCTTGCGAATCTTGGTAATCAACGAACCACCGGCCATGGGGCAAACAATGTTGTCCGGCAACTTCCAACCCAATTGCTCGGCGATCTCAAAGCCCATCGTCTTCGAGCCCTCGGCGTAGAACGGGCGCAGGTTCACGTTCACAAAGCCCCAGTTGTAACGGTCGGCGATCTGAGCCGAGAGGCGATTGCAGTGGTCGTAGCTGCCCGCAACACGCACCAGCGTGGCGCCATAGACCTGGGTATTGAGAATCTTGGCCGGCTCCAGATCGTCCGGAACCAGAATGAAGGTCTTCAGTCCCAGTCGCGCGGCCTGAGCGGCCACAGCGTTGGCCAGGTTTCCGGTTGACGAGCAGCCCACGGTGTCGAAGCCGAAGGCTTGCGCGTTGGCCAGGGCCACTGCCACGACGCGATCCTTGAAACTGAGGGTGGGTACGCAAACGGCATCGTTCTTGATATAGAGATTGCGGGCGCCGATGTGTGAACCGAGCCGTGGAGCTTTCATCAGAGGGGTAAACCCGGCGGGCGTCTGTGGCTGATAGCTGTCGGCCACCGGCAGCAGCGCGCGATAGCGCCACATATTCAGCGGTCCCTGCTGGATGGCTTCGCGGGTAAAGCGGGTGCGAGCATACTCGAGATCGAAAACCACCTCGAGCGGGGAAAGACACTCGTCACAGATGGAAAGAGGCTGAATCCCGTAAGATTTGCCACATTCCCTACATCGCAATTCGTAAGCAGTCGTCATTCATCCCTCGCTTAGGCGAGAGTGACTACAGGTATGCGAGCGCGTGACCGGCTCAAAAAGAGCGAACGTGAAATGACTCGAAGTAACGTGCAAGCCGCCTCAGCTAAGAGCGCTGAAGCGACCCCCGAATCTCATGTTCCCCGTCTCCGGGCGAGAGTTGACACCATACTCCTGGCTTGCCCAGGCAGGTTGTCGTGGCGTCACAGGGCTCGTCCCTCAGCCACTCTGCATGAAACCCAGGCTTGCCCTTTGGGGGCAAACTTGAATGACTCATTTTTACCACAGAGGAGATAGGAGCGCAAGCGCGATTGCAGCGAACGGTCTCCAGTGCTGCTTCAAAGGTCATCTGCGGCAACTGAAGCGAGAGATTACCAATCAAGGCCGTGCAATTCCAGATACCTGCCCACACCCCAAAAAGAAGGCAGGCACAAAAACGTGCCTGCCCTAGGAGGTGGAATCGAGATCCCCGCGGCAATCCGCCGGAGAGCAAAAAATCAGAAGGTAAACCGCGCCGCTCCCTGGAATTGGCGCGGATTGTTGACGGTGTAGGTGATCTGGCCGAAGGTCGGTGAATTACCGTTGTTGATGTCCGTGACGTCAGACAAGTTCGGCATACCGTACTGCGCCTGGTTGGTTATGTTATAGCCATTGATATCGATGCGCAGATTCTTTCCTTTCCCCAGCGGAAAATTCTTGGAGAGCATCATATCCAGATCCGTCGCACCCATTTGGCGAAGGTGATCCAGATAGGTTGAAGAGTTTCCAGGAATATACGGGGTGGAAGGAATCGCGAAGCAACTCGCGGTGAACCACTGGCTCACCTTGTGCGGCGCGTTCTTGCCGGGATCGCACGTCAGGTCCGCACGCTGGTTGAAATACGTGCCATACTGTCCGGATGTCAGAGCCGGAATCGGATTTCCGGTGCTGAGGAACACGATGCCGCCCACGGTCCAGCCGCCAAGAGCCTCATTCGCCAGCCCGCTCAAATTCACCGCGCGGCCCTTGCCGATGGGCAGATCGTAGGACAGATTTCCGGTAAGATTAAATTTCTCATCCTGCGGGCTTACGGAATGCTCTAAGTTCAGGTTCATCGCGTCCTGCACGGTTCCATTGTGATTGCCGATAAATGCCAACGAAGCGGAGTTGGCGTCGTCAGTCATCAGTTTGGCCCAGGTAAACGCGACCAGCGTGGTGAAGTGCGAGGTAAGCCGTTTCTGCAGCTTCATCTGCAGCGAGCTGTAATCCGAGTCGCCTCCGGGATAACCATTCACCCCGACGCTAGAGAACTGCGGAAACTTCATCAGGCTCACATTGAGCGGTATCGTGGCCTGGGTTGACCAACTGTTGGTGGATGGCTCGATAGGCTGCCATATATTCGGCACCATCACGCAGTTTGGCTCTACTGTTACGCCGTATGCGCACAGTTCGCCCTGATATTTCTCGACTGTCTGCACGCTCAGCGTATTCAGATTGATATTATTCAGCGGCAGATAGAGGCCTCGGCTGCCCACATAACCGACACTGAGAACCACGTTGCCCGGGAACTCATATTCGACGCCGAAGTTGAAGTTGTAGGCGAGCTGAGTTTTCTGCGAGTGCAGCATAGTGCTCAAGCCGGTGCCCAGATTGTTTCCCAGCCCCGTCGGATTGCTGAGGATAGGAATCAGCCCGGTTGGAAAGGGATTGCTGATCGAATACGCTCCTGTGTAATTGCCGACGCCGCCGGGGTTGCTGGTGTTGTCGTAGATGCAAGTCGGCGATCCGTAGAAGACCACATTATTGTCCGGGTTCAGGCAGCTTGGATTCGTGCTCGGATTGTTCGAGTAGCCGTCGCTGTTCTCTGATGGGCCGGAGGGCATTTGCACGCTGGGTCCATAGTAGAAGCCGCCGCCACCGCGAACCACCAGGTGATTGACGGGCTGCCAGGAGAAGCCCAGACGCGGACTGAAGTCCTTCATGTTCGCGGTGAACGGAGAGCGGTTGCCGCCGTTGACATAGACCTCGGCGCCGGTGAAAGCCACGCCGCTGACGGTATCCGTGGCATTTGGATCGAAGTACTCCAGGCGGTTATGGCGTTCCGTCTTGCCGCCGAAGATGTCCCAGCGCAGCCCCGCCGTGACGGTAAACATCTTGGTGGGATGGTAGGTGTCTTCAACAAAAGCCGCATAATAGGGGCTGGCTTCGGCAACGGAGAGATCCTGCGTAATATTCCCTGAATCACTCAGGCCGGTCAGGAAGGAGGCAAAGGCGTTGCCGCCAACGACTTGCGCGGAAACGAGTGGACCATTCGAGTCAGACGCAACGGTTTGATCCTGTTCACTGGTGGCGCTGCCGGCAAAATCATAATCGCCCGCTGGATTGGGCGGCTGGAAGCCATTCAGGAATCGCTTCATGAATTCGCCGCCAAAGCTGAGTTCATGCTTGCCCCAGACCTTGGTGACGGTCGCGTTCGCATCGTGGGCCTCGTTGGCTTCGATAAAGGTATTCCAGCAGCAGGTGCCGCCAATCGAGCTACTGCCCCCATTAAAAGTGATCATCGGGAGCGTAGTGTCGTGCAACTGCGCGGCCTTCAACTCGGCGGGAAAGCCCAACTTCGTGATGTCATAGCCCGTCTGCGCTGGATCTCCACCCTGCACTTCGAAATGGCGAGTGAAGGAATAGCGCATCTGCAAGACCGTGGTGGAATTCAGATTGTAGTCGTCGGCAATCAGAATATTGCGCCCGTTGGAAACGTTCTGGGCATAGTTTGTATCCCACATCGGAGTGGAATCAAAGGCGCCCGACGGAGGGTGCGATGTATTCACAGTACCCTGGAAGATGCGATCGAAGGTAAAGCGGCCAAAGAGGCGCTCTTTCTCTCCCTGGTTCCAGTCAATGCGAATATCAAACTTCTTCTCATGCAGCGGATCCACGCCTGGATCGAACCGGTTGTTCGTGTTCCAAAAATCCTCGGCCGGCGTGTTCGGCAGCGGAAACTCGGAGAGAAACTTCAGCGCAATGGGATTCGGGTTGGTAATCTTGTTGCCAGAGAAGGCCTGCCGCGGGCAAACATTCGTAACCCCACCGTTTGAATTCACTGCCGGGAAGGTACAGGTACTGCTGTCGGGACTCGTGGGATCGTAGATGGTAAAGCTGTCGGCCGAGAAATCGCCCGTTCGCTCCGCCGCGGTCGGCACGGTGGTTTTATTCGATCCATCGTATAACGCCTGTTGCGTCTGTTCGTAGTCGAAGAAGAAGAAGAGCTTCTTGCGCAGGATGGGGCCGCTGATTGCCCCGCCTTCCTGGTAGCGATGAAAACCGTTCGGTTCGTTTTTTTCGCCGTTCTCTAATTGGTATTGCTTGTTGCTCCAAGCGTTGGCAGCAAGAACGTCCGGGCGCATCACCAAAAAAGCATCGCCATGAAACTGATTGCCGCCGGATTTGCTGACCAGGCTGATGACGCCCGCACCGCCGCTCTGATAGGAGGCCGGAGTGTTCTGAGTCTCGACGCGGGCCTCTTCCACCCCGTCCTCGGCAATCTCCATGGCGGGCATGATGGCAGCCATGTTGTTTTCGGTGACCCCTAACGGGCTGCCGTCGAGCATATAGTAGACCGATCCCTGGAGAGAACCATTGATGGTGTACGACGAGACATCGATTCCAGGACGGCCACTGGAGATGTTAATGATGGCTTGCGAAGTGGAGGAGTTAGGCGTGCCATTGACCGGAGCTACGCCGGCGCTCAATTGCACCAGGTCATAGACATTGCGCGTAAGCAGCGGCACGCGGTCGATGGTCTCGGCTCCGATGAGAGTACCAACCGTCGAGTTGCTGGAATCCACCAGATCGACCCCCGCCGTGACAGTGACCGTGTCGGTGACGTTGCCCACGCGCAGCGCGATGTTGACAGTGCTGGTCTGATCGACAGTCACATTCACATTGTTCTGGGCGACGTTTTCAAAACCCTTCATGCTGGCCGTCACTTGATAGACGCCGGGGTTGAGGGAGACAAAGATGTACAAGCCTGCCGCAGTGGTGACGGTGTGCAGCTCGACGCCGGTGGCATGATTCAGCAGGGTGATCTTGGCGCCGGGAACGACGGCTCCGGTTGGGTCGGAGACCAGGCCGCTGATGCTGCCTCTGCCGGCCTGGGCCAGTGCGGCAGTAGCCGCGCAAAGGGAGAGAATGCATACAAAGAGGAAGCGGACCAGCGTTGGGGCGCTGACTTTGCTGCCTTTCATGGCGGATTTCATGGACAGCCTCCAAAGAGTCGTTAGCATTCAAACGTTTGAATTTTCCAGAGAAATGTAGGTCATGGCTTCTTCACTGTCAAGAGAAAATTGGCGCCGCGCAAACTATTTCTGCGCTCCACGATATTTCCCGCCCAGTATAAGCACCTCTCACGCCAGGCTGGATGCAGTCAAAGTCGGACCAGCGCATACTGTGGTAGATGTCATGCAATCAATAAGATGCAATCTGAAAAGTCTGCTAGCCAGCAGGCTTTGGAACCGGGTTCCGGCGCGATTACCCGGGTTGTGGGGGCAGAACGGCTGTCAAAACGCTCACCGGGCCGCTGTGGCAGAATAACGCTTGGCCAACTGCACTGATCGAGACCCCGGCCATCCGTTATGCAAGGGGGAGAAGTGGTCCAACGAAAATCCGGACATGTCACGCTGCTTGATGTAGCTCGCGCCTGCGGGTTCTCTGTATCCACCGTGTCGATTGTGCTCAGCGAGGCGCCGCTTTCACAAAACGTGGCCGCCACCACGCGCCAGCAAGTCAAGGCTATGGCACAGCAGCTTGGATACCATCCTGACGCCTTTGCACGTTCCCTGCGCCGCCGCCGCTCGCAGACCATCGGAGTGCTGGCCTACGATCTCTCTGACCCGTACTGCATCCCCATCGTGCGCGGGATTCAGACAGGGTTGCAGCCAGCCAGCTACCTTCCCCTTGTAATGGACGCGCAAACCAAACGCGGGCTTTTCGACAGCTACTTGCAGATGATCCTGGAGCGGCGAGCCGAGGGCGTGATCGTAATCGCCAGTTGGGTCTTCGACGAAACAAACCTGCTGAGCGACATCAAGAAGAACAACGTGCCAATCGTAATCGTGAGCCGTGATTTGACCGGACGCGGGGTCAGTTCTCTGCTGGTTGACAACGAGGTGGGAGGCATATTGGCGATGCGCCACCTAGTCGAACTGGGCCATCGCCAGATCGCGGTTATCCGCGGCCCGGAAGAACTTTTCGACAGCGCGCCGCGCTGGGCGGGGATGCAGCAGGCTGCTGCCGAGGCCGGCATCAAGTTGGATGAGCAGCTGGTGTTTCAACTGCCCAGCCTGGTAGACCCTGCCTCCGGCTTTGAGGGAGGGCTGGACTGCGCGCGGCGAATGTTGGCCTCAGGAAAACCCTTCACGGCAGTTCTCGCCTTCGACGATCTGACCGCTCTGGGCGTGGTGCGCGGCCTCACCGAAGCCGGTCTGCGGGTGCCGGAGGATTGTTCAGTCCTGGGCTTCGACGACGTACTGCCCGCTGCCGTAGCCACGCCCACAATTACCACCATCCGCCAGCCGCTAAAGGAGATGGGACTGCTCGCCGCTGAATGGATGCTCGAGGCATTGGAGGAGCGGGAGCACGGAAGCCCTCAAAAACCAAAATTGCACAAAGCACAGCCGGAGTTGGTTCAACGGATGTCGACAGCCCAGGCGGCGAAGAAGTGGAAAACGACCGAAAATGGCGGCAAAAGTACTTGACAGACCCAAAGAAGTAAGAGAATATTTGCTCAATTCAAACGATTGAACACTCGGAATCAACTCTTCAGTTCAGTCGCACGGCTTAATTGTGGGGTTCAGGAGATTCAGCGGTTATGCAAAGAAAAATTGTGCTCTTTCTTTTGATGCTACTTGCTCTGCCAGCGGCTCTCCAAGCTGAAACCGTAACGCCGCTTCGCGACGGATGGCAGTTGCAGTCGGCCTGCAAACTTCAGGCCGCTGGCGAATCGATTGCCGCAGAGGGATTTTCTGCCGAGGGCTGGGTGAAGACAGCCGTTCCCAGCACGGTGCTGGCCGCTCAGGTCGCCGCGGGAATATTCCCCGATCCTTACTTCGGCATGAACCTGCGCCAGATTCCCGGCACAAGCTATCCCATCGGCGATATCTTTGCCAACCTGCCCATGCCGCAAGACAGTCCATACCGTTGCGGCTGGTGGTATCGCAAGGAGTTCACCGCGCCAGCCGCCTCGCAAAAAGATGAACGGTTCTGGCTGCACTTCGGCGGCATCAATTACCGCGGCGAAATCTGGCTGAACGGCCACAAAATCGCAGATTCAACGCAGGTGGCCGGAGCCTATCGCACTTACGACCTCGACGTAACCGCGTTTCTGAAACCAGGCAAGACAAATGTGCTGGCAGTGGAGACCTTTGCGCCCACCGAAAAGGACCTGGGCATCAATTGGGTCGACTGGAATCCTAGTCCGCCGGACAAGGATATGGGCTTATGGGGCGCTGTTGATCTGGTCGCAACCGGAGCGGTCACGCTGCGTTCGCCGCTGGCTGTCACACACTTTAAGGACAGTGCGCTCGACACGGCGGAACTGACCGTCTACGCAGAACTGCACAACGCCACCGATCGTGCGGTGAAAGGTGTCGTAGCCGGCTCGGCCGCCGGGGTTCGCTTCGAGCAGCCGGTCGAGTTGGCGCCGCATGAAGACCGCGGCATCGCGTTCACTCCCGAGCGATTTCCTCAACTTCATATTCGTGATCCCAAGCCCTGGTGGCCTCGCCAGATGGGCCAGCCGCATCTTGAACGCCTCACCATGAACTTCAGCATTCAAGGCCAGGTTACGGATGAACAAAGCGTGGACTTCGGATTTCGGGAGGTCACCTCTGAACTCACAGCCAGCGGCAGCCGCCTCTTCCGCGTGAATGGCAAGCCGATTCTGATTCGCGGCGCTGGTTGGTCGCCGGATATGCTGGTGCGCTCCGACGAAAACCGCCTGCGCGATCAGTTCCGGCTGGTGAGCGATATGAACCTGAACACCATTCGCCTGGAGGGCAAGCTCGAAACCGATGAGTTCTTCCATCTGGCCGACCAGCAAGGCATTCTGGTGATGCTCGGCTGGTGCTGTTGCGACCATTGGGAGCACTGGAAGGAGTGGACCCCAGAGGATCTGACCATCGCTACCGCCTCGTTGCGCACGCAGATGCTGCGTTTGCGCTCCCATCCGAGCCTGCTGGTATGGCTGAACGGCAGCGACAATCCTCCGACGGCCGACGTGGAGAGCGCTTATCTGAAGGTCGAGGCCGAGACGCACTGGCCCAATCCGATACTCTCGTCCGCCACCGGCACGCCTACCACCGTAACCGGTGAGAGCGGCGTGAAGATGACCGGTCCCTATGATTATGTTGCGCCCAGCTACTGGTATGTGGATCGGCAACACGGCGGCGCATACGGGTTCAACACCGAAACCAGTCCCGGACCGGCGATACCTTCACTTGCCAGCCGGCAAAAGTTTCTGCCCGATCCCGAGGCATGGCCGCCATCGCCCGCATGGAGCTATCACATGGGCAGCGGTAAATTCGCCACCCTCAATGTCTTTGACGAGGCGATGGAAGCCGTTTACGCCAAGCCACATTCGGCTGCCGAGTATCAGCGCATGGCGCAAACCGTGGAATACGACTCCGAGCGCGCCATGTTCGAGGCCTACAGCAAGAACAAGTACACATCCACGGGCGTGATTCAATGGATGCTCAACAACGCATGGCCCTCAATGATCTGGCACCTCTATGACTACTACCTCGATGCAGGAGCCGGTTACTTCGCAACTAAGAAGGCCTGCGAGCCGCTGCATATTCAGTACTCTTATGACGACGCCTCAATTGTGGTGGTTAACAGCACGTATGAGTCGGTTGCCGGACTCCATGCCAGCGTCCATGTTCACAATCTGGCGTGGAAGGAGCTGTATACTTCCGAGGCCAAGCTCGATGTGGGCCTCGACAGTGCGCAGCAAGTTTTCTCCATACCGGAGAGCCTCTACGCGGGCGCCGACAGAATCTTCTTCATTGATTTGACTCTCTCGGATGCTTCTGGCCGAACTTTGAGCCGCAATTTCTATTGGGTGCCCGGTATGCTCACCACTTTCGATTGGGCAAAAACCGACTACACGCACACGCCCGCAGCGCGCCACGAAGACCTGAGCGCGCTTGCGAATCTGCCTCCGGCCAAGGTTGTTGCTCACGCGGAGATCGAGAACACGCCGCGCGGCCGCGAAGTGCGCCTGCATCTCGACAACGGCTCCGCCGTTTTAGCATTTCAGATCAGCGCTGCCATCCGCACTCGGTCCGGCGGGCTCATCGCGCCTGTCTTCTGGTCCGACAACTGGATTGAGCTGACACCGGGTGAGTCGCGCACGCTGACTGCGCTGTTACCGGAGAATGCCTCTAACGAGCCCATTGTGCAGATCGAAGGCTGGAATATCGCCCCGCAAACCATCACTCCCACGACTGCCATCGTGGCACACTGAGGAAACGCAAGGACACGCATGGCAGCCGCAGCGGAAAACACCAAACCGGGAACCATCGGTCTCAAGCGCACGCTCGGCTTGTGGAACCTCATCATCATCGGCATGGTCATTATCCAGCCGACCGCGCCCATGGGAATTTACGGCGTCATCAGCAACAAGGCCCATGGCCACGTCGTCACCACGATCCTCCTCGCCATGATCGCCATGCTCTTTACGGCCATCAGCTATGGCCGTATGGCGAGGGTCTATCCCAGCGCAGGATCCGCTTATACCTATGTCGGCCAGGAGATACACTCTTCTCTCGGCTATGTCGTCGGCTGGGGCATGGTGATGGATTACCTGATCAATCCGCTCATCTGTACAGCCTTTTGCGCCAAGGCCGCCATGAATATCCTCCCCGGCCTCTCCTTCTACATCTGGGTGATCTTCTTCGCGGCCTTCTTTACCTGGATGAACCTGCGCGGCATCAAGACCTCCGCGCAGATGAACGAGGCCCTGTGCGCCGGCATGGTGGTCGTTGTCCTTCTGTTCCTGGGCTGCGTCGCTCACACGGTTTGGCAAATCCACCACGATCCCGGATTCTTTACGCATCCCTTCTACGAACCAGGCAACTTCAATCTGCCAAGCATCTTCGCCGGCACTTCGGTCGCCGTGCTCACCTATATTGGCTTCGATGCCATCTCCACGTTTTCAGAAGAGGTCAGGGATCCGCGCCGCAATATCCTGCTGGCCACGGTTCTGGTCTGCCTCATTACCGGCCTTCTCTCTGGATTGGAAGTCTACGCGGCGCAACTGATCTGGGGATCGAAACCCTTCTCCAGCGACAATGTCGAGTCGGCCTTTGCTTTGGTCAGCGGTAAGGCCGGCGGCATGGTGCTCTTCCAGATCGTCAACTTTACGCTGCTGATCGCCAACATGGGTTCCGGAATGGGTTCGCAGCTTGCCGCTGGGCGTCTTCTTTATGGCATGGGACGAGGCAACGCGCTTCCCAAGTCGTTTTTCGGCGCAATCGAACCCAAACACCGTGTTCCCCGCAACAACATTCTGGCTGTCGGAGTTTTTGCGCTGATCGGAGCGAGCCTTCTTGAGTATTTTGCCAACCGTCTGGGTGGAGGCGCCTACGAGATTGGCGCTCAGTGTCTCAACTTCGGAGCCTTTATCGCCTTCATGGGCGTGAATGCCTCGGCATTCGTCCACCACTGGCGGCTCCCAAAGAACGGCAAACAAGCAGGAAGCCTCAACTTGGGCGGCTTCATATGGCCGGCCCTCGGCTTTCTCATCTGTGCCTTCATCTGGGCCAATCTCAGCAGTAAGGCTTTGGTGCTGGGCGCCGTATGGATGGTTGCCGGCATTACGTACGGAGCCATTCGCACTCACGGCTTCCGCGCCGATCTGGTCACCTTTGAGGTTCCTTCCGATGTGGCATAGCGGAGAACAGCATTTTGCGCTCCTGCCAAGACGCGCGCCCTGGCAAATTCTGGAGAAAACTGGACAGTTTCCAATTACAATTGTATTTGGGGACAGACGCGATGCTTATCAGCTCGACGATCCAGGAGACGGCCGGCGCTCAGACAAATGATTTCAAGACAGACCAGACCTCCCTGCTTCAGCAATTGACAACCGAGAGCCAAAACGAGGCTTCTCAAGGCTTTGACACCAAATCCGCACTCGAAATTGCGCGCATCATCAACCATGAAGATGCGAAAGTCGCCTCCGCGGTCAAGAAGGCGATTCCTGAGATTGCGCAGGTCATCGACCAGGTAGCCCGCAGTCTGCGCGAGGGTGGCCGGCTGATCTACATCGGCGCCGGCTCCAGCGGGCGAATTGCGGCGCTCGACGCCTCCGAATGTCCGCCTGCTTTTTCGACGGCACTTGGACAGGTGCAGTACATCATGGCCGGCGGACCCAAGGCGCTTGCCTCGGCCGTCGAGGTCAATGAAGACTCTGAAGAGCTGGGACAGCGGGACATCGCCCGCCGACGCCCCACACGCAAGGACATTGTCGTAGGCGTCTCCGCCTGCGGTCGCACTCCCTACGTGGTGGCCGCCGTGGCTTATGCTCGTGCTCGTGGCGCCCACACCGCCGCTGTCACTTGCAACCATGGAACACCGCTGGCCTCCGCCGCGGAGTTCGCCATCGTAGCCGATGTGGGCCCTGAGGTCGTTTCCGGCTCCACGCGTATGAAGGCCGGCACCGCCCAGAAGATGATCCTGAACACGATCACCACTGGCGCTATGGCCCGGCTGGGCTTTGTGTACGACAATCTGATGGTCAACGTGCATATGCAAAACTCCAAACTGGTCGAGCGCGGCATCCGCATCCTGATGTGCGCCTGCAAGATCAACCGCGAAACCGCGGTGCAGGCCATCAAGAGCGCCGGACGCAGCGTTCCCGTGGCTCTGGTGATGCTCAAAGCAAGAGTCGACAAGCCGGAGGCTGTGTGGCGGCTGGCCAAGAGCGACGGTAATGTGCGCCTAGCCATTGAGGATAATGTGCGGGAACTGTAAAGAGAGCTCCCGCGGAAAACACGATGATTTCTACCGTGTGAAATCCAATCACGGTAGGAATCTGAATTGCCTCTACGCTCCGATACCGGTCCAATCCCCATGAGCTTTTCAAGGCTCAATCATCGCCAACGCTTTCAGAAGCGAATGACTACAAACCATAGCTAGAACTGCCGCAGTCTCAATGGAAAACTCTCCCGCTTCCCTGCCCCACTGAACCTACCCGATTTACACTAGAAGGCTAGGAGTGGCTCAACTTTTATGGATAAATTTGTCATTCGCGGCGGCAATCCGCTGGTGGGTACGATCCACGTTTCGGGAGCCAAGAACTCGGCGCTGCCCTGCATGGCGGCGGCGATTCTAACCGAGGACGAGGTCACTCTCGAAAACATTCCCCAAGTGCGCGACATCGAGACCGAGCGGCGCTTGCTCGCGTCGATGGGCGCCGAGGTCCGGCTGGGCGACGCGCCACACATCACGACGATCAGTTGCCGCACGCTCTCTGACCCCATTGCCAAATACGAAATTGTAAAGACCATGCGCGCCAGTTCTTTGGTGCTCGGACCGCTGGTGGCCCGCGCCGGAATGGCGCGCGTGGCCATGCCGGGCGGATGCGCCATCGGCGGCAGGCCCATCGATCTGCACATCAAGGGTCTGGAGAAGATGGGCGCCACCATCCTCCAGGCGCACGGTTATCTGGAGGCGCGGGCAGAGCGCTTAAGGGGCGCGCATCTGGTCTTCGACAAGATCACCGTCACCGGCACTGAAGACCTGCTGATGGCCGCGGTACTGGCCGAAGGCGAAACCTTGATGGAGAACTGCGCGCGTGAGCCGGAGGTCACCGATCTGGCCGCATTGCTGACCGCCATGGGAGCAAAGATCGAAGGCGCAGGCACCTCCACTATGCGCGTCCAGGGCGTCAACCGGCTTCACGGTGCGCACTATCGCATCAATCCCGACCGCATTGAGGCGGGTACGTTTCTGGTGGCTGGCGCCATCACGGGCGGCGACCTGATTGTGGCTAATTGCAACCCGGCTCATCTGAGCGTGGTGATCTCCAAGCTGGAAGAGACCGGCGTCCGCGTGGACATTCTTAACTCCGACATGGTGCGCGTGCGCGCTGACGGACGGTTACGCGCGGCAGACATCTCCACCGAAGAATATCCGGGCTTTCCTACCGATATGCAGGCGCAATACATGGCGCTGGCCACCCAGGCCGAAGGCGTCAGCGTGATCGAGGAGAATATCTTCGAGAACCGCTTCATGCACGTGCAGGAACTTGCACGAATGGGCGCCAATATCAAGGTGGAAGGCCGGACAGCCACCGTGTGCGGTCCGACAAAGCTCTCTGCCGCGGCCGTCATGTGCTCTGACCTGCGGGCTTCGGCTTCACTGGTATTGGCGGCCCTGGTCGCCGACGGGGAGTCCATACTGGATCGCGTCTATCACATGGATCGCGGCTATGAGCGCATTGAAGAGAAGCTGGCCGGCGTGGGCGCTCAGATCCGGCGCATGGGCAACGTCTTCCCAACCAAGGACGAAGCGACAGACGAGTGAGTTGGAAAACTGCTTCAATGTATGTCAACAACAGCAAGGCCCGGACACTGAGTCCGGGCGTTGCTGTTGTTGACGTGAACGGGGCTGCTTAACTCTGGCCACCACCGCTGCTTGGACCACGGCCACCACCAGATCCACCGGGCCTGCGATGCCGGCGACGGCGATTGCTGTCCGTCCTGGGCCGGCCGGCGTTCGCCGCGCCTGCCTGCGGTGTGGTTGGAGCAGGAACGGGATCAATGCGGTTGAAGTTTGGCTCACTCTCCTCGTCGAACTCCTCGCCACCCTCCTCGTCGAAGTCGTCTCCGCCTTCAATCAGGATGGTGCTCTGGTTCGATTTGGGCTGACGCTCGTCAAACTCATTGTGAAGCCTAGACGGAGCGGCAGGCGTGGCAGCAGGAGCCGGAGACTCTGAAGCGGAAATCTCCACCTCTTCGGCCTCATCCGCAATCGGAGCCGACTGAGCCAGCTTGGCCTTCTGTTCCTTGATGAGCGCCTTGCGGCTGAGCTTAATGCGATTGCCTTCAATGGCCAGAACCTTGACCATCACTTGATCGCCCTCACGCAGCTCGTCCTTCACTTCCTTCACGCGATGCTCAGCGATCTCGGAGATGTGCAGCAGACCATCAGTGCCGGGGAAAAGCTCGACGAAAGCGCCGAACTCAGCCAAGCGAACCACCTTGCCCAGATAAACCTTGCCCACTTCCGGCACGGCTGTGAGGTTGCCGATCATTTCGAGCGCCTTCTTCAGGCCCTCACTGTCGCAAGAGGCAACGTTGACACGGCCACTATCGTCCACGTCGATTTTGGCGCCGGTCTGCTCGATGATGCCGCGAATCGTGGCACCGCCTTTTCCGATCAGGTCACGAATCTTGTCCGTGGGAATCATGACGGTTTCGATGCGAGGTGCATAAGCCGAGCGCTCGGTGCGCGGCCCGTCGAGCACCGCATCCATCTTGTCGAGCAGGAAGAGACGGCCCTTGCGCGCCTGTTCCATGGCTTTTTCGAGGATCTCGCGGGTCAGCCCGCCGATCTTGATGTCCATCTGCAGCGCGGTGATGCCCTTGCGGGTGCCGGCTACCTTGAAGTCCATATCGCCGTAGTGATCTTCCGCGCCGGCAATGTCGGTGAGAATGGCATAGTCGTCGCCTTCCTTGACCAGGCCCATCGCCACACCGGCCACCGCGCCCTTGAGTGCGATGCCGGAGTCAAAAAGCGCCAAGCTGGCGCCGCAGACCGTGGCCATCGACGAAGAACCGTTGGACTCTAGAATGTCGCTGACGATGCGGATGGTGTAAGGCGACTCTTCCGCCGTGGGAAGAACCGCGGTAATGGCGCGTTCCGCCAGTGCTCCGTGGCCAATCTCACGGCGGCCTGTGCCACCCATGCGGCCTGTTTCGCCCACGCAGAAGGGCGGGAAGTTGTAGTGAAGCATAAAGGCCTTCTTCTTCTCGCCTTCATAGCTCTCCAACCGCTGGCCTTCGTCGGCGGTGCCAAGTGTAGCCGTTACTAGGGCCTGCGTCTCGCCGCGGGTAAACAGTGCAGAGCCGTGCGTCCGTGGCATCACGCTGGTCTCAATGGTGATCTGGCGAATTTCGTCGAAAGCGCGGCGATCAGGCCGGATGCGGTCCTTGGTCACCTGTTCACGGAAGATCCGCTCGCGCAGGTGCTCGTAGTAGTGGACCAGCTTCTTCTTGGCTGCGGGATCGTCTGCGGGAAACGCCGCGGCCAGTTCGTCCTTGATCTGCTTGATCAGCGTCTGGCTTTCCAGCTTGGCGTGGATCTTGGTGTCCAGCGCGTCTTTGAGGCGGTCTTCGACCTTGGCCTTAAGCTCGGCATAGTAGGCCTCGTCGAACTCCGGTGCGGTAAAGGCCCGCTTGGGCTTTCCGGCCACAGCGACCAGCTCGTCAATGGCAGCGACGATCTTCTTGATCTCATTGTGACCAAACTCGATGGCCGCCAGGATGACCTCTTCGGACTCTTCCTTGGCGCCCGACTCGATCATCACAATGCCGTCCTTATGAGCGACAACCATGATGTTGACCGTGGTGGCAGCGCGCTCGGAATAGGTGGGGTTAACGACGAACTCACCATCCACACGGCCCACGCGCACAGCGCCAACAGTGGCGTTGAAGGGAATGTCAGAGAGGGCAAGGGCGCAAGCGGCGGCATTGATGCCGATCACATCCGGGTCATTCTCCTTGTCGGCGGAGAAGACAAGGGCAATTACTTGGGTCTCGTTGCGGAAGCCTTCAGGAAAGAGTGGACGGATGGGGCGGTCGATCTGGCGGCAGGTCAGCACTTCTTTTTCGCTGGGCCGGCCTTCGCGCTTGATAAAGCCGCCAGGAATGCGTCCACCGGCGTAGGTGTACTCGCGGTAATCCACGGTGAGGGGGAAGAAATCGATGCCTTCCCGGGGTTCTGAAGATGCCACGGCCGTGGCTAGAACGACGGTTTCGCCCGTGGTCACCAGTGCGGCGCCAGAGGCCTGCTTGGCCATGCGCCCGGTCTCAAAGACCAGCCGCTTGCCACCGGCAAGCTCGACGGCTACTTCATGCTTAGACATAGAGTCCTCGTTTCATTGTGTTCGCTTGGGAAACTTGTAGAGGGAAAACACCGGAAGGCAAGGGAAAGATGGCGAGAGGCGGGGCGTAAGGCAGGGTGCGCGCAAAAGAGTGGGAGGTGCGCGGGGAAGTAGATTCTCCCCCCCTGCCGGCCGAGCCGGATGCCAATCTCCGTAGACGGGACGCGCTCAGCCCATAGCTGCGCGCCGTCCCTGGCTGCGGGTCGTCTTCGCCAGGTACACCATGACCCCAGTTCCTGGGGAGAACGGGGGCCGTGACCAATCTTCGGTCTGGGCGCTTCCGGGTCAAGGTTGGCTTTCTGGTTATTTGCGGATACCGAGCTTGCCGATGACATCACGGTAGCGATCGGTATCGTGCGTCTTCAGGTAATCCAGAAGACGGCGGCGCTTGCTGACCAGTTGCAACAGGCCGCGCCGGGAAGCGTGGTCCTTCTTGTGCGTCTTGAAGTGTTCGGTCAGTTCGGCGATACGCGCACTCAGAATCGCAATTTGGACCTCCGGCGAACCGGTGTCCGTATCATGAGTGCGGAAGCTTTCAATCAGAGATGTTTTCTTTGCGGTCGCCAGCACGGCGTTTGTTACTCCTCTTGTTTTCTCAGTCCACTCTTAGGTGTCTACAGTGAGATTACCATGAATGCGCGCCGATGCGCCATTTCCCGATAGGCCGGAACCAGGTTCGTATCCTGCTTCCAGCCGAACTCGCCGTTACGGCTCCTGCTCCATCCAATAATTAGCCCGCGCCACGATGCGGGCGCCGTAGTCCTGCGCCGTCCGAACTCGGATGGTATGCAGCCCGGGGGTGGGATTGGAGGGGCTGAAAGTGATCAGATACCGGTTGCGAGCGTGCTGGGCCGACTCGACGACCCGTTTTTCAAAGCCTTTGTCACCGGTAAAGGGGTGGTACTCCCCGCCGCTCATGTGGGCAATTTCCTTGCTCACGTTCTTCTTGAAGGCCGGCACAATCATGGCCAGAGTCGAAAACAGGTTCATTGCCCGGTTGTCGCCATTGTCCTTGATATCGTGGCCCAATTCGGCGCGCACCGGCGAAAATGACACGCTCAGCACCAGCACGTCGGATTGGCCTATCTTCCGGATCAGTTGCTCCGTCTTGGTGTGCTTGCTGCCATGGTCTCGCTCCTCGCTGATCAGTAGGAGTACGCGGCGATACTCCTTGGGCTGGGATTGAAGCAGATCAACGGCGTAGCTGACCGTATCGAGAATTGCAGCACCGCCATTGCCCGGTTCCAGATGATTGAGAGCCTGGTTTACCTCCTCGCTGGAGTGGGTGAAGTCGCAGATGAGATGAGGTTTCGCATCGAAGCCCACCAGTGCCGCCTGCCCCTTACCGTCCGACAGAAACAGATCAAGCAGTGGACCCATCTTGGCCAGTTTGTCGAATTCGAGCACACTCACGCCGCCCTGCTCGACAGCCACCACCAGCGCAACGGGCGCCGTGTCCATCTCTTCCTGTACGCGAATCTTCTGCGGCAGGCCGTTGTCTTCCAGCACGAAATCCTGCTGTTTCAGACCGTAGACAACGACCCCGCCCGGCTTCTCAACCAGCGTGGGCACCAGCACCTCGTTGGCCGTCACGCGCAGGGTAGGAGCGTCGGCGCTGGAATGGGCGCTGGGCATGGGAAGAGGAGGCTCGATAGGGGGCAACTGCTGGGCACCGACGGACACTACGCCGGCAAGCCATGCGGCAATCACAAAGCAATTCAAGCGGAATATGCTGAATCTCATACAGATAACAGCTTACAGCTTACAGTTGTTAGCTGTTAGCTGGTTTTATGCACTTCACGGTCCAGGCGGTCAATCCAGACCAGGTAGCTCAAAAGCTCCCACCGAGAGGCCCAGACAAAGCCAAAAATATCTTGGACCGTCAGCGTTTCCGCGTGCTTGCCGCTGTAAGTCTCCACCCGCCAGCGCAGATACTCGCTGTGCCACGGGGTCAGCCGGTGGCCGCGAGTTGCATTCCAGAGAAAGCGGAGCGGAGCGAACATGACAAGTCCCTTCGCTCTGAGTATAGACGGCCTGGGTTTCGGTACGGGCGCGCCCAAGGCCCCCCGGCATCATGCTTACAACTTGCTGAACAGATCGTTCGAGGTCGAATTCAACTGCGCGATCACATCTTCCAGCGCCGTCTGCTGAGTTTCGGCCAAGGAAAGTTGCGTGGAGACGGTTGCATAACTGGCCTGCATCAGGTTGGTCTGCGCAGTGGTCAACTGGGTCTGCACGTTGGTCACGGCGTCGGAAGCGGCGGTGACCTGGGTGATGGAGTTGTCGATGGTCACGCGCTGCTGGGAAACGTAATTCAGCGCCGTACTTAGTGCCTCCGTATCGCTCACTGCCTGGTTGGTGTCAACGGTGCCGCTGGAATAGTCGGCGATCAGGCTATTGAGGGCTCCAAAGACGCTGTTTGATCCGGCGCCCAGGAAGATCTGGTCGCCCGGCACATTCAACTGAATCGTTTGCCCGTTGGGCGTCTGGAGTTCATTGACGCCCTCATCGCCACTGTAAGTGGTAACGGCCGGCGAGGTAGCAGTCGAGGTGGCAAAGGGAGTAGTAGAAGTCTGGCCGCCAGCAAAGATGTACTGGCCCTGATAACTGGTGTTGGCCAGCGACTGCACCTCGTCAAGAATGCCGGAGATCTGGCTGGAGATGGACTTGACGTCGCTGGAGTTCATGGTGCCGTTATTTGCGCTGGTGGCCAGCGAAATAGCCTGCGTGAGCTGGGAAACCACGCTGCCCAGAGCCGAATCGGCCACCTGCAACTGACCTGTAACCAGGCTGGAACTTGTCGTGAAAGAATCGTCCTGCTGAATCTGGTTGAGCAGCAGAACATTCTCCCCCGAGCCCACGGGATCCTGGCTCAGCGAGGTCACGCGAACCCCGCTCGACAGCTCGGACGACAACTGTTGCTCGCTCGCCTGCGTCTGATCCAGCGAACCCACCAGATTCGTGACGTAATACGGATCCACCCGCATCGCATTCCTCCACTTGCCTTCTCGGATCTTCCGCTGCACGCCGCACGCTTCTGCGCCGGGGCGGTCTTAGGATACCGTCGTTTGATCTCCCAGGTTCAACGCCGAGGCCATGATCGAATTCAACATCGTGAACACCTGCGAGGCCGCCTGATAACTGCGCTCGAAAGTGGTCATGGACGATGCCTCGTCATTCAGACTCACGCCGGAAAGCGCATTGTTCTGCGTCTGCAATTGGGTGACAGACGCATTCTGCGCTGTATTCTCCGTCTCTACGCCGGAAACCGTCGAACCCAGCGTGGTGACAAAGTTCGAGTAGTAGTTGGTCGGCGACTGGCCGTTCACAATCGTTGATGTGTTACTGTTCAGGTTCGCCATGGCGATGGCATTCGAGTTGTCGCCCGTTCCATCCCCCGCGCCGGCGGCGGCGATCTGGTTGGGATCGGTCATCACCACGCTCATGCTGGCCGCGCTTCCAGCTACAACCGTAGGTTGACTGAAGATATAGAGGGGATTGGCAGCCGTGCCGGTAACTCCGTCATAGTCCGTGCCCGAATTGTTTTGCGCATTGACCGTCGTCGAGATGCTATAAGCGAGTTGGTCGAGCGAGTTGAGCGCGCTGGGAATATCCTTGTCCCTCGCCGTCAGATAGCCGCCCAGCGAGCCGCCGCCCGAAGCCAACTGCGACGTAATGTCCGTATTGCCAACAAAAAAATCGGTGACCCCGTTCACCATCCCCGTCGTCAACTGGTAATTCGTCCCTTCGGATACCAGCAACTGACCCGAGGTAGTGGTAATCTCCATTCCATTGTTCTGGGTTGTAATCTGGTTGATTCCAATCAATTGCGAAAGCTGGCTCAAGTCTTCCTGGCGCTGGTCTTCGAGCGTTCCCGCGTCGGCATCGGGCGAGGTGCTTTGAATCTGCTGATTAAGTTGAGCAATGGCGCCGGTCAGCGAGTTTACCTGGCTGGTTACCCCGGACGCCTCCTGATCCAGAGCCGAACTCTGAGAGTTCAAACTGGCCGCGGCGTTGGAAATATCACCGGCCAGCGCCTTCGCGGCGGTGAGAACGCCCTGGCGTAGCGAATTGCTGGTAGGAGTGGCCTCCAGCGACGAAAACGAGTCGAAGAAGCTGGTGATGTCGCTACCAATGTCTCCGGCGGTTGAACTGGACGAACCCGAGTCCGGTGTGAACAGGGTTTGAAGCGTATCGAGCGCCGTCAGACGCGAGCCGGAGGCCGAGGCCAATTGCTGCTGCTGGTCCAGGCGCGACTCCAGCACGCGATCCCGTTCGGATGTAGCGCCTGTTTCCGTCACCCCCTGCCCGTACGAGACTCCGCCAATACTGATCGGCTGATTCTCTTGCCAGTTGGGCGTCTCCTCTGTGTAACCGGGAGTGTTGGCATTAGCCACATTGTTGGCCACAACGTTCAGCGCCGCCTGGTCGGCGTCCAGAGCCTGCGACATGATGCTTAGTGCGGAGTTAATTGTCCCCATGCCTGCTCTCCGTTCGCCGCCATTGCCGCGCTTGCGGCACACCATATTCCAAGCGACCCGCGCCGTATTCCAGGCGGCCCGCGCGCAACTCCTTCAGACGGTTCATCACACTCAGGTTGGACCGCGTCGCCTCCAGCACCCTGGCGAAAACCGCCATATCACCCGCAGCCTCTTTGGACTCGACGGCCAGCGCCGCCAGCGCATCCCCATCCGTATGCGCCAGGTCGCGGTTGAGGGCTTGACAAGAGAGCGCCAACTCCTCCAGCCGGTCCGCATCCAGCCGCGCCAGCGCCCGCGAAGCCTCTACGACCAGTTCCTTCAGTTTCGGATACCCGCCGCGCTCCTCAATCTCCTGCAACGCAATCTCTCCCTTCGCCCCTGCCGGGCTGCCTCCAGGCCAATCCGTCTCCGCACAACACAATTGCGGATTCCCGTGCGTCCATCCTTTTCAACGGCAAGCGCATCCTGGCTGCGGCATCCCTCGCTCCGGCCCAATTGAAACCCGCACTACCGTTGGTCGCCCAGCATCGAGTCCACAACCTTGGAGGCCACGGCCCCGGCGGAGACGTTATAGCTTCCCGCCGCCAACGCAGCTTGGATATTGGCGACCTTGTCCATGCGAACGCCCGAATCGCCGGACGTCTGAGAGACCTCGCTCCCTGCGCTGCTGAATGTTACCTGATCGCTGCCGAGTGCGCTTCCGCTCGCCGCGACGCCGCTCTTCGTCTGTTGCGTGGCTGCCGGAGTGGCCGCCGGTGTTCCCAAAAGCGACTTCAATCCTTCAAGACTGCTGCGAATGTCCATACCCATTGCTCCTTACTGACTGTATCGGCAGTTTTCCTAATCACTCTAGTCATTTAAGAGATTTGATGACGGTATTACCGTGCAGATTGCCGGTTACCTGCGTGGTTGTCTGTTTGTTACCAGCAGGGGAAAGCTGCCGCACGATGCTGGTGGCGATTCCCAACCCTCCCTGCTCACTCAGTGCCCGTCCCAGGGCTTCCGATGCAAATGCTCCCAGCGCCCCGCTTGAGCCGGAAGCTGAGTCGCCGTCCTCCCCGTCAAGCCCATTGCCGCTGGTCATCGGCTTCAATAACTCCTGCATCATTTGCGCCTCAAACTCGTGCGCCGCATGAACCAGCCTCGGCTGCGGCGTGGTCTGAGACGAAGCCGCGCCTGTGCCTGCCGTAACCGCCGCTGTCCCTGTGGTCGAGAGCATCACAACCGCCTCCTACAGAACTTCAAGGTCAGCCTCCAGAGCACCGGCCTCCTTCATGGCCTGCAGGATGGAGATCACGTCCCGCGCACCCGCCCCTGTCCGTTGCAATTCCTGAACCAAATCCTCAACCGTTGCCCCTTCTTTTAGATCAATACGGTTGACCGGCTTGTCCTGGGCCTGCACAGTCGTCTGCTGAATCACCTGCGTCGTGCCTCCCGATGAAAACGCATTGGGCTGCGAAACCTCACTCCGGGAGATCACATTGACACTCAGTCCTCCATGCAGAATCGAAACCGGCTGCAGCCGGACCGTGCCCCCGATCACCACCGTTCCGGTGCGCTCATTGACCACCACCCGCGCCCGCGGAAAAACGTCCACCTCGACGCCCTCCACCTTGTCCAGCAGCGCCGCCATGTCCTCGTCCGGCGCTGCGGTTACTTCCACACGCCGGCTATCGATCGCGTGCGCCCGGTGAGTGCCCAACGCCTTGTCAATCGACGCGGCCATCCGCTCGGCGGTATGGAAATCCGCATCGTTCAGCACCACGCTGGCCACGCGCATCTGTTTCAGATCAAAGGGCACCTGCCGCTCCACCAGAGCCCCACCGGGAACCCGCCCCGTGGTCGGATGGTTGGACAACTTTATATTGCCTCCACCAGAGGCCATGTAGCCACCCAGCACCAACGCACCTTGCGCTTGGGCGTAAATTTGCCCGTCCGGGCCGTAAAGTGGGGTCATCAGCAGAATTCCCCCCTCCAGCGAACGCGCGTCGCCGGCCGAGGAAACTGTGATATCCACCTTGTAACCGGGACGGCTGAAGGGCGGCAGCGTGGCCACCACGAAGACCGCTGCCATGTTCTTGACCTGCATATTGCTGGCGCTGTTGGAGCCGGTCTGAGGAACCGTAATGCCCATCCGCTCCAGCGCCGAGATCAGCGTCTGCGCCGGAAAGACCGTCTGCGAGCTGTCCCCAGTGCCCCGGAGCCCTACTACCAGGCCGTAGCCTACCAATTGATTGTCCCGAATCCCTTCGATGGTCGCGACGTCCTTGATCCGCGCCAGGTGCCCCGCTGTCTCGGTGTGAACAAGCGGAGAGAGCGCCAGCAGCACCGCAATCAGCGCCAGCCATCGCCAGAGACTTGCGCCTCTCTCGTATTTCGCCGTTCCATGCCTAGCAACTTGCATCTGTGTTCCCTATTCCCTGTTCCCTGATCCCTGCTTCTAAAACACCAACAGCTTCTCCAGAAAACGCACCACTGGGTTCTGCCGGTATGTGGAGTCGTTGACGATGCCCTTGCCCGTCACTTCCAGTTCAAGATCGGTCATCGCCGTCGACTGAACCTGATTCTGCGAACTCACATCCTCTGGACGCACCAGGCCGCGCAGCTTGATCAACTGCGTCTGCTGCGAAAAGGTCAACTGCCGCGTGGCCTGCACCACCAGCATCCCATTGGGCAGCACATCCACCACCTCGGCGCCGAAGGTCGTCGCCAGGCTGGAGTTGGTCGTGCTCTGGCCTTGTGCCGTCAAGCCCGAGGCCGCAGTCATGCTCAACAGGTTCTGCAGATTATTCGAGGATTTGAGCTTTCCGAAGAGCGAGGTCAGACCGGAACTGGCATTCGAGGCTCGGGAGTTCTTCACCTGACCATCGGTCGATGCTGCCAGGCTTTCCGTCACCACAATCGAAACTACGTCGTGCAACCGAACCGCTTTGGCGTCGGTTCCCAACCGCACCAGTCGGCCCTCCGGACTCCAGATCGAGCCCGGCGTCCGGACCTCCGCCGCCTGCTGCGCCCGGACCCGCTCGATGTAAGCCTTCAGAGCCTCCTCGGGCGGGGTCGCCTTGCCCGCAATCCCTGGCGTCACCTTTTTCTTGCTGCCGATGGCTTGAGCCGGCTGAACCGCCACAAGCGCCACCACCGCGAAAATAAGCCCGGCCCTCAGCAATTTCATTCTCATGGCCGCACACCCGCATCCGCTTGGAGAGCCGCGCGCCCCGGCCCGAGGGCCACAACCCGCACTATCTTGCCACCAATCGCCAAACGCACATCGAGTACCGACCCTGGAGCGGCCGGGTTGAGCGCACGGGCCTCAAGGACCGCATCTGCTCGCGCCGTATGCTCTTCAATAATCAGCCGGTCTCCGGCATGGATGACGGGCTGGAGGGCCGCATTCCCTGGCTGGCCCGCAACCTGCGGAGCTGCGTTAGTAGACTTTTTCCGATTCACCGCAACCCTCACCAGCCGACCCGGTCCGCCTGGAAGCTTGCCATTACGCACCAGCAGCCAGCGGTTTCCGTTCGCAAAATCGTCGATCTCGCGCAGGATCTTCTCTTGCGTCAAGCTCTGAACCGGAGCGGACTCTGGCAACGAAAGCAGATCTTGCGCCGCGGAGCTGCACGCGACCGGCCTCTGAGCACAGACTGCCTGCGCCGCCATAACCGCCAGCACTCCTGCGCCCCATGCCACGCCCCGTTGCTTTTTCTTCAGTCCCGTTCCCATTCCGTCCTCACTGCTCAGCGCCCAACGCTTCCCACGTTCTTCTTTTTTGCGGCCAAAGCGGGAGTCCCTCGATACCGCATTGCAAAAGTTGGGAAAAACTAAGAGTGCGCCATGGCATTGGCCTGCGAATACATATCGTCGGCAGCCTTGATGACCTTCGAATTTGATTCGTAGGCCCGCTGCGCCAGAACCATCTGCACAAACATACTCACTACGTCCACATTCGAGTTCTCAAGGTATCCCTGCTGCAGTTGGCCCATGCCCTCGGTTCCTCCCGGATTGCCCAGCACTGCGTCGCCGGAGCTGAGCGTGGCCTGTAGCAGGTTCGAGCCCACCTGCTCCAAGCCTCCCGCGTTGGGGAAGGTAGCCAACTGAAGCTGGCCCAATTGCGAGGGATTCGTCTGCCCCGACAGGGTCGCATTGACCACGCCGTACTTGGTAATGGTGATCTTCGTCGCATTGGTAGGAACCGTGATCGTCGGAATAAGCGGGTCGCCGTCGGTGGTCACCATGGTGCCTTCGCTGTTCAAGTGGAACTGGCCGGCGCGTGTGTAGGCGATGGTGCCGTCCGGCATCTGCACCTGGAAGAATCCTGTCCCTTCGATGGCCAGATCATATTGATTGTCGGTCTCATTCAGCGACCCCTGGGTATTGATGACCTCGGTGGCCGCCGATTTCGTTCCAAGTCCGATCTGTAACCCAGCCGATACGGTGGACTGGCTCTGCGCCGCTCCCGGCGTCACCAGATTTTGGTAGATCATATCCTGGAACTGCAAGCGCAACTGACGAAAACCCGTGGTCGAGGAGTTGGCCAGGTTGTTGGCGATGGTGTCCAGGTTTAACTGCTGCGCGCTCATGCCGCTGGCTGCCGTATACAGTGCTCGAATCATGATGGCTCCTTCGTCGCCAGCTAACAGCTGACAGCTAACAGTTTTCTTTTGAGGGCAAACGGTCTTCAAAGCCCGCAAGCCCGAATTGCAGATCCAATCTTCACTCTCATAGTTCCGACTACGCTCTGATCACTGTCTGCTGTTAGCTGTCAGCTGGCGTCACACCTTGGGCAGGTCTTCGGTGGCAATTTTGTTGAATTCGGTATGGAAGACGGTCAGCGCGCGTTGCATCATCTCCGCCTCGCGCTGCATCAGAATCAAATTCATCGTCCCGTGGATTACATCCTGGTTGGCAGCCTCAATCGCGCCCTGGTGGATCGCGGCATTCTTTGAAAGCACCGGCTTGATACCCTCCGGCGCGAGATAGTGGTTGGCGCCCTCTGGAGTTAACTCGGTGCCGCGGGGAAAGGTGAAGACCCCGACCATGGCCACCACGCCGCCGGCCACCGACAGCGAACCATCAGCACCAACTGTTACCTCGCCCGGCGGAATGGGAATCGGCTGGCCGGTCACCGATAGCACCGCGTTTCCCGAGGCCGTCACCAGCCGCCCGTCCGGCGAGCGGTGAAAGCCGCCATCGCGGGTATACCGCGGGCCGTTGGGCATCTGCACCATGAAAAACCCCTCCCCCTCGATGGCCAGATCCAGCGGGTTGCCGGTCTGATCAAGCACGCCCTGGCTCATATTGAGACGGTCGCCGCCCAGAAGGCCGAAATTGTTCACCGTCTGCCCCAACTGCGAATCCTGGGCGTCCGGCCCCATCAGCGCCGAACGGAAGTACTCCTGCTCGGCGCGGTAGCCTGGGGTCTGCGCATTGGCCAGATTGGTGGCCGCAATGTCCAGGGCTTGCGTCCGCGCCACAAGCCCTGTCATCGCCGCATAGTATCCACTGTCCATCTACCCGCCCTCCTTCAGCACCCAGGGAGCTTGCAGGTGGAGGGCCGGAAGTGTGAAGGAAGGATTAGAGCAACATCAGAATTGGAGTCGAGAAGAAAAATATCTTGGGAAGCGCAGAGACTACCGAGGGAAGTGGAACCGATTCGCGACGGGCGCGGCTCGCGCATGGCACGGCGCGCCCAGGTGGTTTTTACTGACGGCACGACCTACTGCAGGCCATCACAGATAATGGTGACTTCGAAGCTGGCGGCGTCGAATTTGTACAGGTGGTGCAATTGGAACTCCGGAGCCTGAACGTGAAGGTTGTAATTCCGGCCGGTAATGACGGTAGGAATCGACAGGCCGCAGTTGGCCGCCAAGTCCGGTATTCTGCCCTTCCAACTGCCCGCCAGCATATTGCAGATCTCGCCGATTCCGTCCTGCACCGTTTCGTCGATCTCTTCAAACTCCATGCCCGTCATCCGCGCAGCAAGCTTTTTGGCCGTCGAGCCTCCGCTACGGAAGACGCAGGCACCGCTGAGCACCCCGCCAAGGCCAACCACTGCCGTCACGGACTCCGGCTCCGCAGCCAGCGCCGGTCCCGAGTAGCGCTGGCAATTTACGCCCAGCATCAGTTTGAAAACCTCTTCCACGCTTGCATCCAGGTTTCTGGGATCGGAAAGCAGATCCACCGAATCTCGCAACGATAGCGCCATTCCACACTCCATTTCGTTTTGCCGCCATCCCGCGATGTCGCGCCATGGCTGGTATTTCGTTCATCAGCCTGCGGATGCCTCGCGGCTACGCCGCATTCACCAGCGGCAGCACCCGTTCCTTCACCTGCTCAGCCGTGAATGGCTTGCGGATATATCCTTGCGCTCCGGAAAGAATGGCCTGTTTGACATGCTCCTCGCTCGACTCGGTGGTAATCATCACCACCGGGACGCCGGGAGCCAGATTCTGTGCCCGGATCTGGCGCAGAAACTCCAGCCCATCCATCGAGGGCATATTGATGTCAGAGAGAATCAGGTCCACCGATTGGCCTCTCAACAACTCCAATCCTTCGATGCCGCTACCAGCCTCGAAGACCACCAGCGGGTCCAAGCCCGCTTGGCGGAGCGACCGCTCCACAATCTTGCGCATGACCGAGGAATCGTCGACGATCAGGGTTCGAACTTCACTCATGCCAAGCTCCTCTGCTTCTGTCTCTATCGGCTTGACGTTTCAATCCATGAGAAACAAATTTCACTTGCGGCTCTCCGGCTAGGATTTCAATACGCCCCAATCGAGCAGATCAGATCCTGAATCGAATCTCGCTCGGGCATCGGTCCGCTCTGCGGCCGCCGCCACATCCGCAGCCAAAGGCAGTCGTGAACCCGGACCAGGCGGGACTCGACCGGTAGCACCTGTTCGATGGATTGAGCAAGCACCCGCACCAGAGCCGGCTCCGAAGCAGCCTCGATCAACTCCACTGGAGGGAACTTCGCGTTCAGCATCCGGGAGTGCGCCGGGCCAAAGAGCGACTCAGCCACCAGCCCGCTTTCGACACGCAGACCGCTCATCCGCTCCACGGCCAGAGCCACAATCGGGTCCAGCCGATCCTCAAATCCCAGATAAAGGAGCCTGCCTGCTGCCATTCGCAGCGGAAGCGCGCCAAAGGCATCCACAAACAGCCGAGGCACCAGCGCCGTGAGCGCCTCTGCGTCGTGAAACTCCAGGGGCAGCACCGGGCAGCTCCACTGCAAGCCCAGCGCCCGGGTGACCAACTGTTCGCTCACTCCCTGCTGGCGCACCAGCCAGTGGCCCAGCCGTCCGGCTCCGGCCACCTTCTGCGAATCCAGCGCCTGACGCAATTGGCCGGAGGTGATCCAGCCCTGTTCGAGCATCACCAAACCGAGCGGAATGCGATGCCGATGATTCTCCTGCGCCGGACCCCGGCCATCTTGCTCGCGGCGCACTGCCGAGGCGACCCGCGCAGCCGTGCAAGCGGCTGAGCAGTTCCACCCCCCCTCAAAAACCGGCGCCGAACGACTGCGCCAAAGGTGCAGCCAACCGGAGCCGCAACCAGGATTGGCACAGGTTTCAAAGAGGCCACTCCGTGCCCCAGCGCCCGACGTATCCGCCGCCGTCCGCGCAGACGGATCTGCCTCCATCAGCGCCGGCCAGTTCGACCGAGTCATTCCTCGACTTTGATGCCGGTTCAGAATAGGCATCGTATGCTCTCCAGACGCTTCCTGGGCGAGGCCACTTCAGTCACGCGCAAGCCGAAGTTGCCATTGACCAGCACCACTTCACCGCGCGCCACAATCTTGTCGCCGACGATCAGGTCCACCGGGTCGCCCACATTGCGATCCAGTTGCACCACGTCTCCCGGACCGAGATCAAGAATCTCGCCCAGCGGCAACTCCTTGCAGCCGAAGCGCAGCGAGACCTCCAGTTCGACATCGAGCAGCAAGTCGATTCCCGCGCTCAAGGCTGGCGGCGGCGCCTGCGTTGGGGCGTCGGCCGGCTGGGCGGCGGGCGGCGGTGCCACCGGCTTGGGAACACGCACTTCATCGCGCACCAGAATCGTCCATGCGCGCTCACCGGAGTTCAACTGGAAGGCACAGGAGAGCTTGCTCTCCCCGTCAATCTCCTCGAAGTTCTCGACACGGCATTTCTTCCCGGTTTTCGCCAAAAGCTCCCCGGCTGCCGCATTGGCCACCTCTTTCAGAATCTCGCCCCATCCGGCCTTCTGGTCCACACCCTCGCCCACCAGTGGCGACTCCAGAATCGCGGCGTCGAGGACCACGGCGAAGCGGCCTTCCATATCCCCGGAGATGGTGACCGCAAAGCCGAAGGCGCCCGCCGTCAGGGGCTTGGGCAGCGACTCGACCAACTCCGGTTCTCCGGCCAGAGCTTGCGAGAACAGGGTTGTTGCAACCTCGGTCCAGCACTCAAGATAACTTTTCATCACTCAGCCTCGGGAATCTGCCGCTCGATGCGGGCGGCGCGGTGTTCTCCCTGACGGATGGCCTGCGCCAGCGCGAAAGTCTGGCCGCCAACCCTCCACTCCGGCAAGGTGTTAGCGGCCAGATCAAAGCGCAGAACCGAACCCAATTCCAGATTTTCGATGGCACTGGCCGCCAGCCGCACCGTGGGCAGTTGCAGAGAAGCGCCGAAGCGGATGCGGCGCGCCGCGGCTTCCATGCGCGCCCGCGTCTCGCTGGCATGGCGGCGGCGAGCCCAGTCCGAAGTCAGCCGTCGCAGGATGGTGTTGGCCACGATCGCCGGAAAAGCCAGGTTGAGCAAACCCGAACTGTGCGGCATACGAATTTCGAAGCTCAGGCAGAGGGTCTTCTCCGTAACCGACATGATGCGCGCCACCTGGGTTTGCATCTGGCGGCGCTCGAAGTTGAAGCTCAGCCCCACCGGCTGCCAGGCAGCCGTCAACTCCCGGCAGATGATTTCCACGACACTGGCCAGAATCGACTCTTCAATGTCGGTCAACTCGCGCAAGGGGCCGTCCCGGCCCTCGCCGCCCAGCAGCAGATCGATGATAGGAGGCGCCAGGGCCAGATCCAGTTGCAACACCGCCAGCGCGCCCAGAGGTTCCATACGCACAGAGGCCGCATAGCTGATCTCGGGAATGCGCAGCAGAAACTCGTTGAACGGAATCTGTTCGGCAGAGACCAGATTGACCTGAAAGCGGGTGCGCAGCCAGGCGGCTAGATTATGCGTGAGGTTGCGGGCAAACAGGTCGTTCAATATGCTGATGGCGCGCAACTGGTCGGTGGAGATCTGGCCCGCGGAAGAGAAATTGTACGGCGCCACCCGAGCGCGAACCTCGGTCTTCTGAGCCTCGGGCGCCGCGCTGCGCGCAGCCTGAAATAGAGCGTCGATCTCGTCCTGCTTGAGCGTCTTCTCCATCACCTGCCATCCCCTCGATGCAGCCGCTCAGCCGGCTTGCGGGAGCGCGGCTTGTCAAAGGCCCCGCGCGATGCCAGATCCTTGAGCGCGACCCGCAGATGCACCACTGCCGAGGCGTGCATCTGCGAGACTCGCGACTCGACCACCCCCAGCGCCAAGCC
>Ga0224531_1000062_pt1 | contig 67489 bp, 50 predicted proteins | sample CBST100metaG_FD_179876 | JGI IMG/M metagenome (GOLD analysis project Ga0224531, IMG submission 179876) | Peat soil microbial communities from Stordalen Mire, Sweden - C.B.S.T100 | ecosystem: Environmental > Terrestrial > Soil > Wetlands > Peat | place: Sweden: Norrbotten County, Stordalen Mire...
GTGGGTGGGCAGCGAGTTGCTCCTCCTCACCGAAGGCGAAAGCGAAGAGACGCCGCTCCTCTGGGAAGCCCGCACACAATTCCACGCTCCGGAAATCGATGGCAAACTCTACATCAACGACTTCGGCGACTTGGAAACCCTCGAACCCGGCCGCTTCTACACGGCGGAGGTTACCGAAGCCCATGAGTACGATGTTGTGGCGCGCATCCTCTCCGGGCCGATGTAAATTCCTTTGCTTGATTCGTCAACAATCCGCATCGCCCTGTAATCGATCCATTCCCCGGGAAAAGACTCTCTGGTAACCAGGTTTGGTTACGAATGCGCGGTTGATTCCCTTGATTACTTCATCCAACCTCCTCATCGCGTTCAACTTCCGCGATGATAGAATTCCTCTTGTTCCGCTTCTGGCGCTGCTCCTTATTGGATCCCTGAAACGCGTCACGCGCAATGGCGCTCCCGAAGGCAGACGGAACCGATGAGGTCAACCGCAAAATGATCAGGGCAGCCGGTTGCGCGACCAACAACAAACATCACATCATCGTTGCCAGCAGTGTGCCCATGGAGAAATTGGCTATTTTCCCCACGCAGATAAAGGTCAGGCTGCCGGCCCTGTTGGTGGGGGTATTGTGGCGCGGTCTTACTCACGTCGGAACGCATCGCCGGCTTCTTCGCTTCCTCCTCGGGATTCCAGCCTACGCTGAGTTTGTTTTCAGCAGCCCCAGCTTCACCTTCAAATATCTCACCAAAAACCACCTGGTTAAGGGCTTGACGGTGGCCGATCGTGTCTCCTGCTTCCTGCATCACTACAAGCGATTGCATATGGCTTTGCCCGATAGCCTTCTGCGCTTGATCCTGCAACAGGATGTAGTTCTCCTCGAAATTTGCGAAGGCGCCCATCGCTTTACCATCACCCTGGGCTTGTCCAGGCCCTACGATGAAGAAGGCGAACTTTCCCTTGACCTGCGCGTGGATGACAAAATCGTTTTTCTTCTCGCCTTCACCTTTATTCCTGGATCGGTAGTTCATTCCCCGGCAGCGGAGATTCTCTTGATCTCCCGCCTTCAGGGCATCAAGGGAGCCTATCCCTCCATCTCTGTTGCAACTAGAACTCTGCATGACGTTGCTCCGAACGCGATGCTTCTCGCCGCTCTACAAGGTATTGCGGACGCTTTCGGGATAACCGAAATGGTGGCTGTTTCCGCCGCCAGGCAGAGCTGTTACAGCGAAAAATTCGCCGCTTCCTTCATTGAAGCCTATGACGATTTCTTTACCGGACTCCGGATACCGAAAAATGCGGACGGCTTCTACTCCACACCTGTTTCAATTCAAGGAAAACCGATCACATCCATCAAACATGGCCATAAACTTCGAACAAAGGATAAACGCGCATTCAAGCAACAGATTCGAGTAGACTGTGCCGCCTTCTTCGAGGAGTTTGCGCCCGCTGCCGCGCATAAACTGCCCGCCTGACCATGCATGGCCCTGCCGAGCTGCGGCTCCCTTGGTTTCCCCGAAGTCTCCCCGCTGCCCCCGCCGTAATCCTGCCCCGCCATGTACCATATTCATTGACGGCTGCCCTCTGGCAGCATCACAACCGATGGCTACCAGAAAAAAATCCGTAAACCTGCTCCGCTGCCCCACCTGCGGGATGTTGGTTCGCCGCACAGATGAGGACTTTCCTTTTTGCAGTGACCGCTGCCGCAAGATCGACCTCGGCAAGTGGGTGATGGGCGTTTACAAGATCAGCTCGCCTGTCCTCGACCCCGAAGTCCTCGATGACCTCGGCGGCCTAACCGGCGAAAGCGACGGAGAGAACTATGACAACTGATCCTCGCCCAGTTTCTTCCGCCCACAAGACGTTTTGGGCCTGGACCGTCGCCACCTTCTTCGGCGCTGGATTCGGCAAGCCCGGACCCGGCACCTGGGGCTCGGTAGCCGCCGTCCTTCTCTGGTCCGCCTTCGCCTTTGGCCTGCATCCCGCCGCGCCGACTCTGCTTCTCGTCCTGCTCGCCGGCATCGCTCTCGCGCTCCTCTTCGGCATCCCCGCCTCCACCATCGTCGCCCGCGAATCCGGCCGCCACGACCCGCAATTCGTCGTCGTCGACGAGGTCATCGGCCAGTGGATCGCCCTCCTCGGCAGCCGCGCCGATTGGCGTCATGCCCTCATCGCCCTCATTCTCTTTCGCCTCTTCGACATCACCAAGCCCTTTCCCCTCCGCCAGCTCGAAAAGCTTCCCGAGGGATGGGGCATCGTGCTCGATGATGTAGGCGCAGGGTTGTATGCTTTGGGTGTAGCATCGCTGTTACATCTTTGGATTTAAGTCAAACAATGGTAAACGCCAGCATCCAATCCGCCTCTGATCCTCTTGCCGCGCCTCGCATCGACGACCTTGTGCCCGCCGTTGCATTGCCCGGCGGCGAAATCGAGTTGATGGGCGCAAATCTGGGACCGATTTCCTCTGTTTTGCCCACCGTGCTGGTTGATGGCGTCTCAGCCCACCTGCTGATGAGCCGCCCCAGCCGCCTGGCTTTCCGCGTCCCCGCCGAGGCCGCCACCGGCATGGTCGAGGTTCGCAATCCAGCCGGCTCCAGCAACGCAGCTCCCCTGCGCGTGGCCCGCCAGCTCTCTGAAGGTCTGCATCCGGTCACCAGCCCGGCCGTCAGCCGCTCGGGCATGATCTATGCCACCATCTCTGGCCAACGCGGCAAGCAGACTCCGGTTTCCATCGTGCGTGTCAGCCCCGACGGCCGCGGAACTCCCTTCGTCACCGGCGTCCTCAACCCCACCGGCCTGGCCTTCAACCCCGACGGCAACCTCTTCGTCACCTCGCGCGCTGAAGGCAACGTCTACCGCATCGACGACGCCGGCGAACCTGTCCTCTACGCCGAGGGAATGGGCGTGGCCACCGGCGCGGCCTTCGACGCCGAGGGCAATCTCTTTGTCGGCGACCGCAGCGGCACCATCTTCAAGATCAACCCCGAGCGCCAGATCTTCGTCCACGCCACCTTCGAGCCAAGCCCAGCGGCCTATCACCTGGCCGTCGACGCCGCCGGCACGCTCTACGTCACTGCCCCCACCCTCTCTTCGAACGACGCCATCTGGGCCATCGAGCCAAACGGAGAGACCCGCGTCTGGTATCGCGGCCTGGGCCGTCCCCAGGGCTTGGCACTCTCCAAAGATGGCGATGTCTACCTGGCCGCCTGCCTCCATGGCAGCCGTGGCTTGGTGCGTGTCACTCCGCAAGGTGAAGCCACCCTCGTGCTCTCCGGCGCCAACCTCGTCGGCCTGGCCTTCTCCCCCCTCGGCACCACCATCCTCGCTACCAACGAGGCAGTTTACGATGTGGACCTGGGAGTCGAAGGATTGAACCTCTTCTAGTACCGCAACCGCATGATTTGGTCATCATGACCATGAACTTTGGGTGCCCCCGGTCTCGATTTTGAGACCGGGGAAACGACAAACTCAAGCGGCCATAGAACCAGAAGCTTGCTGAGAAACTCCCCGATGATGAAGGGTACGGGCTTTAGCCCGTACATAAATACCGCAAAATCAGAGCCATTTGCAAAATTGTTTTCTGTTAGCTGATAAGCGTCAGGGCACGACTTCAGTCGTGCCGCAAAATGCTGATAATAAAGGGCGGGCTTTACAGGCTGCGGAAAAACTCGATCCGGAGGGAGGCGGGGGTTTTAACCCCCGCATAAAGCCAACAGAATCAACGCTGGCTTTAGCCACGGAGGGGTACTTTCCGCCAATTTCACCCGGAATCAAGAGTTTTTGCGCAGCTTGTTTAGCCCCTGAGGGGGCTCTCTCAAAATCAGCTTTCCTGCCCAAGAAGGCGCCATCGATCCCAGGAAGTCGAGCGCTGTCCAAAAAGTCGGAACTCTGCCCAAGAATACCTCTGGTCATATCCCCTGGCCGCTGCACTCAGGGATGAGCAAAGGCAGATGAAATGGTAACTGCCGCGTAGCCGGTCGTCCGCTCGGAACCCGAAAATGGAGGAAAGCAGTCGAGAAGCCGACTTATCGTTCCAAATCCCGCTCGATGTACGCGTTAGCGATATAGTTGGCAAACAGACGAATTTCGCTCTTAGGCACACTCTGTCGACTCATATCAGGAAGTAGCCAAATTCTACACTTCCATTGCACTATGGGCGGCCGAAGTTGTCAGACAAATGTTGAGCCATTTTTCTAGCAGAAAGCTTTACCTCTTTCATGTACGATCTCAGAATAGAGTCCAGGTGGCCAGCCGAAGGATTCAAAAGCTCCTTGGTGAGTGCCACAAGAAAGTCACTTTTGGGAATTTCTGGCCAATCAATAAGGAATCCTGCTCGACGGCAAAGTTCAGAATAAACAGTAAGGATTGTTCTGCCGTTGCCATCCAAGAAAGGGTGCGCATGAGCGAAGAAGCCAAAAATTTCTCCCGGGTTCTTTCCTAAATCACTGGGGACGGAGGCTCTAGAAATTGCGTACTCGGCAGCTCTTTGTATGGATAGCGGATGTGCGAAGAGCGTTTGATAACCGCCTTTACATATAGCGATATTGAAATTTGATCTATCGCTTCCCGCCCAAGGGTATACAGTTCCAAAGATTTGACGATGTGTATTCAACAAAGTTTTATAAGTGATAGGGTTATTTTTCCGCACGCAGCCAACTACTGAAACAATATTGCTTACGTAAACAGCGTGTTCCCACTTGCGCATAATGGATCTATCCATTTCCGCCTGTGTATTTCGTAGGTATCCTCTTATCTGGTAATCACCGAAAGGGTCAAATACCTCATTTATTGTGTTTTGAGTCATGTCTTAAATAGTTAACTTGCAATACTCCTAGTTGAGATGTGGTAATTACTTTGGCCTTCGACATTGCAACCAGAAGCTGCTCAATGCTGTCGAGTTCCGCTTCTGAATCAGAAAGCCTGGAAATTGCAGAGGCCAGTTTGTTGTATCGGGTATTGAGCAGATAAATGCCTCTCTTACGCGTATTAGCCTGAACCCATGCGGAAATACGACCAGAGTGCGCTATAGTTCTAATCTTCTCATCTGAATATGCGGGACTGAGAGTAGACAAGGCACTCATGACTATTTTCCTCCTAGCTATATTTTACGCTATTTTGTACACGCAGGAATACGAAAAGTTGCAATATTTAAGTCCGTAAAGTGTTGAATATAAACAATAACAATGGAAGAATAAGTTAAAATGTCGGGCGGCAGGTGGCCCTGGTCTCATACATCGTTTTATCAAGTTGAGGGTGCCCCCGGTCCCTAGCTTTTGGGGACCCGGGGAGGAGGAGGCAGGTGCCCCACCCTTAAACGAACCAATAAGCTGGGTGCCCCATCCTTCCGCTTTTTTCTGCGGAAGGGTGGGAGACCACGAACCCTGATTTGTCCATTTTCAATTTCCAAACAAGGTGAACGGGAGAGAATGGCTGAGTCCCCAGGGACAAAATTGAACCCCTGTGACAAATCCATTCTGCAATTTATATTTTTCTTACAGGCCAAGCGGCTTACACCACAGGTTCACAGCCCCACACGCCAGAGCACGCTATTTGCACTCTAATTCACCTTAAAAACCGCTTAATTCCCTCGTTATTACATCAATAATTTCAGAATTCGATGTACTTCTATGGACACCTTTTTCTGCCCGCAAAGCCCTTTCACCCGCAAAATCGTGTCCTTGGAACGTCACTGCCGTTCCGGCTTTTGCGCCAGAGCCTCCAGCGTCCCCTCGGTGGTCAACCCGGTCACCCGTACCCGCACCAGCCGGTTGGCTTCGAGCCGCCCCTCCACTTCCACAGGCAGAAAGTTCTCCGTCAGCGCCGCGCTCCGGCCACGCGCACCCAGTTCCACCGCCGTGTGCAGCGTAATCGCCTCCAGTTCCTGCCCCACAAAGCGCTTCCGGTGCGACCTGCTCTTCTCCGCGGCCAGCGCGCGCAGGACAGCCATGCGCTCCTCGACCGCCTCGGCTGGAACCGGCCGCTCAGTGTGCAAAGCCCAACCCGGTGTAGCTGGCCGCGGCGAAAAGGGGAACAGATGCAGGTAGCCGAAGGGCAGCGCCCGCACCATCGCCACGGTTTCCTCGAACTCCGCGTCGGTCTCTCCGGGAAAGCCCGCCATCACATCCGCGCCCAGCGTCAGCGCCGGTCCGGCGGCCCGCATCAGCGCCTCAACCTTCTCCGCGTAGTGCCATGGCCGGTAGCGCCGGTGCATCCGCCGCAACACCGCGTCCGAGCCTGACTGCAAGGGCAGGTGCGCATGACGCGCCAGCCGGGCCAGCCTATTCCCCGCAGTGCCAAACTCGGCCATCAGCCCAATCAGTTCCGCGTCCCAATCCATCGGCTCAATCGAGCTGAGCCGCAGCCGGGGCAGCGCCGTCCGCTCGAAGATCTCCCGTACCAGCCCCGCCAGCGTCTGCGGAGCCGGATTCCCCGAAAAGGCGGGGTGCCTCATCCTTTCCGCGTCTTCTTGCGGAAAGGGTGGAAGACCAGAAAATTCGATCCGGCCCCCTTCTGGAAACGAACCTGAAAAATCCCGTCCCCAGCGCCCCAAATTGATCCCCGAGAGCACCAGTTCGTTGCCCCCAGCAGCTACAAAACCCTCCACCTGCCGCAGAACGCTTGCGGCGGGCAGGCTTCTGAAGGAGCCGCGCGTCTGGGGAATCACGCAAAACGTGCAGCGATTCCCGCATCCCTCCTGAATCTTCAAATTCGGTCGGCTCTGTGCGCCGGGTACAACCTGTGCCCCCTCCAGAAATGAGTGGGCAAACCGCTCGTCCGCCCAGATGGAAGCCAACGTCCCGCCGGAGAGCAGCGACTCTACACGAACCAGGGCCGTGTGGGCCAACCCCGGCTCTGCCGCGGTTCCAGCGCCATCCCGTCCTTCGGCCAGCCCCAAAATGATCTCCGGAGCCAGCGCCTTGTGGCTATTGCCGACCACGGCGGCCACGCCCTTCAGCCCCGCCAGCTCCTCCGGCGCGCGCTGCGCATAGCAGCCGGTCACCACGATTCTTGCAGCCGGATTCAGCCTGTGCGTCCGGCGGATGAAGGCCCGTGCTGCCCGATCGGCCTCCGCCGTCACGCTGCACGTATTCACCACCACCACATCGGCCGCTGCCGGGCCTTCGTCGCCAAGCCCCGCGGCGCGCAGCCGGTCGCTCACCGCCTCGCCATCCGCGCGTGCGGCCCTGCAACCGAAATGCTCCACATGAAAGGTGGACACCATGATTTCAGTCTAAGACCTGCCCATCGCGCCCGCATATCTCCAAACGCAACCTCCGGTATACTGGAGATCGTTGTAGTACTCTGCGGCTTTCCCTGTTTACCATGCCATCCTCTGCCACCGCCAGCGCTCCTGCCCCGTCTCTTGCCGACCCCAGCGGCAACACACGGCATATCCTCGGCTTCGTTTACTTCACTTTTATCGTCTATCTTTCCATCGGGCTGCCGCTGGCCGTGCTGCCGCCGTACGTCCATCTGCGCATGGGCTACAGCGCCGCGCTCGCCGGCCTGGTCATCAGCATTCAGTACATCGCCACGCTCGCCAGCCGCCCCTGGGCTGGCCGCATCTCCGACCGCGCTGGCGCCAAGGTCTCCGTACTCTGGGGTATGGGCGCCTGCTCTGCCAGCGGAGCGCTGCTGATTGTCGCCGCCACCTTGCATTCGATTCCCTTGCTCAGCCTTGCTACGCTGCTGCTGAGCCGCCTGGCGCTGGGCGTGGGTGAGAGCCTCGGCTCCACCGGTTCAACCCTCTGGGGCATCACCAGTTCCGGCCCCGGCAGTATGGCAAAGGTCATCTCCTTCAATGGCATCAGCACCTATGGTGCGATGGCGCTGGGCGCTCCGCTGGGCGTGGTCCTCGATCAGATGTGGGGCCTGACCTCCATCGGCCTGCTCACCCTGCTCATCGGCGCCTTCAGCCTCGCCCTTGCTTGCCGCAAGAGCCCCGTCGCCGTAACCCCTGGTGAGCATCTTCCCTTCCGCGACGTCATGTTTCGCGTGGCCCCGCACGGCTTCGGCCTGGCGCTTGGCGGAATCGGCTATAGCGTGCTGGCCACCTTTATCACCCTTTTCTACCTGAGCCGCCACTGGACCGGCGCAGCCCTTTGCCTCACGGCTTTTGGATTGGCGTTTATCGCGGCGCGCCTCCTCTTCATCCAAACCATCAACCGCTTCGGGGGCTACCCGGTCGCCATCGTCTGCCTTTCGGTCGAATCCCTGGGGATGCTGCTGCTCTGGCGCGCATCCTCGCCGTGGATGGCCCTTACCGCCGCCGCCATGGCTGGCTTCGGTTTCTCGCTGGTCTTTCCAGCGCTGGGCGTGGAAGCTGTCAAGCGGGTCACGGAAGGCAATCGCGGCTCGGCCCTCGGCGTCTTCACCGCCTTTTCCGATGTCTCCTTCTTCCTTACCGGCCCCGTGGCGGGCGCGGTCATCGGCGTCTGGGGCTACTCCAGCGTCTTCCTCTTCGCGCTACTCTCCGTGTTGGCCGCTCTGGGAATCGCGATTGTCCTCCGGCAGATGCAAGCCCGTAATCTCGAAGTACTCAAATCGCACGCGGGGAGCTTCGTCCCGCCCAAGCCTTGCTGAGCAGAAAAATTGGGGTCGGAATGGCGACGCAGAGGCCCTGATCCTCTGCCGCGAATCCCCCCTTAAATCCCGATTCGCTTCAATCCACACCAAACGCAGAACGGCCACCCCGAAGGGTGGCCGTTGCTGCATTGCTCAGGAGAAAAGCGCCTTACTGCTCGTTCTGATCGCTCTTTTCGCTTTTCTCGCTCTTCCAGTTGATCAAATCGCCAAGGGTCGTGGTTGAGCTGGAGACCGGCTGCTTGTGGCTCTCCTTTTTGTAGCTCTCCACCTGTGCGCGGCTGGCTTCCTGGCCTACGGCGCGCAGGCTCAAGCCCACCTTCTTCTCTTCCACGTTGATCTTGATGATCTTGAACTCGTGCTCCAGACCCGTCTCCAGCTTCGACGGCCCACCGCCCTCGTCGCCAGCCTCGGAGATGTGGCACAAGCCCTCGACGCCTTCCGCGATCTCGACAAACGCGCCAAACTGCGCTGTCCGCAGAATCTTGCCGTGGACCACGTCGCCCACCCGGTGCGTGGCGAAGAAGCTCTCCCACACGTCAGGCTGCAACTGCTTGATACCCAGGCTAAGGCGGCGGTTCTGCGGCTCGACGCCGAGAACAACAGCCTTCACCTTTTCGCCCTTCTTCACGATCTCGGAGGGGTGCTTGACGCGCTTGGTCCAGCTCAGGTTCGATACGTGAACCAGGCCGTCGATGCCGTCCTCGATCTCGACGAAGGCGCCGAAGTCGGTCAGGTTGCGGACCCGGCCCTCGACCACTGTCCCGGCGGGATACTTCTCCGCCAAGTTCTCCCAGGGGTTTTCCATCAACTGCTTCATGCCCAGCGAAATGCGGCGGTCGGCCGGATTTACGCTCAACACGACAGTCTCCACCTCGTCGTTCGGCTTCACCAGTTTCGACGGATGCTTCAGGCGCTTGGACCAGGTCATCTCAGAGAGGTGAACCAAGCCCTCGATGCCCTGCTCCAACTCGACAAACGCGCCATAGTCGGTGACCGAAAGAACGCGGCCATGCACGTGCGCACCCACCGGGTAGCGCTCCGTGGCGTCCAGCCAGGGATCGGGTGTCAACTGCTTAAAGCCCAGCGAGACGCGCTGCTTGTCCTTGTCGAACTTAAGCACTTTGACCTGGATCTCGTCGCCCACATTCACCAAATCGCGGGGATGCGTCAGCCGGCCCCAGCTCATGTCGGTGATGTGCAGCAAGCCATCGATGCCGCCCAGGTCAACGAACGCGCCGTAGTCAGTGAGGTTCTTCACCGTGCCGGTCAGCACCGCGCCCTCGCCCAACTGCTCCAGAGTCTGCGCCCGCTTGGCGTTTTGCTCTTCTTCCAGAATTTCCTTGCGGCTTACCACCACGTTGCCGCGCTTTTTGTTCAGCTTGATGACGCGGACTTCAATCTGCTGGCCAATATAGCCGTCCAAGTTGCGGACCGGGCGAATCTCCAGTTGCGAGCCGGGCAAAAATGCCTTCAGCCCGATGTCCACCGTCACGCCGCCCTTGACGCGGCTGACCACCGTGCCCAGTATCGGCGTCTTGTCGGCTGCGGCCTTCTCGATCACGTCCCAGACGCGCAAACGCTGCGCCCGCTCATAACTCGCCAGGTAACCGCCCTCCGGCTCCTCGCGCTCGATCACCACATCAATCGAATCGCCGGGCTGGAACTTGAGGGCCCCATCGGCGTCCGTAACCTGTTCGAGCGGCACCAGCCCTTCGGACTTCAGACCCACGTCCACAACCAGGTGCTTTTCCGTCTGTTTGAGCACTGTGCCGGTGACAATCTTGTCGCCATAGGCTTCAACGGCAGCGGCCTCGGCGGCCTGCTCGCGTTCGAAGGCAGCCAATGCGGTGGAAAAGTCCATCGACTCCATGCCGTGCTCTGCGCGCGTAGCAGCCTTTACGGGCGCTGGCGCCGCGGCAACCGGTTCGGCGGCAACGGCCACTTCCGGTTGAGGTGCGGCCTTTGCCGGTTCAGCTTCAGCTTGCGGAGCCGCTTCGACAACAGGAGCGGCTTCGACAGCAGGAGCTGCTTCGGCTTCGGGCGCCGTTTCAATCTTGGGTTCGGCTTGGGCTGCGGGCTCGGATTGCGCGGGAGTTTCCGTTGCAATTGGGGCGGGTGCGGCCTCTGCCGTGGCTTCCACCACTTGCGCGGCCTCGATTTGAGGCTCGGTTGGGGCATCGGCGTCCAGCGTAACTGCTACGGCGGTTTCGGCGGTCTCTGTGTTGGACGTGGATTCTGGCAACGGCTGCACTTGCTCCGTCGCAGGTTCAAGGGTTGGGCTTTCCAATTCAGTATTCAGGGTTGTACTCTCGGTTTCGGGATTGAGGACTTTTGCCATCGCTGCCAGCTCCGGGATTCCTTGCTCCCGCGACTCAAACTTGCCTGCCGCTGGGGGATGCTCCCTCTGGCGCGATTGCTGTCAACGAGGGATGCAGGAGGCCGTCTCCCGGTCGGTAACGCGTGCCTATTCCGTAGTGCCTTCACAAGGGGACAGTCCCTCCAGCTAGTTGGGCTGGCGTGGAAAATGACTGGTCTCCTTGGGAAACACCCGGCAGGCAACGGCTGGCTGAAGGGCGGCCGCAACTCACTGCTGGAATCCGCGCAGGAAGCTACGCTCATCAGTGTAGCAACCGCATCTTTCCCCCGTCAATGCAATAGATTGCCCGAAACTCATTGCAGGCCGCCTACCAATCGCAAATTCATACGCCGCGCACCAAAAACAATGGACTTTCAGCAGCCTTTCAAACGATTCCCCGCAAATCTCCGTGCACCATCTTTGCGCCTTTTTTCTGGCGCAAAGATGGAAAACCTCGAGCCCTACACCACGCGCAACCCGGTATCCCCTTCTATACTGGTGCAGACGGAACCCCAACGATGGATCTTCTCTGGACTCCCTGGCGCTTTGCCTATATCACTACAGCGGACAACGCTGTCCGCCCCGGCGTTCCCGCGAGTCTGGCGGCCTGGCCCGGCGACCACAACTGCGTCTTCTGCAACCTGATCGCCTCCATCGATTACGCCATTGCCCACGACATGAATCCGGACGAAGCCGAAGCAGCCGGCGGCCTCATCCTGCGCGGCAAGCACTGTTTTGTTTGCCTGAACGCCTTCCCATACACATCCGGCCATGTAATGGTGATGCCCTACGCCCATCTGGACCGGCTCGCCAAAGTGCCCGCAGAAGCCGCCCATGAGTTAATCGACCTGGCGCAACAGACCGAGCGGGCGCTCGACCGGCTCTACCACCCGCACGGCTTCAACTTTGGCATGAACCTGGGCCAGGCCGCTGGTGCCGGCGTCGCCGGGCATCTCCACTTGCACGCCCTGCCCCGCTGGGTCGGCGACACCAACTTCATGACCACGATTGCCGAAACCCGTATCCTGCCCGAAGATTTGGAAACCACATGGAAGCGGATGCGAGAGGCCTTTGCGGAGTTGGAAGGTTAAAGAACGCGAAGCATAGCGAAATCGAAGAACCAGCGCTAACAGCGTTCGTGCGAAACCCCGCCGCGCAAGGGTCACTTTGTCGTATGCAATCCCGGAGCATCTACTCTGGAATCATTCCGATCGTCCCCAGCCAGGTCTCCACCAGCCGAGGCCATACCGTTACCGGAAACTTCGTTCGACGCAACCCAAACGCATGGCCGCCCTGCGCATACAAATGCATCTCCACGGGAATCCCGGCGTTTTTCAGCGCAATGTAGTAAACCAGCGAGTCGTTGACGTTGTCCACGTGGTCATCCTCATCCTGCAGCAAGAACGTCGGCGGCGTCTGGCGGGTGATATGAGTGCGGATATCCGGATTCAACGCAGAACCGTTGCCGGCAAGCGACAGATGTCCCGGATAAAGAGCCACTGCAAAATCCGGGCGGCAGCTTTCTTTGTCGGCCGCATCGACGGGCGGATACAAACGCTGCTCGAAGTGCGTGCTCATCGCTGCCGCCAAATGCCCGCCGGCCGAAAACCCCAGCACTCCAATCTTGTGCGGATCGATATGCCACTCCGCGACGTGAAAGCGCACCAGCCCCACCGTTCTCTGCGCATCTTCCAATGCCATCGGTGATTGCGGATATGCGCCCCAATATGGAGACGACCTCGGAGCCGGCACGCGGTACTTCAACAGCACGCAAGTGATCCCCTTGGAGGTCAGCCAATCACAAACTTCCGTGCCTTCCAGGTCGATGGCCAGAATTTCATATCCCCCGCCAGGAAACACGACGACCGCAGCACCCGTATTCATTCCCGTTGGCGAATAGACCGTCATCGTAGGCCGCGAAACGTGTTCCACGTAAACCCACGGCTTGCCGGCAACCAGCGACTCCTTTCCCGTCGTCGCAGCGGTCTCTGGCCCCGTCACAGGCCGCGCATCCGGCGCCGCCCCTGGCCATATCGCTATTTGCGTATGTCCCGCCGATGGCTGCCAGGCAGGCGTCTGCGCGCTCAGACCGCTGAACACAAAAAAACTGAGAGCAAGGATCAAATGCTTCATCACAATCCCCTATATACATGAAAGCGGGTTAGCGCACAGCGTCCTTGTCACTACCGCTGATGTGGAATATTATCGCCTGTCTACGGGTCTTGATGAGGGTTACTCGCTCTCCTCCGCGCCAGCCGCCAGCGCCAGCCCCGGCTCTTCTTCGACGCCCGCCGCATCCAGCAGATTCCGTGATAAGGATTTGCTCGTGCGCACGCCTAGCCCCTTCAGCATCTCCACCTGACGAATCAAATTCCCGCGGCCCTCGCTCAGCTTCTTCATCGCACTGCTATAACTCGCATCGGCGTTATGCAAGCTCTTTCCAATCGCTTCCAGATCGTTTACAAAACCCACAAACTTGTCATATAACTCGGCCCCGCGGCTCATGACATCCCGCACTCCGCGAGCCTGTAACTCCTGTTGCCATAAGTTATCCACAATGCGGATCACAAACAGCAGCGTTGTCGGCCCCACCAGCAGAACTTCCTTCTCATATGCATAGCGCCACAGCCCCTCGTCCTCGTGCAGAGCCACCAGGAACGCTGGCTCGACGGGAATGAACATTGCCACGAAGTCCGGCGTCTCCAGCGTGCCCAGCTTGTGATAACGGCGGGCAGCCAACTCGTCCACATGGCCGCGCACGCTGTCCAGATGGCGCTTCACGGCCGCCTTGCGCGCCTCATCGGTCTCCGCATTCACTGAATCGGTGTAAGCGTTCAGCGAAACCTTCGAGTCGATCACCAGATGCCGCCCGCCGGGCAGGTTCACGATCACGTCCGTAATGGCTGACTTGCGCTTCCCATCCTCTTCGCTCTCGTCTATCGAAAATCTCTCTTGAAAGCTGTACTGCTCGCCTTCACGCAGCCCGGCCTTTTCCAGCAGGTCGCGCAAGATGAATTCGCCCCAGTCGCCCTGCGCCTTCGACGAGCCCCTGAGCGCCGTGGTCAGGTTGCGCGCCTCTTCGGTCAGTTGCTGGTTCAACCCGCCCAGCGTGCCGATCAGCGTCTCCAGCTTGGTCACGCCATTGCTGGATTCGGTTTGCGCCTTCTCCACCTTTTCGCGGAAGTCCTTAATCTGCTCCCTCAAGGGCGTCAGCAGCGTCCCCAACTCCTTCTGGCTACCCTCCGAGAAGCTTTTCGTCTTCTTCTCCAGGATGTCGCCAGCCAGCGCCTCAAACTGATTCGCCAAGGTCTGCTTGGCTGCTTCCAGCAGCGCCAGCTTTTCCTGCAAATTTTTCTTTTCGTTTTCGAGCTTGGTCTCCAGTTCACCGATGGTCTTAGCCGACTGACTCTCCAGCTCGCTTTTAGCCTTCAAATCGTCGCGCAACCCATCCCGTTCCGCTGTCAACTGCTCGATCATCCTTGCCCGCTCAGTAGCCAGCGACTCAAACCCCGCCCGCGCCGCTGACTCGGCCTGCGTCTGCGCCAGTTCGCCCCGAACGGCACTCAGTTCGCCCGTCAACTCCTGCGCGCGCTGCCCCAGTTGCGCCTTTTCAGCTTTGGCAGACGCGGCTCTCAACCAAAATCCCAGAAAAATTCCCGCAAATGCGGCGGCAATTCCAAGAATCAAAGCCTGCATCAGTCCTTCCCTTTCCTGCTTCGCCTAATGTACGCCTTTTGCCTGTGGTTTTTCCGCCAATTTTGGCCGGTTTCTGTTCCCTGTCCCTTTGCCGGGGTCCCCAGCGAGCGATTTTTGCTCGCTGGGGTGGCTGTCCACTGCCCCCTGCCTTTACACGCCTTCCCCCGCCCGGTAGACTTGAGACTTCGGGGCCATGCGCATTTTTGGGGCGTGGCGGTTGTGTTCCCCTGCCACGAGCCGGTATCGTAGGCATACGGGGCCTAAACAGGCGAGCCCCGGAGAGATTCTCAAGTTTTGAAATTCACGAGGAGAAGCACGCATGGCCGTTGAAGAAAAAGTCAAACAGATCATCGTCGAGCAGTTGCAGGTGGACGAAGCCGAAGTCACCCCCGGCGCCAGCTTCCAGGAAGACCTGGGCGCGGATTCGCTGGACGTTGTCGAGCTGGTAATGCAGTTCGAGGAAGCTTTTGACCTGGAGATTCCCGACGAAGATGCCGAGAAGATCAAGACCGTCAAGGATGCCGTCGACTACATCGAGAAGAACGAGAAGAACACGAAAGGCAGCAAGTAACCAGTGACCCGCCGAGTCGTTATCACCGGCCTGGGGCTGATCTGCGGTGTAGGTAATACCGCGCCCGAGGTGTGGCGGCAGCTATTGGCTGGCGCCAGTGGTATGGGGCCCATTCAGGGCTTCGATACCACTGGCTTCCCGGTCACCTTCGCCGCCGAAGTCAAAAACTTTGACCCTCTCAATTTTGTGGACAAGAAGGAAGCGCGCAAGATGGGGCGCTTCACTCATTTTGCCTTTGCCGCCACGCAGGAGGCTATCGCTCAGTCCGGCCTCCAGATCACTCCGGAGATCGCCGACCGGGTTGGAGTCTTTATCGGCTCCGGCATCGGCGGCTTTGAAGTCATTGAGCGCGAGCACACCAACCTGTTGAACGGCGGCCCGCGCAAGATCTCGCCCTTCTTCATTCCCGCGGCCATCGTCAACATGGCTGCCGGTCATATCAGCATCCGCTACGGAGCCAAAGGACCGATTTCGGCAACGGCTACAGCCTGCGCCACCTCAGCCAACGCCATCGGCGACTCGGTGCGCATGATCATGCACGGTGACGCCGATGCAATGATTGCCGGCGGCGCTGAAGCCGCGGTCACGCCTCTGTCGGTGGGCGGTTTTGCCGCCATGCGAGCTCTTTCCACGCGCAACGACGAGCCAACCCGCGCCAGCCGCCCCTTCGACAAAGACCGCGACGGCTTTGTCATCGGCGAAGGCTCCGGCATCCTCATTCTGGAGGAGTTGGAGTTCGCCAAGGCGCGCGGAGCCAATATCCTGGCCGAGGTGATCGGCTACGGCATGAGCGCCGACGCTTATCACATGACCAGCATCGCCCCCGAGGGTCAAGGCGCGCAGCGCAGCATGAGAGCCGCTCTCAAGGATGCCGGCATCCGTCCGGAAGAGGTGGGCTACGTCAACGCCCACGCTACCTCAACTCCCGCGGGCGACGGCAATGAATCGCTGGCCATCGAGACAGTCTTCGGCGAGCACGCTCTCAGCCACAAGCTCAAAATCTCGGGCACCAAGTCCATGCACGGCCACCTGCTGGGCGGCGCCGGCGGACTGGAAGCCGGCATCACCGTGCTGGCGCTCCAGCATCAGATGTTGCCGCCGACCATCAATCTGGAAAACGTCGATCCCGAGTGCCACTTGGACTACGTGCCCAACAAGGCCATCGCGCACAGCTTCGACATCGGCCTGTCGAATTCATTCGGTTTCGGCGGCATCAATGCCACTCTCATCCTGCATCGCTGGATGGAGTAGCCGCCCGAAACTCCGCAGACAAGAACAGCGCGAATCCCATCCGGGGTTCGCGCTGTTTGTTATTTCAGGCTCAATCCTTGCATCATCCGGTGATCGCCGCCCAGCCCACGCTGATCAGTAAGAATAACGTCCACCAGCCGAAAACCGCCATGTAGCCGGAACTGCGCTTGACACCCGCCACGATCGCCGTCCCCATCCCCAGCAGCACGAGCGTCCAGATGGTGGTTGCGTCCAGCCAACTTGTCAGTGCGAAGAGCGCCTTGTTGGCCTCCAATGGATTGGGGTAGATAAAAGCAGCCAGATTTGTAGGCGCAAAGGTCTTCAGGTTGAACGTCTCGGGCGCCGACCCCGTAAAGATCACGACGGTCCCCAGCAGCGATTTGATCATCCCTGGCAGGCTCGCATAAAACCAGACGGCAAGAATGCTACCGTACTTCGCTTTGCCACCGAAGACGAAGTTGATCGTGCCCCACAGCCCAAGCGAACCCAGCGCAAGAATGGCCAGCCCCAACACCGGCCCGGCGGCAAATCCCCCCTCGATGCTGTACTGGGTGTACTTTAATGCCGCTTCTCGCGCCGCAGGCGCATTCGCAAGTTTTTCTTCTGTCTTCGCATCGCCGCGAAGCGTATTATCCGCCACCTGTCCCCAGCCAATCTTGAGGGTGATGGCGGTAAACAGAATGTAGCCGACAATCGCGGTAAGGATGAATGGCAGCCACCAGCTTCTGTTGCCGCGCTTGATGTCCTCAAAGGTCTTTGACGGCGCTGAGAACGTGCAAGTAACGCGCTGCCACTGGGATAGGCCGGAGTTTGCCTCGGCCACAGATTGAAGATCCTGGTCGCCCATATTTCCCCCTCGTTCAGCCACATTTGGCTATGGCCGCGATTGTAACCTCGAAGGGCCTACGCCACGCAATTAAAATCCGTTTACGTCCCGCGCGACAGTAGATATGCGGGCCCTGCTCTCTCTCGGCGACGGCTGTGGCCTGCGCAGCAAACGTGCGCGCTTTCTGCTCGCGCTGCCCAGACGTGGACTGTTCCGGCTCTGGCTTTCACTGCTTCGCCCTGTTTGTTTCGTCAGGCTTTGTACCGGCCCGGGCTGCACGACCACTGCCTGCATCACCGGCATAAGAGCCGGTTTGCCCGGCACGTAGTTCTTGTAAACAGTGATATGGAAGCAGGCCTGCTGAAACTCTTCCTCTACGTCGATCAGACCGGCCTGTTCGAGCGGCAACAGCCAGGCACGCATCCAGCCAATCTCCTGCCGCGTCAGCCCCTGCTTGGCGATGTCGATGGTCGCCCCGGTCAGATGTGGGCTGGCCACATCGCCCTCGGCCGAGGTGGCGTTTCCGTTCACCTTCTGCAACTGCTTCTGATAGGCGACCGTCCGCACCGCCGAACTGACCACGAGTGGCCCACGGAACGATGTCGCGTGGGCACGCGACAAATCGGTGAGAAAGCCTGCCGTCCACGGCCGGCAATAGCGCCGGTTCTCCGGCAAATTGGTATTGATCGTCAGCGCCGCGGAGACCGGCACCGGCACCAGCATCTTGCGCGCGATGCGGTCGGCCAGATCGTTGTCGTCCTGGATACGCTCCAGGCCCTCGGCTTCGGTTTTTTCGTTTTGCCGGACCAGCGACTCGTAGCTCCCGCGCAGTGGCAGGGGCATTGCAAACCGCGTTGTGCGCAGCGAAACGGCTTCGACCACAGCGGGGCGCGGCGGCGCCTCTACCTCCCTGCGTTGGCGGGAGTTCGTGGCCGCATGAGGCTTCGTAACTGGATGGAATTTCGTAGCTGGATGGAGCTTCGTGTCTTGCTCGGAACTCGCTGTCTGCTGGGAATCCACTGCTTGCTTTGAATTCGCAACTTCACGGGAGCGGGAAGGCTGCCCATGCGCTGCCGGATGCGCGTCCCCGCCCACCGCGTGTTGGCGCGCGGAACTCTGCCGCACTGCCGGACCGTCTTCATGCGCTGGCACTGGCCGCGCAGCCTCTTCAACCGCATGCTTCGTCGAAGCACGCTTCGCCGCGCGGGTTGCCGCGCCTCCATGAACAGGTTCAGCCGCATGGCTCGCCGGACGCCGTGCTTCCTGCCGAGCTTCTTTACGGGAAGTGGCCGCGGAATGATGCGTGGCAATCGCGGATTTGCGAGAGGCTGCTGATTTGTGAGTGGTTGCTATAGGGACAACACTCTTATGCGGCTTGGCCGACCGGGCCGGCGAGCCGTTGGCCGCGCTCACTGAGAGCACAGCCAGTGTCAAAGCGATGATTAGGATACGCCGCATAAAGGAGCGTGCGGAGAATCCAGAGCAATTCCAGTGTAGGCCCATTCGTCCATAATTTCGAGTATCGAGTAGGGTGCGGCTTTGTCCGATAATTGGCGATCAGAAATCAGGGCTCAAAATCAGCCGGAAAACAGAGCCCGTATTCCAGGCGCACGGCTATGGCATCCTAGAGCTATGGGGAAAAAGAATACGCACCGCAGTTTGTTGTTTGTGCTGGTATCGGCATTTGCACTCGCGGCATTTGCACAACCGCCCGCCGCGCACAAAACTGAGAACGTAATTGTCGTGATGATCGATGGGATGCGCTGGCAGGAAGTTTTCCGTGGCGCGGACCCGGAGCTTATCAAGACGCTGGGGCCGGATACTCTGGATGCGCCCAAGGAGCGCACTGCTGCCGCCCTACAGCATTACTGGCGCCCGACACAAACCGAGCGCCGACAAGCGCTGATGTCTTTCTTACAGGGCGTTGTTGCAACCCAAGGGCAGATCTTCGGAAACCGTGACTTGGGTTCAGACTCGCACGTCACCAATGGCCTGAATTTTTCCCGCCCCGGATACAGCGAGACGCTCACCGGTTTTGCGGACCCACGAGTTCACTCCAACGACAACATTCCAAATCCCAACGTCACGGTCTTTGAGTGGCTCAATGCCAAACCGGACTTCTCAGGCAAGGTGGCCGCATTCGGCGCATGGGAAGTGTTTCAAGGCATATTCAACCAGCAGCGATGCGGGTTTTTGGTCAATGCTGGCTATGATCCTCTGGCTGCGCCCCCTGCCACGCCGGAGTTGGTGCTCCTGAATGCGCTCAAGGCCGAGACCGTGCGCATCTGGCCTGGTGAGCCCTTCGACCCAATTCCTTTCCACACCGCGATTGAGTATCTGAAGGTAAAGAAGCCGCGTCTGCTCTTTATTGGACTCGGTGAGACGGACGAGTGGGCGCATGAGGGTTCTTATGCCGAGTATCTGAATGCCGCACATCTGGCTGATGATTACGTGCGTCAACTTTGGGAGCTAGTGCAGTCGATGCCCGAGTATCGTGGCAAGACAACGCTCATTGTGCTGCCGGATCACGGCCGCGGCGAGGGCGCAAAGTGGACCGATCACGGCGAGGATATCCCCGAGTCGCAACAGACGTGGATGGCTTTTCTGGGACCGGATACTCCCGCCCTTGGCGAGCGCAAACATACGGGCGCGGTCACCGAAAGCCAAGTGGCAGCGACGCTGGCGGCTCTGCTTGGCGAGGACTACCACGCAGCAGTTCCCACCTCGGGCGCGCCAATCAAGGATGTATTGGGGAAGTAGCCCTGATACTCGGCCCGGTATCAATGCGCGCCTGCTTCATCGGCGGAAACACGACTATGCCTTGGCCGCGTCCTCTGCAATCAAGACTTGGCGGCGAAATTCAAGAGGATTCTCTATATAGCTAAATGGCTCTTTTGTTCCACCTGTGCCCGCAATAATGATCGTTCCATAACCCAGCATTTTGCCAATAATTCCCTGGTCGACACCGATACTCTCAACCTTCGAGAGCAGAACCTCCACGGAGTGCCGCTGAAAAATTCCGACCTTGATGATAACCCGCTTGTTTGTGACAGCGAACTCTGATGCATTTGCTTTCACTTTGCGAATCAGAAATAGCACGAGTCCAATCGCAATAAAAACCAGGGCAACATAGGCTGCTGCCTTGCCACCGCCTTCAAGAGCGCCTATCAGCAACAAGAGTGCAATGCCGAAGAAAATAATGGATGACAGATAGATAATCCAGTGAAGATTGGTACGGTAGGCAACAGCTTCCTGCGGCATGAGATTTTCGTCGACATAGCTCAAGACGTTTTTCCTCTGGCAAAATTGTAACGCAACACTTGGAGGCGTGTTTACCCGCCGGGTTTCCCAGGTCTCGTACTTGAGGCCTGAGAAACCACACCTCCGCTTCATTGCAACAGCGTCGGCTCGTCGTCCTTCAGCTCTTCCGGCGGAATGATCACCGCGGCAGCCACCTTGTCGTCCGCTTCCAGGTTGAGCAGGCGCACGCCCTGCGTGGCCCGTCCAGCGGCGCGGATCGTCTTGGTGTCGATGCGGATGATCTTGCCGAACTGGCTGATGACCATCAGCTCCGAGGTGTCATCCACCAACTCAATGGTGTTCACCTTTCCGATGCGCGGCGTCACCGCCATATTTTTTACGCCCTTGCCGCCGCGGGTTTGCAGGCGGTATTGTTCCACATCGGTGCGCTTGCCGAAGCCGTTTTCCGTGACCGCAAGAATCCGGTAGTCGCCCGGTTCATGCTCCTTAGGTGTCACCGCAACGCCGACCACGTAATCGTTCTTGGCCAGGTCAATGCCGCGCACGCCGTAGGCCGGACGGCCCATGGAGCGAACGTCATTCTCGTCGAAGCGAATGGCCATTCCCAGATGCGTCGCCAGGAAGACAATCTGCGAGCCATCAGTAATGCGCGCCGCCACCAACTCATCGTCATCGTCGATGCCTATGGCGATAATGCCGCGGGACATCACGTTCGAGAAGTCCTTCAGAGGCGTCTTCTTGACCGTGCCCTTCTGCGTAGTGAAGAAGATGAACTTGCCCTCTTCTTCCAGGTCGCGCACCGGCAGAATGGCGCGAACGTTTTCGCCGGGCTGCAAATCGAGCAGACTCTGCATCGACTTGCCCTTGCCCGCCGCGCCCACGTCGGGAATCTCATACACTTTCAGCCAGTAAACGCGCCCGGTGTTGGTAAAGCACAACAGGAAGGCGTGCGTCGAGTCCACAATCAACTGCGCGACAAAATCCTCCTCGCGCGTCTTCATGCCCATACGCCCCTGGCCGCCCCGCCGTTGCTGGCGATAGATGCTGATCGGCGTGCGCTTCAGGTAGCCCTGGTGGCTCACCGTCACCGCGACCTGCTCGTCGGCGATCAGGTCCTCCAGTTGCAATTCGGCGCTTTCGTCCACAATCTTCGTGCGCCGCGCATCGCCATACTTGTCGCGAACATCTTCCAACTCCTTGACGATCACCGCGTGCAGCTTCGCCTCGCTGGCCAGAATCTCCTCGTATTCGGCGATCCGCTCGCGCACTTGCTTCAATTCGTTCAGCAGCTCGTCGATCGACAATTGCGTCAACCGGTAGAGTTGCAATTCGAGAATCGCGTCGATCTGCTTGAGCGTCAGGCCCTTTTCTTCATGCGGCAGCCGCTCCCGGTCCAGATTGATGACGATCTCCGCGCCCTTGCCCCAGGCATAGAGGCTCTCGCGCGCATCGGCGCGCGAACTCGACGCGCGGATGATGCGAATGACCGTGTCCAGATTGTCGAGCGCGATCTTCAAGCCTTCCAAAATGTGCTCGCGCTCGCGTGCCTTGCGCAGCAGGAAGACCGTGCGCCGCTGCACCACGTCGATGCGGTGATCGATGAAGCAGCGGATGGCCTGGTCGAGGCTCAACTCCCGCGGCTGCCCGTTCAGCACCGCCAGGAAGATCATCGAGAAGCTTTCCTGCATCTGCGTGTTCTTGTAGAGCTGGTTCAGCACAATCTCTGGCTGCGACCCGCGCTTGAGTTCGATGACGATGCGCATGCCGTCGCGATCGCTCTCGTCGCGCACGTCGCTGATATCGTCGACGATCTTGTCGTTCACCAACTGAGCAATGCGCTGAATCAGTGTTGATTTGTTCACCTGGTAAGGAATTTCGGTGACGATGATCGCCTGTTTTTCCTTGGTCAGGTTCTCCGTGGCCACTTTGGCGCGCATGATGAAGCGGCCGCGCCCAGTCTTGTATGCCTGCGGAATGCCGGCTTTGCCGTAGAGAAGGCCGCCAGTGGGGAAGTCCGGCCCTTGCACGTGCTTCAACACTTCAGCCAACCCGGCGTTGGGATTTTTCACCAGCTCGATGCACGCGTTGATGACTTCCGTGAGGTTGTGCGGCGGAATGTTGGTGGCCATGCCCACCGCAATGCCGCTCGACCCATTGACAATCAGGTTGGGAATACGCGTGGGCAGCACCGAAGGCTCGACGGTGGTCTCGTCGTAGTTCGGCATAAAGTCCACGGTTTCCATATCGATGTCAGCCAGCAACTCGCCGGCAATGCGCTCCATGCGGCATTCGGTATAACGCATGGCGGCGGGCGGATCGCCGTCCACCGAGCCGAAGTTTCCCTGGCCATCGACCATCGGATAGCGCATCGAAAATGACTGCGCCAGGCGTACAAGGGTGTAATAGATAGACGAGTCGCCATGGGGATGGTAGACGCCCATGCACTGACCCACCACCTTGGCGCACTTGGTGAACCTCTTGTTGTATTCGAGCCCCATCTCTTTCAGCGTGTACAGCACGCGCCGGTGCACGGGCTTTAATCCGTCGCGGGCATCCGGCAATGCGCGCCCGATGATGACCGACATCGAGTAGGCAAGATAGGAGCGGCGCATCTCCTCCTCAATGTTGATGGGGGTGAGGTTGGAGCCGCCGTGCGGCGGTGTGCCGCCTTCGAGAGGGAGGAGGGGATTCTGATTGTCTGCCATAATTGTTTTCTTGGCCCACCGGAAGGCGGCGGAAAGGTTCGGAAAAAACGGGGCCGACCTGATGCGGGCTGTACTCTTATTTTACCCGCTCGAAGGGGGTTTTAGCAAGGCTAATCGAGAGAAATAAGTCCTTATTCTGCTTTACTTTATGGCCTTTCCTGTTAGCTTCTTCGAACACCTCGGCTCCTTACGCGGAAAGGTGCCTGCCGGCCTTGGATTTGGCCGCCGTCCCGGCCCGCATTTTTGCCTTCTTTTCGGCTTCGTTCTCGCCCAACCCGGCCAGAATCACCGGCGACCGGTCAGGGTATATCAATTGGAGAACCGCCCTAACTGCTTCATTCGCAAACACCTCCCGGCTTCACTCCTAAACAATAGCGACGCAGCAGAGGGGCACTTCAGGGGTCCCCTAAGTATGTAAACGATGAGCGCTGGAAGATAATGCCGCCTCGGCGCTTGCCACGCGGTTTTTTCCTGCCGCTTTTGCGCGGTAGAGTGCTTTGTCGGCCTCCCGAATCAGTTGTCCGCTGTCCATGCCCCGCGCCGGATCGAAGAACGACGTACCAATGCTCACGCTCATCGGAATCTTCTCTCCCTCTGCTTCGACAGCCGTGCTGGCTACCTTCTCGCAGATGCGTTCGGCCACCTCGTAAGCTCCACTTTGACCGGTGCCCGGCAAAAGGATAGCAAACTCGTCGCCGCCGTAGCGGCTGAGCAGATCCTCCTGGCGCAGGCAGCAATTGATGACGCGCGCCGCAGCCTTTAGTACCCGGTCGCCGACCCCGTGGCCCAGTTGGTCGTTGACCTGCTTGAAGTGGTCGAGATCGATAAGAATCAGGCTGTAACCATCGCCACTGCGCCTGCTCCGGGCCTGTTCACGTACCATCGCAGCGACTAAGGCGCGGCGATTGGCCACTCCGGTCAACTCGTCGGTTTCGGCGGATTGGCGCAGATCGTGCACCAGTTGAAGCTGGGCAGTGACATTCGCCCAGAGAACGGCCCAGCCCTGCTGCTCGCCGCTGCCGAGAGGAAGCAATCGCACTTCAAAGGTCTGTGGCTCGCTATCTACGGCCATCTCCACCTGATGCAACCGCGCAGGTTCATCAAAGATCGGTCGCAGGGCAGGCGCCTGGCCCAAACACTGGGTAATATCCTTGCCAACGTCGTCTTTGGAAAGGCTCGGCAACAGCCGCAGCGCCGCCGGGTTCATGTCGACCAGCCGGAATTGCAGATCGGTGACCAGTACGGCGTCGCGCATATTGGCGAAGACCTGTGAGTGGGACAGCGGCACCATGTCGAAAAACTCGAGCCGGACAACGGCCAGGTAGGCCAAGATCGCGGTCAGACACATCGCAAATGGAGCCAGGTCGATGCCCCACGGGCTCCACCCCACCAAGTAGGCGAGATAACCCACCAACGGAAGCAGCGAGGAGATGACGACATAAAGGCTCTGCTTGCGGTAGATCCGGCTGGCTTTGCGAAAGCGGGACAGATAGACCCAGTCGCCATACAGCAGTGCGATATAGAGAAAGAGCAGATTGATCCATGCAAGCGGTTCGCGGTGCTCGACCATCCTCCAGAACGGAGGCCGCGGCACCAGATGCATCTGGCTGGCATAGAGTCCAAGCCAGTCGTTGGTCATCTCCGCGGCAAAAACGACTGCGGAAATACTGACATAGAGCCAAGTCCAACCCGACATCCGGTTATGCTGTCGCACCATGAGTAACCAGAGAGCGGGGAGCCAGGGAATCCCCAGATACTCGACATGCCGCCAGAAAATCGTACCCGCCAACGTGGTTTGCCCCAGTTCCTGGGAATAGCCAAACGCATACATGCCGCCAGCGACCAGCAGTAAAAAAGCCATCCAGGCCGAGGACGCACGCTTGCGCCTCTGCCAGGCCATCGTGGCCATTGCGGCCATCCCAAGACTTACCAGCAGTAGAAAAAGCTGCACCAGCGTAACGACATTGATTGTCATGGCATATCCCGAGGCGCCGCTAAAAACACATCCGCAAAAGAACAAAATCCTCTTTGTTCAAAATTCAGTAATGCCCTGTAATTTCCTTTCATCATTGTTGAGTGTTATTTTCAGCGATGCAGGTCCGCGCTGTACAGAAATTCAGAAAATACTTGTACTCCTCCAGAACTATCGCATTTGACTGCGAAGATTCGGCAAAGATCATCCAAGGCGCTCTACACCAGCCCCGGCAAACTCAGCACGCAGAAAACCGCCTGTAGCAGCACAATGACTCCGGCTGCGCCCAGAGCCAGACGGCCCCTTGGCCCTTCGCAGGCGTCGGCGAAGACCCCGCCCACAAACGTAAGCAGAAACGGCAACGCCCACAGCCATGGACTCCCCGGAGCGCCTGTCATCACCAGCCCCATCAAGACCAGGGCGCAGAGCAACGGCGCTGTATTGCCGAAATACCACGACTTGCGTAGCCCCAGAAACAGCGCCACGGCGGCGCCAGAGGCCACCGTGATCCCGGCGTTGCCCAGTGTGGAGAAGAACCGCACGGCCGGATCAAGCGAAACCCACAGAAAACCCGCCGCCGAGCGGAAAAGATAGCTGAAAGCATCTGGTGAGAAGCCGTAACACGCAAAGACCGCCACCAGAGCCCCGGCCGTAGCCATCAGAACCACCGGCAGCGTCTGGCTTCTGCGCCCCTCGGCCACCCAAAGCATGGCAGCCAGGCCAAGCAGAACCACCACCGTCAGCGCCGCAATGTGCGAGGCCGCGGCCACACCGAAGATCACCGTCAGCAGCACGATTCGCGGCCGCCATTTACGTCTTGGCCCCTGCATCGCATGAGCCACGCCGATGCAGGTATACACCCCGCCATAGACCCCCAGGCTGGCGAGCACTTCCGCGTTGGGCGTGACACAGGCCCGCAGCACCGCCGGCGAAAAGCAGTAGAGCGCCAGCGCCATATAGCCGCCGAGGTTGCCGTAAAGCCGCCGCGTCACCCACCACAAGCCGCCGCCCAACAGGCATCCAGCCCCCAGAAACGGCAGCCGCAACAGAAACAGAATGTGCGTAAGCTGGTGGCGCAGTTCCCAGGAGCTCAAATTTGCGGCAGACTGTTCACCGCCGGTTTGCACCACCCGGTCCTCGGACTTGCGGAAGTGGTCCAGTCCCCGCTCGGCCAGCAGATTCAGCGTCAGCGGCAGCCCCGCCAGCCGGTAGGCCAGAATCCCATCATGTATGTTGCCGCAGCTAGTAAAGTAGCCGGCCAACTGCGACGGCCGCTCCCACATCTCGCGCCCGCAGCGCGCATATTGGTAATCGCGGTCCGTCATCGTCTGATGGCAGGTGAGCCACAGCCCCTGGACAAGAAACGCAGCCAGCAGCCCCGCGGCAATGCGTTGCGGCAGATTGAAGCGAAAGCGACGAAGAATTCCAGGCCGGTGGGTCATCATGCTCAATGGAACCTTACCAGTCTAAACGCTGTTCCCTGCTCTCTTGCGCATACGGAGCATTTACTTTACTCCACAATTCCCCAGCGCTACACTGGCCCTGCCATGCTGACCCGCCGCCGCTTCGTCCGCAACACCGCCGCCTGCGCCACTCTCGCCCTTGCCCCCAAAACCCGCTTCGCCCTGGCGCAAACCGGCAATGTCTATCGCAATCCCATCCTCGGCGGCGATCATCCCGACGCCAGCCCCATTCGCGTCGGTGATGATTTCTACCTCACCCACTCCAGCTTTGATTACGCCCCCGGACTCCTCATCTGGCACTCCCGCGACCTGGTCAACTGGCGTCCGGTAGCCGCCGCGCTTCACCGCTACTACGGCACGGTCTGGGCTCCCTACCTCTGCGAGTACCAGGGCCACTTTTATATCTATTTCCCCGTAGACGGCGGTCTCCGCGTGGTTCATGCCGATCGCCCCACCGGCCCATGGTCCGAGCCTATTGATCTCGGCATCCGTGCCATCGACCCCGCTCACATCGCCGAAAATGGCCACCGCTTTCTGCACATGGCCGGCGGACGCATGGCCGAGCTTACCCCCGACGGCCTGGCCATCAAAACCCCTCCCCGCAAGGTCTTTGACCCTTGGCCCATGCCCGCCTCGATTCGCATGGAATGTACCTGCCTGGAGGGCCCCAAGCTCCTGGAGCGCAACGGCTACTTCTACCTCAACGTCGCCGAAGGAGGAACCGCCGGTCCAGGCACAAGTCATGGCGTCATCTCCGCCCGCAGCCGCCACGCCGACGGCCCCTGGGAGTACTCCCCTTACAACCCCGTCGTCCACACTCCTTCCCGCGACGACCGATGGCTCAGCGTCGGCCATGGCCGCCTCGTCGATACCCTGGACGACCGCTGGTATATGACCGTCCACGCCTATGAGAACGGCTACCGCACTCTGGGCCGTCAACTCCTGCTGCTGCCCATCGCGTGGACCCCTGACGGCTGGTTCCGCGTCCCCCCGGGCGTCACTGCGGATTCGGCCCTTCCCATGCCCATCCCCAGCGCCAGCCAGCAGCCCTTCGCCGACCCTTCCGACGACTTCACCACCCCTGCGCTCGGCCTCCAGTGGGGTTTCTGGCGTGAGTTCGACCCCACTCGCTTCACCACCGGTAACGGCGCCCTCACCCTGCAAGCGCGCGGCAGCTCCCTGGCCAACTCCAGCGCCCTCACCACCGCCGTTGGCGGACACTCCTACACCGTCGAAATCGACATTGAAGTTTCGCCCGGTTGCGAGGCCGGCCTCATGCTCTTCTACGATCCGGCCCACATCGCCGGCATCCTCATTACACCTGAAGGAATCGAGATCCGAATTCCCAACGGCTCGCTGAAGAATCGCACGGAAAAGGGAATCACCCGCGCCACATTCCGCGTCGTCAACGACCGCCAGGAGGTGGATTTCTATTACCGCCTTCCCGGCCAACCCTGGATCAAGACCGAGTCCTCGGCTGAAGTCTCCGGCCTCCACCACAACGTCCTGGGCGGCTTCCTCGATCTCCGCCCCGCCGTCTACGCCTGCGGCCAGGGCCAAGCCACCTTCCGCGCCTTCCGCTACTGGCCGGAAACAAGGCCGCCTGCCCTGTAAGCCGGCGAACCGCCCTGCCTGTTGTATCGTGGTAAATAACTTCCAGTGGAGACTCCGCCTTGTGACCGCCCCCGACCTCATCGATCTGCTCAAGCGGGTTCATTGGAGTTCCTTTCACCTCTGGACCTCGCTGCACAGTTTTGTCGTGCCCCTTGCGGCGGTGATCGCTCAATCTGGCCGTTCGTGGGTCAAACGCCGCAACGCCCGCCTGGCGCAGCATTGGCCCATCACGGACGGACAAGTCCAATCCATCAACGTAGCTGCGGGGACCAAATATTGGGGCAGCGCGCGACGCTTCAGCGCAACGTTCAAATACTCCTATACTGTCCAGGATGGAAGCGAGATTAGCTATTATTCAGGGGACTTTTTCCGCTCCTTTCCCGACAAAGAGCGGGCCTGGGAGTGGCTGGAGTTACTGAAGAACAAGCGAATCCGTGTCCACTATCGCCCCGGCCACCCTGAAGTCTCCTCCGTCCTGACCGCCGATCTGGACGCTCATTTTCCCCTTCCCGCGCGAACCCCAGCCGACTTCCTTCTCTCCCCTTCAGGAACCAACCCGGAGTAGCGCGACCAGCTATCCCGGCAAGCTGGTCGCCGGCGTGGTGACCCTGCCTGCATAGGCCCAGCAATCCGTTGCCTTTTTCCTCCAAACGCAAGAAAGCCGCTCCGAAGAGCGGCTTTCTTGATCATCATTGCAGTTTAGTTGCTGGAGTTATTGAAGATGGCTCCGACGGATACGTTGGAGGAGTTGCTGCAAGTGTAGGTGCCGGTATTGGCGTTGAGAACACAACCTCCTCCGACCACAACCTTGCAAGTGTTCGGCCCTCCCGCTGTGACGTTCCCTTGAGCAGTACAGTTCGAGGACCATCCGCCAAAATCAACGCCTGTTTCTATCGGAGCAGTCAAGGTTACGACTGTTCCGTTGGGATACGTCGCCTCGCACACAGAGCCGCCCGCCGCAGCTTGTTCGGTTGATCCGCCGCAATGGATTACATCCGCCGTTCCTGTGGCGGAATCAGCGGTAATCAGCCAATTGGTAGTGTTCAAGCCTGTGTTAAAGACGGTCAGCGTCGACAAGAGTGAATCTGCTACCGTCAGCGAGTTACAGGTGCCAGGGTTGAGCAGATTGCTATAGTCCGTGGTCGTCGTGGTCGTACCGTTGGCAAGGGTAGTCGTGATGGTACCGTATGTCGGTGCCGCGTAGGGGCAATTGAAGGTCACAATTGGGCTGTAAACGAGAGTGCTGTCCGGGTTCGCCGCTACAGCATATATGTCGTCAGTTCCAGACGCATCGGCCGTAGCGAGTCCACCAGTAGCTCCCGAAGCCCCGGCGGAGTTGATCGGGAAGTCGTAAGGGGCTGTGGAAACCCAGGTAACCGGGACCTTGGTGCAGGTGCCCGCAGCATAAAGATTAGCGGTGCAACCGGCAAAACCAACGTGAGTGAAACCGTTAGTGATCTCTAACGTGGTTGGAGCGGTCGAGAAGGTTCCATACGCCAGGAACTGCGCGGTGCCTTCCAGATTCAGATCTGTAACCGAACTGGGCAAAACGGTGATCGACAGCAGAGGCTCCGCTGCGGCCGTCGTGGTCACCGTAACAGTAGCTGTAGCCGTGACCACGCTGGCATCGGTGTTCGTCCATTTGGCCGTGATTTCGGTTGAACCCGCACTCACTCCCGAGGCCTGGCCGGGATTCGCGCTGCCAAAAGATTCGATCGTAGCAATGGATTGAACGCTCGAACTCCACGTAAGCTGCGGCGAATCGGTCACATCCTCCAGAAGCCCCGTGGTTCCATTGGTGCCCAGCGCAACAAACTGGCCGGGTTGACCGGTTGCAGAGAGCGACAGCGAGCCCGGAATGATGGTCAGCGCGGTGATTTGCTCCGCGACTCCATTTGTCACCGTGATGGTGGCGACACCTGTCACCACGCTATTATCTGGATTCGACGCAATGGCCGTGATGGCGGCCGTGCCCTTGCCAACTGCTGTAACAAGCCCGTAAGTCGACGCCGTGCAGGGTGCGGGAGAACCAGTTGTGCAAACCGTGGCCACCGAAGTATTGCTGGAGGTCCAGGTAACCGGGTAGGTCGTACTGTTGGTGAGATTCTGCGTAACGGGGGCCTCGCTGAAGGTCCCGATCGCGGTCAACTGGCTGGTCTGGCCCGGATACGATATCGACTGCGAAGAGGGCAGAATCGCAAGGGAAAGCAGAGGCTCCGATTCCACGCCGTTCACTGTCAAGGTAGCCGTCGCCGTTACTACGCTGGCGGGAGTCGTTGAGGTAGAGGCGTTGTTGTACTGCGCCGTGATGGTGGTTGTGCCTTGGCCCACCGGCGTGGCAAGCCCGGTGGCGGCGCCAATCGTAGCAACCGCTGTGTTGCTGGAATTCCAGGAGGCGGAGTTTGTCTCGTTCACCTGCAGGCCAGTGCTGCCAATAGTGCCAATCGCGACAAACGACGTGGTTGGACTAGTCGGAGTGGTCAAAGGCATTGTGACTGTCTGCGAGCCGGGGATGATCGCCAGCGAGGTAATCTGCTGCGACGACGCTGATGCCGTCACGGTCAGCGTTCCGGTTCCAATCACGATTGTGCCATCAGGATTCGAGGCGATTGCCGTGATCGCCGTTGTGCCGTTCCCAACAGCCGTGGCAATTCCAGTGGCTGGATCAATCGATGCCACCGAGGGAACACTGGAGCTCCACGTAGCCGCCTTGATCGTTGAGGAGCCAATCGTTGCAGTCTGATTGGTCAGATTCACTGTCGTGCTGGATGATGTGGTGCCTATGGCGATGAGATTGACAATCTGACCGGCTGCCGTAAGCGTCTGCGATGCCGGAACAATGGCCAGCGAGGACAGCGGCTCGGCTGTCGACGTGCCACCTGTACCGCTGGTGGCCGTCACCGTCAAAGTCGCGGTGCCAGTCACCAGGCTTCCGTCGGGGTTCGGAGCGATGGCTGTGATCACGGTCGTGCCTGCGCCTGCCGCTGTGAGGGAACCGCTCTTGGTAATGGAGGCAACGGAAGTGTTACTGGAAGTCCAAGTAACCGTACTGGTCAGATCGCGTGTGCCCGGAGTGGAGGAAGTCGATGAGTAGGTGCCGATCGCGATCAATTGCATATTCTGCCCCACCACGGCCGTTAGCGAATTTGGAGTAATCGCAATCGACTGCAAAGGCTCCGTAGACGAGCCTGTCACCGTAAAGGACGCGCTCGCCGTCTCCGCGGTGCCGTCGGGATTGGTCCAAATGGCCGTAACCCCCGTGGTACCCGAACCCACTGCCGTAGCAAGGCCGGTGCTGGCGCCAATTGTGGCAACCGACGAGTTGGTGACACTCCATGCAACCTGGCTCGTCAGATTCTTCGACAGGCCGGCGCTGGTCGTGCCGATCGCGATAAACTGACCGGTCTGACCTACTGTCGCAACCGTATCTGTGCTTGGCGCAATGGTCAGCGCTGTCACCGGCTCCGAACTTCCGGTGCCTGCGCTCACGGTGACTTCTACGCTGGCGGAAACGACGCCGTTAAACCCTTGCGCGGTCGCCGTGATCGTCGTATAGCCAGCGGTCACGCCGGCACTTACCAGTCCCGTGGAGCTGACCGTGGCCACGGCAGGCAAGGCGCTGGCCCAGGTGACCTGGTTGGTAATAGTGCTGGTCGTCGGGTGCGACCCATTGCCGTATGTCCCGGTCGCCGTCAACTGGATCGTGGCTGAGTTGCCAACCACGAGCTGAAGTTGAGTATTGGGTGATATAGAAATCGAATCCAGTCCACCTGAGGAGTTGCAGCCTGCGAGTGGCAGGGCAATACCGATCAGCATCAGTGCCTTCAACAAAGAGTGATTGAACATCGATGACCTCCAGAGGTTTCCGACCGGCTCCGGCTTCGCCGTCTAACGACGGAACCGCATACTGTTTTCCACCGATGATTGTATAACCTAATGCTGTCAACCCGCCAAACCCGTAAAAACTTCATTTCCCTTGTGGAATCAAGTCAGTAAATGAACAGGCACGGCCTCCGGCGCTGGCCGGCACGCCAGCCTCCGGCAACGGGCCGGATGAACCGGAAAATAGCCGATCCACCCCGGCCTGAACGCCGCCCGTGAGCTACCGCATTTTGCCCCTTCGACCGGCAGCGGCTACACTTCTCCCTGTATGGCTATTGCCCACGACAACACTCCCGAGCGGCTGGTCAGCGCCTCACGCGCTGAAGAAGAGCAGGGTTTTGAGTTAAAACTACGGCCCCGCTGGCTCGGCGAGTTCATCGGCCAGTCCAAAGCCAAAGAACAGCTCGCCATCGCCCTGGAAGCCGCCAAATCCCGCGGCGAGGCGCTCGATCACGTGCTTCTCTTCGGCCCTCCCGGCCTGGGCAAGACCACCCTGGCCACCATCATTGCCAATGAATTGGATGTGGGCTTCCAGCAGACTTCCGGTCCCGCGCTCCAGATCCAGGGCGACCTGACCGCCATTCTCACCAACCTGCGCGAGCGTCAGGTGCTCTTCCTCGACGAAATCCACCGTATGCAGCCGGTCCTGGAAGAAAAGCTCTACACCGCGCTCGAGGACTACAAACTCGACATCATCATCGGCCAGGGTCCGGCAGCGCGCACGCACGTAATGGAAATCCGCCCCTTCACTTTCATCGGCGCCACCACGCGGCCTGGCCTGCTCAGTTCGCCGCTCCGCTCGCGTTTCGGCATCTTGCTGCGCCTGGAATTTTATACGGAGGAAGAGTTGCGCTTCATCGTCACCCGCTCCGCCGAGGTGATGCAAATTCCCATCGACCAGGACGGCGCGGCAGAAATCGCCCTGCGCTCCCGCGGCACTCCCCGCATCGCCAATCGACTGCTGCGCCGCGTTCGCGATTACGCCCAGGTGCGCGGAAACGGCGAGATCGACCGCCCCACCGCCAACGCCGCCCTCACCATGCTCGAGGTGGATGCCCACGGCTTCGACGAAATCGACCGCCGCCTGCTGTTGACCATCATGCAGAAATACGACGGCGGACCGGTCGGTCTGGGCACGCTGGCCGCAACCCTGGCCGAAGAGGAAGATGCACTCGAAGAAGTCTACGAGCCGTTCCTTATCCAGATCGGATTCCTCGACCGCACTCCGCGCGGCCGCGTGGCCACGCGCCTGGCCTATGAGCACTTCGGCCTGACCATGCCCGGGAAACAGAACGCGCTTTTCTGACATCGAACAAACTTACTGAGTTTTGAAGGAGGCTTCTAATGTCACTTACTGAATCCACCATGCTGGAACTGGGCGCCACAGCCCCTGAATTCGCCCTTCTCAACGTCATCACCGGCAACACCGTTTCCCGCGACGACTTTCGCGGCCGGAAAGCCTTGCTGGTCATGTTCATCTGCGCCCACTGCCCCTATGTGAAGCACATTGAGAAGGGCCTGGCCGACCTCGGCAGGGATTACGCCGCCCAGTCCCTCGCCATCTTCGCCATCAGCAGCAACGATGTCGTCACCCATCCCGCCGATAGCCCCGCTGGGCTGAAGCAACAGGCTGAAACCCTCGGTTTTAACTTCCCTTACCTTTATGACGAGACGCAGGCCGTGGCTCGCGCCTACAAGGCCGCCTGCACACCTGACATCTTTCTCTTCGACGCTCATTTCCACTTGGTTTACCGCGGCCAGTTCGATTCGAGCCGCCCCGGCAATGGCATCCCCGTCACTGGCAAAGATCTGCGCGCCGCCATCGACGCCGTCCTCACCGGTGCCCCCGTTTCCCAGGACCAGCATCCGTCCATCGGCTGCAACATCAAGTGGAAGGCATAAGAAAGCGGAGTTAGCCAGGTTAGCGGAGTTTGCTCTCGCGCTAACCACGCCAACTCCGCTAGCACCACTAACCCCGCTAACTCCGCTTTACAGCGCCAGCCCCTTCAAATAAGCACGGAACTGCGGACCAAGGTCACTGCGCTTGAGCGCAAACTCAACGGTGGCTTGCAACATACCCAGTTTGTCGCCGGCATCGAACCGTTTTCCCTCAAAGTTATAGCCGAAGACCTTCTCTTCCTTGAGCAGCGCCCTGATGCCGTCGGTGAGTTGAATCTCGCCGCCGGCGCCGGGTGCAGTCTGCTCCAGCAGTTCGAAGACCCGCGGCGTGAGAATATAGCGGCCGATGATGGCCTGTTTCGAAGGCGCGTCTTCAAACTTCGGCTTCTCCACCATGCCCGTGCAGTTGTAAATCCGCCAGTTGTCGGGGTCCTGCTCGCCGGCCAGCACGCCGTAGGCGCTGATCTCCGGTCCCTCGACGGTCTGCGTCGCCAGAATCGAACCGCCCTTCTCGTCGAAGACTCGCGTCATCTGCTCCAGGCAGGGCACCTCGGCATCGATTACATCATCGGGCAGAATCACAGCGAAGGGCTCATCGCCCACCAGGTCCTTGGCGCACAGCACGGCGTGGCCCAGTCCCAGCGGTTCCTTCTGCCGCACATAGCTGATCCGAGCCAGTGCCGAAACGCCGCGCGACACGGCCAGCAGTTTGTGCTTGCCAGACTTTTCCAGCATCGCGTCCAGCTCGAAGCTATTGTCGAAGTGGTCCTCAATCGTACCCTTGCCGCGGCCGGTGATGATGATGATGTGCTCGATCCCCGACGCAACCGCCTCTTCCACGCCGTACTGGATGATGGGCTTGTCGACCAGCGCCAGCATCTCCTTGGGGATCACTTTGGTGGCCGGCAAAAATCGCGTGCCCAGTCCGCCTGCCGGAAAAACTGCTTTCCGTACTCGCTTGCTCATCTCATCTTCCTCGTCTTGAAAAGAGTTTAAGCCCCGTGCCCTATCCTTGCGGTTTCTTTCTGCCGCAAAGGTGGGAACCCATACGGCCCACCATATTGGGTGCCCCAGGTCTCGATTTTGAGACCTGGGAAGCTATAAACGCTCTGTGCCGGGTGCCCCATCCTTTTCGCGTCTTTGCGAAAAGGGTGGGAACCCATCCAGCTCACAGCGTCGGCGAATCGTCCCCCAGCATGGCCTCCCGCACAATCTTGATGGGCGGAAATCCCTGCCGCAGAAAATTATTGTGAAACTCCTCCAGCGAGAACGCTGCGCCCTGCTTCTTCTTCACGTCCTCGCGCAGTTTCATAATCTCCAGCTTGCCCAGCGTGTAATACAGGTAAGTTGGGTCTCCGGCCCCGCGCTTGGCCTCCACCACGGCTAACTCCTTTGACTGGTAGCCTTCCTTCTGGAAAAACTCCTCAGCTTCTTTGAGACTCATCGTCCCAGTGTGCATCTCGATGCCCACGATAAAGCGCGCGTTTCTCAGCAGCGCGTCCTGCAACTGGCCGAGCCGCATGAACTTCGATTCGCGCGCGTCCTTCGCGCCAGCGCCGGGCTGGCCGTATCCTGCGTCGAGCATCATCTGCTCGGTATAGTGCGCCCAGCCCTCAACGTTTGTATTCGCGCCCAGCAGCTTGCGCACCCGGCTCGGCGCCTGCGGCAACCACAAAAACTGAACGTAATGGCCCGGATAAGCCTCATGCACCGCCGTTGAAATCACCGTGCCTACATTGAACGAATGCATATAGCCCTCAACCTGCGCGAGCGTCATCGATGGATCGGGCAGCGTCACGTTGAAATAGGCCTCCGTCGCGTGCGTCTCGAACGGCCCTGGCGTGTCCATGCTGGCGGTCGTCGTTGCGCGCATGAACGGCGGCGTCTCTTCCAGAATGGGCCGCACATCCGACGGAATCGTTATGATATGATGCGACCGGATAAAGCTCACCAATCCGTCGAAGGTGGCACGGAAGGAATTCAGTAACTGATCGGGCGCGGGATGTTTCTCGCCTAACTCCTCCACCACCGCACGCGGTTCCTTCGCCGGCTCCAGTTCTTTGGCAATCTGATTGAACTGCGCCTGATTCTTGCGCATATCGGCCCAGCCCAGCTCCAGCAGCTTGTCCAGCGGCAGATCCACCATCTCGTCATAGTGCAGCTTCTTCGAGAAGGTCTCCGCGCCAATGCGGAAGTCTCCGTTCGACTGCGGCAGCAGGTCCGACTTCAGCCAGCCGAGATAGCCATTCAGCGCGACAATCACCGCCGCATTCGTCTGCGCAAACTCGGCCTTCAGAGCCGGATCTTTCGCGTCGGCAAAGGCCAGCGGAACATCGCGCTCAAAAAAGCTCACAATGTCCGGCAACTGCTCGATAGCGATCTCGGTAAAAATCCGCGGCGGATTTTTCAGGTTCACGCGCGCATCGGCTAATACTGCCGGCATTTGCTTCTCCCGCGCAATCAGCGACCACAGCCGTTCGTCCGGCGAAGCAAACTTCCGCTCCATCAGCGTGAACGCCCCATTCGCGCAAGTGCCCGAATAGGTGTCCGCATTCTTTTCCCACGGACGAATCACTTCCAGCGTTAGTAACTCGGAGCGAATGTTAGACGTGACGATCTCCAAATCAGAGGCATCAACACCCTGATCCAAGTGAACGAAGGCCTGAACGACGATTGTTCTTTCAGCAGTGGAAATCTTAGAAGGATCCGGCTTGAAACTACGAGCAAGAATCTCTTGCTCTAATTTCTGAACTGCTTCGTCGGTAAGCTTAGGATCGTGGCAGACGACTCCGAGTATGCGTGGTTTCCCTTCCGAGGAAATTGCAACCTTGATATAGGCGACATCTGATCCTGGGACACAGGCCTGCTGCATACTGACGTGACTATGACTTGCCGCGTATTCTTTGTCTTCCTTATCGCGCTCTATCCGTTCGCTCTCTCGCTTCTTCTCAACAGCGTCGAGCTTCACCAGCATTCTATTCAAGTCGGCAATCTCCGCGTCGATGCTCTTCCGCGAGTAATCCTCCAGTTGCGCATCATACTGGTGATAGCCGGCCAGCGTTCCGCCCGTCGGACCATAGTGAAAGTACACTTGGTCGAAGTACTCGTCTGAAACCTTCTGGAACTGCTGCTTCCAGTTTTCCTTCGCGGCATGGGCATTGATCGCTGAAATCATAAAAACTCCCATTACAAACTGAGCAATAACTCTCTTCATCTTTCCTCTCACTATCCACTTATACTGGGTGCCCCACCCTCGGCGCGTCTTTGTTTTTCCGCTAGTACCGCGACCGCATGATTTGGTAATCATGACCATGAACTTTGGGTGCCCCCGGTCTCGATTTTGAGACCGGGGAAACGACAAATTCAAGCGGTCATAGAACTAGGATAAGCTTGTGCTAACCCCGCTAACTCCGCCAGCCACGCTAACTCTGCTTCTCGGGCGCTAGATTGGCAAGCAATTCCTGAATTTCAAGCAGAACTTCATCGGATCGCGTCGCATCCAACGGAAACTTCAACAGGCCCTGCGGCGTAAACTGGGCGCCGCGCTTGGCATTCTTCGCTACCAATCGCATCAAGCGCTGAGGATCGACCTTCGCATTTTCAGTGAAGCGGATATGCAGCCCGGCACGCTTGCGATCCACTCGCGCAATTCCGATTCGTTCGCACTCCAGCCGCACCAGCGCCGCCTCCAGCAGGAAGACAGTGGCGTCCGGCGGCGCGCCATAGCGGTCTTCCATCTCCGCGCGCACCTCGTTCACCGCCGCCTCGCTCGCCGCTCCTGCGATTTTCTTGTAGAGCCGCAGCCGCTGATTCTCTTCCGGCACATAGCTCTCGTCGATGCGCAGCGCGATGCCCAGGTTGAGCTGCGTCGTGGGACGCTCCTCGCTGCTCTCGCCCTTCATCTCCCTCACCGCGGCCTCCAGCATCGACGTGTATAACTCGAATCCCACCGCCTCGATGTGGCCGCTCTGTTCGCCGCCCAACATATTGCCAGCACCGCGCAACTCCAGATCCAGCGCCGCAATCTTGAATCCCGCTCCCAGGTCGCTGAACTCCTTCAGAGCGGCAAGTCTTCGGCGCGCAATCTCCGTCAGCTCCTGTTCCGGCGGAATCAGAAGATACGCATAAGCCCTCCGATTCGACCTGCCCACGCGGCCGCGTAACTGGTATAACTCGCTCAGTCCGTGCCGGTCCGCGCGGTTGATCAGCATCGTGTTGGCCAAAGGAATGTCCAGCCCGTTTTCGATGATCGTCGTCGCCACCAGCACGTCATATTCGTGCCGCATGAAGGCCAGCATCACCCTCTCCAGCTCCGTCTCGCTCATCTGCCCGTGGCCCACGGCCACTCGCGCTGCGGGCACCAGTTCCTGAATCCGCGCTGCAATTTCATAAATGGATTCCACGCGGTTATGCACAAAGAAGACTTGCCCGCCGCGCTCCAGTTCCACCTCGACCGCCGAGCGCACAATCTTCTCGTCGAACTTGGCCACCACCGTCTGAATCGCCATGCGGTCCTTGGGCGGCGTCTCAATCACGCTCATGTCCCGGAGGCCCATCAGCGACATATGCAGCGTGCGCGGAATCGGCGTCGCGCTCATTGCCAACACGTCAATCTCCTTGCGCATCTGCTTCAGCCGTTCCTTGTGGCGCACGCCGAAGCGCTGCTCTTCATCCACAATCAACAGGCCCAGATCCTGAAATTTGATGTCCTTTGACAGCAGCCGGTGGGTGCCAATCAGGATGTCCACCTTGCCCGTCTCCACCTGCTCCTTGATGATCTTTTGTTCCTTCGCCGTTCTGAAACGCGAGATCATTTCGATGTTGATGGGAAACTGCGCAAACCTCTTCTTGAATGTCTCAAAGTGCTGAAAGCTCAGAATCGTCGTCGGCGTCAGCACCGCCACCTGCTTGCCGTCTTGCACTGCCTTGAAGGCCGCCCGCATGGCTACTTCCGTTTTCCCATAGCCCACGTCGCCACACAGCAGCCGATCCATCGGCGTTGTCGATTCCATGTCGTACTTGATTGCGCGAATCGCCGCCAGTTGGTCATCCGTCTCGGTAAAGTCGAACGAGTCCTCGAACTCCCGCTGAAACTCGTTGTCTTTCGCGAATGCTGTCCCTTGCGCGGTGGTCCGCTCGGCATATAACTTCAATAACTCGCCGGTCATGTCCTGCATGGCCTTGCGCACGCGCGCCTTGGTCTTTGACCACTGCTGCGAGCCGAGCCTGTTCAGCACGGGCGCAGGTCCCGCGTCCGTCGAACGGTACTTCTGAATCAGATCCAATCGAGTCAGCGGCACATATAACTTGGCCTGCTCGGCAAACTCCAGGATCATGAACTCGACGGAGAGCCCATCCTGCACAATTTCCTTTAATCCCTGATATTGTGCAATGCCGTGCTCCACGTGAACCACGTAATCGCCCACGGTCAAGTCGCGAAAATCGGAGACAAACGCCGCCGTCTTTGAGCGCTTCGGCTCCGGCCGCGCCGCCACGTCCGCGTCGTCCGATAAATCATTCGCTCCGAAGAGAATCAGATTCGAGTCGCCAAAACTGACTCCGGCGGCCAATGGCGTCCGCACAATCACCGGCGCGCGCAGTTCGCTGGAGAGGTAACCGCTTTCGTCCGTCACCGTCTCGCCGGGACGTGGACTGCGGCTGCCCAGCCGGTACGGAATCTGGTACTCGCGCAGCACCGTGGCCAGCCGCTCCACATCGCCCTGGTGCGGCGCGGCCAGCACAATCCGAGTCTCCGCCACCATCAGGTTGCGCAACTGCTCGGTGAACGCCGGAATCGACCCATGAAACCTGAGCGTAGAACGCGTGTTCAGTTCGATCTCGCCCAGCGTGTTGTCCTCGTCCAGTACATCGACCCCGCCCAGTTGATCGAGGTCCAGCCCCATCTGCCCGTCCAGCGCCGCTTGCAGCGCTTCGGGCCGCAGATAAATATCCTCGGGAGTAATCAGCGATCCCATCGCCGAGCGCTCATGCCGCTGCTCGACCTTCTTCCACCAGCGATCGATCTGGTTGCGCACCATCGCCGGCTCTTCGATAAATAGCGCACACTTCGGCGCCAGCGACAGCAGCGATTTTTCCGCCCCGGCCACGGTGGAAAAAAATTCCCACCCCGGAAAGACGCTCACTCCTTCCGCGGCTGCCAACTCGGCCGCCATCTCCGTTTCTTCGTCCGCGCCTTCCGCGCCGCCCTCGGCATCCTCCGCGAATTTAACCCGCTGCTGATTCAGCCGTCCATGCACTGCGGCCAGCAGCCGCTCGGTCACCGGCGTCTCGGTCAGCGGCAGCAACTGCGCTTCATCCTGCCCACCCTGCGACCGCTGCGTCTCCGGATCAAATTTTCGTATGCTCTCAATCTCGTCGCCGAAGAACTCGATGCGTACCGGCCGGTCGGACTCCGGCGAGTACACGTCCAGAATCCCGCCCCGCCGCGTAAATTGCCCCGGCATCTCCACCAGGTCCATCTGCGTATAGCCCACCGAGGCCAGGTGCCCGGTCAGCACCTCCACATCCACCTCTTCGCCGCGCTTCAGCGTCACCGCCAGCCCGGCGTAGTACTCGCGGTCAAACAGCTTCAGCGCCGCCGACTCCACCGGCGCAATCAGAATCGAGACCGCCCCAGTGGCCAGCTTCCACAGCGCCGCCGCCCGCTGCGCTTGCACATCGGGGTGAGGGGATAGATTTTCGAAGGGAAGTACATCGTGGGCCGGCAGCCGTACCACCATCGCCGGGTCTACCGCGCCGGTCAGCTCGCAGCCCGCCCGCAACATCGGCTCCAGCGCCTCGGCAGCCTTATTGTCGGCCACCACCACAATCACCGGCTGCCGCGCGGCCCGCGCCATCAGCGGCAAATAAATCGCACGCGCCGTAGCTGTTAAACCGGAGACACGTCTTCGCCCCGCATGAAGGCTCAGATGCCTTCGTACGCGCTCAAACCCCGAAGAATGCTCCAACTCCGCAAAAATATCGCGGACGAACGGGAGGATCATGTCCCCCTAGTTTACCAGCGTAGGCTCGGAGGTCACTGCGAAGTCAGGCACTGCCCACACGCATATCCCTCAGCCGCCCGCCGTCCTTACTCCGTAGCGCCTGCCCGATCAACAAACACCTGCTGCGGCGCCGCTACTTCACCCGCAAACCCACTGACCTTCAGCTTCAAAGTTTCCATGGTGGGCTTGCCTTCCAGCGGAGCGGAAAAGCGCAGCTCGTACTGATTCTTCAGGCAGCGGGCAATCTCATCGAGGTACGGCTGCATGGAAACGGGGTTGCCCATTCCCTGCCATAAGCTCTTGCCGCCCGTCGCGTCAGTCACTTCAAGCAACAGGCTCTGGCCGGCATTGTTCCCGTAGAGGGTACGGTCGGCGAGGCCCTGTACTTGAAAGTAGATCGCGTAAACGACCAGTCTCGCGCGGACTGAGTCGGCAATGGCGGCCTGGACATAAGGATCCTCGGGATCGAATCGTCTCTCGTAGTTATCAATGCCGTCGGTCACCAATATCACTTCGCGCCGGGCCTCACGATCCCCTGAAGGCCAGCGCTTGGCAAGGTCCGAGAGGCAGAAGTAGGGGCTGGCGCTCGAACCCGGCGAACCGCCGGGCAGATGGAGCGCGCTCAGCACCTGGGCGTGATCCGCGGAGAGAGGAGCGGCAAAAACAGCCTGCCCGTTCTGCATATACGCAATACCGGCCTTCACATTTGGCGGCAGGTCATTGATGAAATGCTCGATCTCGCTGAATTGGCTTCCCAGGCTATTGCGGGCCGAGCTGTCGATCAGCAGCACCAGTTCCAGCCTGTCGTCAGGCCCGCGCAGCGACGTCCAACCTGTCACCTGGGACGCTTTCCCGTTCAACTTGATGCTCAGGTCTTGCTGCGAAACGTTCGCGGGCATCTCACCCTGATGCTTGGGAAGAATCGTCACCACAGCTCGTCCCTGCCCCGTGGCTTTCTCACCCTGCGAAAACGCCGGCGCCGCCAGCAGCAGCGCTCCAGCGGCCATCCAAATCGCTATGTTCAGGTTTTTCATATAGATTCCCCCTTTGAAGGTACGGCCTCAGCCCATATTCTAATGCCGCTTGCCTCTGCTGAGTTAGACGTGAGGAGATTATGTTGGATTCACTCAACTTCACTCCCGCTGCGGGATTCGTTTCGACGAGCCGGCAAGGCCCTCCGTCCCGAACAAGAGGGTTTTCCGCTGCCGGGTCTGGCGGAAGTTCGGTGTTCATTCAATTCTTCAAACTACAATTGAGAGGAAATGGCAAAAAAACTACGAGTTGGGATTCTTTTTGGCGGGCGCAGCGGCGAACATGAGGTTTCGCTGCTCTCGGCGGCTTCGATTTTGAAGGCGATCGATCGGCGGAAGTTCGAGGTTGTGCCGATCGGCATCAACAAGGCCGGGCGCTGGCTGACCTCCAGGGCGGCGCAGGGTCTGCTGGAGGGCTCCTCGACAGCGTCTTCCGCTCTCGCCGAACCAACGGCTTTGGATACCCACGTGGCGCTGCGCAGCCTCTCCTTGGATGTGGTTTTTCCGGTGCTGCACGGGACTTTTGGCGAGGACGGAACCATCCAGGGACTCTTCGAACTGGCGGGAATCGCCTATGTCGGTTCGGACGTGCTCGGCTCAGCCGTGGGCATGGACAAGGATGTGATGAAGCGGCTCTTCACCCAGGCCAGGTTCCCCATCGTCCGGCACGTGACGCTCCTGCGGGCCGAGTGGGAACGTTCGCCGCGGAAGGGCATCGCCCAGGTCGAGGCGGCGCTTAAGTACCCGGTCTTTGTGAAGCCGGCAAATCTGGGCTCGTCGGTGGGCATCTCGAAAGCTCATGACCGCAAGGAACTCGCGGTTGCGCTGACTCTGGCCGCCAAGTACGACCGCAAGATGGTGGTGGAACAGGGCGTGGGCGGAAAAAAGACCCGTGCGCGCGAATTCGAGGTCGGCGTGCTGGGCAACGACGCGCCGGAAGCCAGCCTGGTGGGCGAGATCATTCCCGGCAAGGAGTTTTACGACTACGAGGCGAAATATCTCTCCGAGGGTTCGACGGCTGTGATTCCAGCCCCGCTGAGCAAGGCCGAGACGAAGCTGGTTCGTGATCTGGCTGTAGCGGCCTTCAGAGCCTGTAATTTGTCCGGGCTGGCGCGGGTGGACTTTCTCATGGAGCCGGAGGGCAAGCAGCGCATCTTTCTGAACGAGGTGAACACCATGCCTGGCTTCACAAAAATCAGTATGTATCCCAAGCTGTGGGAGGCCACCGGCATCAGTTACAAAAGTCTAATTACCCGGCTGATTGAGCTGGCACTGGAACGCCACGCCGAGAAGAGCCGGACGACGTATAGCCGCGAAGAGTAAGAACCAAGTGGTCAGTTGCCAGTTCCCGGCTGCTCGGAACGGCAGCGGAGGATTGAGGCTGGAACTGTTAGCCAGCCTTCGGTGTCTAAAGAATCATGGGCACTCGGTTTATTCTGTAACAGCGAGGGCCTTGATCTCTAACCCCTGATCTCTGCCCCCTGTCTTTCGAGGAACCTGCCCTATGACCTTGCTTGACGCTCCAGTTTTTGATGAAACCCGTGATCGCCGCCGGCGTGTGATTTTGTGCAGCACAGCCGGGCTGCTGCTGGTGCTGTTTGTGGGCTGGTGGCTGGTGGCCGGCCGTCCGGTGGACTGGCCATGGAACTGGAACAACCACCTGCGGGGAAGAATGGCGGTGAACCACTTCCTCGGTGCTGTGGAAAAGAACGATCTGCCCACGGCCTACGGCATCTGGCTGAACGACAAGAATTGGCAGCAGCATCCTGCACAGACTGGCCCCTACACCTTTGATCGATTCCAGCAGGACTGGAGTTCCCATAGTTCGGACAACGAGTACGGCGCCATTCAGAACCATCAGATTGTTGCGGCGCGTATGTACGGCAATGTGCTGCTAACGGCCACTCTGATCAACGGGCGCAAAAGCAAGGCGCTCAATTTGGACTACGATCCCAAGACGCGCCAACTCAACTTCTCGCCACCCGACGTGGAGATTTACCTCGGCCCGTAGAGGCAGCGAGTCAGCCCGAAACAGTTAAATGGGCTCCATTCCCTTCGCGGAAGCGCGATGAGGATGGAGCCCATTTGGCTTTATGCGAACATTGATAAATTATTCCGAGGACTCTGCCTTCTGGTTTGCATCGAACCAACAAGGAGAACATCATGACCCAAAGTTCGCATAACCGAGCCGCAGAACTCCACAATATGGCAGCCCACGCCCACACAGCCGCCGCTGAAGCCCATGGCAAAGAAGATCATCTGACCGCTCATGAACTCAGCCGAAAGGCTCACGAACTCTCGATGAGCGCCTATAAGTACTCAGAACAACTCGCCGAGGAAGTGAAAAAGCACACCAAGGAATAACCCGGAAGAATCCCGAAAGCCGGTGCCTGCGCGGCTCATCTGCGCCCTAGGTCTCTGACCGCTTGATTTTGTACCATGACTGGGTGCCCCAGGTCTCGATTCTGAGACCTGGGAACGAGGATCTCAAAGGAACGAATTCATGCTGTCAGAGACCTAGGAGTTCCAGCCCGTCAACTCCGCCAGCGCCTTCTCCAGGCTGGCGGCGTCTTCCACATTCATGGATTTTTGCGCCGGATCGATCTGCTTCAGCAGGCCGCAGAGCACCTTGCCGGGGGCAACCTCAATGAAAGTATCCACTCCCTCGCCAATCAGCGTCTTCATGCAATCCACCCAGCGCACTGCGCCGGTTACCTGATGAATCAGGGCGTCGCGGACCTCATCCGCGGTGGTGACCAGGCCTCCAGTAAAGTTGGCGGCCACGGGAATGCGGGGATCAGACATCTCCAATGCGCCCAGTACGCGCGCCACTTCTTCCTGCGCGGGCTGCATCAGGGCGCAATGGAAGGGTGCGCTTACGGGAAGCAACACGGCGCGGCGCGCGCCCTTGGCCTTGGCCAGCGTTGAGGCCTTCTCAACAGCCGCCAGGGCGCCGGAGATCACCGTCTGGCCGGGAGAATTCAGGTTTGCGGCGGAAACCGTCAAACCCGTCTCCTTCGCGGCCTGCTCGCAGACCTCGGTCACCTGAGCGGGGTCCAGCGACAAGATGGCGGCCATCGCGCCCTGCCCAGCGGGAACCGCCAGTTGCATGGCCTTGCCGCGAGCCTTTACGGAGCGCACGGCATCCGCAAAGGACAGTGTCCCGGCGGCCACGTGAGCGCTCCATTCGCCCAGGGAGTGACCGGCGGCAAACTCCGGCTTGATCCCATGCAGGGCAAGCACACGCTGAATGGCAGTGCTCACGGTGAGGATGGCCGGCTGGGTGTTTTCCGTCATCTTCAGGTCTTCCGCAGGCCCCTCGAAGATCAACTTGGAAATCGGGAAGCCCAGGGCCTCGTCGGCCTCGGCGAAGGTCTCGCGGGCAACGGGATATCGTTCCACAAGTTCGCGGCCCATGCCAACGGCCTGCGAACCTTGTCCCGGAAATAGAAAGGCAATCTTGATGGACATCGCAGCTTAATTTTACTGGATGGGGGCGGCAGAACGCCGATTCAGTTCCAGCGCTTCTTGTCGTCGGGGTCTTCGTCCAACTTGCGGCCGTTGCCGTCGAAGCGGACAACGCGCCCCTGGGAGCGCATATAGACCTCGAATTTGCGGGCGGCGCGGCGGCGCTTCCAGCGGTAATAGCGGTTGCGCACGGCATACCAACTCTCGCTCAAACCCAGCGAAAGTCCTCGGCGCGGGGCCATGCGAACGTAGAACAAGCCGGCCAGTGCGCCACCCAGCTCGGCAAAGGCGTACGCGCGCTGCTGGCCGAAGAGCATGGCGACCGTCACCAGCGCGTAGATGGCCACCAGATAGCGGGCCTTGATGCCGATGGGCAGTGGAAAAAGCATGAACTGCACGTCGCCGTAAAGCGCGCCGATAGCCACCAGCAGGCCGAAGATGCCGCCAAAGCAGCCGTAAAGTGAAATCGCCTCAGCCGAAAACCCCAGTGAGCGGCTGCACTCGTAAATCGCGGTTGCGGCGGCGGCTGTTCCTAACACCGAGACTGCATAGAGGCCGGTGACCCAGCTTGCGCTGTGCGTGCTCTCCAGAAATCCCGCCAGAAACCACAGCGACAAAAGCTCGAAAAGCGTGCCCATCAGCGCGGGCGTCGGATGGACCAGGCTGTACGTGAAGGGTTGCCAGAGAGCGCCATGCAGGAAGAGGCTGGGAGTAAATTCGAAGGCGAGTCCAAACTGGCCTGCATTGGCCGGAACGGCCATCAGCGCCAGCGCCAGCACGAAGTAGGCAACCAGGTTCCAGAGAACCAGGCCGCGGGTCGCGCCGCGGAATTCGGGGAAAACAAACGAAGTGGAGCCAAACCTGGGCATATAAGTCAGTCTCAGGGTAAACCGTGGAGCGGGCAAGTGTCCTGCGGCAAGGCGCGCAACCTCTGCACTCCCAATATTTCGGCCGGGGGCACTTCCGTAATCATTCCCTGTTCACAAATGCTTCTCGAAGTGGGGTATTCATAGCGTATCCTTCCTCTTGGGAGCCTCAACTGCGGTTCGGGCTTTGGCCCCTTGACCTGAGGCCGGTTTCTCTCTCAAAATAGCGGAGTCGTACAACAGAATACCGTCATCCTGCAATACGAAATACCGTGGTGAAGAGGAGGCTGCCATGCCCAGTTGCTCTGAATGTGAAAATAATCTTGACATCGAATTGGACGAAGTAGCGGAAGGCGACATCATTGTCTGCGATGAGTGTGGAACGGAGTACGAAGTGGTCGGCGTTGAACCGCTGGAGTTGGTGCGGATGGGCGATGACCTGGAAGAGGACGACGACGATCTGCTCGACGAGAAAGAGGAAGAAGAGTGAGGTTTAACCGCACGAGTTTGGCAGCCAGTGTGGCGTTTGCCGTTCTGGCGGCCGGTTTGGTTCCGCTGGGATCACGAAGTGGTGTGGGGCCGTTCACGGCTCAGGCGCAAAACATGGGCCAGCGTGTGGTCATGGGCGCCGTGGTGGACGCCAATTCCGCCCCCGTGGCCTCAGCCACCGTCTTCCTCAAGGACCTGAAGTCCAAGGCCATTCGCAGTTATTCAACCAACGAGAAGGGCCGCTTCCGCTTTGCCCAGGTGAATATGGCAGAGGATCACGAACTCTGGGCGGAGAAGAACGGCAAGAAGTCCGCCGTCAAAACCGTCAGCTCCTGGGATGCGCGCAAGGAGTTCGAGGTTGAGCTCAAGCTGAAGTAGGCTGCGGGCCCGCGGCATTCGTGGAGTGCCGCGCCCTCTTATCCAGCCAGTTTTTTCGTCACCAGTTCGTTCAGCAGCGCCGGGTTGGCTTGGCCCTTCGAGGCTCTCATCACCTGCCCCACAAAAAAGCCCGCCATGGTCTTCTTGCCGGCGCGATACTGCTCCACCTGCTTCGGGTTGGCCGCGATGACTTGGTCGATCATCGCTTCCAGCGCCGAGGCGTCGCTGAGTTGCTCAGGCTTTTCGCGCTCGTAGACGGCGCTGAAGTCCTCACCCTTTTCAAAGCACACATCGAACAACTGCTTCAGTTGCTTGGAGCTGATCTTGCCCTCATCGAGCAGATCGGCGGCCTGTACGATGCCCGCCATGGAAACGGGGGAGTGTTCCTGTTCCAGCCCCAGCGCCTTCAGCCTTCCGCCCACCTCGCTCAACAGCACATTGGCCACGCGGCGCGGACTCCTGGCCGTCTTGGCGGCGGCTTCAAAGCGGTCGGCAAACTCTCGCGTAGCGGTTAGCGTAAAGGCATCCTGCGTATTCAGCTCGTACTCGGCGATCATGCGGGCGCGCCGGGCTTCTGGCAGTTCGGGGAGTTTCTTTCTCGTCTCGGCCAGAAATTCCGCTGAAACGATCAGCGGCGGCAGATCCGGCTCAGGAAAATAGCGATAATCGTGCGCCTGCTCCTTCGACCTCATCGAGTAGGTCCGGCCTTCGCCGGAGTTCCACAGCCGGGTCTCCTGCTTCACCTGCCCGCCGGATTCGATCTCCTCAATCTGGCGCTCAATCTCGTACGCCAGGGCCATGCGGACAAAACGAAAGCTGTTCAGGTTCTTCACTTCGGCCCTGGTGCCAAACTCTGGCGCGCCTTTGAGACGAACACTGACATTGGCATCGCAACGGAGCGAGCCTTCTTCCATGTTGCAGTCCGATACCCCGCAGTAGAGCAGGATTTCCTTCAGGCGTGTCAGGTACTCGAATGCCTCGTCGGGTGTGCGCATATCCGGCTCGGAGACGATTTCGGTCAGCGGCGTCCCACAGCGGTTCAGATCGATAGAGGTGTGGTGGGCGGAGTCGGACAGGCCATCGTGAATGCTCTTGCCGGCATCCTCTTCCATGTGCAGGCGTGTGATGCCGATGCGCTTGATCGACCCATCCGCCGTGGGCGCCTCGATCCAGCCGTGCTCGGCCAGTGGCTTGTCGAACTGCGAGATCTGGTAGCCCTTGGGCAGGTCGGGATAGAAGTAGTTCTTGCGCGCAAAGATGGAGCGCTCGCGCACCTCGCAGTTCAGCGCCATCGAAGCCAACGCGGCGAATTCCACAGCCTTGGCGTTGAGCACCGGCAAGGACCCCGGCAACCCCAGGCACACCGGACAGACGTTGGTGTTGGGCTCCGAGCCGAATTGATTTGGGCAACCGCAAAAGGCCTTGGTGGCCGTGAGCAGTTGCACATGGACTTCAAGGCCGATGACTGGCTCGTACTTGGCCAGAACTTGGGGCGAAAGCGCGACAACTGACATATTGACTTTGATTTTAACGCGAGGGACTGCAAGGCCCCTTCTGAATAGAGCCGGAGAGAGCAGCAGGCTTCAGCCCCAGAGGAAAATACTTCTCGGCTTGCCGAATACAGGTTGATTCACCAAACACTGCCCAGCCGGTTCCATCGCCCCGCGAGAGTGACCCAATCCTCTCGGCCAGAGAAATACAGGTCATAGCTTGCGGAGTTTGCCTTATACTTAGTACCACTAATCCACCTATTGTTCCTTGTAGTGAAGGAGTTTTATGAGCACTGACCCCTCTCTACTCGTACCACTGCCTATCAATGATCAACCGCAGGCGCTGCCATTCGGCCCTGTCTGGCGCCGCGTTGTTGCGTACATTGCGGATAGTCTTCTCCTCTCTGTGGCTGGGGCCGGAATCGGTGCGGCTTTTTCCAACAAACTCTGGGGGCTTGGCCCATGGGGCCGGTTGATTGGCTTTTTTGTCGCCTCAATTTACTTTGTGTCGTTGGACAGTGGGGTCGGGTCAGGGCAAACGCTAGGAAAGCGGTGGATGAAACTGCGGGTAGTCAACGCAGCGGGCAACTGTATTTCTCCGGGACAGGCCTTTGCACGTTTCGCGATCTTCACCATCCCATATTCCTTGTATAATCTGACGCTGCCGCTGACTCGAACGCCGTGGATTGTTTTCTCTCTCATCTCTTTTATTGTGTTATGGGACGGTGGCTTGACGTGGCTCCTCATCGTGTTCAATACGCCGTCCCGACAAGGGCCCCATGACTTGGCCGTTCAAAGCTACGTCGTCTATTACGACCATTCAGGTCCAGTCAACGCACAGTATATGCATCGATTTCTTGTGCCTGTCCTTGGGGGATTGCTTGTAGTTATTACGGTTGCCTCAGCAGCGGCGCGTAACTGGTCAGAGAGACAGCCTTCCAACATTGAATTTCATCGTGACTCACGGCCAATAGAAGTAATGGACGGAGTACAGCGAGCGCGACTATGGGATTCTTTGTCTCATAGCCCAGGGGGCGGACCTGCAAAGAAGATTCTTCACGTATACATCGTTCTGAAATCAAAGCCTGTCAGCGAGGAGGCTTTCGCTGACGAAGCTGCCAGAGCCATCCTTCATGAGGACCGAAACGCTCTAGAATACGACGAATTGAGCGTCCGGCTTTCCTATGTATATGACATTGGAATAGCGAGTCACTGGGACCATCGGGACTTTGAGCATACCCCAGTTGAATGGCAGCAGCGACTCGGCGGCGTTTCAGAGGCCCAACCGTGATCACGGACTTTGCGAGAAGATTGCTCGATTGTGACTGGGTCACCGCCCAAACCGGCAGTTACCCGCTCGCCGGCATTCGACGCACCGAGAAACCTGATCTGGCAGAAGTGGACAGCAGCCCTTCTCAGAATATCTTCTTCCCAAATGCCGAGCAGGCCAACTCCACCGCCAGTTCCGCCGTGCGGTTGTGCTCGTCGATCACCGGATTGACCTCGACAATCTCGAAGCTCAGCATCCGCCCGTCATCGGCAATGATCTCCATGGCCAGGTGAGCCTCGCGGTAGGTAGCTCCGCCGCGCACCGGCGTACCCACACCCGGTGCGTACTCGGGGTCAACGCAATCTATATCCAGCGAGATATGATACCCGGCAGTCCCGCGCCCGGCGATAGCCAGGGCTTCTTCCATCACCGCTCTCATGCCCCGCTCGTCAATGTCGCGCATGGTGTACACCCCGGCCACCCCGGCGCGGCGAATGTTTTCCCGCTCGGCGGCGTCGATCTGCCGCACGCCGACCAGCACCGTGTTCTCCGCCGCAATCTTGGGCGCATAACCGAAAATCTTCGCCAGACGCTCCGGCCCCAGCCCCAGCAGCGCCGCCAGCGGCATTCCATGCACGTTACCCGAGGGCGAGGTCTCCGGCGTGTTGATGTCCGAGTGCGCATCGATCCACACCAACCCGATCTTCTTTTCCTTGCGGCGATAGAACTCCGACACGCCAGAGACTGACCCGGCGGCCAGCGAGTGGTCGCCGCCCAGAACCAGCGGCGTCATTCCCTCCTCCAGAGCCTTTACCACGGCCTTGGCGGTGCGCGTGCAAGTCTCCGCAATCTCCTTCAGGTAGTGCGCGTTTTCGTTGCCCGCGGCCTGGGTCTCGGCAATATCCACCAGGATGTTGCCCCCATCGGTCACCTCGTGGCCCAGCGCTTCCAGCCACGCCTCCAACCCGGCCACGCGCACCGCCGAGGGTCCCATGTCCACACCACGGCGGCTGGCGCCCAGATCAAGCGGAACGCCGATCACCCGAATGCGCCGAGTGGGCAGCGCCTGCGCGCCGCAGTGTGAGGTTGAAGAAACAGGGTTGGAAACTTCAGCGGAATTCGACATCGAAACATCTCCTCATGACAAAAATTAACCGGCCATCCAGAATCGCACACAAGAAGGGCCCGGCATAAAGCCGGGCCTTCTACTCGATTGAATAAAGGAATGTCAAAGCAAGGCCGTCCTTACTCGGACGCCATCTCCTCGGCCTCGCCCTCCTGGCGCATCAGCTCCAGTTCGCGCTCAGCAGCTTCCTGCTCGGCAGTAACTTCCTGCTGAACACGGGCCGCCGCTTCCTCCAACTCCGGTGAAAGCTGGACGTTGCGGTAGTATTCCAGACCCGTGCCGGCCGGAATCAGCCGCCCGACGATCACGTTCTCCTTCAAACCGCGAAGGTTGTCCACCGCGCCGTTGATGCTGGCCTCGGTGAGGACGCGCGTGGTCTCCTGGAAGCTGGCCGCCGAAATAAAGCTATCGGTCGAAAGCGATGCCTTGGTGATGCCCAACAGCAGCGGACGTCCGGTCGCCGGACGGCCTCCAGCAGCGAGCACCCGCTCGTTCTCCTCGCGGAAGCGGAAGCGGTCTACCTGCTGCTCCAGCAGGAAGTTGCTGTCGCCCACGTCGTCGATCCGCACCCAGCGCAGCATCTGCCGCACAATCACCTCGATGTGCTTGTCGCTGATAGCCACGCCCTGGAGTCGGTAGACTTCCTGAATCTCGTTCACCAGGTAAGCCTGCAACGCCTTTTCGCCCAGCACATCCAGAATGTCGTGCGGGTTCAGAGGCCCATCCATCAACGGATCGCCGGCGCCCAGGCGCTCGCCTTCCTGCACGTTCACGTGGATGCCGCGCGGCACCAGATATTCCTTCTCGTCGCCGTTGTCCGCCGTCACGTAAATCTTGCGCTGGCCCTTGGAAACCTCGCCGAAACGGACCACGCCGTCGATCTCGCTGATGACCGCCGTCTCGCGCGGCTTGCGCGCTTCGAACAGCTCCACCACGCGCGGCAGACCGCCGGTGATGTCCTTGGTGCGCGTGCTCTCCTTGGGAATCTTTGCCAGCACATCGCCCGGACCCACCTCGTCGCCGTCCTCCACCATAAGGTGGGCGCCGCGAGGCAACAGGTAGCGCTTGTGCCCCTTGGCGTTCTTCACCACGAAGGTCGGCTGCCGCTTCTCATCCGGTGCATCGGCAACCACCCAACGCGAGAGGCCCGTCACTTCGTCCACTTCCTCGTTGAGCGTTACGCCTTCCTGCAAATCCTTGAAGACCACATTGCCGCCGATTTCGGTCAGGATCGAGTAGGTGTACGGGTCCCACTCGGCCAGCAACTGGCCCAGCTTCACCTGTTCGCCGTCCTTCACCCGCAGGCGCGCGCCATAAACCACCTGGTAGCGCTCCTTTTCGCGGCCTCGCTCATCCTGAACGGCTACCGAACCGGAGCGGTTCATCGCCACCAGCGTGCCGTCCTTGCTCTCCACGTAATTCAGGTTGATGAAGCGCACAAAGCCGTTGTTCTTGGCGTCCAGACGCGATTTGTCCTGCACGCGGCTGGCCGTGCCGCCCACGTGGAAGGTACGCATGGTCAACTGCGTGCCCGGCTCGCCGATTGACTGCGCCGCAATCACGCCGCAGGTCTCGCCCAGTTCCACCATGCGGCCAGAACCCAGGTTGCGCCCGTAGCACAGCGCGCAAACGCCGCGCCGCGACTCGCAGGTCAGCACCGAGCGAATCTTCACCCGCTCCACGCCCGCCGCCTGAATCGCCGAGGCAATCTCCTCGTCGATGCCCTGGTTCACATCCACCACGATATTGCCGTCGTAGTCCTTGATCCGCTCCAGAGATACACGGCCGATAATGCGGTCGCGCAACTCCTCGATGATCTCGCCCGACTCGACGATCGATCCCACGTAAATGCCTTCGACCGTACCGCAGTCGTGCTCCGTTACGATCACGTCCTGAGCCACGTCCACCAGCCGCCGCGTCAGGTAACCCGAGTCGGCCGTCTTCAACGCCGTATCGGCCAATCCCTTGCGCGCGCCGTGCGTTGAAATGAAGTATTCCAACACCGTCAGCCCTTCGCGGAAGTTCGCCGTGATGGGCGTTTCAATCACTTCGCCCGAAGGCTTGGCCATCAGTCCGCGCATACCGGAAAGCTGGCGGATCTGCTGCTTCGATCCACGAGCGCCTGAGTCGGCCATGATGTAGATCGGGTTGAAGGCGCCTTCGTCGTCCGCCTTCTTCATGTTGCCGAACATCTCGTCGGCCACCTTGTCGGTCACCGCCGACCACATCTGAATCACCTTGTTCGAGCGTTCGCCGTTGGTGATCGCGCCGTCCATGTACTGCTTCTGGACTTCGATCACCTTCTTGTCGGCCTCGTCCACGACGGTGTACTTGCTGTCTGGAATCACCATGTCGTCCAGGCCAACCGAGAGTCCCGAGATCGTGGCGTAGTTGAAGCCCAGCGCCTTGATCTTGTCCAGCATCCCGACCGTCACTTCAAGGCCCAGGTTCTGGTTGCAGTAGTTCACCAGTTGCCCGATTCCCTTTTTCTTCAACAGGCCGTTGATGAAGGGCATTCCCTCCGGCAGCGAGTCGTTCAGAATCACGCGGCCCACCGTGGTCGTGATGTACTGCTTGTTGAATTCCACAGGCTCGATGTGCGTCAGATCCTGGTCGTCATAGGCGGTGGTCAAATCCAGCACCTTGCCCGTGTAGCGCAGCCGGATAGGCGACAGCGTCTCCACTTCCTTGGCTTCCAGCGCCATCAGAATCTCTTCCGTGTTGGCAAAGACCCGTCCTTCGCCCTTGGCTCCCTTCTTGGCCTTGGTCATGTAATACAGTCCCAGCACCATATCCTGCGAGGGCACGGTGATGGGTTGGCCAGAGGCCGGCGAAAGAATGTTATGCGTTGCCAGCATCAGCACGCTGGCTTCAATCTGCGCCTCAGGCGACAGCGGAATATGCACCGCCATCTGGTCGCCGTCGAAATCGGCGTTGAATGCTGTGCAGCACAGCGGATGGAGCTTGATCGCCTTGCCCTCCACCAGCACCGGCTCAAAGGCCTGAATGCCCAGACGGTGAAGCGTCGGCGCGCGGTTCAACAGCACCGGGTGGTCCTTGATGACCTCCTCAAGAATGTCCCACACGATCGGATCCTGCATCTCCACCATCTCTTTGGCCTGCTTGATGGTGGTACAGTGCCCTGTCTGTTCCAGGCGATGATAGATAAACGGCTTGAAGAGTTCCAGCGCCATCTTCTTGGGCAATCCGCACTGGTGCAGCTTCAGTTCCGGACCTACCACGATCACCGAACGGCCGGAGTAATCCACGCGCTTGCCCAGCAAATTCTGCCTGAACCGTCCTTGCTTGCCCTTGAGAGTATCCGAGAGCGACTTCAGCGGACGGTTGTTGGCGCCCCTCAGCACGCGGCCGCGGCGGCCGTTATCGAACAGCGCGTCCACAGCCTCCTGCAACATGCGCTTCTCGTTGCGCACAATCACTTCCGGCGCATGGAGGTCCATCAGCTTCTTCAACCGGTTGTTGCGGTTGATCACGCGGCGATAAAGGTCGTTAAGATCCGAAGTGGCAAACCGCCCGCCATCCAGCGGCACCAGCGGACGCAGCTCGGGAGGAATCACCGGCAGCACGTCCAGAATCATCCATTGCGGCTTGTTATCGCTCTTGCGGAAAGCTTCCACAACCTTCAGCCGCTTGGCATACTTCAGCTTCTTCTGCGCGGAGGTTTCCGTCTTCATTCTTTCGCGCAGTTCGACACCCAATTCTTCGATGTTGACCCGCTTCAGAAGCTCCTTGATAGCCTCCGCGCCCATCATCGCCTTGAACCCCGAGGGACGGAATTGAGTGTCCAGCTCGCGGTACTTGGTCTCGTCCTTGATGACCTCGCGTTCCTTCACAGGCGCATCGCCCGGATCGACCACCACATAGGACTCGAAGTAGAGAATGGCTTCCAGGTCGCGAAGAGAAATGTCCAGCAGGTGCCCGATCCTCGACGGCAGGCCCTTGAAGAACCACACGTGCGAGCAGGGCGACGCCAGCTCGATGTGTCCCATGCGCTCGCGGCGCACTTTGCTCACTGTCACTTCCACGCCGCACTTGTCGCAGATCACGCCGCGGTGCTTCATGCGCTTGTATTTGCCGCACAGGCACTCCCAGTCGGTGACCGGTCCAAAAATGCGCGCACAGAAAAGCCCGTCGCGCTCCGGCTTGAAGGTGCGGTAGTTGATGGTCTCCGGCTTGGTAACCTCGCCATGAGACCAACTGCGGATCTTCTCCGGCGATGCCAGCATGATGCGGATTGCGTCAAAATCAGTGATGGGGCTGGAAAGCTCAAACGGGTTCGAACGGAACAAGGCGACCCTCCTTGGCGGGCCCTTCGGCGCCTGCCGCGGCTTTTCCCGGGATTCCTGAAGGGCCCTCCCTTCCCGGGAAGCGGCGTTTACCGCTTTCAAGAAGGACCCCGATGACTCTTTGCATCCGGCCCGGCGCTGCCCGTTTGGCAACTCCCGGCCGGTTTAACTCAATCGGTTGGGTGTCCCAGGTCTCGATTCTGTGACCTGGGAAACCTCAAACCTTAGTCGGCAACCGCCGCTATGATTTCCGGTTCAGGCAGCGCTTTGTGCACCAAATCCGCGCGCTTGATCAGCTCCACATCCAGGCACAGCGACTGCAATTCACGAATCAGCACGTTGAACGACTCCGGGACGCCCGGCTCGATGGCCGCCTCGCCCTTCACGATGGCCTCGTAAATCTTTGTGCGGCCATACACGTCGTCCGACTTTGCAGTCAGCAGCTCTTGCAGAATGTAAGCCGCGCCGTATGCCTCCAGCGCCCAAACTTCCATTTCGCCGAAGCGCTGCCCGCCGAATTGCGCCTTGCCGCCCAGAGGCTGCTGCGTAATCAGCGAGTACGGCCCAATCGACCGCGCGTGAATCTTGTCGTCCACCAGGTGCGAGAGCTTCAGCATGTAGATGTAGCCCACCGTCACCGGCTGCTCGAACTGCTCGCCCGTCATGCCGTCGAACAGTGCCGTCTTGCCTGAGGAAGGCAACCCGGCCGCGGCCAGCAGAGCCTTGATTTCGCTCTCCCGAGCTCCATCGAAGACCGCCGTCCCGAACCAGATGCCCCGCTTCATGCCTGCTCCCACGCGAAGCAGCATCTCGTCGTCCAGCTCCATCAACTGCCGCAGCGCCGCGGTTCCCGCGAACTCCTTCTTCATCAGTTCGCGCGTGTACGCTGCATCGGTGTTGGCGCTGATCAGCGCGGCAATCTTCTCGCCCAGTACGTGCGCGGCCCAGCCCAAATGCGTTTCCAGAACCTGGCCCACGTTCATACGGGAAGGCACGCCCAGAGGATTCAGCACAATCTCCACCGGCGTTCCATCGGGCAGATACGGCATATCTTCCTCGGGAAGAATGCGCGCAATCACGCCCTTGTTGCCGTGACGGCCGGCCATCTTGTCGCCCACTGAGAGCTTGCGCTTCATCGCGACATAAATCTTTACCAGCTTGATCACGCCCGGAGGCAGCTCATCGCCCTTTTGCAGCTTGGCTACCTTCTCGTTGGTGATCTTGCGCAGCACTTCGATCTGCCGCGAAGTCATCTCCTCGATCTCGTCGATCTGCTCGTTGACGCGAGGATCCTTGTCTGCGTAGCGGATGCGCTTCAGATTCTTGGTGGAGATGCGCTCAATCGTCTCACGATCCAGAATCGCCGCTTTGGTCAGCAAGCGCTTGTTGGTCCGCTCGTCGTGCAGGTCGGCCAGCACTTCCTTGCCGCCCAGAATGCCGTCCAGCCGCTTCAGGCGTTCATCGGTCAAAATGCGGATTTCGTCGCCCAGATTCTTTTCCAGCTTGGCGATATATTCGGCCTCGATCTGCCTGGCTCTCTCGTCCTTGTCCTGGCCCTTGCGGCTAAAGATGCGGACATCGACGATTGTGCCTTCGATCCCTGGAGGCGTCGTCAGCGAAGCATCGCGGACATCGCCGGCCTTTTCGCCGAAGATGGCCCGCAGCAGTTTTTCTTCCGGCGTCAGTTGGGTTTCGCCCTTGGGCGTCACCTTGCCCACCATGATGTCGCCGTGCTTGATCTGGGCGCCGATGCGGATCACTCCGCTCTCGTCCAAGTCGCGCAATGCGTGCTCGCTCACATTGGGAATGTCGCGCGTGATCTCCTCGGGCCCCAGCTTCGTGTCGCGGGCCTCGATCTCGAACTCTTCGATGTGCACTGAGGTGTAGTAGTCCTCGCGCACCAGCTTTTCGCTGATCAGAATCGCGTCCTCGAAGTTGTAACCGCGCCACGGCATGAAGGCCACCAGCACGTTCCGCCCCAGAGCCAGCTCACCGGCTTCCGTGCACGGTCCGTCCGCGATCACCTGCCCCTTCACCACCCGGTCGCCCTCGCGGACAACAGGCTTCTGATTGATGCACGTGTTCTGGTTCGACCGCTTGAACTTGATCAGCGTGTAGATGTCGGAGCCCACCTCACGCGAAAGCTGCGTCGGATGATGCTCGCCTTCCACGCGCACGATGATGCGCTGCGAGTCCACCGAATCCACAATGCCGTTGCGCTTGGCCAGAATCACGGCGCCTGAATCGCGCGCCGTCACGCCTTCCATCCCCGTGCCCACCAGCGGAGCCTCGGCCACCAGCAAAGGAACTGACTGCCTCTGCATATTGGCGCCCATCAGCGCTCTGTTGGCGTCGTCGTGCTCCAGGAAGGGAACCAGCGAAGCCGCCACTGAAACCAGTTGCTTCGGGCTGACGTCGATGTAATCCACCTCGGCCCGGTTCACCAGCACAAAGTTCCCTGCTCGCCGCGCGTTCACCAGATCCTCGGTGATCTCGCCCTGCTCGTTGAACTCGATGTTGGCCTGCGCGATGGTGTGCTTGTCTTCTTCCCATGCCGAGAGGTAGAAGCTGAACGGGATATGATCGATGGTCCGCTTGCCCGCCTTCTTCAGCGACGCATTCAGCCGCGCCGCCTCTTCCTTCTCGATGTGGTCGCCCACGCGCAGTCCGCTTTCGCCGGCGTTGGTAATCTCCACGTAGTCCAGAATCCGCGAGTCCTTCACCTTGCGGTAAGGCGACTCGATGAACCCGTACTCGTTGATCCGCGCAAAGCAGCTGAGCGAGCTGATCAGTCCGATGTTCGGGCCTTCCGGCGTCTCAATTGGACAGATGCGGCCATAGTGCGTCGGGTGCACATCGCGCACTTCAAAGCCCGCGCGTTCACGCGACAACCCGCCCGGTCCAAGTGCCGACAGGCGCCTCTTGTGCGTGATCTCCGACAGCGGATTCGTCTGGTCCATGAACTGCGACAACTGCGAAGAACCGAAAAATTCGCGAATCGCCGCCATCACCGGCTTGGCGTTGATCAGGTCGTGCGGCATGGCCGTCGAAAGCTCCTGATACACGCTCATCTTTTCCTTGATAGCCCGTTCCATGCGCACCAGCCCGATGCGGAACTGGTTCTCCATCAACTCGCCAACCGCTCTCACGCGGCGGTTGCCCAGGTGATCAATGTCGTCCACCATGCCGATGTTCTTGCGCAGCTTCAGCAAGTAGCGGATCGTCGCGTAGAAATCCTCAGGCGTCAGCGTGCGATGGTGCAGCTCCGAGGCGTCCTGGTTGTCATACAGCTTGATGTTGAACTTCAACCGGCCCACGCGCGAGAAATCGTACTTGCGCACGTCGAAGAACATCCCTTCAAACAGTGCTGTCGCCGTGTCCAGCGTCGGCGGATCGCCCGGCCTCAGCTTGCGGTAAATCTCGATCAGCGCCTCTTCCGGCTTGCGAATCGAATCGCGCTTCAGCGTGTTGGTGATGACGTTGCCCACGTCGTCGCGCTCCGGGAAAAACACCTCGAAGCTTGCCGCGCCGCTCGACAAAATTTTATGCAGCCGGTCGGCCGTCAACTCGACGTTGGCCTCCACCACCACTTCGCCGGTATTCAGGTCCACCACATCGGCCGCAGTCATCGCGCCGTCAAGTTCGGCCGACTCCACCTCGACCTTGTCGATCGCCGCCGTCCGAATCGCCTTCAGCGAGTGCGGTGTAATCTTGCGCCCAGCCAGCGCAATCTCCACGCCATTCGCCACAATCGCGTGCGCCGGCTTGGCGCCTACCAGGTGCGTTGGGCCATGGCCTTCCGCCGGAACCGCCCACTGCAGCTTGCCATCAGCCACGTGCAGCCTGTCCACGGTATAAAAGGTCTTCAGAATCTCTTCGTCCGAACGCAGCCCCAACGCGCGCAGGAAGATCGTCCCAAGGAACTTGCGCTTGCGGTCGATGCGCACATAAAGCGTGTTCTTCTGGTCGTACTCAAACTCCACCCACGAACCGCGGTAGGGAATGATCTTGCCCAAAAAGTAGGTGTGATTGTTGGCCGTCTCGAAGAACACGCCAGGCGAACGGTGCAACTGCGAAACAATCACGCGCTCGGTGCCGTTCACGATAAAGGTCCCGTTCGGCGTCATCAGCGGAATGTCGCCGAAAAACACCTCCTGCTCCTTGATATCGCGAATCGTCTTGTTGCCTGTCTCCGCGTCCTTCTCGTAGATGGTCAGCCGCACCGTCACCTTCAACGGCGCTGAGAAGGTCATGCCGCGTTCCTCGCACTCCTGCTGGTCGTACTTCAACTGCAGGCTCACCGGGTCGCCGCACTTGTTGCAGAAGTCGGGCGTGTTCTTGTTGTACGTGCCGCACTTCTGGCACAACACATCGCCCAGGCGGAAAGGATCGGTAATCACCATCGACCCGCAATGCACGCAGGCCGTCCTCAAGTGATGCAGTCCTTTCAAGTGGCCGCACTTGCATTCCCAGTTGCCAATCGAAAAATCGACAAAATCCAACTGCGAGATTCCGCGGAAGTCTGTGATCGGAAATACCGACACAAACACTGACTGCAAGCCCGCGTCGTCGCGCTCGTTGGGCAGCTTGTCCATCTGCAGGAATCGCTCATACGAGCGCCGCTGCACTTCAATCAGGTTGGGAATCTGGGTTGCGGTGGGAATCTTTGAAAAATCGAGCCGGCTGCGAATCGCGCGCTTCTCGTTGGGCATGCTTCACTCCTGAGGCTCTTCGCTCCGGCGCCGAAGATGGGCCGGGCCAGCGCCCGAGTCTCTTCGGCGCCGGCTAATTACGGTAAGTAAGTCAAAAAACGGACTGGCGCTCTGCAATCTCCAGTCCCCGCCCCCTGCAACCCCCAAATACAATTTGCAGCCCGGTCGTAAATACACCGGGGAATTCCCCAGGGCCATGCATGTCCAGTGAGAGATCAGTTAAAAACGCGTCGTGGGCATTGCCGCACATCCGGCAAGTGCGCTAAACTGCGCACAATCGATGAAGCCAGAGCAATGATTGAAACTGTTGGCAACTCTGGTGCACACTCGGCGGATCTGCCTTCAAGGCTCATCTGCCGCAGCAGGGAGACACGAAAAGCTCGCAAGGCACAATGCCTCACGAGCGCGGCCCATCGCCTGTGCCCCCATCCGAATTCTGTTGCACTGCTCTCGCCGATCCCAAAGCTCGCTTCTGCCGCTCGCTCGCCAGCCACTGCTAACCGTCAACGGGAACCCAGCCTATCCCTTTGACCCTAAGGCACTTAACTACACCGCAAACTGAACCGCCAGTGGGCTTGACCCCTGCCCGGCCAACGGACGCTTGCGTGCCCATTCACAACTCTCAAGACGCGCCAACCTAATCCGCCCTATTCCTTGAAAAAACGAAATAAGCCAGAAAGTCGCGCATTGGCTAGTGTAGCGCGTCCCGGTCAGCTCTGCAAGCCGCCCAGCCTTACGGCTGGGCCACCTGACACGAACCTACTTGATTTCAACCGTCGCCACGCCGTCAAACTTCTTCTTGATGGTCTCGGCTTCGTCCTTGGAAATGCCCTCTTTGATCGCCTTGGGAGCGCCATCGACCAGATCCTTGGCTTCCTTCAGGCCCAGCGACGTAACCTCACGCACCGCCTTGATGGTGCTGATCTTGTTCGCGCCGAAATCCTTCAGAATGACCGCAAACTCAGTCTGCTCCTCAACTGCCGGAGCCGCCGCGCCCGCCGCCGCAACCGCAACCGGAGCCGCAGCCGCTGCTGAAACGCCAAGCCGCTCTTCCAGCTTCTTTACCAAAGCAGCCGCGTCCAACAGGCTCAGGGCCACAATTTGCTCTTCCAACTGCACCAGATCCGCCATTTTCTTCTCCAATCAGAACCGTTTGAATTGTTTTCTTGCAGCCGCAATCCCATGCTGGAAGTTTCCGATGCGCCAGACCCGCGCCCTTCCCGCCTGCTCCTGCGACCAAATCCCGTCTTCCAAATTCCACTCCCGCAGGGGAGCGCGCCAAAAGCAGCCCTTAGGCTGCTCCGGCAAACTTTTCCTTCTCCACGCCCTGGCCCAAAACGACCGCCAGATCGTGCCCCGCCGCGTTGATCACCGTCGCCAGCCTTTGCGCCGGCGCATTGATCAGGAACAGCAGCTTCGAGAACAGCTCTTCCTTGCCCGGCATCGTCGCCAGCGCCTTGACTTCGGCTGCTGTCAGCAACTTGCCGTCCACGATGCCCAGCTTGAACTGGAACTCCGCGTTATCGCTCGCCCATTTGGCAAAAGCCTTGGCCAGCGCCACCGGGTCGCCCGAGGTAAACGCCACCGAGTTCACGCCCTTGAGCCCCTTCAACGCGGCTTCCACCTGCGTGCCCTGGCCGGATACGGCTGCCAGCTTGTTCTTCACCACGCGATATTTGCCGCCCGCTTCGCGGATCACCTTGCGCAGCGCAAAGTCCTTGGCTACCGTCAGCTTGGCAAAAGTACCGACAATCGCCGTCGTCGAGGTCTCCAGTTCCTTCGCCAGCAACTGGACCTTCTCCGTCTTCTTCGCCCTTGAAATCGCCATCGTCCTACTCCCTCAGCCGGTCGCGCCCGCGAATCCCCACCAGCGCTCCATGCTCGAATACTGTTCCTTGAACTCAAGCCCAGGGTGGGAAGGAATCTAGCCGGCGCACCGGCTGTTCCCTATTCCCTGTTCCCTATTCCCTGCTTTTTAGTGCTTGCCGACCGCGTCCGCAACCGCTGAATCCAGCGGCACTCCAGGGCCCATCGTCGAGCTCAGTGTGATGCTCTTGATGTACTTGCCCTTGGCTACCGAAGGCTTGGCGCGCACAATCGCCCCAATCACTGTCGTAGTGTTGTCGATCAGCTTTTGCGGGTCAAAGCTCAACTTGCCCACCGGCACATGCACCAGGCTGGTCTTGTCGGCGCGGAACTCCACCTTGCCGGCCTTGATCTCTTTCACCGCCGCGGCCACGTCCATGGTCACGGTCCCGGTCTTGGGGTTCGGCATCAGGCCCTTGGGGCCCAGAATCTTGCCCAGCCGGCCCACAACCTTCATCATGTCCGGCGTGGCGATCAGCGCGTCGAAGGCGGTCCAGCTTTCCTTCTGGATCTTCTCCACCATCTCCTCGCCGCCCACAAAGTCAGCGCCAGCCGCCGTTGCTTCCTTCTGGCGGTCGCCGGTGGCAATCACGGCCACCGTCTTGGTCTTGCCCAGTCCATGCGGCAGAACCACGGTTCCTCTGACCATCTGGTCAGCGTGGCGCGTGTCAACGCCCAGTCTCATGGTCAGATCGACAGTCTCGTCGAACTTGGCGTATTTCACCTGCTTGAGCAGGCTCACCGCCTCGGGCAGCGGATACGCGGGCTTGGTCACAGCCGCGCGCGCCTTCGTAATATTTTTGCTTGTTTTAGCCATTCTTCCCTCGTCTCCCACCGCTTCTGCAAGCCCCGCTTTGCGGAGAACCTGGATGCGCCATCCAGAATCGGCAGCGCAATCGAACAGGCCCAGAAACCGTAGTGCTATTGACAGCCCAGGGATTTCCCCCGGATACATCTATGAATCATAGCGAAACGGCCCCAGAATTGCAAACCATGGCTGCAAATCCGCCGCGGAGTATCAAATATCCTTGAGAATCACTTCTTTGGAGACGTTCTTGTGGGCGGCAATGCTCGATAGAATCGCGTTCAGAGTCCCGATTCTTAGATGCTGATGCTCTGGAACCGCGATGCGGTGGGGCGTGGGATGCAGGGTTTGCAGGATGATGTGGCTGCCAACCTGATGGATTTTCACGTAATCCCAGCGTTGCAAGAGATGCTTGACCAGCTCTTCTCCGCTCAAATCACGTGGGAGTTTCATGCGACGGCCAGCACCTCGTCGCGAATCAGATGAAGGCGGATGGAGGCCGGGGCGGCGGAATCGAAGTAAAAGGCTTGCACGGCCTCGCGCACGTTGGCCTTCAGTTCATCCCAACTATCGGCCTGGGTGAAGATGCTCTCGCCCAGAGCTTCGGCGGTGTAGCCGCCATCGGCCTCCTGCATCACTTCAAAGACGAGTTCCTTCATATGTTTTGCACCCCCTGGCGACCTACCTATCATCATAACCCGGCTTCGAGTTGGAACGAAGCAAAAGCAGTCCTCAAAGATTCGTGCCACTTGAAGGATCGGGATTCCGCGGGTTGGGTTCAACGATTCCCATGGCTGAAAATCCAGACCTCCTCCACATATCCGTCGTTCGCTCAGGTGCTCTCGTTTTCGCCAGAGTCGCCCACGGACTCCCAATACTCATTGGAAACAGCTTCGCCCGGGCGCGTGCGGTTAAACGTTCTGCGTATGAGAAATTTTGTGATATTAGGTTGTTTTAGGAAAATGTCGCTATATGTGATGACACCGCGCGCATATACGTAGAAGATTTGGGGTGCTGTATCTCCCGAGAACCTGCCGTCAATCTTCAATGGCCCGGTTTGCTCCCAGGAATTAGCCTCGACGAATGCCGAAACGACAAGATGAAAAAGCTCTTCCGAATGCGGGATGCTATCTAATTCGGATGCGAAAGCATCATAGCTCGCGGTAATGTTAAACGCTGTCGTACCTCCGACATTTTTCAGGTTTATGCGAAAGCTACCCATCTGCTCTTTCTTGTCTGGCCATACCATCATCGATTCGGATTCGTCCGGGAAGGTTATCGTGAGCCTTGCCCGTTCTTTTTCAAACATCATCTGAATCTGCGCCTTAGATGAGTCAGCACTCGCTTGGGCAGCAGCAACGGAATCCTCCAGAATCTTGGTCTGGCGCTCCATATGTCCAGCTTGGGCCTGCATCACCTGAATCTGACGAATCAGATAGCAAAGCGTTGGGATGCCGAGTATACACAGCCACCATTCCGGCTGCGCGTACCACCTTGGACGGTCGGTTTCTGTTTTCGCCTTATCTGTTTGGCCGTTGCTCTGTTTCTCTGGAGCGACAGTCATTACAACGGGAGATTGGACCTGCTTTACTGGTTGCTGTTTATTGTCAGCAGCCTTGTTTGCCTGACCGGACACACAGTCTGCCATGAAAATAGCAATTGCGAGTATCGCCAGACGTTTCCACATGATTCAGAAATTGTACTCGTGAATTTTGAGTCTGCGGACCTCAAATATGTCACGGCCAAAGGCAGGCTTAAACCATAACCGTCGCCAAACCATAGCCCCGCCCCTTGTGGTAATCTGAAAAACCAGCTAATCGAGGCTAAATCCGTTATGTCTACCTCCGCTTCCACCCCCCTTCTGCCCCCCCTCCACACCATCGACCTGATCCGCAAGAAGCGCGACGGCGGCACGCTGAACGCCCGCGAAATCGGCTTTCTCGTCTCCGGCGCGGCCTCCGGTTCCATCCCCCTGGAGCAGCTCGCCGCATGGCTGATGGCCGCATGGATTCGCGGTCTCTCGCTCGACGAAACCCGCGCCATGACCATCGCCACCCGCGACTCGGGAGACAAATTCTCGCCCGCCCGTCTGGGCAAACAGGCCGTCGATAAGCACTCCACCGGCGGCGTGGGCGACAAAACCAGCTTCCTCGTCGCTCCCCTGGCCGCGGCTTGCGGCGTGGCCGTGCCCATGATCAGCGGACGCGCTCTGGGCCACACCGGCGGCACGCTCGACAAGCTGGAAGCCATTCCCGGCTTCCGCACCGCCCTCACGCTCGAGGAATTCGAAACGGTTCTGGAGAAGTGCGGCGCATCCATCGTCAGCCAAACTCCGGCCTTGGTCCCCGCCGACCGCGTTCTCTATGCCCTGCGCGACCGCACCGCAACGGTCGAGTGCCCCGGCCTGATCTGCGCCTCCATCCTCGGTAAAAAGCTGGCGGCGGGCCTTGACGCTCTGGTCCTCGACGTAAAAACCGGCTCCGGCGCCTTCCTGCGCAAATCCGAAGATTCCGAGTACCTCGCCGCCCTGATGGTGGCCACCGCCGAGGCCGCCGGAACCCGCACCGTGGCCCTCCTTACGGATATGGGCCAGCCGCTGGGCCGCACGGCCGGCAACTGGATTGAATTGGTTGAGTCGGTCGAGCTGTTGCGCGGCCACCGTCCATCCCAGAGCGAGGATCTGCGCGAGCTGTCGCTCCTCCTGGCTGGATGGATGATCCACCTCGGTGGCCAGGCCGCCACGCCTGAAGCCGGCTATGCGCGCGCTGAAGCGGCCCTTGCTGACGGCTCCGCGCTGCGCTCCTTCTTCGCCATGGTCGAGGCCCAGGGCGGCAACACAAAGGCTTTCAGCGACCCCGGCTTCCACAAGCCCGGCGCGACTCATGTGGTCTTGGCTTGGCAGAGCGGCTTCATTTCCTCCATGGACACCACCGCCCTCGGCTGGGCCGTGCAGCGCACCGGCGCGGGCCGCGAAAAGGCCGGTGAGCCGGTCGATCCTCATGCCGGCATCGACTTCCATGCCCGCCGCGGCGCGCGCATCGAGAAGGGGCAGCCTCTGGCCACCCTCTACGCCACCAATCCCGAGCTTCTCGCCGAGCCTGAGGAGATTCTCAAGCAGGCCATCACTTTTTCGCCGGCCCCGCCGCAGGTAGTGCCTCTGGTCAGCCGCATCTTCACCCGCGAAACCGCTGAAGCTCATCTGCGCGATGTTATAAGGTAGCTTTCAGTTGTCAGGAATCGCTATTCACTGTCCGCTGTTCGCTGTTTACTGTCCGCTGTTTTAAAGGAGCAATCTCTTGGAACGATATACCGGAGTGCTGGGGATTCTGGCTGTGCTGCTGACGGCCTATTTGTGTTCCACTGACCGCAGGCATATTCGCTGGCGCACCGTCGCCTGGGGCCTCGGCCTCCAGCTCACCTTCGCCTTCCTCGTTCTGCGCTTCGATTATGGACAGCGCGCCATGGCCTGGGCTGGCGGCGTGATCAACGCCATGCTTGCCTGCACTTTCGCCGGTACCAGGATGCTCTTTGGCCAGTTGGGCCTGCCCAACTCCGGAGCCTTCGGCAATCTGTTGCCGCCAAACTCGGGCGCCATCTTCGCCTTTCAGGTTCTGCCCACCATCATCTTCATCTCCGCCTTTTTCGCGCTGCTCTACCACATCGGCGTGATGCAGATTCTCATCCGCGGCTTTGCCTGGGTCATGCTCATGACCATGCGCATCTCCGGCGCTGAAAGCCTGAACGTAGCCGCCTCCGTCTTCATGGGCCAAACTGAGGCCCCGCTCACCATCCGCCCCTTCCTCTCCAAGGCCACGCGCAGCGAGCTGATGACCATCATGACCAGCGGCATGGCTCATGTCTCGGGCGGCATCATGGCAGCTTACATCGCGTATGGCGTCGAGGCCCGCCATCTGCTCGCCGCCGTCATCATGACCTCGCCCGGCACCATCCTGCTCTCCAAGATGCTGGTTCCGGAAACTGAAGTTCCCGCCACTGAAGGCAAGGTCGTCATCCCCCAGGACGAGCTGCATAAGGATGAAAACTTCATCGGCGCCATCGCCCGCGGCACCATCGACGGCGGCAAGCTGGCCATGAACGTGGGCATCATGCTCATCAGCTTCCTGGCACTCGTTGCCCTTCTTGACAGCGTGCTGCTCTGGACGCACGGGCTTGGTTATATGCACTGGGTTCCCGGCTCGCTCGGCCAGATTCTCGGCTTTCTCTTTGCTCCTGTTGCGTGGCTGATCGGCGTTCCCTGGCACGACTGCGGAGCCATCGGCAACCTGCTCGGCACCCGTATGGCGCTCAATGAATTGCTCGCCTACATCTCGCTGGGCGCGCAAAAGGCAACTCTGATGCCACGTTCCTTCACCATCGCCACCTTTGCCCTCTGCGGCTTCGCCAATCTGGGCTCCATCGGCATGCAGATCGGCGGCATCGGCGCCCTGGTCCCCGAGCGTCGCAACGAACTGGCCAAGCTCGGCTTCCGCGCCATGTTCGCCGGCACCATGGCCAACCTCATCTCAGCCTCCATCGCCGGCATCTTCCTGGGGTAGAAACTCTCGATTCAACCATAGATCTTGGTGCCCCATCCTTCCGC
>Ga0224531_1000063_pt1 | contig 67323 bp, 68 predicted proteins | sample CBST100metaG_FD_179876 | JGI IMG/M metagenome (GOLD analysis project Ga0224531, IMG submission 179876) | Peat soil microbial communities from Stordalen Mire, Sweden - C.B.S.T100 | ecosystem: Environmental > Terrestrial > Soil > Wetlands > Peat | place: Sweden: Norrbotten County, Stordalen Mire...
CCCCCACCATCCTCCAAGACATATGCCACACCCCCCTCATAGCAAAAAACTGTAAAGGATGTGTGGAGACAATGTGTAAAGGATGTCATGGAACTGAACAGCTTCAGCCGTGCCGTAAACTAAATCAAATCGACGTGGCCTTCAGGCCCCGAGGGACGTTTTTCCTCTCTATACCATCAGGAGATTTGCTCTAAGGTGGGTTGGAAAAAACTTCACACTTTACAGCAACTGTAAAAATGTTCTGGCTGGATATTCATCCTTGAAAACAAGTCAGACACGCTGCTCTTCTGGTTGCCTTGGCGCGCTACGTTCGCGTGCGCAGCAGCAGATAGCCTCCGGCCAAGCCGAAGAGCACGTCGGCCGACCAGGCGGCCATGCCGGCCGGCAGATAGTTAACGTACCCCATGGCGCCGAGCAGCCCATCAACCACCCAATAGGCCAGCGCTACGCCGATGGCCACCGCGATGCCCGCTAGCGAGCCGCGCCGCCCCATCGAAAGCGCGAAGGGAACGGCCAGTATCGCCATCACCACGGCCACCAGCGGATAAGAGAGCTTGTGCCACAGCGCCACGTTCAGCCGCTTGGTGTCGAATCCGCCCTGGCGCAGATCGCGGATGTAACGGTCCAATTGGCTGAAGTTCATCTCCTGCGATTGCAGCGCTTCTTTTTTGAAGTACTCCGGCGTAGCGTGGATCACCGGCAGCGGCGCTTCCGTGAAGCTGCGAAAGGCGATCACATCGGCGCCTTTTACATCGCGCACCCATCCGTTTTGGAAGAGCCAGACCCCGGAATCGGCATCCCAGACTACGCGCTTGGCGAAGATGCGCCGCGTGAGTTGAAAATTCACCGGATCGAATTCGAAGATCGAAAGATTCGCGAACTCGTTGCGATCGGGATCGAAGAACGGATAGTAGAAAATCCGTCCCGGCTCGCCCGGCGTCGGCTGAGGGCCGAAAATCCACTTCTGTTCCGGATGCAGATAGGTCTGTGGCGGACGGCCTTTGATGACGCTGCGCAGCGCCTCTTGCCGGCGGTTGGCCTGCGGCAGGTAGTACTGGTCGAAAAGAAACAAGGTTACGGCGAGTATCGCGGCGATGCTCACGATGGGAATCACCAGCCGGTAGAGGCTGATGCCGGTCGCCTTCATGGCGATGATCTCGCTGTTGCGGTTGAGCACGCCGAAGGTCACCAGCACGGCGATCAGCACCGCCAGCGGCGCGATCTGGTAGAGCATGCTGGGCGCCAGATTCATCAGATACTCGCCCACGATGCCCAGCGCAATGTGGTTGCGCAGAATATCTCCCACCAGATCGAAGAAGGTGAAGACCAGCATCAGCAGCGCGAAGCCGGCGAGAATCAGGAAGAACATCCAAAGAAACTCGCGGATCACGTACTCGTCGAGAATCCGAGGAAAAACATTGCGCGCACGCTTGTGCTGCATGCGCGGCTGCAGCTTGTTCAGTTGCAGCTTGCCGAACAGGCCGGAGCGCGAAGCGCCTTCCTGCTTGGCTTCGCCGGCGGATTTTGAGAGCCGCGAGGCCCAGGTGGAGATGGCGCTCAGAACCCATCCGCCCGTGGCCATTTGCCACAGCAGAAAGACGCCGGCGACGGCGAAGATCAGATTCGCCGACCAGACGGCGAGAAAGGCCGGCAGCCGGCTCTGATGGCCCAACGCAATGCCCGTCGACGACAAAAAGTAGTAGACGAAGACCAGCAGAATGGTAAAGACGAAGCCCGAGCTTTTGCCGCCCCGCCGCGAAGAGACGCCCAGCGGAACGCCCACCAGCATCAGCACCAGACAGGCGAAGGGAAAAGCGAAGCGGTTATAAAGCTCGATCAGGTAACGCTTGCCGTCGCGGTCGTGGATGTGCCCGTAGAGCTCGCCGATCGGCATGGCGTAAAGCGCCGTATCCATGCGGCCCAGGTGCACGTTGTTCTGCTGGCCCAGCGACAGCGGCATGTCGGTGGTGGCAAAGGTCGAAATGTTCGACTGCTCCGGATGCTCGGCCACCGTCTCGTCGCGCAGCCCATCGCGCAGCCGCATAATCAGCTCTTGCTTGTTGTCGTTAACCACCGTGGCCGAGCTGGCCGTGGTGATGACCGGATTGACCGGATCGTGCACGTCGGCCATAAAGACCTGCCGCCAGTTGGATGCGCCGGCGCCGGAGCGCACGTCTTGCACGTAGAGCACGAAATTTTTGAAGTCTTCGTAAAAAACCCGCGGCTGAATTTCGTAGGAGGCCTGCTCGGTTTCGAGCGTCTGCTCCATGGCGAGAATGGCCTGATTGGCGCGCGGCACCAGATACAGCGAATTGAAGAGCCCCAGCACCGTGCCGGCAATGGCCACGATCGAGGCCACGCGCACAAAGTAGCCGATCCCCAGTCCCGAGGCGCGCATGGCGATGATCTCGCTGTCCGACGCCAGCCGGCTCAACCCCAGCAGAACACCCCACAGCACCGCCATGGGAATCGTCACCTTGAAGAGGTTGGGCAGCGTGAAAAGAAAAATCTGCGCCACGTCGCTCCACGTGGAGCTGTTGCGCACCACCACCTCCAGCACGTACGACAGCCGGGGCATAAACAAAATGAAGGTGAACAACGCGCAGCCAATCAGCGTCAGAGAGAGGATTTCGCCGAGAATGTAGCGGGTAAGGATGCGCACATGCGGACCTTGCAATAGTTTAGCGTGGATGGGCAAAAGCTGCGGCGAGCCGATTCGCTTTCCAGAAGCGATAATCCGGCGCTGGCTTTTACGCCGTCGGAAAGCCGCCGGCCGATGCACGAACAAAGCTAAAAGCTAGCGGCTGAGAACGGGCGAGGAAGCCCTCCATCGCCGCAGCCGCAAGCTATTGCCCAGCACGCAGACCGAGCTCATCGCCATCGCCGCGGCTGCCAGCCACGGCGAGAGCAAAATGTGAAATTCCGGGTAGAGCGCTCCTGCCGCCAGCGGAATCCCGACTATGTTGTAACCCACGGCCCAGCCCAGGTTCTGCCGCATCACGCCGAGCGTTGCCCGCGCCAATTCGAGCGCCGCGGGAATCGCCGAAGGCTGCCCGCGCACCAGCAGCACGTCGCCTGCCTCCTGCGCCAAGTCGGCGCCCGCGCCCATCGCCAGCCCCGCGTCGGCCTGGGCCAGCGCCGCCGCGTCGTTAATGCCGTCGCCAACCATCGCCACCCGCAGCCCGCTTTTTTGCAGCGAGCGAATCCGCTCGAGCTTGCCCATCGGATCAAGCCCCGCTTCCACCTCGTCGATTCCCGCCTCGCGCGCAATCGGCGCGGCTGCCCCGGCCGTGTCGCCGGTCAGCATCAGCACGCGCAAACCCAACCGCCGCAGCGCCGCCACAGCATCGGCCGCATCGGCCCGCAGCGCATCGCGCGCATCAAAATAAGTTACCGTCTTGCCGTCCACCGCCATCCATAGCCGCGTCGCGCCCGGTTCCGGCGGAGCAACTTCGGGCAGCGCGATTCCGTACTCGCCAAAGAGCGCTTCGTTGCCTAGCAAACAATCGCGACCCTCAACCCGCGCCTTCAGTCCCCGTCCGGGAATGACCTGCGCCTCCTCGGCCGGCCGCCACTCGAGCCCCCGCGCCCGCGCCTCATCCATAATCGCGTGCGCCAGCGGATGATTCGACCGCTCCTCGGCCGCCGCCGCCATCCGCAACAGCTCAAGCGTGCTCGTTCCCTGTTCTTCCGTTCCCTGTCTTTCTGTCCACTGTTCCCTGCCCACTGTCCACTGTACTTTCGGCCGTCCCGTCGTCAGCGTGCCCGTCTTGTCGAGCACAACCACGTCCAGAGCGACAAGCCGCTCCAGCGCCTCGCCGCCTTTAAAGAGCACGCCCAACTGCGCGCCGCGTCCCACGGCCACCGTCAGCGCGGCGGGCACCGCCAGCCCCATCGCGCACGGACAGGCCACCACCAGCACGGCCACCGTGTTCGCCAACGCGAATTGCAGCGAACTCCCCGTCGCCATCCACGTCACAAATGTGATCGCCGCCAGCCCCAGCACCGCCGGCACAAAAACCGCGCTCGCCCGGTCGGCCAGCCGCTCCATCGGCGCGCGCGAGCTCTGCGCCTGCTCGGCCATGCGCGCAATCTGCGCCAGCACCGTCTCTTCGCCCAATGACTCGGCCCGGCACAAAATCGCGCCGTCGTAATTCAGCGAGCCGGCCAGCACCCGGCCTCCCGGCGCGCGATCGAGCGGCGTCGATTCGCCGGTCAGCATCGATTCGTCAACCGTCGTGCGCCCTTCCAGAATCGTTGCGTCCACCGGAAAGCGCTCGCCGGGCAGCACTGCCACGCTATCGCCCGGCCGCACCTCTTCCAGCGGAACCACCGCCTCGACGCCATCCACCACTCTGCGCGCCGTCGCCGGCCGCAACCGTGAAAGCGAGTCGAGCGCTGCCAGCGCCCGCCGCTTCGCCCTGCCCTCCAGCGCCTTGCCCAACAGCAAAAATCCCAAAATCAGCAGCACCGCGTCGAAGTAAACCTCGCGCCCCGCCGCCGGCGCAATCGTCGCGTAGGCCGAATAGGCAAAAGCCGTCGCCGTTCCCAAACTCACCAGCGTATTCATGTTGGTTGCGCCGTGGCGCAGAGCGCGTAGCGCGCTTGCGTAGATTCCCCGTCCGGCCCACGCCATCACCGCCGCCGTCATCACCAGCAGCGACCAGCGCAGCCCCGCGGCTGGCAACGCATATAGCCACGGAAAAACTCGCATCATCAGACGATCCGGCGCGCTGCTCATCTCCGTGCCCAGCGGCATCGCCAGCAGCATCGCCGCCGCGCCCGCAATCAGCGCCGTCCAGGCCTGCCGCCACGCTCGCCGCGCTTCGGCGGCATTCTCGCCGGCTTGCGCGCCGCTTTCGCCCGGCCGCGGCAGCACCGCGTCGTAGCCCGCGCCGCGAATCGCCTCCACCAACTGCTCCGGCGCAACCCGCTCCGCGTCGAAGACCACATGCGCCCGGTGCGCCATCAAGTCCACGCGCGCCTCTTCCACCCCCGCCGTCGCGCGCAGAGCCTTCTCCACGCTCTGCTGGCAGGCGGCGCAGCTCATCCCCAACACGGGCAGCGTCAGCGATTCTCTCTTCCGCGTTTCCATGATTCTGCCCGCCTACGAAGCCAGCCGCGCGCTAAATCCAGCCTTGCTCACCGCCGCAATCGCCTGCTCGGCCGCCTGTGCCGCGTCCGCGCTCACCGTCGCCGTGCCCACATGCACATCGTTCACCGTCACGCCCGGCACGGCTTTAAGCGCTTCGCTCACCTTCCGCACGCACGCCCCGCAATGCATTCCCTCGATCTTCAACACAAATTCCGCCATCGTCCCCTCCTTTTTTCTATTAGATGATAGTGACAGAGCTGCGATGCAGCGGCCCTCGCGCGCAAAACAAAATGCGCGTCTCGGCAACAATAAAAGAAAGGTCTTTCCCATGGAAAAGCTGCCTCGCGAATTCCCTTTTGCTCCGCTGGTCGGCGTCGGCGCGGTCATCGTTCACCAAGACCGCGTGCTGCTCATCCGCCGCGGCCACGAGCCCCTCAAAGGCTGCTGGACGCTCCCCGGCGGCCTGCTCGAACTCGGCGAATCTCTTATCGAAGGCACGATCCGCGAAACACGCGAAGAGACCGGCCTCATCGTCGAGCCCCTCGAGCTGGTCGAGTTGCTTGACCGCATCGACCGCGAAAACGGCCGCATCCGCTTCCACTACGTCATCGCCGACTATCTCTGCCGCGTCACCGGCGGCCAGCTCAGCGCCGCCTCCGACGCTCTCGACGCCCGCTGGCTCGACCGCATCGAATGGAACGCCAACAACCCCCTCGCTCTCGATCCGGTCACCATCCGCGTCATCGAAAAAGGCTGGCGGCGCGCGCAATCGCGGTGCAATGTAGTGCAATAGCCGCCGCAGCCTACAGTTCTCTAGTCCCTGGCCTCTGCTTTTCGTTCCTGTTTTTCGTCCTCTGAATCAAGCTCCAGTCGCAGCCCACAAGCTGAAGGCTGAAAGCTGGCAGCTTCTTTCTATTTACTGACAACTGTTAACCGACAACCGACAACTGCCCACTGTTCACTGCTCACTGTCCACTGCTCACTGTCCACTGCATTTGACTCCCCTTCGCCGCCTCTGCGAAACTTTTCCCCAATGTCATACAAAGGGAAAATCGAGCACGCCGAAGACCGCAAGATCCGCGAAAAAAACAAAACATATTATCGATTCGCGCATTGGCCCATTTGGATCTGGGTCTTCTTTCTCGCTCCCGGCCCGCTGACCTTCAGCCTTTTCAGCAAAGGCTTTCATTGGGGCAACTCGGCCTGGCTGGCCGCCGTGCTCATCGGCACCGGCATCGGCTTGGCGCGCGCCAAAATGCCCGGCTGCGAGCATCGCCCCTACATCCTCCGCTTCAATGAGGACCGGCCCAACCCCCTCTATCGCCGCGTCTGCTACACCTTCGCCTGGAACGACGTGATTAACTACGCTTTGCTCAACATGGCGGGCCTGCTCTACGCCGTCGTCACCGGCACATGGCGCATGAAGCAGATTTATCTCTACGGCTACTCGCCCCTTTGCGCGCTGATTCTGCTTCTTGGAATTCTCGGCAAGCTGCCCCGCGTCGGCCCCTCCACCAAGGGCGAAGGCTTTGAGCGCCGCTACTTCTACGGCTCGGTCTGGTCGGTCACCGCCGCGCAAACCGTTCTGCTTATTCTCTGGAAGCTGCTGCCCGAAACCCGCACCGGCAGCCTCGTCAAGCTCCTCGCCTTCGCCGGCGTTCTGGGCCTAATGGGCTGGGCCACCTCGCGCGGCCTGCTGCCCCGCACCCGCCCCATCGTCTCCGGCGACGTCATGATCGACTAGCTCTTTTGACAGCTTGAAGTAGTACCAGCCGTGGGTGCCCCCGGTCCCTCGCTTTTGGGGACCGGGGAATCACGACACTAAAAATCAAAATCATCTGGTCACGCCCCTAACGCCTCTTCTTCACCTTCCGGTGTAAACTTTTTCTTCGCGCGACTAAACTTCTACTTCCTCCGCGAACGGGAATCGCCATGCCTAAACACTCTCTTCTGCTCTCCCTTGCCGCTGTCTCGGCTTTTGCTTGCCTTTGTCCGGCGCAGCCGCCGAACAAGCGCCCCATGACCTTTGAAGACATGATGAAGATGAAGCGGCTGGGCGAAACCGCCGTTTCCTCCGACGGCCGCTGGCTCGCCTACTCCGTCACCACCGTCGATCTCGGCCAGAACACGAAAACAGCGGAGCTGTGGCTGCAAAAGATCGACGCGCCCCCGGCTGGGAATTCGGAACCCTTCAAGCTCGCCGTCACCCAGCCCGGCGACTCCGGCCTTCAGTTCGCTCCCGACGGCAAGCAGGTTCTCTTCCTTTCCAGCCGCGCGGGCGGCCAGCAGATCTGGCTCGCCGACTTCGACCCGGCCACAGGCGCCGCCGCCAACGCCCGCAAGCTGACCACGATTTTTACCGAGGCCGATAACGCCAAGTGGTCGCCCGACAGCCGCTCCATCGTCTTCACCTCCGCCGTGTATCCTGACTGTCCGGCCATCACCGAAGCCGACTTTAAAACCGGCGACCAGTGCAACACCGAACGCGACGCGGCGCTGGCCACAAGCAAAGTCAAGGCGCAAATCTTCACCCATCTGCTTTACCGGCATTGGGACCGCTTCACCGGCGACAAGCGCTCGCATCTCTTTCTGGCCTCGGTCTCAACCGGCGCGGTGCGCGATCTGACGCCCAACGACCCTCGCGACCTGCCGCCCTTTTCGCTCAATGGCGGAGGCTGCGGCTGCGACTTTTCGCCCGATTCCAAGGAGCTGGCCTTCACCGAGAATCTCGATCCCGAGCCGGCCATTTCGACCAACGCCAACATCTTCACCCTCGATCTCGCCGATCCGGCGGCCAAGTCTGTCAAAATCAGCACTTCGTTAGGCGGCGACTTTTCGCCCGCCTACTCGCCCGACGGCAAATTCATTGCCTGGCGCAGCCAGGCCCGCGCCGGCTACGAAAGCGACAAATTCCGCCTGATGCTCTACAACCGCGCGACGAAGACAATCAAGAATCTGCTGCCGGAGTTCGATAACTGGGTCGATGAGTTTGCGTGGGCGCCTAATTCACAAGAAATCTTTTTCGTAGCTGGAGAAGCCGGGCGTGAACCGATTTATGTAGCCGGAATTGACGGAAAGTATAAACAGATTTCATTTAGCGGTGAGTTTAGCGACCTTCATCCGTTAACCACGGAAGGGGCCATCCTTGCGAGCAGAATGGAGGTCGATGCTCCTGCTGAAGTTTTCGCGGTGATTCCCGCACCTGCACAACCAAAACTCGAAACGGCAAAGGCGGTTTCAGGCGATGTCGGCTCTATCGGTGTTTACGGTTATGCGGTATCGACAGGCCTCCATGTAGTTACCCACCTCAACGACGATCTCCTCGCCCAGCTCGATCTACCGAAGCTAGAAGATTTCTGGTTCACCGCCAAGGACGGAACCAAACTCCAGGGCTTCGTCATTCCGCCTCCAGGCTACGACGCCAAGAAAAAGTACCCTACGAAGTTTCTGATTCACGGCGGCCCGCAGGGCGCATGGGGCGACTCCTGGAGCTACCGCTGGAACGCCGAGCTCTTCGCCGCCAACGGCTACGTCGTCGTCATGGTCAATCCGCGCGGTTCAACGGGTTACGGCCAGACCATTGTTGATGGCGTCAACGGCGACTGGGGCGGCAAGCCCTTCACCGATCTGATGGAAGGCCTCGACGCCGCCGAGCGCAAATTCCCCTTCATCGACAAGTCGCGCGAGTGCGCGCTCGGTGCCAGCTACGGCGGCTACATGGCCAACTGGATTCTGGGCCACACCAACCGCTTCAAGTGCATCGTCTCGCATGACGGCATGTTCAATCCCGAATCGGCCTACGGCTCAACCGAAGAATTATGGTTCAACGAGTGGGAGTTTAGCGGCCGCCCTTGGGATTATTACGGCAAGCCGGACTCGGAAAATCCCTTCCGCAAGTGGTCGCCCATGCTCTCGGCCAAAAACTTTCACACGCCCACGCTGGTTGTCCACGGCCAGCTCGACTACCGGCTCGACGTCTCCGAGGGCTTTCAGCTTTTCACCACCCTGCAGCGGCTCGGCGTGCCGTCAAAAATGCTTTATTTCCCCGACGAGGGCCATTGGGTGCTCAAGCCGCAAAATTCGCAGCTCTGGTACAAAACCGTCAACGATTGGGTGGACCAGTGGACGAAACAGGGAACGAGAGATCAGGGAAAATAGCGGCCTAATGTACTACAAAATTTAAATATGTAGTACATTAGATTCATGGGCACGACCGTACAGGCGCGATTGGATTCCGAGACGCAGGCGACGCTTTCCCGCGTGGCAAAGCGGCTTGGCTGGAGTACGTCCAAAGTGGTGCGCGAGGGCATTCATCTGCTCGACAAAAGCGTAGAGCCGTCCCATCCCATTCAAATCATTGGTCTAGGCGAATTCGACTCCGGAATTACGGATCTGGCTTCTAACAAGAAACATCTGGCTGGCTTCGGACGCAGTTCGATGCCCGGCGGAAAAACGCGCCGCAAAGCAATGGGGCACTAAAGTGCCCCCTGTTCTTCTTGATACCAGCGCGATTGTCGGTTGGCTTGACCGGCGCGATAAAAATCACGGCCGTTGCCGCGTTGCGCTCACAGATTTGCAGCCCCCATTGGTCACTTGCGAGGCTGTCATCGCCGAAAGCTGCTATTTGCTGCAGGGGATTTATGGCGCGCCCGAAGCAGTATTGGCGAATGTGACCAATGGCTCCTTCCAGATTCCTTTTCAGTTGACACGTTCGGTATCGCAGGTGGCCGCCAGTTTGCGCAAATACGCCGATCTTCCCGCGGATTTCGCCGACGCCTGTTTGATTCAAATGGCCGATGAACTCGATACCGGCGATATCCTTACATTGGATAGCGATTTCAAGCACTATCGCTGGCGGCGGAACCGACCTTTCCATCTTTTAATTCCGCTGGAGTAGGCCGTATGGAATTTTCTCGCAAATCCGGCAAGCCGCGCGCCTTTCTCAACGAGGCGGGACTCTACGAGTACGCCGTGCGCTCGCTGGGCCGGCAGATGCGCACAGAGTCCGAACTACGCCGGTTGATGGGCCGCCGTGTCGAGCCGGGCGAAAGCGGCGAAGCTGCGATGACGGCCGTCGTCGCGCGGCTCAAGGATTACGGCTACCTGGACGATGCGGCCTACGCGGAAACCTACGCTCGCTTGCGCCAACAAAACGACAAGCTCGGCGTGCGCCGCGTGCGTCAGGATCTTCAGCAAAAAGGCGTCGGCTCGGAGCTGATCGCCGAGGCCCTCGACGCTCGCTATGGCCAAACCGACGAGGCCGCCCTGGCCCGCGCCTATCTGGAGCGCAAACGCATCGCCCGGCCCACTAACGAGAAAGAAACCGCGCGCGTAATGCGCCGTCTGCTCACCGCCGGCTTCTCCACCGGCATCATTTACAAGCTCCTCCGCCAATGGGATGTGCCCGACGAATCGCTGACGGCGCTGGACAATCTCGACACCGAATCCCACGAGGCGTGACGATGTGACTCCAATATTTACGTGTCATTGGTGGGGTGTGGAAGTCTACCGCGGATTTCGCGGTCCTGACGCGGGTCAGACGCATTTTTCCACAGCAAAAATCGCAAGCCAGAATACCGGGATTATATGTCACAACTCGCCGTACTTCCGCTGGATTTGGACCGTAAGTTATTGATTATCCGTAAAAATCCAACGGAAGTGTTCCGTTGGAACAAAATAGATAAGGAATGGCAAATGTGGAAAACTCCGTTTACTCGCACCACAAGCGGATATTTGCATTATAAGCATCCAGCGGAACTACCCCAAAAGGCATTCAAAAAGCTCGAAATCCAACTGCCATCCAGCGGAACTATGAAAATTTATATATTTCTGTTTCGGCGATCGAGTTTCGCCTCATTTGGAGGGGGATCGGCAGCTAGAAGGCGAGCAAGATAAGCCTCTTTGCTTTCGCGCAGGAAGGATAAATTCCCAGGGCGTCGATGCTCTTCGCAAAAGTGTTTTTCGACTCGTGATTCGAGTTTTGCAGGGTACTCAAAAACATCATCGAACCGGATGCTCACCGTGCTGTCATAAGTAAGTGTATTCGCCGGTGCGCCACAGACATCGCAATGCCCAAAATCAGGCAATTTACGGGAATTACATACTTAACTCCCGTTCTGTTTGTTTTCTTTGACTTGCCGACTCGCTGCGATCTTCCGCTTGCGCGGTGGCTTGACCTTTGAGGGTGGCCGATAGGCAAGGACCAAATCGGCCATCTTATTGAGTATTTCGGGTGGCTTGGTCATTGGATCAACCTCGCGTAGGTCAAACGCTTGCCGTCAACCGCCGTCCCTTGCAGCTTTTCCAACTCCCCTGCGCAAGCCTCGCGGAGACGACTGACCATAAACCATGCCGATTTTTGGGTAATCCCGATTTCTTTGGCAAGCTGCATGGAGGATATCCCCTTGCGGGCCGTAACGAGCAAATACATCGCATATAGCCATTTATGCAAAGGGATGTGCGAACGCTCAAAGATGGTTCCAGTACGGATCGTAAAATCAATCTGGCAGGCGTTGCAACGATAAAAACCCTGTCGGCGTGGCGTTATGCGGTCGCTGCTAGCGCAAGTTGGGCATACTGCACCGTTTGGCCATAAAAGGGCCTCAAGGTATGTCCGCGCCGTATCCTCGTCTGGGAACATTTGGAAAAGCTCGAATGTGCTGATTGTGCTTTTACTCATGGCTGGAAACCTTCTGCCGGGTTACGTACCGGCCCCCTGGTACCACCCAGGGACGCACCGCTTGCCCAAGGCAGGGCGCGGCGGAGCTTAGAGGAGTCCGCGCTTAAGAAGTGAGCGCAAGCGGGAGGATGCTCCAATCGAAATACTAAGTTTCTCGGCAACGAAAGCGTGAGGAAGATCTGAGATTAGCAGCGAATGAGCAGTATCCTCGCGCCACCATCCATTGAGCCTCAGCTTGCGGCCAAATAGCCTAATACGCATTTCGCTTACTTTGCTGGGCTGCAAAGTGTACTTCCGTGCAAAAGCAGCCTCGGAAAGCTGCATCATATCGTCGAGGTGTTGAATCCAGAAATGAGCATAATCTTGATAGAAATCAAATCCGAGAATGTGCCGCAGCTTTTTCAGGGCTGTTCGGGATGCGGGCAAATTGAAATTGCTGCCATCACGTTCGAGCCGGTGGCGCTTCCACCAGGAAATTAGCGGCCTGGTTGGAATCAGGCGCGGGCCTCCGCACCCTCCACGCCCTCGCGGAGCGCCAGAGGGCCATCCGAATTCCAGCACAAAGCCGTGCGAAGTGGCGCGGCGCTCGCGCACATCCCAAAGATCCCCGAAGGCATCCTTGATGGTATCGATGATTTCTGCGGAGCGCGGAGAATGTTCAGCTCCGGGAGAATATGGAATAGGCGATTTATTTTTCAGTAAAAATTTCAGGACGGCATCAGTTGTGCGAACGCTGCATTTGCGGCAATAGACCTTCCCGGGACGCGACGGACTCCCACACAAAACACAGAGTCCCTGTGCTTTTCTCTGCGCATGAGATTCGGCTAGTTTCTGGTTGTTCCGCGCATTTTGCCTCTTCACTCTTTCAGGATGCTTCAGAATATAGCGTTTTTCCCTCTCGTAGGCAGAGAGAGGAGGATTTGGCTTGGGCCAATAGGATCGCGAAAGATCGTATCGGATTACGCATACGGGCACATTCTCTTTTGCGGCGATTTCTTTGATTGAGAGCCCCGCTGCGGACCATCCCCTTACCCGCAGTTTCCGCTCATAAATTTCAATTCGAGATTTTCCCGCCATTTGCCGCCATCCCCCGCCAAAAAATATCAATGCCGGGATACGCTCCCGGCTGGCGGTGCGATTACAGGCTCAAATCGTAATCAGCGAGTAGATCGGCAAACTCGGCCTCGTCGTTGCCCTGCCACACTGGGTCGCCGTTGGTATCAGCCACGAGAGCGGTTCCAAGCGCCGTATCTTCTCCCGGCTTGGCAACGTATGGGAACTCGTAAACTCGGCCATCGGTGCTCTTGATGTAGCCGTTGTCGTCCGCCGCGATCATCTGGGCTACTTCGCGAACCTGGGTGATCCCGAAGGGCTTCAGCTCGGCAACTATTCCGGCGCTATTGAGGTTGTCGAGGCTAACCATGTCGTCAGCAATGATTGCGTTCCAAGTTGCGATAGAGGTTACATCGGCGGTGGTTTTGATGGTTTCCATTGAGTTTCTCCTTTGAGGTTGGTGGCCTCTTGTTTGATCTGTTCTTAATATACTTTACTCCCTCACGTTTGTCAAGGGAATAAAGTATATAATTCCCCAATTTACCCTTTTCGTCTACGTTCATGTAACACATAGCACCCCCAGATCGGGCTTACAACTCGAACCGGCATTCGACGCCGGCCGCGCGGTGAATTTTATCCAGATACTTTAGCACTGAATCATAGTAGATGCGATGTGGCGATCCTGCCCTGCCGGGCCTTACTTGATACGCTAATATCTCGCCGCACTCGATCAGGCGCAGGATCGTCCGCTCGCTGCAGTCAAGCATCTCGGCCACCTTGTGTACATCAATCGTCTGCTGTGGACTCCATGGCAGCAGCAATTGCTCAGGCACGCGAAATCTCAGCGTTGACATCATCGGCCTCCATGACGTCCGCGTCGCCAGAAAGGGCGCCATGACGGCAAAAAGGGCCTCGGCGCCGGTGGCGGCATTGGCTGCACCGATGGCGGAATAAAATCTGGCGAGATACGCATCTCACGCAAAAATTCTTCATCGCTATGACTAACTGGCTGCGCAACTTTATTGGTTGCCTGCTGCACCTTCAAGTGAATCCCTATCGCATGTAACTCTAAGTTAGATTTGTCGAGCACAGAAAGGGCCTCAGCAAACTGAGGAGCTTTTTCTATGCCTTCGAGAAGTAAGTCAATTACGTGAGATAGAGCTTCTTTTTGCGTCATGATTGCCGCCTATCCTGCCACTTACCTTGAGCCACAGCCATGCCTTTCAGCGCCCACCAAACACGGTTGGCATCGGCCAGGGAGCGGATCTGTCCAGCAGCTTTATTGCGCAATGGCGAGTGCGGTGAGTGCAACCAACTCTCAAGTTGCGCCTGGTCCCAACCAATCAGATCCATCACATGCTGAATGCGCGCTATCTCAGCAGGGCCGGCCATAGTTATTTCTTTCGACTCGTAGCCACGCCGGCCTTCCGTCCCAGCCTTGCGCGCAGCATCGCGGCCAAGGCGCTGGCGGCGACGCGGTTGCGTCTCCGGTATGCCGAGTTGGCCTTGAAGCGTATCGATTAAGTGACGCGCATCATCGCGCGTCAGATCTTTAAAACTAGCGATTGGCCGCATGACCAGTGCCGACGCCCAGCCCAATCGAGCTTCGCGCTTGTTGGGCTGGTCAGTATGCGCGCAGAGCTTTCCGTAGAGCGTCTGCAGGCGCTTCATTTGGCCGGGACTGATTGTGTTATTCATTTATTGCTTTTTCCTTGGCCGTCCGCGTTTTTTCAGCAACTCGCCACAATGCGGACAGCGGTCTGGCCCAGCTTTGGGATGCCTTCGCTTCCAATCGGCGGTTCGGCATCGCGCGCTGCAAAATCGGGCGTGGCCTTCCACTTGGTGCGTGCATCCGGGATATTGGCACTGCCGATGATAACCTTCGTTTGCATCCGTCAACTTAGTCCTCGACTACTTGGTTATTTGTATTGGTCATCTTGCGCCGATCGCGACGTTACCTGCTTACTGCAATCCACGCGCCCGGAGTTTCCTTGCACGCTCGTAGATACTTCTGCAGCCACGGAACGAAGTGCTCATAGAGGCCCCACCCGTTTGGAGCGTCGTATTGCTTGAACTTTTCCGGGTCAGCCTCCATCTCCGCAATGGCCGTCTGGAGTGGCTCAATAAGCTGGAATGCGCGGGTAATGCCGATTTCCTCGGGTCTCCACAGGTGCTTGTAGATGCCAGCCACATCTGCCATTTTGTTGAGGTTGTGCGTGATATTGGCCTCAAAGATTTGCTCCCCCTTCAGGTCGCCCTGACAGTGTGGGCAGTGCAACGGTTCATAAAGATAGACATCAAGACTCATCGTTTTACCCTTTCGTGCTTGTACCGAAGTGCGAGCGATGGTGCTGCTCGTCACTTGTTAATCGATTAGCAAAGGCTTCCCGCCAATAGCTCTCGACTACCTTTTCATCTGCGGGATCGCACCGACCGACGCCAGAACGATAGGGGATGGTTCCTTGACCTCGACCGGAACGGCAGTCAACAAAATTTGTGCGTTGGCGAGCATAATGGCCACCTTCGTCTTACAGTTCAGGCAAAAGCCATGCTTCGGGTGTTGCAGAATGAGCACGCTCACATCGGGGCGATTCAGAATTTGTAGGGGCGCCAGATCGGGCATATCGATCGGCATTTTGCATTGTGCGCAAAGAGCTTTCATGATCTTCCTCCAGACTTCAATTTGCTTAGCTGCGCTAACTTATAAGCGCGTCTTCTTGCAGCTTCCAACGCTTCGAAATGCTCAAGCATTGATTCAACTTCTCCGGGTTGAGCAGGCCGAACGCCATGAATAGAATTCGTCATACGGGATAACTGCTCTTCAAATCCCGGCCGCCTGGAAAAGAATTTTTCAGCCGTATCGTCGACAGAAATGCTGAACACTTTTATGCCACCCTTCGTTCAGCCAACGCCAACATGTGTTCAATGGCTTGCGCTTTTCTCGGACCGCGTTTTCGTGCCGCGAGCACATTGATGCGCTCAAGCAATTCGAAGGTGGAAGGATGCCCCCACAGAACAACGTCTGCGGAAACGGTTGGGCATCCTTTGGCATCTTCGGCAAGCGCCAGCGTACGCGTAAAAGGATGTTGACTGCGCAACTTGCGCAGCAACTCGCTGCCACCAGACAGCGGCCACGCCAGCAGAGCTACTTCGAAATCCGCACTGGCGGTAATTGCCTCAGCAGCGCTGGACGCACAGCACACAGCGAATCCATGTGTGGCGAGAACGAAGGCAAGAACGGATTGCCGCGCCTCGTTTTCATCGATCAACAAAATTTTCTTTTTCGGTCGCATGATTTCTCCAAAATCACTTCCTAGCCAGCTTTGCTTCAGCTTCAGCTACAAAGGCTCGCGCACGCTGGATTGCTTCGAGATACGTTTTTGGGCTTCTGCCCGATTGCCACAGATCAAGGCCGGCATAGATTTCAACCCGCATCGAGTGCGGTACCAGCAGCCAATGCTCTTTGCACATCAATCGTCGACTCGGCACCATCCTTTTGCAGCCTGCGGCAAAGCACGCCTTTTTGCGCGTGAAAAATACGCTCACAACTATTCCTCCCCGCTGATCTTGCCAACAAGCTCGCGATAGGCGTGCGGCCCGGCGGCGGCGCGCAGTACAGCAGCCTCAGCACGAATCTGGCTTACAAAGTCACTAACCCAGGCATCGCGATCTTCCTTGGTGAGCATCAGATAGTAGCCGCCGTCGGAACCGTGCTTCGAACTGCCGATGGGCAGATGGAAATTCACACGGAGCCCGCGCACGGCCTCTTTGATAGTGCGTGCGCTCAAGCCTGTTTGCTCCTGGATCTCGCGAATCTTCACGGCATTGTTCAGGCCGCGACGATACCGCACGAGGCGCAGCACAGCGCGCTCCTGGTCATTCGCAGCGATTGCGAGTGGGCCGCCGGCGTGCCCCAGAATCAGATCGAGTATCTGTGCATCGAGATGTTGCAAGAGCATCTCGGGAGATCCTTCGAAGAGCAAACCTTGCGTGCTCATCAGCGCACCTCGAAGAGGTTGCCTTGCGGCGGCTGCATGTCTTTATGCTTCGGACAATAGTCAAGCCCCATGCCAACTCCGGTTGCGCAACCGTCACAGATTGCGGCATCGCAGGTTTTGCCATTGCCTAGCGGAAAGTCGCATAGCTTTGTCGATGGACGTCCGCATGTCGCGCAAGGTTTCGATCGGCCGCGCGTACACATGAATACGGTTAAAGGGCCATTCGATCCGTTAATGTTCAGGACTGGCATAAGCGGGCCGCCTTCCGTTTTTGCTCGCGCACCAGCAGCGCGAACTTTTCGTTAAATCGGGCAATATTTCGGCGAATCTCGCGCACGTCCTGCGACGACAGGTCGGTGGGCGGCTCGGCAGCGGCAATCGTTGCGCAGCGTTGCAACAGATGCTGGATGCGTTCAATGCAGCCGGCCGACTCCTGCCAGAACGTCCAGGCGCGATTTGTCCTCTCCTCGGTCATTGGCGCGCCCCGATCGTCTCTCCGGCTTCCAGCGCTGCCAAAAGATTGGAAGCTGCAGGTAACTGTGTGATTTCGTCTTTCGTGCAGACATCGACCAGCTTCCGGCCTTTCTCCGTGAGTTTCCATGGATATTCATCAAGGCTCAATTTCTTCATCCTGATGGGCGTGGCAAAGCCGTGATCGAAGGCAGTGCACAATGTGGCTCGTGCCAGCGAAAATGAGATTTTCACGCGGCAGGAGATTTTCTCGATGCGCGCGGGCTCGCACTCTCTTAAAACTTTGAGCACGGCAGCTTCGAGCGATTCAGCATGTATGCGGATTTCCATTGATCGTTTCCTCCAAACTTGTGGCGCTTTCACGCCCTCTTCTTTTTCGCGGCGCGGGCGGCTTTCTTCGCTGCTTTTTCAGTAGCCGCTGCTTCCTTGGCGCGCAACGCGGCAACCAGGTTGACGGTCAGCGCCGGCGTTTTTGAATCGACCTTGAAGCATGAGGCGAAGAGCGAGAGCAGACGTTTCTTGGCTTCGAGCGGAAAACCGCCGATCGCCAGTTCTAATGCTCCGTGCGCATCCTTCTGCAGCGTGTGCGTGACCTTGCGCGCGAAAAGTTTGCTGAATACTCTGGGCAGCTTGAACCGCGAAAGTTCCGACTGCAGTTCGCCCACGGCCGTTTCGCTTATCGCAACCGTCGAGGCAACCGTTGCGTCGGCGACGTAGAGCGCGCCTTCAAGCCGTGTCGTCTTCTCGGCGTTTGTAGGCACGTAGCCGAAATCTTGTACCGCAGCGAGCAGTTCACCCTTCACGCCTGATAGCTTTTGCTCGGCTTGCTCGACGGCGATCTTCGCTTTGTCAAAACGGTTGCAGAGCTCGTCGATCTGCTCAGCGGTGGGTTTACTCTTAGTCGTTGTCATGGCGTCCTTCTTTCGTTGGAAAATCGATATTTTTGAAATCGTCTAGCCAAGCGGAAAGCTCTTTGTGCGCGCATTCTTGACCGCACAAATCTTTAGAGACATAGCCGCCGGGAAGCGGTTTGCACGCGGCATCGGCCGGGACGAAGAGAATGCCTTCAAATCCGGGGGTGGTGATCGCAACGAGCCAGTGATTGGTCTCCTGTTTCTGACGTTTGCAAATGTCGCACTTCACAGTGGCTACATCACTCATCACTGGCCGCCTTTCGCGCTAAGCGCCTTACCTATCGGATGTGAATAGCCCCAATCACCAGGCGCGCCGAACGCACGCGCAACTGAAGCTCCTTTGACCAAGCGCGAGAGGACCATGAGCAGTTCGGCATCATCTTTAAGTTCCGAGTAAGTGAGAGGATTCTCGTCCGATCGACGCAAATCCTGAGCGCGTTCGCGGATTGAATTTGCCAACATCTCGACGTTCATGCCTTGCCGCCTTTCGCGCGGGGTTGCGCTTTGATGTGAGCCTTGAGATCACTGGCCGTCGTGAGCGCGTAGCTCAAGGCCCGGCATAGATCCAGTGCTTGATCGAGAGCCGTCTGCGATCCGATGCAGCCTTCGATGTCACAGAGCGTGCCGAGCCGCTCGACAATCACCTGGGCAGCGGTGAGATCGTCCTTGATGGCGCTGAGCATGGCCGGAACAGATTTCGGCATTACTGGCCACCTTTCAGGTACTGCCAGGCCGGGCCGCCGGGGAAAAATGCCGAGGCAACTTCGGTTGAGATATATATAACGGCCAGGATGACCGCAGACCGGAGCAGACGTTCGCAGATACGCCCGGCCCTAACGACGCAATCAATCTGCTCGTCGGTTGGCGACCAATCCATCATCCGGTTCCAAAATCGAAGCGCATTTTTCATGCGATGGCCTCAACTTTCTCGTCGCTCTCGGCCGGAGCAGCTTCGGCCTGTGCTTTGATCTGGTCGAGCGCGTTCGTCAGCGTGCGCACGTTGATGTAGGTGCGGTTATTTTCAAAGGCATCGCGGACGGTAGCCGCGGCAATCAATTTGTCAGCCAGCCGCTCGCGATCTTGCAACGTGCGCTGCGCAAGGATTGCGCCGATTTCGCGCTCTATAATGCCGCGTGCTTCCAAGCGCTCTAAGCCGGGCAGCCGGACCTTGGCGATAATTCGCGAATTCCACTGCTCCAACGTCGCAGAGAACTCGTCAAACTTCCGTTTCAGGTCGTGGCTGCCGGCAAAGAGCAGGGAGAAATACGGTGACTGATCGAGCAACTCGCGCAATGTCTCGAAACATTCGATTGAGAGATGCTGCGCCTCATCAACGACCAGCAGGACGCGGTTGTGACGGTAATCAAAACGAATGCTATTCAACATTGAATCGATGTCATTGCCAAGTCGGCAGCCACAGGCAATAGCGACGCGTCTAATCAGATCGCGTGGCCGCAAATTCTGGCGTGCGTAAATATAGAAGGCCCGGCGCCCTTGTTCCTTGGCGATCTCGTCGCGATTGAGTTTGGCCACCTGATGCTCTAGGACAAAACTCTTTTGCGAACCCGGAGGTGCATAGATCATGTAGGCTACTGGCCGCGGCAGCAACTTCTCGAATGTTTCCCGGATGATGCGTACATTCTCTGTTTCGTACAGATTGCCCAACACGCGGCCGGTTTCGCCAGCCGGGTGAGCATCCATAAAAGTGACGAGCGCTTTTATAAGCGATTTTGGCGAGCGCGAAATGTTGTGATAGTTGCCCTCCAAAAAGAAGCGCAAGGTTGATTCGCCGTAATTGATGCGGTGGGCAAAATCGGGAGTCGATAACCCCGTACGCGCCAGATAGTCTTTTGTTCGCGCAATTACTGGCGCGACTTCGGTCGCTTCTTGCGCCAGCATTTCGATCCGTGAAACTGTTTCTGCTTTAAGCGTCCTCACTTAATTTCCTCCAGAAAACTTGCCGCAATATCGCTGGCGCTTGCCGGCGCTATGGCTTTGTCATCCCTTAGCTGCTTGCGTTGCGAAATTACCGGAGTCGTGTTGGCGGGCAATTGCATCTGGCTGTAGACAATTTCTTCGGCCGATTGCGCGCCGTTGGCGCGGGCCGCGGATGCGATTGCGCGCAGCGTGGTCTTGGTAGCTTTTTCCAGACTGTGGCGGATCTTCATCGACTCGCCGATCTGGCGCTGTGTCTCGTGATCTTGCGGCGCGAAGCGCAGCAAAACCTCGGCTTCGAGCCACGCGATGAACCGGCCATCAAGATCGAGAGCCGCGGCGCACTCGGGATCGAGCGGGTCGTAGGCCACGAGAATCTCGCGCTCGTTGCACTCGTGCATCGCAGCCCAGGCAAGGCGATCTTCGGGCCGCGGCGTGTAGCGGCGCTTGTTGATCGTGACGGCGCATTCGCGCACCTGCCGACGTTCGTACTCGGCCATCAACAGCGCGAGTGTCGCGGGCTCGGGTGTGGGCTTCTGATTGGGATTCTGCTCAGCCTCGAAAACTTCGTCAGGGCTCAGGCCGTCCATACCTTCGCCGCTATGCGGCGTGGCATTGTATTTATCGATCCATGACAAGCAAGCGAGAATGAAGGCGCTGGCCAGCGGATGATTCGACTCGGCGACGCGGCCTTTTTTGAATAGGCGGCGGTGCTCCATCATCGCGACCCCGGTAGCTTCTGGCCGCGTGGCCGAGGAGCCGGACGTGTAGGTCGAGAAGAATGCATCGAAGTGATGTACCGTTCCGAAGCAACGCTCGACACCCTTTGATTGCGGATGGCGCGGAATGCAATGCACGACGCCACAGCCAATGCGCGCCAGGAATCCGGTCTGTTCGATTGACGCAATATCCTCTGGGTGAAGATCCTCGACCGGGAAACCGCGCTGCGCGCCCTTGGCAACTTTTTTATAATCCTTGCCGTTGTCGACGTAGATCATCTCGGGTGGACCGTACTGCAGAATGCCGCGGCGCAAGGTGGCGGCAATTGATCGCGAGCTACCGTGGTGGGTCCAGGTCGCGCCGACGATCTTGCGGCTGCGAAAATCTTCGAACGCGTCCAGGCGTAGCCGAACCGGCGCGCCGAGCGGCATATCGTCGAAGATGTCGTTGGCCACTTCGGTGTCGTGCCACATCTGATCGCCGACCCACACTTGGTTGGCGTAGATGTCGTCGTAGCGGCGTCGGATGTATGGCGACATGCGCTCACGGTATTGGCGCTGCCCGTCACGCGCGAGCGCCTTCATGGCCGGCGAGATCTGCTGGCTGAGGAAGAGTCGCACCGTCTCGCGGCTGGGCAGTTCGTCTTTTGCGATGCCGAGGCTGTCAGCTTGTTCGCAGATTTGCTCGTAAACAAATGCGACGCTCTGGCCGCGATGTGGCTTTTCGCTAGTTCTCAGCCCGAGGCGATCGATGTCGCCGAGATAGAGATAGGCGGCCAGGATCGCCGCTTGATGGTGTCGCGAGAACCAGCGGCTCTGTCCCTTGTCGGCGCGGACGCGATCTGCCAGCGCCGCAAAGTTCGAGGCGCGATAGGCCGCCAGCCAACGCTTGATGGTCCGGGAGGAAACGTTCGCACCGGCCGCGACGTACTCGATCATTTTTTCGACCGAGGTTACGCGGCGGCCGTCTGGCAGAGCCAGCGCGGTGAACCGCTCGGGATCGTCGGGGTAATCGAGTACGGGCCGCAGAATCGCCAGGCGTTGCTCTGCCTGGGCTTGACTATCAGAATCGGGAAGCACAATACGCTCCGATAAATTAGCGGAAACGCCCGCGAAAAGCGGCCCAAATGAGGCCGCAGGCGGTGCGACCACGGTCAGGTGTGTCTGCACCGCCTGGGAGGGAGACAGGGGAAGGGAGCTTAGGAGATATTCGCGGACTGGGCGACCATTGGGTCCAGTTTGCGTTGATTCACGCGAGATAACGGCTCCGCACGCAACTTTTGCGCGCAGCCAGCGATCGGTCCAGCCTGTAATCTGCATCGCTTCCTCGGCCGAAATCCATTGCTCGGCTGAGGGCACAATGGCGAGCTGTAGGGCGGCGCTCATAGTTCTACCCCCCGCAGCCGCGCTTCGAGCGATTCGACCCTTTCGTTCGCCCGCTTCTGCCGCAGATATTCGCGGCCGAGCTGGAGCATCTCGAATTCAGCCTGATCGACGACGTAGTAGCCAGCTGCTTCGATCAGGTTGCGCAAAAGAGAAAAATCGTCGGTGGCAATACAGAAAGCGCGAGCTAGTTCTGCTGGAAACCGAAAATCCTCCCGCGATTCCGCGGTAAATGCGTTGATCCGTCTTGCCGTGACTTCGGTGCCGGTAAGCAGCGTCATGATTTCAGCAAGTTCTTCGCGGCTTTTCGCGGATTTGCGGATAGCCTCGACCAAGGAGGCGCGGATCATTCCGGCGTCGTTGAGAGAGCCGGGAACGATCGAATTGGGCCTGTCGAAGAGTTCCTGCTGCAAAATAGCGGGGAATTTTTCCTGTGCTTTTGACGTAGACGTGATTCGGGCACTAGCCGAAGATTGTGAGCGTGATGATTGCTTCATGCCGCACGCTCCGCCAGGCGTTCAATATGCCGCCATTCCCGTTCCAAACGCTTCAGCACTCGCGCCGAAGTACTCATCCCAAGAGCCACGCGCCGAACATGTTGTGGCGTCACGTCCAACTCCCGCGCCAACGCCGAATAATTGACCCTACGTTTTTGCTGATCGCGCAAAATTGTTTGAACCGGGCTAAAATGGGTGTTCAAATTGAAACTCCGGAAGAACAGGTTAAGTATAAGCGCGCTTATATGAATGTCAACGGTAAAAGTACGCTTTTTTCGCAAATGACCCGTGCGCTAGGTGCGCATATCCGATCTGTTCGCTCAGCAAAAGGGTTGACGCAAAAGGAGTTTGCGGATTTATTCGGGGTTAGCCAGGTTGCTGTATCTAACTGGGAAAAAGGCACAGATCGCCCTGCCCCTCGCATATTGGCAAAGCTCTCCACCCTGACTGTCAATGCAGAACTAAAGGACTACTTCATCATGGAGTCTGGTTTAGCGGATGCTCTACATGCTGGAAGTGGATTGGATTCAGGCACAACCATAACCCGACCGATTCCGCTTTTACGCGACCCGGTAGCAGCTGGAACCCCTCGCGCAACAGACGAAAGAGAAATTGCCCAGGTTTTAATGTTGCCCAAATTGTGGTTCCCGGCTACTGGCGAACTTTTTGCCTTAAAGGTTGCAGGCGACTCAATGACACCGATCATTGGCGATGGCTACATAGTGATCGTCGATACCTCACGTCGAGATCCACGAAAATTAGTTGAACGCATGGTTGCCGCGCGAGAAGGTGACGGCATTACGATTAAATGGCTCCGTAAAGACGGGGATACCTATATGTTGGTTCCACAGCACATTTCACCGCGAATTCAGGTGCGCGTTATGCGCGCTGAAGGGAATTTTTCTATTGTTGGCGAGGTAATCAAATGGATTGGCCAGCCTGCATCGGTCAGGAAGCATAATCGATGACATTATTCGATGCTCAGGAACCACTTGAAAAGTCAGTTTCTCTTACGCCGCGATCAATTTTCTGGGCGATATTCGCCGCCTTATGGGCCTTCAGCCTCAGCGCCGGTTTGGTCTACTTGATCCTTCGATTCATTTTTGCCTACATCCTGCAGACAAATTAACAATCGTATTTGGCATGAGAAACGCGGGACGAATATTGCTATCTTCGCCTTGTCTTCGCTAACCATGCGAGCGATACTGATGGACATGGCAAGTCCTATCAGTTGGCCTGGTGGCAAACAACAGCTTTTGAAGACGCTGCTTCCGCTTATCCCCGCGCATCGCAATTACGTCGAAGTCTTTGCCGGAAGCGCAAAGCTGCTCTTCGCCAAAGAGCCATCGCCGCTTGAGGTGTTGAACGATGTAAATGGCGACCTCATCAACTTTTTTCGTGTGGCCAAGCATAGGCCGGCCGAGCTGGCCGAGCGGTTCGAACAAGAGTGCGTCCACGCCGGTCGCTTCCGCGAGCTACGCGCTGAAGTTCCTCCAAATGACGAGATTGATCGCGCGCTGCGATTTGCTTATTTGAGCTGGTACAGCTTTTCTGGTAAAGGCGAACATTTTGCGCGAGCCAGCGCCATGTATCCGCGCATCAAACGCCCTCTGGATACGATACGGTCACTGCTTGAGCAGACCTCCGCGCGCCTGGCGCGCGTACTGATCGAGCAGCGGGATTTTGCCGATGTTCTCGATCGTTATGACCATCGCGATACGTTTTTTTATCTCGATCCACCCTACATCGAATACGAGCCCAACGGTCGTTATGTGCCGCTCACGCGCGAGCGCAGAGCGGAGATGTTTGCGCGCCTGGCGAAGCTGCACGCGACGTGGCTAATGAGTTTTGAGGATCACGCCGAAGCGCGTGCTGCCGCCAAGCAATATGGATTTTCTTTGCGCCGAGTTGGTGTACTCTATACGCTCAGTGGCCAATCCAATCGCAAGCGTGTGCACGAACTGCTGATCGGAAACTATCCGCTAGCCGCTTAAATTCCCCTATCAATCGCCGCTTTTCTCCAGCACTAATGCCAATTTTGACACCAGATCGACACGCGCGACCTGCGGGCCACGCGCGCCGCTGATGCAGGCGCATCGCGCCTACGCTTGACTCACATCCTCCGGGATGGCACCGCGAATTCTTAAACAAGAAAGGATCGCGGGGAGCCAGAGCAAACGTGCGTCGTGCCGGGCAATAGAGAAGCAATCATGCTTCAAACATTGTTCGGCCGCCACGCTATTGCACCGGAGCGCGAGGCGCGGATGAACACTCAGCAGAATTTGTTTTTGAAAATGGTGGCTCCGGCAGCGCAGGCGGCGCAGAAGAAATGGAGCGTGCCGGCGAGCGTGACCATCGCGCAGGCCATCCTCGAAAGTGGATGGGGAAAATCCGCTCTGGCGCAGCAAGCCAACAACTTTTTCGGCATCAAAGCGGTCGCTCACGCGCAGGCCGACAGCTATGCGGAGTTCAAAACCAGCGAGTTTGTGGACGGCCGGCGCACGGCCGAGATGGCGAAGTTCGCGCGCTACGCATCGCCAACTGATTGTTTCGCCGCGCACGCGGTGCTGCTGGCGCTGACATCCCGCTACCGTCCGGCCATGATCGTGGCGGACGATCCCTCGCATTTTTGTGCTGAGCTACAGCTTTGTGGGTATTCGACCAACCCGCAATATGCCGCGTCGCTCCGTGCGCTGATAGCGGAGTTTGACCTTACGCAATACGACCTCCAGCCGGACGGTCCGGCGGCCGCACAGACAGCGGCTTAATGCAAATGCCGGGTTTGCCCCGGAGGAGGAATCAATGAATCTCATCTCGAACATTTGGAAACATCCGAAGACCTCGGTGGCTGGCTTGCTGATTTGCGTTGCAACCGTTGCCGGAGTGCTGTCGCAACAGGGCATCACACTGGGCACGGCGGGAACCGGCACGCTCGTCACGCTCATCTCCGCGCTGGCCACGGCGTTGCTTGGGTTGCTCGCCAAAGATCCCGGCTCGGGAAGCGCGACGAACAACAGTGGCTCGACCGGCACGCAGGCCAAGCTCGGGGCCTGGATGCTCATCGTGCTTCTGACCTTGGGCACTCTGCCTACGGCCGGCTGCTCAGCCAGCGACGTGAACAAGGTTGTGACCGAGATCAACGCCTACCTGCCGACGGCCGTGAGCCTGTTGAACGAGGCCATCACGATCTATTCGGCGGTAAGTACCAACGGTTCGGATTCGGCGAGCGCGACCAGCGCTCTAACGACCGTCGAAACCGACCTGACGAACTTGGAAAAACCACTCTCCGATTATCTTTCGGCAACATCGAGCGCGACCAAAACGACAGCGTGGAGCAATATCAAGGCGCTAGTGGATACAGCCGTTGAAGATACCGATGCGCTGCTCCAGACTGCATCCGTGAAGAATAGCAACAGCCGCTCGGCTGGCGTTGTGGTAATTGCATCGCTGGATGCGGCGGTGCATGTCATTGACGGCTACGTTTCCTCGACTGAGTCGACGAGCGAAGTAAAAGCCAAAGCATCGAAACGCGCAATCCATCTCAAGGCGGTCGCGGGGTATTGGAGCGCAAGCGACCGGCAGATGATTGCCAGCACCGCAGGCGCGCCGTATGCGGTAGCGCTGTGGCAAGCTGAAGCGCTGGGATTTTAACCAGCTTGCGCAGCACTCGCGAAAAGAAGCACTGCAATCCGCGTTAACCCGTAACAAACAAATGAGAGGAGCATTATGAGTTTCTTTGGAAAAATCGGACATGCGCTTGAGGATGTTGCAGAAGCCATACCCGTCGTTCCAGGGCCGCCGATTCCGCCTGATCCGAATCAGCCGAATCCTGGGCCGCCACCGCCGCCTGCACCTGGTGCGCCGAATCTTGTACCGCCGCCGCCGCCTGTACCGGGCGCGCCGATTCCTAAGCCGCTCCCCTAACTAAGTTTGCGCGGGCTGTCTCCAATCGACGGGCTCATAACCCAATCCGATTGGAGTGCCTCCAGCCCGCGCAAGTAAGGAATCGTATGGACACGCTTACCTATCACCTCACGCCTGAGCAGGTCGCCGCCAAGCAGCAAAAGCTGGCGGCAACCGGCGTGACTCTGCCTTTGCCGTCGGGGACGATCACCCACGACACGATTCTCGGCGAGGTCGAGATCGACTATGCCTACGATGCTGCCGCACAGGTTATGAAGATCGACGTGCCAAGGTATCCGAAAGTAGCCGAAGGGAAGATCAAGTCCACGCTCGACAAATGGTTCGCGGAGGAATCATGATCGATCGATCGCAGTTAAAATTAGGCCGCCCCATTGTGCGGCACAGCGCAGCTCACCGGCTGGCGGCGCATAAGGTTATGGCTTTGCTGCCCGCGCCTCCCGCCGCAGCCGACAATACCGACGGCGTTACCGACTGGGGCATGATGCTCAACGGTCCCGATCCAAACAACCCGCCTAGCGCGCCGGATGGTCTTGGTGACTGTACGATCGCCGGGCTCGCGCATTCGTTGCAGGTGGCGACGCTGGCCGAGGGCAAGATCGTTACGGCGCTCGACAGCATTGTCGAGGGCGCATACAAGAAATACTGCGGCTACGATCCCAACGATCCAAACACAGACCAGGGCGGCATTGAGATGGACATCCTGGCCGGCATCAAGCGCGACGGCTTTGCCGGCGACACGCTGCTTGGATATGTCTCGCCCGATCCACAAAACCTGGACCACGTCCGCAAGGCAATTGCCTATTTCAAATCTGTTTACATGGGCGCAGAATTGCCGCTTTCCGCGCAAAGCTCTGGTCTATGGGATGTGGTGAGCGGCCAGCAAGGGACGCCAGGCGGCTGGGGTGGCCACTGCATGGTCGCGCCGAAATACACCGCTGACGGCAAGATTCAGTTCGTCACCTGGGGTGAGAATCAGCCGGCGACGCTTGCTTGGTGGCAAAAGTACGTGGACGAGTGTCATGTGCTGCTGTGGGCATCGATGCTGAAGCTGTGGCCGGCGGCGAAGCAGGAAGCGGTGCTCTCGATTCTGCAAGAGATCGGTTAAGGGATTTCGCAAGGAATTGGCGATGGACAAAGGGAAGAAAAATCGCGCATGGAAGTGGTGGATCTTTCGACACTGGCATCGCCGTAAACGGAAACACACAACCGCAGTTGCAATTTTGTTTCAAGGAGAGAAGCAGATGGGCACTTTGAATTCCATTTCTGAGACGGCCGGTCAATCGGTCGTCGCGTCGGTTATTCCGCTGGAAGCCGACGGCACCACACAAACCCCCAGCGCCACGATTACGAGTCAGACGTTTTCGGTCAGCGACTTATCGATCGCCACGTTGACAGACAGCGCCGATGGCTCGGCCACAATTGCGGCCGTGGCTGCCGGCACTGCGACGGTTTCCGTGAGCGCCGTGGTGACCGACGCTGACGGCACCGTGCAGACCTTTAGCGCGACGGGCACCGTCACCGTAGCCAAACCGACCGGGCGAACGGCTTCGATCGCCATCAGCTTCGGCACTCCCGCTTAATAAGGAGTCGGCGGGTAAGGGAGCCTGTTGCGCCCTTACCCGATCCGGCAGTCTGTCTCTACGGAAAATGCGGATGAAAAAGGAAGGATATCCCGAGCAGCATTTCGAGTTTCAGGAGATTGATCGCGCCCATTGGGAACGTATCAAGGCTCGATCCGCGAAATATTTGAGTATGAAATTCTCCGATTTTATGGGAGAGACCGGGGGCGATCTGAACATCTCCTGGCGGTACGTCCCGGTCGCAAAAATGCTTTTTTGCCGTGTTATTCGGTGGCCGAAATACTGGAAAGCGTACTATCCAAACGATTTATTGGCGCTGGTCGTTTACGGCCCCATCAAAGGCGGCAAAAGGGTGGATTGAGCGGCCAAAAGGGAGAAATCGTATTAAGGCGTTTTAAGGCATCGAAAAAGCCAACTGAGGGGAACGTACCACCCATGCAAAAGGTATGCGCCTGGGGTATTTTTACGTGGCAGCGTTGAGGGGTACGGGGAGAGGTTTGATGACGCCAAGAGTTCGAAAGCTGAGGAGGGGGAGTTGGGCACGATGACGACGCTGGATCTGGGGGCTGCAAAGATGCCGAGCGAGATCTCGGCTGGCTTTCGTTCGGGGTGGCTACGGTACGTGAAGGTCGGTTTGAGTTCGGCTGGAGGGGCCGCCCTGGTTCTGGCAGCTTTTGGCTTGATCCAACGGCAGCCGGTCGAGGGATTTCAGCTTCTGACTTCCTGGGGGCCTTGGCCGGTCGTAGCGATCATCGCGCTAGCTTTGCTGGCGCCATTTTTCTCGCGCCTGCTTGACATCATCTCGACCAGCTTTAATTCCATCGTCACCAGCACGCACCAGACGGCGGAAGCGCAGACCAAGATGGCCAATGCGACGAGCGATCTGGCCGAGCAGGGCAAGCGCCAATTCGAGGAGGTCGAGCGAATGGCGATTTACGCGGCGCGCGAATTTCCGAGTGTATACGAGAGATTTGACCAGCAGGACCAGGTCTTACAGTCGTTGTCGAACTCGGTAGAGCGTTTGCACGCACGGCTGGATACAGCAGAGGAGACGGAACGTCATGGGAATTGAATTCGCATCGGAGCGGGGGTTGATCCAGGCGCGGCGCCGGCGCGGAATCATCTTGAAGCTCGTCCGGCAGGGCCACGAGAATCAGTTCTCGCGGATGGACGATTTCGAGGTCTGGGCCATGCTGCAGAAACTTGGGCAGACGGTGGGGCGCGACCAGGTCGTCACGCTTCTTCAGGATCTACAGGTGCTCGATTACATCGACTTCAAGTCCCAGACCAATGAGATCACCGGCCGAGTCGAGCTGAGCATGATCCAGCTAACAGCTACTGGCCTGCGCTTTGTGACGGCAGGGCGTAGCAACGACGATGTGCTGTTTGCCTAGACATGACCAAGCCCAGACCAAAAACCGGCGAACCGCGTGTGAAGCATCAACCGCTCAAGATCGACTTGTTGCCGCAGAGTGCGCGCGACGCGATCCAGACGCTCTACGATAGCGGCCACACCTGGCTTGAGATCGCGGAGCAGTCTGCGCGTCCATTTAGCGAAAAGTGGAAAGAAGATGCCGGCGGTTTTGTCGATTGGGAAACGCTCGATTTGAAAGTGTTGGAGCAGTTCCCCGACATGAAGCTGCCGAAATCCACACTGCAACGCTGGTTCGATCTACGTGTGCGACAAGCCAGGCAGTTCGTGTTGCGCGAGAGCGCGCAGGCGCGCGAGTTCGCGGCGGCTTTTGCCAAATGCGATCTTGACGGTGCCAACGCCGCAGTGGTGAATGCCCTGCGCGACCAAGTCTTTGCCTTGATGCAGAGCGCCAGCGCGGGCAATAAATTGCTCTTTGTAAAAAATCTGGAGAATCTTACGCTCGCCATGACGCGCATTCAGCGTGTCGAGATCCAGGAGCGTCGAGTGGCTGTCGATGAGCGACGCGTTGCTCAGCTTGAGCTGGAAGCCGAGCAGAAACGCAAGCAGATGGAGGCCGAGACGGAAAAGGCAGCCGGCAAGCTGCGCAAGGGCGAGCTGACGGTCGAAGACATTAACCGGCTCCGCGAGCGCGTCTTCGGGCTGCCGCCGGTAGCCTCGGAGGCTCCGGCTCATGCCTAGTTTCGAGTTTCCGAAAAAAGAGATCAAGCTGCCGCCGGTGATTCAGCTCCGGGGCTATCAGCAGCGTTGGATCGACGATCACACACGATTCAAGGCCGCAGTGAAGTCGGCGCGTATTGGCTACAGCTACGCCACGGGCCTCGAAGCCATCATGAGCGACGAGGATGGTTGCCTGATCCGTCCGAATGATACGTGGACTGTTCTGAGCGCGTCGAAAGCGCAGTCGACGGAATTCATCGAGACCTGCCAGAAGAACCTGCAGCTCATGGGCGGCACGGCGCAGCTCTATCAGGACGAAGATTTTATCGACACGCTGGGCCGGATCGAGGCCATACAGCAGCGCATCAGCTTTCCGAACGGTTCGCGGATCATCGCGCTGCCGGCGAATCCACGTACGGCGCGCGGCTATCCCGGTAACGCCATCCTGGACGAATTCGCGCATCACGAAGACAGCTATGCCATCTTCGCCGCGGTCTTCCGCCAGGTCGCACTCGGCCACAAGCTGCGCGTACTCTCGACGCCCAACGGCGAACAGGGAAAGTTTTACGACATCGCGCGCCAGCTCGGACTCGACCTGGGCGTCGCGCCATCCGAGTTGCCGGTCAAGAAAGACGGCTGGAGCGGCCACTGGGTCGATGTGTACATGGCCGTGCGCGAAGGCTGCCCAATCAACATCGAGGAAATGCGCCTCGGCTTGAACGACGACGATACATGGAACCAGGAATTTTGCTGCACCTTCCTGAAAGCCACCGGCGCGTGGCTGACGCTCGATTTGATCGCTGCCTGCGAAGACAACGACCTGGGCGCGACGCTAATACATCTCGATCACACCTCGCCGGTAACGGCGCTGAAAGATTTTGCCGAGAAATTAGCCGACGGCAAGCACGGTCCGCTGTCGGCCGGAATCGATGTGGCCCGCGATCACGATGCGACCTGCCTGTGGCTCGACGAGAAACTGGGCGATGTCGCGCATACGCGGCTGGTGGCGTGGCTGCACAATATCAGCTTCCCGAATCAATTCAGGATCATGAATCCGGTGGTGAAGCTGACGAGGCATACGGCGATCGACAAAACGGGCATGGGCGTTGGACTTTACGACGACTTTGACGAAGCGAATCCTGGCCGGATTCTCGGCGTGAGCTTCAGCGGCACGAACGACAATGGCGTTCGGCTAAAGACCGATCTGGCGATTCGCATCAAACGAAATCTTGAAAAAATGCGTTCGCGCATCCCCTACGACGGCTGCATCCGCACTGAGTTTCAAGCGATCAAGCGCCAGGCAACGTCGAGCGGCGTAACCTTTGACGCTCCGCGCATCGAGGTCGATAGCGCCGTAGCCGGCGGACAAAAGAAAAAACTCACTGCCCATGCTGATGTGTTCTGGGCCAAGGCACTGGCCGATCTGGCCGCGGATGTCGATGTCTGCGGCCTGGGCATGGAAACAACCGGCGTAGCGCCATCGAGCACGCTGCTAGGAGGATTGTTCTAATGGCCGATGAAAAGACCTTTCAAGCGCCGCCGCTGCCGCCGCGCGGCGAAATTGTGACGCAGGAAGCGCTGTATCAATCGCAGCTCTCGCTCTATAGCAATTCGCTGGCTTTCGGTGGTCTCCGCAATCCTTCGATGATCTGGGCCACGATGGTCTACAACCATCCGCAGGCCATGCTGCTTTACCGCGAGCTGGAAGACAAGGACGAGGATGTCGCCGATGCTCTCGAAACGCTGCGCCTGAAGGTGCTGGAGCGCGATCACGATGTCTCGCCCGGCGACGAGAGCCAGCTCGCGCTCGATGTGGCGCAGTTTGTCAAAGATCAGCTCGCCAACGTTGAGGATTTTCACTCGGTTTTGGATTGTGTCCTGGATGCGCCAGGCTACGGCTTCACCGTGCAAGAACAGGTCTTCGATACAAGCGCTGGCCAGGCATCTCTGGTGGGCATCAACGACTGCCCGCAGGAGCTTTTCTTGTTTGGCAGCCGCTATGAGCCGCAGATTGGACCGCTGCAATTCCTGAAGCAACCTTGGGCGTCGAGTGGTGATCTGGTGCCCGAAGAAAAGTTTCTGGTCTTCACCTATCGTAAACGCGGCCGCAATCGTATGGGACGGCCGCTCCTCAAGTCGGTATTCTGGCCGAGTTGGTTCAAGCGCAATCTGGAACGGTTGTGGCTGAAGTTCGCCGAAAAAGGCCCTGGCACCGCAGTTGTGTACTACAACGATGCAGACAACGTGGAAGAACGGCAACAGGCGGCTAGTATTGCGCAGGCGATCGTGGACGGTGTCGCAATTGCGGTACCGCAAAATCTGAAATTTGAAACCGAGCTGCTCAAAATCGCTCGTTCGCAAGATCCGGCCACATACGAGAAATTCTTTGAAGCGATGCAATACTCGATTGCGCGAAAGATTCTCGGCGAGACGCTGACCAGCTTTGGCAACGAGGGCGGCCACGGCTCGAATGCGCAAGGGCAGACACACACCGAGACGCTCGATACGCGCGTGGCCGAGTTGGCGCGTTCCGTAGCTTCGGTCATCAATTCTCAGCTCGTTCGGCGGCTGGTGCTGTGGAACTATGGTCCGGACGCGCCGATGCCGAAGTGGAGCTTCAACGTTGGCGAAGAAGAGAACCTGAAAGACCGCCTGGTCGTCGACATGGGCGTGCAGAAGATGGGCAAACAGATAACGGCCGGCTACGTGTCCAATCGTTACGATGTGCCGCTGGTGAAAGGCGAAGATCCAGACCTGCCACTGGTGCCTAGTGCGAGCGCGGCAGCGCCCGCGAACTTGGGCGCCCCGGACGATGGCGATACCTTTGCCGAGGACGCAAAGGAACAGCACGAGTTCGACGAGTTGGTCGAGCAGCTCAAAACAGGCGCCGATCCGCTGCTGGCGCATCGGACGCGCCAAGTCGCGGCCTCCGCGCAGCCGGTCGAGGTAAGCGAGTAGCATGGCGATCCGCGTTCATCTCGCCGCGCCGCACGATGCCAACTTCCGCGAACAGCTCGGCACGCTGCTGGCGCGGCACATGGCGGCGGCCGACGTGCTCGGCCGTCTGCAGGTGGTCAGGCACGCCTATGCCAAGACGCATCGGCGGTTGCCGCTGGCTACCACCTCGCGGCGTGTGCACTTTGCCGAAGACGATGACACGGTGAGTGCCGCCTTCGATGTAGGCGGCGATGAAACCGCCGAGCGCATCCGCGATCTGACGCCGGTTACCAAGCAGATTTTCGATGGCCTCACGTCGCAGTATCGCCGCAACGCATTTACGATTGCTGGCGCGGCCGATCTGCGCCTGGTGCAGAAGGTACAAGATGCGCTGGCCGAGGGTGCCAAGAAAGGCGAAACGGCAAGCGACTTTCGCAAAGCTGCCGACCAGCTCACGACGGCCTCCGGCGTGGCCAATATCAATGCTTTCACGCTCGATACAGCTTTTCAGACGGTGATGCAGAAAATCTATTCCGCCGGGCGTCTGGAACAAATGAGCGAACCACACATGGTCGACGCGCTGCCTTTTTGGCAATACTGGACGGTAGGCGATCTGCGGGTACGGCCGGAGCACGCGGCGCTCGATGGCTTTATTGCGCGCGCGATCGATCCCGTTTGGCGTAAGATTTATCCGCCGTCCGGTTTCAATTGCCGCTGCTCGGTGGTGCCGATTCCGGCCGAGGAAGCGCTCAAGATTGATCCGAATGCAAGCGAGGGCGGCCTGGAACGGTTGCCGATGCTGGCGCGCACGCTCGTTCCGCAAGAGGGCTTTGGCTCCCTGATCGCCGCATAAAACCTAGAGATTCCATTCCTACACTGTGCAATTTATCCGCAAGATAGACGCCCGCGCCGCGCGCGTCCTGCGCGCCCACGCGCCTTTTCTATCCCGCGATACTTGGATCGATGGCAGAACTCACCAAGACGATCGATGGTAAGCCGCATTCAGCGGACGATTTCGCGTATGTAGGCGACGCCAAGGATATTTCCACTTGGCATCTTCCTATCGACAAGGAACACATCGACTCAGCCTTGAAGATGTTCGGGCATGAAAAGAATGTGCCCGCCGATGCCAAGGTTGCCACGGCACATAAGATCGTCGCCGAAGCGAAGAAGCAGGGCCTCGACGAAGATCGCATCAAGAATTTCGAAGAGAAATACTGCAAGAGCGTCGAGCACGGTGAAGCGCCGCGTGGCTGGATCGAGATCTTCCGCGCCGGAGATTACCGGCCGCAGGGCAAGATCAATATCACGCGGCAAGATCTCGAACGCGTTGTGCGCAACTATGATCCGGATTTCCATGAAGCGCCGGTATGTGTCGGCCATCCGAAGACCGACGCGCCGGCTTTTGGCTGGATCGAGCGCTTGGCGCTCGATGGTGACACGTTGCTGGCTAAAGAAAAGCAGGTCGACCCGGCATTTGACGAAGCACGCAAGACTGGGCGTTATAAGAAGCGTTCGGCCGCGTTCTACCTGGACGCCGATGGCAAAGTGGGCGGCCTGCGGCATGTGGGCTGGCTGGGTGCGCAGCCTCCTGAAGTAAAAGGCTTGAAAAATCTCAATTTTGACGACGCCGGCCGCGAGTTCGTTGAACTTGCGTTCGGTGAGGAGGAAACCGTGGGAGCTGAAAACGATAAGTCGATTGGCGAGCAGATCTCTGCCTGGTTCGCCGAGCATGTGCCGGGATTCGGCAAGGGCGCTTCGAAGGAGTTCAGCGAAGCGGATGTGAAGCGCATCGCCACCGAGGCGATAACCGCGGCGACCGCGCCGCTCCAAACCAAAATCTCGGAGCTTGAAACCAGCGCGAAGGCGCAGACGGCCAAGTTCGCTGAACGTGAAACGGCCATCGCCACCGGAGAAACCAAGGCTCGGGTTGTCGAAGCCATCAACAAGCTGAAAGGCGAGGGTAAGTGGGTTCCAGCCTTCGACCGGGCTGGCTTGCCGTTGGTCTTCGAGGAGCTGGCCAAGGCGACTACAACCATCGAGTTTGGCGAAGCCGACCAGGATGGCAAGAAGCCGCAGGTTGCGCCTTTCCAGATGCTCGTCGAGTTCATGGAGGGCCTGAAGAAGATCGTGCCGAATGCGACCTTCTACGAAGGCGGAAAGGTTTCTGGCGGTAGCAAGTCGAGCGGCGATCCGCTGACCGATGCCGCGCACGCACGCATGAAGGAGAATCCGAAGCTCAACTTTGGTGAGGCGCTCGACGAGGTTGTCGCCGAGAAGCCCGAGTTGACCATGGCTGGCGGTATGAGCGCCGGCTCGGTGTAGAGAACCTGACTGCCAGATGTTGATTCTGGCGGCGGCGAGGTTGGCGCCGTGGGCTTTAGCTGGGTAGCCACCGTCTGCCCGGCACACTTTGACAGCCCCAGGAGGGCACGCGATGTCGAACATTTCTGTTTCGGTAAAAGGGCCGAAGGAGCCCCAGATGAAAGAAAGCCTGATCCCGGCGGCAACCACGCTCAAGCGCGGCCTGGCCGTGATCTACGGCACCGACGAATATCATGCGGCGCTGGCGTCTACGCTGGGCGGCGCGATCCAAGGCGTCGTCGAAGAGGATGCCGTTTCCACTGAATTGCCGGTCTCGGTGATCGAGTTCGGCCCGGCGATTGTCCAGATCGGCGCGGCAGTTTCGGCCGGAGACTTCCTTTCGGTGAACGCCGCCGGACAGTTCATCACGGCCGCGAGCACCTACCAAATCGTGGGCCGCGCGCTGTCGGGGAATTCCAACGCGGGCGATTTCATTACCGCGAATATCGCCCCGTGTGGCGCCGTCAAGGCTTAACGCGCCGTCGGTACTGGCATTTTGTGTGGTGTGAGCGATTTTGTCCCGCGAGGGCAGGAGGAAAAGTTAAATGGGCGGCTATGTAGGAAACATGCCGGTCGGAACCTTGAATGTTGCGTTGAGCAACTTCGCCAAGGAATTCCGCAACAATGCGCTCGTGGGCGATCGTTTCGCGCCGCGCGTGCCTGTGGCTCGTCAGAGCTACCAATACGTGGTTTGGAACCGCGACAACTGGCGTGTGCCTGGTTCGACACAGCGCGCTCCCGGCGATCGGCCGACCACTGTGCGGCGTAGCTATTCCGTTTCGCCGTACATGTGCAAGTCGCACGCGCTGTCGGGCAAGGTTCCCGAAGAGTCCGAGGCTTACGGCCTGGGATTGGGCTTTTCCACCAAGAAGCAACTCGTACAGCAACTAACGGATCAGATCCTGCTCGCACGCGAGGTCGAAATCGCCAAGCTCATGCTGAGCACGGCTAACTTCCCGAATGGTGTCACGCTTTCGGGCACTTCTACGTGGGATTCGTATCCGACGACGCCGAACACGGGCAGCGACGGCTCGCATCCGATCAAGGTGATGGAGGGTTATAAGGCTCTTCTGCGGCAGTCTGGCGTGCAGGATAACCAGATGACGCTCCTGCTCTCCGATCCTGTCGCCACCGCATTGGTGAACCACCCCGACATTATCGACCGCTTCAAGTACACGAACTCGGGCGGACTTATCACGATGGAGATGCTTTCGAGCGTCTTCGGAGTTCCCGTGGTGAAGGCCAGCGCAATCATGCTCGACAAGGCGAATACGGCGAGCTGGGTCTGGGGCAACAATGCGCTGCTTGCCTATGCGCAAGCCGCGCCCACAATGGACGACATTAGTTGCGTCAAGACCTTTGTCTGGTCCGGTGGCACCGATGGCCAGGGCAACACGATTGCGCCGCCTCCGAACACCGTCGATGGCTATGGCGTGATCGAGTTTCCCGATCCTTACCGCGATTCCAAGGCGACCTGGGAGTCGATCGACTGGTACTACGGCCTCGAAGTGACAGCGACGGAAACGGCGATTCCGATTCTGAACGCCGTGGCCACGCCGACGATGGGCACCGTGGCCGGCGATATTGAGGGATAAACCAAAACACGAGCAGTAAACACGAGAGCAAAACGGGGCGGAGGTTAGTCGGTGCCGCCCCGTTGGCGGCATCAATCTGAAGGAGATGAAATCGATGAGTGCGAATCAAAAGGAAGAGACAAAGGCTGTAAAAACGCGCACGTATGTCGCGGTGGGCAATCTGCGGCACGACGGCAAGCACTATACCGCCGGCGCCAAGATCGAGCTGACTGACGACGAAGTCAAAGCGCTGCCGAAAGGCACCGTCAAGCCGTTTGTGGAGTCCGCGAAGTAAGTGGCCTACGCGACCCAAGACGACTTGGTCCCTCTGCGCATGTCGCAGAAAGATCTGAACGAGTTGACGATCGACGATCCCGACGTTGATCCGACCTCGGACGCCGGCAAAAAAATCGTGGCCTCGATCACTGGCAAGGCGCTCGACGAAGCGTCGGGGCGTATTGAAAGCTATTGCCGCGCGCGGTACGTCACGCCGTTGCAAGCGTCCGAGGATGTGAAATCACTGACGCTCGACATCGCGATCTACATCCTCTTCACGCGCCGGCGCGAGACGCCGACGAACGAAACGGCGCAAGAGCGTTATAGCCAGGCGATCGCATTTTTGAAGGACATCGCCACGTCGAAGGCTTCGCTCGATCAACCTGCAAGTTCTTCGGCAACGCAATCTTCGATCGCCGGGCCGGAGCTTTCCGATAAGGATCGCAATCTGCGCTTCAGCGATTCGCAGATCGAGGGATTTGTTTAGTGGGAGATTTCGTCCAAGTCGATGATGGCAAAGTCGTGGTCGGCCTGCGCCGGTTCGCGCTTTCGCTGGATCAGAATGCCGAGCTGATGAAGGAAATCGGCATGTCGCAGCTCGTGTCTGTGCGTCGTACCTTCCGCGAACAGGGCTCGCCTTCGGGATCGTGGGTTCCGCTGGCCGCCTCAACCATCAAGAGCAATCCCAAAATCTACGGGCGTGGCCACAAATTGCTGATCCGCAGCAGTCGATTGCTGAATTCGATTAGCGTCTATCAGCGGAAACCGGGCGAAGTGATTATCGGCACGAACTTGGTTTATGCCGCGGTACATCAATTCGGCTCGCGCGATCGCGGTGTGGCGATTGGCCCGCAGACAAAGGCCGAATCGGAGGCGGTGGTTAATGTAGGCGGTTTCAGCTATTCCCGCTTGTCGGCCGAACTGGGGACAGGTCATCTGCCCCACGCCGGCCGGCGCCGCATCCAGGGACCGCGCAATGCGCGCCGAGTGGTTGTTGGCGCGCACCGCCGCCACCAGAACATTCCGCCGCGGCCCTATCTGGTTTTTCGGCCAGAAGATCCTGCGCGCATCAAGGGGATTGCCGAAAGGTATGTGGCCAAGGCGCGGGCACAAGCCGCGCTGGGAGGTGGGCAGTGAGTTCCACCTTCCGCATCGATTATGTCGAGAAAGCGCTGATCGCTTTGCTGCTCGACGTGCTGCCGTCGGCTTATGGATCGAAAGTTCAGGTTGAGTCGCTCGGCGACGCTGATTTCAACGCTGATGGGCAGCTCACATTGCGGCCTCCATGCATCCGTGTGAGGTATTTAGGTGCCGATTACGATCCACTGCATGACAACAAGCGGCTGACCTATCAGCCAAAGCAGCAATTTGAGCTGCTCTGCTTTGAGTCGTCTTTACGCAGCAAAACCGATCAGCGGCGCCAGACATTGGTGCTGGTGGCCACGGTGCAGGATCAGATCGCCGGAGCCCGGCTGACGCTGGCGGATGGAAGCAAAACGATGCCGATCACGTTGGTTGCGGTCCGGCTGGTCGATACGGACGAAGGGCCTGTGGATCAGCTCTATTCGGTCGTATTCGGCGTGGAAGCGATCGCGCAATTCAGTGGCGCGAACGGATAGGAGCTGGCGATGGTGCAATCGGATTTCGTAAATATCGAATTGAGCAAGGAAGGCGCAGCTATGGCCGGCGCTAACGGTGCGCTGCGCATCACCACTCTGCATTTCAGCTATCTGTTTCAGCCCGGCGCTTCCGAGCGCGTGCTGACGAGCGAGTGGGCGCGCGTTCTCTCGCTTGAAAAGCATCAAGGCACGCCAATCTTCCAAGTAGTGGCCGACGCCGCGCAGCCGGATAAAGCCAAGCTAATCGCACAGCCGGACGAAGCCAAGCAAAAAGGAGCCAAATAACATGGCGGGACCGTACAACTTCGAATCGCAGCCAAAGTTTCTACGCAACCTGTTGCTGAGCGCAAACAAGCAGACGGCGTGGAATACCGCACTGGCCGATGCAGCTCTCACCTACCGTCAGCGTTTTGACGGGGCGGCAATTGTTGACCGGAAGCCTGGCCGGCGCACCGATCAATCCTATGCCGGCAAGGGTACGTCGTTTGCCACCAACGGCCAGATCACCAGTTTTGATACCGATTTCAGCGGCTTCAAGGCGGAGCTCTCCCCCTGGCTCGCCGGCTGGATGTTCGCTTTCCTGATGGGCAAAGAGACAGTGACGGGGGCCGCTGCGCCATACACACACGTTTTCTCCTTCGACGAGAGCACGCGCACGGCCGTACCGACAACGATCTACTGCGAAGACACGGCCGACGTGAAGTACAAGTGCCCCGACATGTGCGTGAACGATCTCACGCTGACCATCAACGACATCGGCGCAATTATGGCCGAAATGTCGATGATGGGCACCGGCATTCAGACTTCGGGCGCGCTCGGCTCTTCGCTGCCCGCAGCGCCGTCCGAGACTTATTTGCTGAACTCGGATGCTGTTTTGGCCTTCGGAGCCGTAGGAGCGGGAACCACTTTCACCGGACGCCACATGAACACGACCTTCAAGGCCGAGAATCAGCTCACCGTGCACCGTGGTCCTGGCGGTGGCCTCTATGGCCTGTTCGTTCGTAAAGGCAATCCGAAGTTCTCGATCTCAACAACGATCGCGGCCAAGGATACCGACGACATCTACAGCCTGTTCCTGGCCGATACGGCGTGCGTATTCACGCTGAACGTACCAACCGCGTCTGATGCGCAGTTGCAGATCTCGATTCCAGAAACACACCTGAAGACCACCAAGCTCGGCTTCGACGGCGAGATGGTGATATGGCAGATCGAAGCCGATGAAACTACCTGCTACCAGGCTGCGGGCGTAGCCCCGGTTTCGGTCTCGGTCGTCAACGACGTTGCCGCCTATCTGGTGGCCGCCTAAGCATCGCCTCTCTCGGCCCGGCACCGCTTCGCCGGGCCTGAGATTCGCAATCGGCTACGCGGATCTCAAGCTGTACGGAGTCCTTCACTCCTCTCTCTCCCCGCCGTGGGGAAATCCAAACAATTCAAAGGAAGGACTCTATGTCAGTTATTGATCTTGACAAGCCGCGCATTATCCCGATTACGGATCGCGGAACCAAATACACGCTCACCGTAGGTGTCATCACCAAAGCGCAATGGTTGCGCTACTTCGACGGCATCGTTTCAACCAGCGAAAACCAGCAGGGCAAGCTCATCGAGGTGTACGACGCGCGTTCTGCCCGCCTGGAGTTGGCAGAAACCGCGTTGATCGACGCCACGGGCTACGTCACCGGCGATAACGCCTCCGTGACTGCGCGCGAGCACTGGCAACAACTTTTGCCGATGAGCCATCGGCTGGCCGTTGCCGATGCACTGGTGGCTGTATCACGCGATGCAGATACCGACGATGCTCCTATTCAGCTTGGCAGCGAAACGGTCGTTCTACGCGCCCGCTGGGGCGCTGACGCATCCGGCGCTATGCAGGAGTACAGCGGCCTGCGGCATTTATTCCACACGCCTACGGCCGAACACCAGCGACGCTACCAGCGCGCCATAAGCCGCTCGATGATTGTGGGCGGCTCCCGCACCAGCAAAACGCAGTGGCTGGGTGCGCAGTCTACGTTGATCGACCTCTACGACGAACTGATCGAGAGTACGGAAGGCTATGCGGTTGGCAGCGATGAGCCGACTGATCGCGCTTCCATCATCAGCTCGATGGATAGCTATCACAAGGTGGCGGCGGCCGAACAGCTCTTCGCTCCCGCGCTGCCCGAGTTGGCTGAGGAGAAGTGAGCTTTGATCCGGCCCGCGACCAGGACGGCATGGTTCTCGCGCTCAATGAAATCTTTGAGCAGGATTTCGCGCGCGTGCAAATTGAGCGCGAGACGGCCGGAGCCAATCCGGAGACCAAGCGGCGATTGTTGCAGCAGATTCCCAAGCGCACGCTTTCTCCGGGCTATTACACCTGGGCCAACCATTTGCTTTGGCTCGAAGACAGGCGCAAAGCCGGCATTGCGTTCTCGCCGGCCGAGCTTTCGATGCAAGAGGCAGCGGGTCTGGTCGCACTCGATCGCGCCCGCGCCGATTTCAATTTCGCGCATCCACCGTGCTCGGCCTGCGGGGCACGGCAACGCAATCGTTACGGACAAGAGTGCTCGGCTTGCGGCGCCAAGTTCAGACGGAAAGGAGCTAAATAAAACATGGCGGTAAGCTCCTCAGCGGTCGAGATCCGGATTCAGGTTACCGACGTGAATTCCGGCAAGGTGATTCAGGATGTGACGGGCAATCTAGATCGGCTTGGGAATGCCGGCGTCGGCAGCGGCCGCAAAGTGCGCGAAGGGATGGAGGGGATTGGCAAAGGCGCCAATGAATCTCGTGAGCAAGTTCGCCTCCTGACAGAAGAATTGGGTATTCGTATGCCGCGCGCATTCCAAAAAATCATTGCGGGAAGCGCGGTAGCCCAGACTGCGTTACGCGCGCTTTCAACCGTCATGATCGGCTTAGGCGCCATTCAGATTGGCGCGATGATCTTCACCGAGGCGATTGCCGGCATCAAAAAATTCTACGAGAAGTTCATCGACGTCGACGGCGCGATGAAACGCTATAACAGCGAGGCGGCAAAGGCGGCCTCGGAGAACTTTTACGAACATGCGGGTTTGAACGAGCTGAATGCAGGATTGACGGAGGCCAACCACCAGCTCGCGCAACTCGAAGCCAAAAAGGCGAATTTTTCCGGTACCGGCAATTTTGCGGCGTCGTTTCTCTTGGGATCTGGTTTCGATTACTACTCTGTAAAAGATGAAAAATATAGACAAGGACTGCAAGGAGAAACGGACAAAATTGCGCAGGATAAGCGTGGCAAAGAGCACGAAGAGAATCTGCAGGAGATTCACGACAAAGCTGCCATTGCTGAAGCCGGCCTCATCGGAATTGCTAAAGAGCGTCGCGCTCGTCAGGAAGCATACGATGAAGCACGAGAAAAGCAGCGTTACGCCGTTGAGCAGCAGCGCGCCGAAGCGGAAATTACGCATCGTCCCCAAGATAAAAAGCCCGGCGAACCTGGATACATTCAGCCGATTCCATGGCCCGACGCCAATACCGGAAAAGCGGAAGCCGATCAGGCGCATCTGCACGCTGACGCGGAATTTCAGGCGCAACAAATTCAGGCTGGGCGCCAGGCTACGCAGGAACTTATGCAGATGCGGCACCAAGCGCTTGAAGCCGGTTTGCAGGGGGAAAAGCTCTACCACCAGCAAGAAGCCGATGCAATCGAGGATCTGAAATACAAGGCCATCAACCGCGCTCAGGCGGCCAACCTTATCCGCCAGAAATTCCATGCCGAAGAGATGAAACGGTTGGAAGACGAAAAGCGCGAGACCGAAAAGCTCTTTGGGCAGGCCGCGCTGGTCGGTTTCCGCGGCATGGGGCGTTCGCAAGCCGCGAGCGATCTGGCCATCGCGGATATTAATTCAGACAAAAATCTGGGTCAGGAAACCAAGAACGATCGCGTCGCTGCCGAGCGAATGCGCCTGGGAAACGAACTCGCCGAACAGCAGCGTCAATTTACCGAACAAATTGACTCGTTAGCTGAGAATTCCGCCGATAAGCAGGTCGCAGGCTTCGCACGCATCCGTGCCGAAGGCGAAAAGCAGCTTGCGGATCTCCAAAAGAAATTTGACGAAGTCTACGGTCAAGTCAACCGCCAGGCGCCTGGCGGCGAAGATCTCTACCAGGCCGGTGTTGCTCAATTGTCGCGTGGCCGCTCGGCGATCGACGCTGGCACGAATCAGCAAAGCGATGATCTCCGGCGTAAAAACGCGCAGGAGACCGACGAGTTGGAAGCACAGGCTCGCGCCAAATATCTCAACGCAGAAAAGCAACAAACGGCCGCAATCGAAACCGAGTACGAGCAGCGATTCAGCAAATTTCAGGAAGAACTGAAACAGCAGGAAATCAGCGAAGACGATTACAACCGCCGGGTTCAGGCCGCCGCACAGCTTCGCGATGCGGAAATGGTTGAGGCCGCCCGCCAGGCGCGGGAGAAGATGGCTGGAGAATTCTCGCGCTTCTTCCAAAATCCTACGGGCGCTCTCAAGGAAATGGGCGACAAGGCCGCCGGCGAGATGGCCGCATCGCTCATGCAGCGCACGCAAAATCGCTTTGGCGGCAAGAAAATCTCCGGCATGGACAACTGGACCGGCAACGGCTTCTTCGATCACATTGCCGGAACTTCGCGGGGTCATGAAGACAGATCGACGCCAAAAGCGGCGATCGTTGCCGGTCCGCAGTCGCTTTCGGTAGGTACGGCGCAGATCAATGTTGGCTCGGCCAGCATCGCGCTTGGCGGTGCTGCGCGTACGCCCGCTGCGGCGTTGGGAACAGCCGGCATTCCGGTAAGCACATCTTCCCCCGAAGCTGTGTTCAACGCTCCGGTCGCCGGAATTGTATCCAGCGGCGGCTCTGGCGAGTCCGCTTCCACCGCCGTGGCCCGGATTTCCTCTGGCAGCACGGCCGCCCCTCAAATCGCCTCCGGCAGCACGACTTCAGCCGTGCAGCGCAGCATGAGCATCGGGCAACAAGGCATCGGGCTGACCAGACAGGCTGCTTCCATCTTTGGCGGCGGCAAAACTGCCGGTTCGTCCGGGAGTTTTTTGAGCACTCAGAGTTCTCCAGCAACATCTGATAGCGGTTCGATTCCTCTTGAACAAACCAAAAACTTCGATGTGAATCAGATGGCTCATTCGCCCAGCGCTTCTGGCAAAGGCATGTTGGAGGGTGGTGGTTTTTCATCGAATGTCGCTGGCGCTGCGGGCGGCGCAACGGGCCTCTACAGCGCTTACGAAAGCAATGGCGGCGTAGGCGGCACTTTGAGTGGCGCAATGAGCGGGATGCAATTGGGAATGTCTCTGGGCGGACCGATTGGCGGGGCGATTGGCGCAGCGGGCGGCGCGGTACTTGGCGCGATTGGCTTTGGCGGTAAAGCAAAAGCCGAAGAGTACGACAAAAAGACAGTACAGCCGCGCATCACCGAAACGACGCAGTCGTATCAAACCGGCCAGACGAATTATTTGTCGGCCTACAGCGACCTGCAGGGCCTGGACACCGAAGCGCATCAGACGCTCAAAAAAATGGGTGGGGCGGGCGCCGGTTACTACAGCCATGTACAAAAAGAAATCAAGCAGGCCGAAGGTCGCCTAACGGGAGAAGAGCGCGGCGGCCGCAGTAATTACACGGGTGGCGCTGCGCAATTCAATGTGGGCGCCGATTCTATTCCGCACACCGGCATGGCGGTGATCCATGCAGGTGAACGGATCATGCCTTCCGATCAGAACGAGCGCATCACTCGCGCAATCGAAAGCTCGGCCGATAGTTCCAAGTTGCCGGTTCAATCGCAATCGAGTTGGGGTGGCGATCTGCACATCCACGCGATCGATGCCAAGAGCGGTGCGCAATGGTTGATGGCCAATAAACACGTTCTGCGCAGCGCCATCAACTCCAGCTACGCCGATAATTCCGGAGGCGCCGATGCCTGAGACTGACATCCTCAACTCCACCGCAATTTGGGAATCGGACATCGAGGACTCGATGTGCCCCGACTATGGTTTCACGCGCAAGCGCACCAATACTCAACTGCGCAAAAAGGCCGTGGGCAGTGATCCCTGGACGCGTGAAACGCAGAACACTGGCCACAGTTTTCCGCTTACCTGGTTAACTCGTAGTTGGGCTTGTGTGCAGCGTTTGAAATGGTACTTCGAACAATATGAAGATGGCTATTTCACTATCATCGATCATGACGGTGGCGGTCGCCACTATGTCGGTCGTTTCACAGGTTCCGAGTTTCCTCTTACTGAAGATGGAAACGGCAATTGGAGCGTACAGAATCTGATATTTGAAGAAATGCCGACGGCTCCTATGCTGCAATATCCCTCAGACTGGGATCACGAATCGATCCTTTTCTGCATTAATAATGACCGCGGCGACCAGAAGCTAGCCACGAACGGAGCGTGGACACAAGCTATCCTGAGCGCCGCGCCATCCATTACGTTGGGCGGCACCGCGCGCAGCAACCTGACGAAGACCTACATGACCGATCCCGGTACCAATACCGGCGACTGGGCAGCCTATGAATATCGCGGCTATGGATTCAAACTCTGGATGGTAACTGGCCCCGCGCAAGGCATCGCCACTGTCTACGTGGACGGCGTCATGAACTCGACGGTTGATTGTTATGCGAGCACGACAGCCGCCACGAGCTTGGTCCTGACCGTAACCGATCTTTCGCTCGACATTCATCGCGTGAAGGTTGTGGCGACGAATACGATGAACACCAATTCGAAAGCCGTGGCACTCGGCTGGTATGGCCTGCAGGTGATGCGATGAGTGTGTCGCTCAATTCCAGGCTGGCAGCAATCGGTGGCGCCCACACCGGCATTGCCGGCGTCAACTTGTTCGATGTGCTGGACGTGAACGGTAACCTCTATTATTGGTCGGATCGAAAAATCACGGCGCTAAATGTAATCACGGAAGCTCCGCCGACTAGCGCTACCGGCTCGGGGGCGCGCATTTGGGTGCCGGACGCGGCCGCAACAGTGCGAATCAATTGGGAAGATCAATATGGCGGCGGCGATCAGCATTTCGGCAATGGTTCGGTGTCTGTCATCTTCGACGGTGACGGAAACGCTACGATAACCTATTTGGGAATTTCTTCCGGTACCCTATATACCAACGATTTCGGTGTAAACGGGGTGGCTCTCGTAGGCGCAGGATTGAATGTCACCGGTCCTGTCGATATTCCGAATCTGCCGGATGCAGGCAAAGAATTGGTGGTCGAGCTCTTTTGCCGCACGACGGGAAATATTTACAAAACGGGACCAGCTTCGGTCAATGTAGATAATTTTAAACACGCCCAATTAACTTGGTTGGATGGACGATCCGGCATTGAGCATTGGACGCAGTCAGATCCAGTGACCACGGAATACACGCCTTGGCTCCTCACGGTTCCGGAGTTTACCTTCCATCGCGCCGCTGTGACGGACATTGGCAGCTTTGTAATCCAAAACCTTAGCGGTGACACGCTCGCTCGCGATATGGAACGCAAGCTGCGCAGCTCAGCGTTCGAGGGTGCTCAATTTGCGTTTCGGCACTACGACCCAGCAGCCGAAGCACCCTGGCTTGAGGTCCACGGGAAATTAACGGTTGATGATACGGGGCCAGACACGATCACGCTGAAAGGCGCTGCTGGCATCAATTCCGCTGATACTGATGGACTGGATAAAACGTTCAGCGAAAGCTGCCAGTGGGATTGGGGATCGCCGCAGTGCGGATCGAGCGAAAGCACCGAGTGCGATTACAGCTATTCGAATTGCCAGAACATAGTGCGCTTTAGCGGTTGCCTGAATAACTACGAGAAGAACTTTGGCGAGAGCTCGGCGAACACCGCTACGAAGCAGATCAATCGTGCGAGGCGCATCTGATGCCGAACGCGAGTACAACCCAAGCATCCAGCGCCAGCGCAACCACAGGCCAGCCGCAACCGCTCGGCTATGGCTACGTATGGGCTACAGGCAAGCGCCACGCTTATTACACGGTGCAGGACTCTGGATATAACGGCCTCGATTACACGCGCGTGGGATTTTGGCTGCTCGGCGAAGGCGAATGGGATGGCTGTGCCGAACTCTGGATCAGCGACAAACTGGCGTGGCGCGGGAACAATGGCACCACGAGCACCTGGCTTGGCTGGGACTGGCAAACGCCGCTCGATTACACGGCACAGGGAATTGTCTTCCATTTTCATCCCGGCACAGACGCTACCTCCGGTCAATATTCGACCGGCGGCGATCAGGGGCTCGACGCCCTGTGGTCTCTCTTTCCGCCCGCCATCAACCAAGTACCTTTTTCGCGCATCGCTTATTACGGCCTAATGCGCAAGCAGCCTATTATCGGGCAGACGAGCACCACGCAAAGTGATTCTTCGCAATGGACCGACATCAATCCCATCGGCCTTTGGCGCGCGCTGAAATGCCGCCTCTTCGATGCCAATGGCAAAATGACCGGCTATGCCTGGACGCGTAATCCCGTCTGGCACTGGATTGATGTGCGCCTGCGCCGGAAGCTGATGCCGTGGTACAACATCTCGACCAGCAGCATCGACGATATTTCTACGGCCGTGCGCGCGTGCTTCGATTGGGACGCGATCTACAGCAGCGCGCAATATTGCGACGAGCAGCTTTCGAACGGCAAGCCGCGCTTTCGCGGCGATTACATGTTTACGTCGGCGTGTTCTTTGCAGGCGATCGAAGAGCAGATCGCCCGCGTTTGCCGCGGTTATTACACGAGCTACGGCGGCCAGGACGCGCTCTGCATCGATCGACCCCGCTCGGTGGCCTTCACCTTCAAGCGCGAGCACCTTTTACCAGGGACTTTCGAAGCCAACGATCAAGCCGTTCATACTGCTGGCAATCGCTATGTGGGCCAATTCCGCGACCTTGAAGTTGCCGCGTCGAATACCATTGCCTCCATCACCTGCAGCAGCAATGGCCGTCCTCAAGTAACCACCACGGATAGTCATCCGTTCAACGACGGTGATTATGTTTCGATCGGCGCCACCGATACGACCTATGACAGTGTGTGGCAGGTATACAGCGTGCCCGATGTCGAAAATTCCGGCACGCCAGAGGAAGTCGACCCGACAACATTAGTCCTGGTGCGCAAGGGATCGAATTATCCATCGAGTGTTGGCTCGGGCGGAAAAATCGGGTTATTGTCATCTCGCTTCAAAGAGCGTGCGCCGCAATTCTGGCATAAAGCCAATATGTGGGCGCGCGGCAGCGTTGCCATCGGAGTGCCGCGCTATCGCCAAAAGGCGTCCGTAACAATCGATCTGGGCACTAGCACCTACGATCAGGCCAGCCGCATTTGCTGCTACGAGCGCGATCGCGCGTTGGGACCGGATACCGCAGGCGCCGATGGCACGATCAGCTCGAACTACGTCACGCCGCCGCAGATCAGTTTCTCTACCAGCATGTTCGCCAAAGATGACGCCGGCAACCTCGTCATGGAAATCGTGTGCGGCGACCATGTGGCGATCGACGACACTTTGAGCGTGCCTTACGCCGGCGACTATGAAGTGGAAGTGAAGAAAGTCTCTGTACCCACCGTGGAGACCAGTGGACAAAATGGTTCAATTGCTCTTTCCCCCGCGCAAAACAGTGGCGAGGTCCATCTCACCCTGCGTCCTTATCGCACGGACATTTTTTACGATTCGAGCGATAGCACCGGCTGTGGATGGGACATTGTGCCGGGCAGCGAGCCTGGCGGCGATGAGAGCTATACGCAGATCGATCTCGATGATGGCGGCATTTTCGTCTTCTTCGCCAGTCAAGCCGATGCGGGCACTCAATTCGATCTGCCATCGAGCGGGTTCCCTTCGGCGAATATGCTCGCATGGGCGTCCGCAGCGGGTACAAATGTCAACTATCATTCAGCGCGCCGGATTCAGCTTTGCTCCGCATCCTCGGCTCGTCTGCTTACGCTGACTTATAACGACGACGAAGGACATACGTGGTCCGGAACTGTAAATTACGCCGGTTTGGCTTGGCTCGATACCGAAACCACAACCACAACCGGCAATATGACCTACGTCGAGCTGACATTAAAGGGGGGCGAGCAAATCGCCTTTGGCCAGGGTATCCTCGCCGATGGGGATACGATTCCTGTCCCCTCGGGCTATACGCTCGATCCTGATTTTGCCGTTGCTTTCATCCACGATCAAAGTTCCACGGGCTATAGCTGGGTAATGCACCTAGTCGGCGCTTACGTCGACTCGAACAGCATCGTGCACGTCAACACCGAAGATGGCGAAGGGCATATCTGGCACGGCAACGCTTCGGTTCTTGTCTTCCTTTACAAAAACAACGACTCCGGCTTCACCAAAGAGACCGTCAGCAACACAGTTTGGGCGCACTGCACACTGAGCAACGGGAAGAAATTCGGCGTCGGCGTGGCGAAGAATCTGGCCAACGGAAGCGCATTCAGCCTGCCTACGGTCGCCGGCGATGGCACCACGCTGCAGACGATTACCGGATCAAGTTACGGATACAATGTCAGCGGCTCTGTCCACGCACAGGGCGTTGGCGCTTGCTATCTGGACAACGATCTCAATGCGGTGATCTATTTCCAGAATGGTTCCAGCACAAAATGGTATGGCAAACTCGATGCTTTCGGCGTGTATTACGAATCGGGCGACAGCACTCCGGTGTTAGTCGACATCTCGCCCTCTTCAGTCTCCCTTTCTGCGGGCTCGACACAACAATTCGCCGCCACGGTGAGTGGCAGCAGCAAGACTGACGTGATCTGGGCCGTGGATGGAGTGACGGGCGGCAATGTGACCGTCGGCACGATTGATGGAAATGGTCTGTATGCCGCTCCAAACGCTGCCGGGACACATACCATCACCGCGACCAGCGAGGCCGATTCCACGGTCAGCGGAAGCGCTACGGTGACCGTCTATGGTGCGGTGCTGACCGGCAACTATCTGACCGACGACGATGGCGACATCATCTACACCGATTCGGGCGAAACGATTACGGACTAGGAGAAGTCATGTCTTTACTGCTCTCAACTTGCATTGCCGATGGTACGCTGGCCGCACGGCCAACAGCAAGCATTGACGGACGCCTCTATTTCACCACCGATACGCACCAGCTCTATCGCGACAACGGTTCAAGTTGGGATGAGATGAAGCCCAGTGCGCCAGCAGCGACGCTGAGCGCAACCTCTACAGCGCCAGGCAACTTCAAAATTGCGCATGGCCTGAGCGCTGCGCCGTCGAGGATCTCGATTTTGATGACTTCCGCTGGTGCGATTTGGGCGCAGTCAACGGCTTTCGATGCAACTTACATTTATCTGTCCGCTTCTGACACCAGCGTGACCGCAACCATCTACGTCTTTGCTTGAGGAGCTGAAGTTATGAAGAAAATCCTTGCATTTTTCCTTGCTCTCGCAACCGTCGCTTTTGCCCAGCAGCCGCAGACTTCGAGCGCGCCGATTTATTCGGTCAATGCGAAGTATGTTCAGGGCTTTGGGCCAGGCTATTGGCCCACGGCTGGATCTGGCCTGGTGCTTAACGTCGCGGCCGGCACGGCAAACTGCGCAGGCCCCATCGTGACTTATGCAGGCGGAACGCTGACTATGACAGCCTCGACGACGAATTACGTCTACCTGGACGAGTCGAACTTCTGCGTTCCTGCCGTGAGCACAACGGTTTTTACATCGAGCGTTATTCCGATTGCTACCGTCGTCGCAGGGGCGAGCGCTATCACTTCGATTACAGACGACCGCACGATGTTCCAGGAGGGCGGAGGATCGAGCAGCGGTATTTCATCTGTCTCGGGTACCAATCCCATCGTTGTTAGCACGTCGAACGGAGTGGCGGCGGTAAGCTGCCCGACTTGCGGTACATCGTCGGGAGGAACGGTGGTGAGCGTAAATGGCGGATCGGCGGTAAGCACGTTGAACGCCACCGGATCGATCCCGGTAACCTGTTCCGACACCTCCGGCAGCAGCACCGCGCAGAGCTGCACTACCACGCCCAGCTTTACGCCCACGGCGGGCAACTGCATCACCTATCTGACCACGACGGCGAACACCGGCACAGCGCTCACGATCAACGTCAATTCTTCGGCGGCGGGCTCAGTGGCAAAATGGGCGGGATCGACGACCACGCTTGTGGCTGGAGACATCCCTGCGAACAAGCCGATTCCGATGTGCTTTGACGCGGCGGGACAGTGGGATGTGATGACAATCGGCAATGCGCCGAGCGGCGGTGGCTTGTCACCTCTATTCGATACGACAAATCCGACTGGTGTAAATACACCGGCAGAAGTGCAATCTATAAGCGCAGCTTCAACTACAGCAACTTTTTCTAGCAATATAAAAGCTGGTGACCTGTTACTTGTTTTTAGCCGTGATTATGAAGGAAGCTCAATAACGGTTTCCGATTCTTTAAGCACCAGTTTCACTTTAGCCACGGCTGTGGGCGCAAGGGTCTATATGGGTACCGCCTCTTCGTCCGGGGTAGATACGATTACTCTTACAGGGGCAGTTGACGCGCCTATAATCGTTGCTTATGAATTTTCCGGCGTTACAGAGACAATAGACAATGCTGCCAGCAGCAGCACAGGAACGTCCATAACCCTTAGCGCAACAACAAGTTATATCAACGATCTTTTAGTATCGTATTTAAACCAAGATTGCTGTAACGAGATGACTTTATCTGTTAGCTCTGGCTGGAGCACTCCCGTTACTGCCGCTAATAGCGTTTATACCCATTTCGCATCATCTTACGAGATTGGCTCATCGGCGGGTGCCAATTCGATCACATGGACATCAACTAACCGGGCGACGGCATATCTGTTTTCGCTTAGAGCTGCATCTACCCCTGTGTCTGGAAGTGAAGGGCAAGTATATTATCAGACTGCTACGACCCCCTATATTCCATGGGTCTACCACAGCGGCGTATGGAGACAGGTTCAATAGCCATAATTATCGAGGCAAAAATTCGGCGGCCGCCTTGGCTGCTAGATTTCTGCGCATCGAAAGTATCTCGCGAAAAAGCCAATTAGCCTAGGTGTGCACCACGCCACGCAGAGCGCGTAAGGGAATGCACAGATCAGGTCAACCAAATAGTGTTCGCCTGCGCCCAATGTTGAGAATACTGTCAGGGCCAGAAAAATCGATCCGAATATGCGCCCGCTCGGCCAGCGTCGGAGAAACCACAGCACAAGCAGCGCTGTCGATGTATGCACCGATGGCACTCCGTTGGGCGGAAAAGCTAGCGCTATCGGCTGCAGGGCGAAGTGAGCTGATGGTAAGGCTGGAAAATTGGGAAAGGCATAAATGGGGCCGCAGACCGGGAATAAAAGGTAGATGGGAATTGCGCCAAAAAGGTTGATGATGAATGCCGTAGCGACGGCAAGTGCTTCACGGTCTGGTCGCTGCCACAAGTAGACAGCTACGGTGGCAAGCATGGCCGAGCCCAGCAGGCCGTAGCTGATGGAAGATAATATTCTGGCCCAGAAATGAGCGTAAACGAACTGACCTACGCGAAATCCTGGGTAGCCGAAAAAGGAATCGATCCAGCAAACATAGAGGTCGATCTTACCGGGCCGCAGCTTGGAAAGCGATGTAACGATGGTGGCGGCTATTCCCTCTCCGGGTAGAACGGCGAGAGCCGCTAGAAGCAGCCATTCTTTCGCGCGGCGATGCGGAGGATTTTTTTGAAGTAACGATATGGCGAGGGTGAGAAAGAGGGCACCGATAACGACAAAATCAGCATGACCGATCAGGAGTATTGCCCATGGCTTCATTGTTCTTATCTTCCTTATTTTGTGGCCCAACCAATACTACTTGTTTTTGGGGCAGAGGCTTTACTACTTTTGTGGGTCTAGATAATGGCTTATTTCGGGATCGCGCGGTGATCTATGAAAAGCTGTATTTGTACCAAGATGTGGCACGCCTAACTGCTTTGCCCATATTTATTTGTCACAGGTGTGACACGTAATTCCTGCAACCTGTGACATGTAATTCCGGCAGCCACAGACGAGCAGGGTGCGCTCACGGCTGGCGGACCGTTACACTAAAGATGCCATGCAATACCGCACTGGAAACGAGATCCGCGAACTGTTCCTGCGCTTTTTCGAGTCGAAGGGCCACCGCCGCGTGCGCTCTTCCTCGCTAGTGCCCGCCAACGACCCCACGCTGCTGTTTGCCAACGCAGGCATGAACCAGTTCAAGGACATGTATCTGGGGACCGATCACCGGGAGTACAGCCGCGCCACCACTGCGCAAAAATGCGTGCGCGCCGGCGGCAAGCATAACGATCTTGAAAATGTTGGCTTTACGCGCCGCCACCACACCTTCTTTGAGATGCTGGGCAACTTCTCCTTCGGCGACTACTTCAAGCGCGAGGCCATCGCCTTTTCCTGGGAGCTGATTACCAGTCCGGAGTGGTTCGGCATTCCCGCCGACCGGCTATACGTGACCATCTTTGCCGGCGCTGCCGGCGTGCCCCGCGACGACGAGGCCGAGCGCTATTGGATGGAAATCGGCGTGCCCAAGGAACGCATCCGCGAGTATGGCCTCAAAGATAACTTCTGGCAGATGGGCGAAACCGGGCCGTGCGGACCGTGCTCTGAGATTTTTTACGATATGGGACTGGAGGCCGCCGAAACCCCCGGCGTCGACAAGCCCTTCGGCGAAGACGACACCCGCTACGTCGAAATCTGGAATCTGGTTTTCGATCAGTTCGACCGCACGGCGGTCACCGACGATGCCGGCAAAACCACCGGCTACAAGCTCGTGGAGCTGCCCAACCCGTCGATCGACACCGGCATGGGCCTGGAACGCGTAGCCTCGGTGCTGCAAGGCAAAATTTCGAATTTCGAGACCGACCTGTTCACGCCGCTGATCGCCCGCGCCGCCGAGCTGACCGGAATCAAGAACGATTTAAGCAACGCCAGCCTGCGCATCATCGCCGACCACGCCCGCGCGGCTACTTTTCTGATCAGCGACGGCGTGCTGCCTTCAAACGAAGGCCGCGGCTACGTGCTGAGAAAAATTCTTCGCCGCGCCATCCGCCACGGCCGCCTGCTCGGCCAGGAAAAGCCGTTTCTCTACGAGATGGTCTTCGCGGTACGCAATGAGATGGAAGGCGCCTACCCTGACCTAATCGAAACCGCCGACCGCGTGGCCAAGGTCGTCGAGGCCGAAGAGCTGCAATTCGACCGCGTGCTCAAGGTCGGCCTGTCGAAGCTCGACGGACTGTTCAACATCGCCTTTGCCGAAAAGCATTTGGCCGGCATCTCCGGCGCTACGCTCACCGCGCAGAAGAAGAGCTTTAAAGACGAATTCTCCGAGGCCGAGTGGAGCACGCTGAAACCCAACGCCAATTCGTCGATCTCCGGCGAGGATGCCTTCCACCTGTATGAAACCTTCGGCCTGCCGCTGGACTTCATGGTCGACGCCGCGCGCGACGCCGGCATCGCCTTCGACATGGAGGGCTTCGAAAAAGCCCGCGCCGAAGAACAGTCTCGCGCCCGCGCCTCCTGGAAGGGCGGCAGCCAGAAGACCGCCAGCCCGATCTTCCGCGGCCTGCCTCAAACAGCCTTCGAAGGCTATCGCAAGTTGAATGCCACCGGCAGCAAGGTGCTAGCCATGATTAAAAACGGCCAGGGCGTTGCCGCCGCCGCCGCTGGCGACAAAGTTGAAGTCGTGCTCGACCGCACCAGCTTCTACGGCGAAATGGGTGGCCAGGTCGGCGACACCGGCTGGTTCACCTCGGCCGACGGCAATGAAACCATTGCTGAAATCTCCGGCTGCACGCTGCCGGTGCAAGGCATCCGCGCGCACCAGGCGCTGCTAAAAGCCTCGCTGGCCATCGGCGACCGCCTTAACACGCAGGTCAACGGCACCCGCCGCGACGCCATTCGTCGCAACCACACCGGCACGCACCTGCTGCACGCCGCGCTGCGCCAGGTGCTGGGCACGCACGTCAAGCAGGCCGGCTCGCTGGTCGCGCCCGACCGTTTGCGCTTTGATTTTTCGCACTTCGTGCAGGTTGCCCCCGAGGAATTGCAGGAGATTGAAGACATCGTCAACCGCGAAGTGCTGGCCAACACCAAGGTCGATACCCTAGAAGACGTTCCCATCGACGTGGCCGTCAACGAATTCCACGCCACGGCTTTATTCGGCGAAAAATACGGCGACAAGGTGCGCGTAGTCAAGCTCGCAGATGGTTTCTCAACCGAACTCTGCGGCGGCACGCACATCGCGGCCACCGGCGAAATCGGTCTGGTAAAGATCACCGGCGAAAGCTCGGTTTCCTCCGGCGTGCGGCGCATTGAGGCGATCACCGGTCGCGGTTCGCTGGCCACCTTCCGCCGCGATTTCGAGCTGGCGCAATTCACCGCGCAAATCGCTCCTGCAGCCGACGGCAACCTTACCGATGCGCTGCGCGCCAAGCTCGCCGCGCAAGAAGACGAGCTCAAGCGCTTGCACCGCGAGTTGGAAGAGATTCGGATGAAGTCCGCCGCCGGCGCGCTCGATCAGGCGCTCACGGGCGTCGTCACGGTCAAAGGCATTAAGCTGCTCACCCACCGCGCCGATGCGCTCGAGCGCGGCCAGTTGCGCACGCTCGTCGACAACCTCAAGCAGAAACTGGGTGAAGGCATCGTCGTGCTGGCCTCGGCGCAGCCCGAAGGCAAGGTCGCGCTGATCGCCGGCGTTACACCTGGCCTGACCAAGCACATTCAGGCCGGCAAGCTGGTCGGCGCAGTAGCCAAGCTGGTCGGCGGCTCGGGCGGCGGCAAGCCGGAAATCGCCGAAGCCGGCGGCAAAGATCCATCGCAGATCGACGCGGCGCTCAAGGCCGCGCCCGAGATCGCTTCGAGCCTGCTCGGCTGACCGGTTCTCGCACCACGCAAAAAGGCCGCTCTTTCGAGCGGCCTTTTTATTAGAGCAAATCTCTTGTAGGTGTTGAGTGGCTTTGAAGGGGCATGGCTTCAGCCGTGCCATAAAGAGGTCCATAAATCGTGGGCTTTACAGGCTGCGGAAAAACTCGCAGAATGTCTTTCAACGAGCGGTTTTGTAACAGGGCACGACTTCAGTCGTGCCGCAAACGTAATCAAATCAATGTGGCCTTTAGGCCCTGCTAACCTTCGATCTTCCTCAACCATGTTTTTCCGCAGCCTGTTTAGCCCCTGATCGACGATTTTCCCCTCTATATCATCAGACGATTTGCTCTAATGATGCGTGCAACTTCGCCTGATCGACAGCGAAGATGCCTACCGGATGCGGAAGTTATAGCCGACGCCGAAGGAAATAATCGGATAGAAGCGCAGGATATCGACATCGTTTTCATATTTTTTAACCTGCGTTTGCAGGTTGGACTGCAAGGTTGAGTCCGAAACATCCACGCAGTTAACGCCCGAAGCGTCGCAGGCCGTGCCCTTGGTCAGCACCATATTTAACGTCGGCTTATCGACAAAAGCCGCGCCCAACTCGAAGGGGAAGGACCAGTGTCCGCCGCGGCGCGAAATCAGATTACCCCAGCCGGTGGTCGCGGTAAAAGCCGGGTTCCGCTTATTCAATTTAAGGATCGCGTTGCCCGTGATCGGATTGGTGCTCGACGAGTAGTAGTCCATGTTATTCAGCGAAAGTTTGCTGCCGCCGGCCACCGTTACATCGGCCGAAGCGCCGTTCTGGTTATAGAGCAGCACGCCGGGGCTGAAGCGCAACCCGTGCCGCGGGAAGGGATAGACGTCGGCCGAAGCGCCGAGTGCGGCGAACTTCAATGAACCGGTCACCATGTAGTCGTTGATCGACTCGTTGTTCATCGAATAGCTGAAATAGTTGCCCGTAACGCGCAGGTTCACATAGCGGTCCACATTCGTGGCGGCTTGCATATTGACGCCCATCAATGAAATGCCGCCGCTGAGGGCCAACCGCGAAAAAGGCGCCGGATTGATTCCTTTTTTCGATTTTTTACTCTTTGTGGCCGTAGCCGTGTGGTTGTAACTGTCGCTTGTTGCGCTGGGCGTGCTCGTCTGGCTGGCAGAGGTGCTGCTGGTTTGCGCTGGCAAGCTCATGGATGCCGCCAACAGAAAAAGCACAAGGGGAGTCCCAATCTGTTTCACTATCTCTTTTCCTCCAATTTAATGAAAAATTTTGTCCTTTTGAAATCGGCTGCTTGTGGTTAAGCACGAAGCAGAGCAATGCGGACGTGCTTTGATTAGAAAATTTTTACCAATAGCGTATAGAACTCAAGATCACCGAGTTGACGCGAAGATCCGTCAGCGGCAACCTTCAGCACGATTCGCCACTCGACAGAATTGTTAAAAATGCCTTAAGCGCGCTCGCAACGTTTGCTCTTTTGCGATAAATGGAAGCCCTTTATAATGGACAGTAGTGTGCTAAATCGGGCGCGATGCCAGCAGCGGTCGTAGCGCCGCAATTCTCATGCCGAAAACAGAAGCCGATTCCGCCCGGATTGCCGCGCTGCGCACACGCCTGCTCAATTGGTATGCGCGCAATCGCCGCGATCTTCCCTGGCGGCAAAGCGCGGCGCCCTACGCCATCTGGGTTTCCGAAATCATGTTGCAGCAAACGCGCGTAGCGGTCGTCATCGAGCGCTATCAGGCATTCATGGCGCGCTTTCCCACGCTGCTTTCGCTGGCGCTGGCGCCCGAGCAGGATGTGCTCGCATTGTGGAGCGGCCTGGGCTACTATCGCCGCGCACGCATGTTGCACAAGGCGGCCCAATTCGTCGCCGAAAACTTGGGCGGAAATCTGCCAACAAGCGCCGGACAGTTGCGCACGCTGCCGGGAATCGGCGTCTACACCGCCGCCGCCATCGCCAGCATCGCGCACGGCGAGCCGGTAGCGGTCGTCGACGGCAATGTGGAGCGCGTGCTCTGTCGCTTTGCGGGATGGAGCGCCAGCAGCGGCAAAAGCGGCGGTGCTGCCGCGCTGCGCCGCAAAATCGAAAACCTCGCCGCCAAACTTCTTGCTCCGTCCCGGCCCGGCGACTTCAATCAGGCGATGATGGAGCTGGGCGCGCTGGTTTGCACGCCGCGCAATCCGCTGTGCGCGGACTGCCCTTTCGCGGCCGAATGCAAAACCCGCGGCGAGCACAAAACTCCGCGCCGGGCCAAGATGACCAGCCGCGCCGTGGCCTACGCTCTGGTGGTGCGCATGAAGCCAGCCGCCAGCCGCCGCCACTCTATTTGCGGCGTGCGCCAGGTGCTGCTCGAGCAGCGCTCCGAATATCAGTCCGTGATGCCCGGCCTGTGGGAGCTGCCGCAACTGCGCAGCGCCGAAGTTCCGCCAACGGATCTGCGCATGACGCTGCGCCACGCCATCATGCAGGTCAACTACTACGCACGCATTCGCGACGTCGCCGAAAACGAGCTGGCATCGTTGACGGCAAGCGGCGGCAAGCGGCGCTGGGTTTCGCTGACAGAAGCCTCCGGCATGGCGCTCACCGGCCTTGCCCGCAAGGCGCTTACGCGCGCGCATCTGCTGACCCCGCCGCTGCCAGACCCGCCGCCAAAGCTCTGACCCCGCCGCCGCAAACGCCTCTCGCGGATTGTTTTCTTGCCCCTGCCGCTCTTTTAAAATTTCATGAAATATTCGCGCAACTTCGATTGAAAATTAAACAACGCGGCGTAAATTCACATCTGAATTCAACTTGCATGTTCACGTCCCCGCGAAGGCCGCTTTTCTTCTCGTACCGGAGTTCGCGGAGAAACTAGGTCTTTGACCGCTTGAAGTTGTACCAGCTATGGGTGCCCCCGGTCTCGATTTTGAGACCGGGAAACCACAACGCTAAGGATCGAAATCATCCGGTCACGGTACTAACGCGCAGCCACTCAAGCCGCGCGAACAAATAACGATTGAAGTTTTTCGATTTGGGAGAAGCCACTATGCGTCGTTTCGCCGCCGTTGTTTTCTTCGTTCTTATCGCCACCCTTGCCAGAGCGCAGTTTGATACCGCCACCGTGTTAGGCACCGTCACCGACGCGAGCGGCGCCGCGGTCTCTCGCGGCAGCGTAAGTTTGCGCAACGCCGCCACGGCCGTGGTAAAAACCGCCGCCACCAATGAATTGGGGCAGTTCCAGTTCGTCAATGTGACGGTCGGCCCCTACCGTCTTGAGGTCTCCGCGCCGGGCTACGAAATCTCCGCCGCCTCTTTCGAGCTTGAAGTCGGCGCGCGCCAGCGCGTGGACGTGCAATTGCGCGTGGCCTCGGCCAACTCCACCGTGATCGCCACCGCCGAAGCCGCGCAGCTTGAAACCGACTCCAGCGAACACAGCCAGGTCGTCGCCGAACGCGAAATTGTCGAGCTGCCGCTCAACGGCCGCGAGTATTCGCAATTGGTTTTGCTCTCGACCGGCGTCGTGCCCAGTCCCAGTCAATTATCGGTCGGCTACGATCAGCGCGAGGGTTCGTTCAACATCAACGGCCTGCGCAGCACCTTCAACAACTACATGCTCGACGGCCTGGACAACAACGAATACGGCACCTCCAACCAGGGCTTCAGCAATCAGGTGGTGCAACTGTCGCCAGACTCGGTAGCCGAGTTTCGCGTGGTCACCAATAACGAGAGCGCCGAGTACGGCCGCTCCGGCGGCGCCACCATCAACGTCGTCACCAAGTACGGCACCAACCAGATGCACGGCCGCGCGTGGGAGTTTTTACGCAACACCAATCTGAACGCCACCGGCTTCTTCAAGCCCGACCAGGGCGGCAAGCCGGCGCTGCATCGCAACCAGTTCGGCGGCAACTTCGGCGGACCGATTCTAAAAAACAAACTCTTCTACTTCATCGACTACGAGGGCTATCGCGAATCCAGTTCCTCCACCAGCAAAGCCACGCTGCCCACCATGTCTGAGCGCGGCGAGACCGCAAGCGGCGCAGATTTGGGCTACGCGCTGATCGACGACACCGACGCGTCGAACGCCAACGGCTATCTGCCCATCAACAATCCCTGCCCGTACGCGGCGGGAAGCAACATCTGCACCACCTCAACCTCGTTTGTTTACGGCCTGCTGGGCTACTATGGCGCTTACGGCGCGGGCAACTACTCCAACGGTCAAATTCCCACCAGTAAAATTACGCCCTTCGCCAAAGAGCTGCTGGCGATGCTGCCCGCGCCAACCAATAGCGGCAGCAACAATAACTACGTGATTCTCCGCGCCATCACCAACGATCGCGACAAGGGCGACGCCAAGCTCGACTACGACGTGCTGCCCAACCTGCGCCTCTTCGCCCGCTACTCGCAAAGCCGCGCCAATGTCTTCGATCCCGGCACCATCTCGGGCACGGCGGGCGGCGCCGATGCCGACGGCCATGTGCAGGTGCCCACCATCTCGATCGCTTCGGGCGCAACCTGGACCATCAATCCGCTCTCGATTCTCGAATTACGTTTCGGCTTCTCGCGCGACCGGGCCGGCAAAGAGCCCGTGCTCACCGGCGGCGAAAGCATGTATGACCTCTTCGGCATCGGCGGTCTGCCCACCGACAAGCGCTACACCGGCGGCGTCACCACGCAACTCTTCGCCGACGGCGGCTTCTCCACCCTGGGCCGCCAGTGGACCAGCCCGCAGCACCAGTACCCCACCGTCTGGAATCCCAAGGTCAATTACACCCGCTCGCTCATGAGCCACACGCTGAAGGCCGGCATCGAATACACCGCCATTCACGTCGAGCAGGAAGATCTGCATCCGGTCTACGGCATCAACGGCTATGCCGCGCAGATGAGCGGCTACTGCTACTACTACGGTTCCGTGGCGCCCTATAGCCACTATTGCCCCAGCACCTTCAGCCATGGCACGCAAACCGCCGAAAGCTGGAAGATGTTCGACTACGCCGACTTCCTGCTCGGTTACCAGTATGAGATCGCCCAGTCCTCGCCGATGATCGCCAACATTCGCGATTGGAGTTGGGCTGGCTATGTGCAGGACGACTGGAAGCTGAGCCGCCGGCTGACGCTCAACCTCGGCCTGCGCTACGAGTTCGCCACGCCGATCTTCGAGGCCAATAACAAATTGGGCAACTTCGATCCGAATTCACTCTCGGTCGTCACCGCCAGCGCCAGCGACCGCTACACCGTCAATCCCAACACCAAGGATTTCGGCCCGCGTCTCGGCTTTGCCTATAGCCTTACCGACAAGACCGTCGTGCGCGGCGGCTTCGGCATCAGCTACACGCATTGGAACCGTATCGGCTCCAACTACCTGACGCAGAGCGCGCCCTATGGACTGGTGGCCACGCGCGAGGTTTATCCGACAGCGACCGAAACCACCAGCGGCGGCACTACTTACTACAACTACCTGAATACGCAGAGCGGTTTTCCTACCAACCCCAGCATCGTTGACTCCACCAACTACCGCTCGCAGGAAGTCATCATCCAGTACATGCCGCGCAAATCGCCCGACTCGCAAATTCGCAGTTGGTTCTTCGGCATACAGCGCGACTTCGGTCATAACTGGGTTGTTGACGCTTCCTACGTCGGCAATCACGGCCTGCACGAGGTCATCATCAACGACGTCAATCAGGCCTCGGTGCAAAGCTCAGCCAGCGGCACGGCCTCGCTCGCCAGCCGCCGCCCTTACACGAACTACAATTCCGTCGTCGGCACGCTGCCCTGGGCCACCTCCGACTACGACGGTCTGCAAGTCAAGATCGAAAAACGCTTCTCCTACGGCCTCTATCTGCTCAACTCTTTCACCTGGTCGAAGGCCATCGACATCGCCGGCCAGGCGCTCGACGGCGGCGGCAACTGCGATAACTGCGGTAACGGCATTCCCTCGGTGCAAGACGTGCATAACTGGCAGGCCGACCGCGGTTTGTCCAACTACAACTACCCCTTCGTCAATTCCACCTCGCTGGTTTGGGCGCTGCCGGTCGGCCGCGGTCAATCGCTGCTGCCTAATCTCAGCCGCTTCTGGAACAATCTCATCGGCGGCTGGCAGACGACGCAGATTTTGCAGGCCCGCAGCGGCGATCCGCTCACCTTCGCCTATAGCCCCAGCGACTATCAGGAGGTCTCTGGCCAGATCACCGTCTACGGCCGCAACGCCTATCGGCCCAACCAGAGTGGCCCGGCCGTGGCGACCAACAAGTCGTACTCGCAGTACTTCAACTCGTCGAGCTTTTCCTCACCAGCGGCCAATGTTGTCTTCGGCAACTCGCCCCGCAACGCCGTCCGCGGTTATAACTTCTGGCAGCTCGACTCCGGCCTGAGCAAAAACTTTTCCCTCACCGAGCGCTCGCATCTGGAGTTCCGCGCCGAGGCCTTCAATCTCTTCAACCACACCAACTTCAGCGATCCCAACACGCTGTACGGCAGCAGCACCTTCGGCGAAATCGTCTCGTCGCTGCCGCAGCGCGAGTTGCAAGTCGCCGGCAAAATCGTCTTCTAGCTTTTTTACTGTTACTGTAGCGTGGCTTTGAAGGGGCACGGCTTTAGCCGTGCCGCAAAAAGGCTTATAAATCGTGGGCTTTAGCCCCTGAGGGACGATTTTTCCCTCCATACCATCAGGCGATTTGCTCTAGCTTTCTAACCTCAAGAGGATTGCTTAAAAACCAAGAGCGCGGCCGAAAGGCCGCGCTCTTGGTTTGCATCTGTACTGAAGTTTCGCCGTGCCGCTACTTACACCGGCTGCTGCGAGTATTCTTCTTCCTCTTCTTCGACGCCGTAACGGCGTAGCAGCATCGGCAGGCTCTGCGAAAAGGCCGAGCGCGGCATCACCGTGTCGCAACCGGCTTCAATGGCCTTCAACTTCAGGTCACCCTGCAGATGATTCAAAAAACCGATGATCGAAACGGTCTTCTTGAATTTGGATTTGAATTTGGGAATCAGCGTCAGCGACTTGACGCTAGGATTGTTCAGATCGAAAACCATCAGCGCGGGCCGTTCTTCCTCCGGCGTGCCGATGATCCGCGCCACCGTCTCCTTATCGCCTTTGACGAACTCCACCTTGACGCCCAATTTGCGCGCGGCTTCCTGAATCTTGGCCAGGAAAAATAGATCTTCGATAAAACAGAAGATCCGGGTCGGCGCATCTTCGCGAATCGGCGTCGGCGGCGGAGCCGAATAAACGTCGGCGTTGAATCCGCCGCTGTAGCCGCCGCTTGAAAGCTGTATCGTCGAGGGCGGTCCGTCGGCTACATTGCCGTTGGCGGCGCGGTAGCTGTGGTCCATCGGCCCGACAAAAGCGCGCGGCACTTTCTGCTGCCTGCCTCGGCGCTTGTTCTGCATCGGCGGAGCAAAACCGTTGCCTTGCGACGCGCCGGAAGCCTGTGACTTAGGAAAGAATTTTTTCTTTTTCCGGCCTTGGTGCTGCTGGCGGCCAGGCTTGGGCGGAGCGGCCGGCGTCGGCGCTTGCTGCATCTGTGGTTGCGGCGGCGTGGACTGCGGTTGCGCTTGCCCGGCAGGCGGCAGACTGGTCTTGTTTTTGCGACGCCGGCGCCGACGCCGATGCCCTTGTGACTGTACCTGACCGTTGTTAGGTACGGGCCCCTGTTCAGGCTGGGGCTGCGCCGCTTCTTCAGTCGTCATGATGCTTGTGCTTTCTGCTGCTTGAATCTCTTCCATTGTGTATTCCGCGTGTCTGTTTCGCGATTGGTTACGGAGCGGAACTTTCTGCTCCGATTGGGCCGGAAAAAACGCGGCGGGTCTTCAACCGCGCACAAACTTCCTCCCCTGAAGCGCCATCATCTCCAACACTGTGGGAATGATGAGCGCCGGTCTTACTCTTTAGCCGGCTGGCCCACTCGGCCTTACTGATTGCACCGCGCAACCACCTGGGAAAAAAGGTTGCAGCTACAAGCCGCCTGGCGGCTCCTGCCGATCGCCGAAACCGGCGCGGCCTTTATTCTTCTCAGGTAATGCGGTTCCTTATGCGATTCTTCGCCTTGCACAGCAAGTTAGAACCAAACTGCCTGACAATATCTACTTGTGCTTGCTCGGCGGCGAGCTTGCTCTCCCCTTCTATGGGTGGCTCGCGTCAGCCGCATGATAGGCAACTTTGATAGTACAGCGAAGACCTACCCCTGGCAAGAGGGCGATCCTCATAAGAAACTGGCGATGAATCAATCTGTGCAGAGACTATGCAGAGGAAAAGCAGGAAGGAATCCCGGTCTCCAGATTTACTTGCCATACAAGAAACGCCACTCCTAAGAGTGGCGTTTTCTTATTCTTGCGCTGGTCACTGGCCTCCCAGCGAGATCGTGAGCGGTAGTTTTTCTACCGCTTCAACTTTAGGCTTCCCGAATGGCTGTTTCCCATTTGTGGGCCGCTCCTTGGCGGTTGCTCTTTTCGGGTGCCTTTACGTTGCATTGGCTCGCTGGGCTTTCAACCAGCCGCCTGTACATCACTGGCACTCTTACATATTGCAATCGGCGTGCCATAAATGCCGATCAATGTTTTCAATTAGTTATGGAACCAACCATTGACCGTCTGTCTTGATAATGGAAGGATTGAAGTCACAAATCTTCTAAAAAACATAGTTTGGGTTCGCCGAAGTTTTCTTTTCCCTGCCAAAGAGGCTGCGGAGAAACTAGCAGAGCTCTTTTCAGCAAGTGGTTTTGTAAAAGGGCACGACTTTAGTCGGGCCGCAAACGCTATCAAATCAACGTGGCCTTTAGGCCCTGCTCACTATCGGTCTTCCACAATCGCCTTTTCCGCAACCACTAAAGCTCAGTGCTGGCACTTCGGGCAATAGTGAGTTCCCCGGCCGGCTAGCAGAATGCGCCGAATCGGCGTTTGGCAATGGCGGCAGGGTTGGCCCGTTCGTTGATAGACGCAGTGTTCGAGTTGAAAAAAACCGCGCTCGCCGTCGGCGTCAACATAATCCGAGACCGAAGAGCCGCCAAGCCGTATGGCGCGCTTCAAAATCTGGCGCAGCGCTTGCCGCAGCCGCTCCAGTTCGGCGCCGGTCAGCCGGTTCGCTCGCCGGCTGGGGCGAATGCCGGCGCGAAACAAACTCTCGTCGGCATAAATATTGCCCACACCGGAAAGCAGCGTCTGATTAAGCAATGCGGCTTTAATCGCTGTTTTTCGCCCTCCGAAAAGCGCGGCGAAGGGTTGCGCGCCAATCGTGAGCGGCTCGGCTCCAGGAGCCTGAAAGGGTTGGGTTCTGCCCAAGTCGAGAAATTGGAGGCGGCCAAAGCGCCGGGGATCGACAAAACGCAGTTCCCGACCGCTGGCCATGCCGAGCCGCGCGTGCGTATGAGGGGCGAGCGGCTGCTCCGACTCGGCCACCAGCAGTCTGCCGGTCATGCCCAGGTGCACGATCCACTGCGCCGTGGCTGGCGCGGATTTTTCACCCGGCGCGCTCAGTTCAAAAACGATATGCTTGCCGGTGCGATGGACGGCGAGAATCGCGCGTCCGGCCAGTACTTTGCCCATGCGCGCCGGCGGCGTTTTAAAAGGCTGAGGAAGGTCTGTGAGCCAAACCCGCACGATGCGATCGCCGCGCAGATGTTGATCCACGCCGCGGGCTACCGTTTCCACCTCGGGCAATTCAGGCATGGATATATTGTAGGGAACCCCGGCGCGCAGCGCCGTTTAGCGTAGATTCTCGGCCATCTCCGGCTCTTCGTCGCCAGAGGCAACCTGCGTGCTGCCCCATTTTTCCAGGTAGACCACACCCAGCGCGAGACCAACCAGAAAGATTCCCACGGAAGTGTATTCGATCGTGTTGAGGTTATGATCTTCGGCCGCGGTCTGGTAGACGGTGATGCCGTGAATGCCGCGCGGAACCAAACGATGCTCCTCGACGACCGGCCAGCGAGGCAGGGTGTCCAGGTAGTGTGTCGAGATCATTGCGGAGACGATCAAGCCCACCAGACCGGGCAACAGAAACAGGAGCGCTAAGAACTTGAGCGTAGCCAATCTCGCAGCATTCATAGCCTTCACCTCTGACTCGCCGACGCTTCAGACTTTATCTTGACATGCGCGAAAAGCGACGAGCCGGAATCGATACATACGCTCGATGGATGGGAGAATACCGCGGAAAGCATGAACGAACGCGGCGCTGGCTTCTCACTTGTATGACAAGGCCACCGAGCAGCCTGCCGGGAGTCTCGGACTGGAGCATTGGACCGTCGGATCATCGGACCACGGAGAAACCCGAAAGGCACGATCTCTTATCACATTATGGAGAAGGTTTTCAGCGCACGCCAGTATCACCTAAGTACCCTGACCAATGGTTACCTTGGGAATCACGCGACTGTCAGGCGCGGCGGGCGCTCCAAACACTACACTGTGTGCAGTGATGAGCGAGCCGGAAACAGTTAACGATACGATCGCCGCAATCTCAACGCCGCCCGGCCGTGGCGGCATCGGCATTGTGCGCCTGAGCGGGCCGCGAGCCGCGGAAATCGCGCCGGAGCTGCTGCGTTTGCGCCAGCCGCTGGAGCCGAGGCGGGCGCAACTTGCCGAGATTATCGACGTGGAAAGCGGCGATGCGGCGCGCATCGACGAGGCGATCGTAACCTTCTTCGCCGCGCCAAACTCCTACACCGCCGAGGATGTGGTCGAGATCGCCGCGCACGGTTCGCCGGTAGTGCTCGACTGGTTGCTGCGACGCGCAATCAAGCTGGGCGCGCGGCTGGCCGAGCCGGGCGAATTCACCCAGCGCGCCTTTTTGGCCGGCAGGCTCGATCTTACGCAGGCCGAGGCGGTACGCGACCTGATCGACGCGCAAACACTGGCGCAGGCTCGTCTGGCCGCCAGCCAGATGGGCGGCGCGCTCAGCAACCGCGCCGCGCCAGTCAAGCAAGATCTGGTGGAGCTGATCGCTCTGCTTGAGGCCGGAATCGACTTTGCCGAAGATGACGTGGAGGTCGCTCCGCAGCCGGAGATTGCTCACCGCATCGAGTCGCTACAGCCGCCGCTGGCAGCGCTTGAAGCCTCTTTTGCTCGCGGCCGCATTCTGCATGACGGCCTGACGCTGGCCATCGTCGGCCGGCCCAACGCGGGCAAAAGCTCGCTCTTCAATCGCCTGGTCGAGCAAGATCGCGCCATCGTCACGGCCACGCCCGGCACCACGCGCGATCTGGTTACCGAACGGGTCTCGCTCGGCGGCATTCCTATCGAGCTGGTGGATACGGCCGGCCTACGCGAGGGCCGCGAAGAGGCCGAGCAGCAGGGAATTCGTCGCAGCCGCGAGGCGCTGGCCGACGCCGCGCTGGCCATCGTCGTGCTCGACGCGACAGCGGCCATCAACAATGAGGAGCGCGCGCTGCTGGCCGCCGTCGCGTC
>Ga0224531_1000064_pt1 | contig 65164 bp, 49 predicted proteins | sample CBST100metaG_FD_179876 | JGI IMG/M metagenome (GOLD analysis project Ga0224531, IMG submission 179876) | Peat soil microbial communities from Stordalen Mire, Sweden - C.B.S.T100 | ecosystem: Environmental > Terrestrial > Soil > Wetlands > Peat | place: Sweden: Norrbotten County, Stordalen Mire...
TCTCCGCGCTGTCGGAGCCTGTGGTGTAGATGGCGCCAGTTCCTCCCGCCAGCACCCACTGGGAGTTATACGTGGAAAGCGCCGTTCCGGAGGCGCCTGTGAATTGATCGACGCAGCTCCCGCTTCCCATGGAGCATCCGTTGGTGGCGGCGGACGCGATGGTGTAGGCAGCCGAGGCCACCGAGGAAGGTGCATAGCCGCTGGCAACGGCGATGGCCTGGATGGTCTCCGTCGCTGAAACAGAGATGGCGCCGGTGTACTTGGTCGAAGAAGCGGTCGGGATCGCGCCGTTTGTGGTGTAGTAGAGTGTCGTGCCCGGCGTGGCGTCGGTGAGAGTGACCTGCTGTGAAGTCGTGTAGCTTCCAGCCGCGGGAGAGAAGACGGGAGCCGCGACCGCCAGAACCTGGACCAGGATCTGCGCTGTGTGGACGTGTCCGCCGCCGCTGGCGGTAACGGTGAGCGGATAGATTCCGGATGCCGCGGAGGCGGACACTTTGAGGTTCAGCGCGTCTGTAGCGGGAGCGCTGAGGGCCAGGGAGGCCGTGGCCGGAGTTGCCGTGATATAGGCGGGCGCGCTCGTGGTCAGCGTGACGGTTCCGCTAAAGCCGTTGATCGGCGCCAGCGACAGGGTCGCAATTCCCGACCCGGAAGGGGAGATCGCGAGCTCGGCATTCTGGGTAGAGAGAGAGAAGTCCGATTGGGCAATGGTGACGTTCACCGCATTCGAGGCGGCGGAGTTGTAATTGGCGTCGCCCTGGTAGACGGCGGTGTAGATGTTGGTTCCATTGGCGGCCGAGTAGCCGGGAATGGTGAGGATGGCCGTGCCTTTGTTCAGGGTTGCAAAGGTGTCAAAGCTCTGTCCGTCGGAGAGGAAGGCGACCGTGCCCGTCGGCGTTGGTTTGCCCGCGGGGCCGGCGGCGGTGGCCGTGAGCGTAAAACTCTGGCCGGGCGCAGGGTTGGCGGAGCTGGAAGTGAGCGCCACGGTGGGGGTTAGTTTGCTGGCCAGCGCGATGACGGTTCCCCCATTGGCGGCGCTGCCCAGCCAGTTGCTGTCGCCGGTGTAGTAGGCGATAAGCGGCAGAATGCCCGCCGGGACATTGTTGAAGGTTACCACCGCTTCGAGGCTTGCGTTGCCGGTTGTGCCGAAGGGCTGCCAAGCGGCGGTAGCCGATTGTCCGGCCAGGGTTACGGTTACGTTGCCGGTGGGCAAAGCTCCGTAAAGGGAAAGGTAGCCGGTGGTCAGGGTCACATCGACAGTCACGCTCGCTCCGGCGGTGACGCTGGTGACCAGCGGCTTGACGGCGAGGCTTGTGCTGCCCGGAATTACGGTGAAGGAGGCTGCGGTCGCAGCGGTTGAGGGGTTATAGCTTGGGTCACCGGAGTAGGACTCGCTGACCATGTGGCTGCCGGGCGCGAAGACCCCGGTTGACCACTCCGCCAGACCGGCAGCGTTGAGCGGCTGCGTCGAGGTAATCGTCGCCGATCCCAGCTTGTCGGTGAAGGTGACGGTTCCGGTGGCTGGGGTAGACTCGCTGGCGATGGTGGCGTTGGCGCTCACCGGTTGCGCATCCAAATAGATTTGCGCTCCGTAGGGCAGGGTAATGCCGGAGGAAAGCGCGTAGAGATTCAGATCGTAGGGATTCCATGCCCAGCCAGTGGCAGCCAGCGTATCGTTTTCCGGTGTGACGGTGATGGTGACGGGCGCGGATTTGCTGGCGGCGAAGCTCCCGTCGCCCCCATAGACGGCGGTGAGCTGGTAGGTTCCGCCGGGCAGGTTGTCCACTGACGCGTAGATGCTGCCTGCGGTCAGGGCTAGGTCGTCAATGGCTGCGTAGTGGGTCATGCCGTCGTTACCGGTCAGGCTCACCGCGCCGGTGGGCGTGCCGGAACCGCTGGTGGACGCCACCGTGCCGGTGACTGTGGCCGTCTTGCCGTGGACAAGGCTTGTCGGACTCACGCTGAAAGTGGTGGTGGTGGACGTGAATGTAACCGTGTTCCAATACTTGATCAGGTTGGCGACGTCCACCGAGCCAAGGCCCGTGGCCAGGTCATAACCCGTGCCGGAGGCGTAGCCGTTTTCCACGGAATAGCCGCTGGAGTTTGTTGCTGAGGAGCCGGTCACGCAATTGGCCGTGCTCAGGTAGCAGAGCACGCGGTTGCCGCCCAAGGTCACGTCGTGAAAGGCTGTTGTCTCTTTGGCGGCCAGCGGATAGTAGATGAAGTCGGCCTGTCCGGTCCATGTGCCGGTGCTTTGGTTCACCAGAGACTGGATGGCGGCCATCGCCGGAGAACTGGCGGAGGTGCCGCCCACGCCGGTGATAACCACCGCCCCTGTCGAAGTCAGGTTGGCGCTGGAGCAATCTCCGGGGTTGGCGCAGATCGGATAGTAGCTGTAGTTGTAGCCATTTGCGGCAAACAGGGAGAGATCGGGCAGGTCGCGCACTTTGTCGGCGGGGACACCGGTCCCCGTTTGCCAGGTTGGCTTGGGGTAACCGGCTGCGCTCCCGCTGGGATAGACCGCGGCGCTGCTGGCTCCCCCGCCGCCGGCGACAATGTTTTCGCTGGACAGATTGGCGGGATTGCCGCCGTCGTACAGGTTGAAGCCGAAGAAGTCGTTCCATGCCTGCTCGGGGACGGTTTGTTTCAGGGAGACGGCGGGCGCGGTGGTGGAAGTGGTGGACCAGTAGGTGCCCAATTGCGTGCTGATGGCCGAGGACGAACCGGCGTACTGGCTATAGTAGAAGTCCGTGCCGCCGACGGCGACGTTGTAGGGCGTCGAGGCGAGGCCGTTGACCTGAAGCCCGCTGTACGCGGCTTGCTGCGAGTCGTAGTCGTCGCATCCGGCCGAGCCGCCGTCGCCCGCCGAGACAAAGACCGTCTGACCCTGTGCGGCGGCCTGCTGCCAGAGGGCGCTCCAGAAGGCGTTGCCGCTCTGGCCCAGTTCCATCTCGCACTCGCCGTAGCTGGCGCTGATGATCCCGGCCTGATCGTCTTCCACGGCGCGCATTGCCGCCAGGGCCAGGCCGTCGGTCAGGGCTGTTCCGCCCGAGGTGTACAGAATCAACTTGGCGCCGGGTGCAACCGAGCCCGCAATCTCAAGGTCCAGGTAGGCCTCGGTGGCCGCGCTGTTCTGGCCGGGGTCTTCGCCGTCCACCACCACCTGGGGCAGGTTGGCGCTTAGCCCGAAGAGGCTCTGGTAGGCCTGAACCAGGCTCAGGTCCACGTTCGATGCGCTGACGATGGCAATCGACTGCCCCGCTCCGGTGATGCCGGCCTTGTAAACAGAATTGATGTCATACTGCGTAGCAAAATCTCCCGGTGCCATCACGAAGCTGACTCCGCCGCTCCCCGGATAGGTCCATTGGGGTGTGGCCTGGTGGGTCTTGGGGTTGAACTGGGCTTGCCCCAGCACCTTCAGATGCGACTGGGGATGGAAGTCGTTCATCGCCAGGCCGGCAATGATCGGGGCGAGCGCGGCGGGAACCGAGGGGTCGGTTGCGTTGGCCAGATGTGTCGCGCCGTTCACCTGGTAGCGGTGAATCTGCGTCTGAAATGCCTCGCTCACCTGGCCCGTTGTCCCTGAGAACTCAATCGCCAGCCGTCCCGCGTGAATCTTGTTGATGGTGAGGCCGTGCGACTCAAGCCAGGCTGTGGTGGCGGCCACATCCGAGATGGCCGGCCCGTAGAGCTGGCCAAACTCCTCCGGCTTGAGCCACTGGTGAAAGGAGGCGCTGCCCGGCGTGTGCGCGGCCTGGATGAAATCCTCGAGCGCCGCCTCCTGCTCCGGGGAGCGTTGCAACAGAAGCAGCATCCGGCCGGTGGGCAAGGAGTCTTCGACCGCGCCCTGGTCACTCTCGGATTCGGCGAGCCTGGCCGCATTTGCTCCGGCTCGCCCCGCCCCAGTTCGGATCAGTGGGTGCGTATTGCCTTGGAGAACCACGCGCGCAGCCTCATCGACGGAGCCTTGAACCCGCGGCGCGGCCTCGGATCTCACATCCGATTCAGCGGGATTGCGCGGCGCGGCCCACGCGGTTGCGACGGCGAGGTCTAATGCGGCAAAGAACACGGCCCGGACGATGAAACGATGCAGATTCATGCTCGCATTATCAGCAGTGCGCGCTGGGGGTTGTAGCTCAAAGAGAGGAAATGACAGGACTTTGCCGGGGTGTGCGTTCAGAATCAGGAACGCTTTTCAATGCGGGAATCAGCGGGCCACAGCGTTTTCGATTCTGCTCTTTACAGAAAGCACACAGTCAAGTGGCTTTTTCCTCTCCAGGGTCCCCAACGAGCGGACTTTGCTCGTTGGGGTGGAAGTAAAAGCCACCCTTGATGCGATTCAATGTCAACAAGTGAATCGAAAACGCTCTAGCATCTCCAGCGCCACTTCCGCAACCCGGTCAATCGCGCCGCCCGTGCCGCCCACCCGTTGTATCTTCAGCAAGCCGCGCATCCGCGCCAGCTCGTCCATCATCGACTGACGCTGCGGGCCGTCAGGGAGCAGCCGCTCGACTTCGCGGACGATATTTTCCGCCGTGAACTCGCTCTGAATCAGCTCCGGCACAATTTGCTTGCCGGCCATCAGGTTGGCCATGGCCACGTGAGGCACTGTCACCACCCGTTTCGCGATGGCGAAGGTCAGAGACGAGACGTGATAGACGACAACAAAAGGATTGCCGATCAGCGCAGCCTCCACCGTGGCCGTGCCGCTGGCCACCACCGAGGCGCGGGCGTGCAAGAGCGTGGCGCGCGCATCGTCCACCAGCCGGAGAGTCATACCGCTGCCGTGCGCTTCGGCGAGCCGCCGCACTTCCTCCCGCTGCGCCGCATTCAGCGTCGGCGCTAGGGGCACGATGAACTCGAAAATGGATTTGTCATCCTGAGCGGAGCGCAGCGCAGTCGAAAGCCTGCCCTGAGCTTGTCGAAGAGGATCTGCGTTTCCAACGCTGTAAGTGCCCGCCGAATCCGCCAGCCCCCGCGCCGCCCGCAGCATCTCCGGCAGATGGTCGCGAATCTCCTTGGGGCGGCTTCCGGGCAGCAGTCCAATCCAGGTCTTCGCCGGGTCCAGGCCATTCTCCGCCGCAAACTGCGCGCGGCTGACCGCGGGCAGTGGTAATTCCGCCAGCGGATGACCCACAAATTCGGCCGGAACGCCCCGCTCCTGATAGAACGGCTCCTCGAAGGGGAAAATCACCAGCATCCGGTCTACAAATTTCCGCACTAGCCGGATGCGCTTCTTCTTCCAGGCCCACAACTGCGGGCTGACGAAGTAGAGAACCGGAATGCCCAGCCGGTGCAGCTCTCTGGCCAGTCGGAAGTGAATTTCAGGAAAGTCAATGAGCACGGCCACGCTGGGCCGCCTCTCGCGGATGGCCTGTTTCAGCCGGCGATACTCGCGATAAATGCGGGGCAGATGGCGGACGATCTCGGTCAGCCCCATCACGGCCATATCTTCTGAGCGAACGATGCACTCCACCCCGGCCTCGGCCATGCGCGGCCCGCCCATGCCGAAGAAGCTGGCTGTCTGGCCCGCTGCGTCAAGACGCTTTTTCAGCGCGTCGGCCAGCAGCGCGCCATAATGCTCGCCGCTGGCCTCGCCTGCCGAGATGAAGATGCTCTGGGGCATGAATCGATTCGCGCCGCCTCGTCCTGCGCTGCTGACCATCATACCGGGTTTCTCCACAGGCGCTAAACGAACCGAAGCTCCGGCCGTTCTATTGCCGGGCTGCTTGCAAAGTGCTGCGCCGGACCCGAACGGCTGCCGCCAGTTCGCTGAGCAGCGTGTGGGTCTTCGCCCAGTCAATGCAGCCATCGGTGATGCTCTGCCCGTAGATGAGTGGCTGTCCTGCAACCAGCCGCTGCGCGCCGGCCACCAGATTGCTCTCAATCATCACACCCAGAATGCGGCGGTCGCCAGCCGCGATCTGCCCGGCGACATCGTGGCCGACGACTGCCTGGCGGCGGTAGTCCTTGTTGCTATTGGCGTGCGATAGGTCAATCATGATGCGCGGCGGAAGGCCGGATTTTTCCATCTTAGCCGCGGTTTGGGCCACGCTCTCGGCGGTGTAGTTCACCATGTTTCTGCCGCCGCGCAGGATGATGTGGCAGTCGGGATTGCCGGTGGTAACAAAGATGGCCGATTGCCCATGTTTTGTGTGTCCCAGAAAGGTGTGCGAGTGAGCGGCGGAAAGAACCGCATCGATGGCCACCTGCGCGTCGCCGGAGGTGGCGTTCTTGAAGCCCACCGGGCAGGAGACGCCAGAAACCAGTTGGCGGTGAACCTGGCTCTCGGAGGTGCGCGCTCCGATGGCCCCCCAACTCACCAGTCCGGCGATGTACTGAGGCGAAATCATATCCAGGAATTCGGTTCCGGTAGGTACGCCCATCTCGGCCAGGTCCAGTAGCAGGTGCCGCGCCAGGCGCAGGCCGTCGTTGATCTTGAAGGATTGATCGAGATAGGGATCGTTGATGAGTCCCTTCCATCCGACAATGGTGCGGGGTTTCTCGAAATACACACGCATGACGATGCGCAGGTCGGCGGAGAACTCTTGAATCGCGGCTTTCAGCAGGCCCGCATACTCGCGTGCAGCCTTGGTGTCGTGAATGGAGCAGGGACCGGTGAGAACCAGCAGCCGAGTGTCTTGCTGGTTCAGGATTGCGGAGATTTCCTGGCGGGTTTTAAAAATCGTCGCCGAGGCGGCTTCGCTGACGGGACGTTCCTCCTCAAGAAATACGGGGGGAAGAACGACTTTAGTCCATTTGATGTGGAGGTCTTCTGTAGTGTGGAACATGGCTCTTTCCTTGCGGCGCGCGCCGCAGTGCGAGGCGCGCCGACGGTCAAGATCAACTCAACCTTTCTTAAAATCTATCAGCCCAGGCACGATGAGCCGCGCTGAAGCCTGTCCCGAACAGAGTAGAGGGGGCGAGTTCGCGCCAAGCGAATTCCCGCCGGCTTGCGTCTAATACAGTATCGGGCCGTGCGTATGCTGAGCGGCGGCAAGACACTGTGCGCGTCCAGGCGGTACTCTGTGAGCAGGTCCCCTAAGAACGGCTCAGTCTGAAAACGGTGCATGAGGAGTGGCGATGAAGATGGGAAAGTGGGCATGGTTGCTGTTTGCGGCCGCGCCGCTTCTGGCAGGTTGCGGAAATTTCTGGCAGGCGCCCGGCAGTACGAGCACCGGCAGCGGCACCTGCACCTCGAATTGCACAACCGCGAGCAGTGGTAACTTCTATATTCTGAACAACGGAACATCGACAACATTTCAGGTCGCCGGCTATTCCATTGTTTCCGGCAAATTGACCACACTTACCAGCACGACCACTCAGACCGGCCAGGCCTATTCCATCGCCATTGCCCCCAATGGCAAGTTTCTGGTTGTCAGCACAACCTCCGGCGTCTTCGCCTATCCCATCACCAGCGGCGCGTTGGGCACCGGCGTCGCCTTATCAACGGATCAGGCCTATACCATTCAGGTGGACTCGAGCAATTCGTGGCTGATCGAGGCCATCCCAGCCACCAACGGAGTGATGCTGAACGCGATCCCTATCAATTCTTCCACCGGCGCTTACACTGGCAGCACAGCGCGTTCAGCATCTTTCACATATCAGTACAATGCCTCAACTGCCGCTATTGAGCCGAATCAAATGCCCATTTCCGCAAACGGCAATTACATCTTCCTCGCCGTGGGCACGGGCGGTACGCTCGTCATCCCATTTAACGCGAGTTCAACGACGAGTCCGTTCGGTTCCAGCGCCACAGAGATTCCCGTGTTGCATTCCGGCGGCGCCGCTCTTTCGGTGGCCGTGGACCCTGGCAGCCGGCTGTTCTATATCGGCGAAACCCTGGGCAACTCCGCCGGAACCTCCGGCGGGCTGCGCGCCATAACCTACGCCTCTTTGGGTACTTCCACGCTGGTTCAGGCCACTGGCTCCCCCATGGCCACCGGTGGCTTGGCGCCCAATTTCATTCTTCCCGTTACCACTCCGGATTATGTCTATGTTGCCAACGGGGCCGGCCAAAGTTCGGCGGGCAACATCGCCGGATTTCAGGTGACAGCCAGCGGAACCACCTATACGTTGACGGCGGGCAATACCGTTGCGGCGGGAGTTCAACCCCTCGGCTTGGCCGAGGATTCGTCCAACACCTTCGTCTTTTCCGTGGGTTCGCTCGGCAGCCCTTACTTCGACGCTTACACCTTCGACACCACCACCACCGGAGAGTTGGACTCCCAGATTACTTCCACAACCTCGGCCGGCTCCATCGCCATCGTCGCCGCGCCGTAAAAGCAGGGGTTAGGGGTTAGAAGCTAGGGGTTAGGATGCTGCTACTAGGATAGATACTTGAATTCCGACCATTTCCGCACATAACGCGGGAAAGGATGGGGCACGGCTGATTCGGATTTCCGACGGTTCTTCGTTTTGCGCTCTCTGCTTCTTAATCCCTAATCCCTAACCCCTACTTTCCGGTGCTATCCTCAAGAGGATCGCAATAGGCTGTGCTCACGCTATCTTCCATCTCATTTGTCTCATTCGCGCGGCGCTCGCGGACTCCCGTCCTTTGGCTGCTTCTCGCGTCTTTTCTTGTGCTTTCTTCCGGGTGCAACCGATTCCGCCATCACCTGCATGAGACGGTGTATGTCTCCGCGCGGCAGATGTACCTGCATGACCGCGTCGCCGCCGTCTCCAACCGCGTGGCCGAGGTGACGAACGGCCAGCCGCTGCAAGTGCTCGAACACGGCCGCCGCTTTCTCAAGGTGAAGACGGAGAAGAAAGAGATCGGCTGGATTGAAGAGCGTGCGGTGATCGACGACAAGACCTTCCAGGCCTTTGACCAGCTCGCCAGCCAGCACAAGGATGATCCGGTGGTGGCCACCGGCGTTCTCCGCGACGACATCTACCTGCATCTGGTGCCGGGTAGGGATACGGTGCGGTTTTATCTGTTGGCTGCGAACGCCAAGGTTCAGCTTCTGGCCCGCGCCTCGGTTCCCAAGGTTGAGTCCGGTACGGGGCAGTCTATCAAGCCCCCCACACTGAAGCCTGCCTCACCGCCAACGCTTCCCCCGGCAAAAACTCCCGCCCCTGCTCCCAAATCAGCCGCCAAGCCGGCAACCCCGGCAGCAGAGCCCACTCCCAGCTTGCCCGAGGCCGAGCCGCAGCCAATGGAGGATTGGTGGCTGGTGCGCGATGCGCAGGGCCACGCCGGTTGGCTGCTCGCTGGCCGCCTGGATGTGGATGTGCCCGACGAGATTGCCGCTTTTGCCGAGGGCCAGCGCTACGTGAGTATCGCCGTCTTCAGCAAGGTTGTGGACCCCGATGCCGCGACGCCCAACCACGAAGTTCCGCAGTACGTGACCGTGCTCTCACCGCCCAAGTCCGGTCTGCCCTTCGACTTCGACCAGGTGCGCGTCTTCACCTGGAATATCCGCCATCATCGCTACGAGACGGCCTTCCGGGTGCATCCCATTCAAGGCTATCTGCCGTTGCGGGTCACCTCTGCCTCAGGCAGCGGAGCGCCTGTCTTCAGTTTTCAGATCGCCAACGGCGAAAATGTGTCCACCGATCCCAACACCGGCATCACCCGCCCGGCCTCGTCGCGCACCATTACCTTCGAGATGGACGGCACGCGCGCCCGGCGCATCGGCTCCGACCAGTGGCCGATCCCCGTCGGCCATCTGGAAGGCGACAAGCCCAATTCCGCAAAGTCTGGAAAAAAGAAAGCCAAGTAGAAAGACCAGAACACATCTGGAACTTCCAAGCCTCAAATGCGTTACGCCGTGTGTCCGGCCAGCCAGGAGCGAAGCGCTTCATCCGTACGGGAAACAACAAACCTTCCCCCCGCTCTTTGCGGAAAATAACCCTCTCCCAGCGCACAATTGAAATAGAGAGAGAAAGAGCGGTGAAGCTTTCGGAGTCCTCAGCGACGTGTCTTTGTCGCTGGAGTGATGAAGCTACTGGGGCGGTGAAGCAGTGCCGCCGGACCGTAAACTCATGAAAAATATCGTTCAACCCGCGCCTACATTCACAATTTCCAGCCCGGACTCCTTCAAACCCGCACCATCCGAAAAAACTTCAATTTTTGCCAGTGAAACTGTGGAGCGGCACTTAACATAAGCGGAATCAACGATTTCCAATGGCATACTTCACGGAAACACTAAAACTATAGTTTTAGTGTTTCCGTGAAGCCTAACCTAACCAATGCAGAATCAATAAGTTTCACGGGTAGATTTCACGGGAACACAAAACCTATGATTCCGTGTCTCTGTAGACCTAACATCCGGTGCCTCAAGTCTCGCTTCTGAAAAATCTGTCCACAAGCCGAGCGTTTCAGAGTTTTTTGAGGATTGCAGAGAATTTCCCCGGTTGGATGCACACTGATGAGTGGCAGAGCTATGGGCCTCACGAGAGCAAGTGCATGGGGCCGTCCCATAACTCCTTCTGCTGGAAGATTTTGCGCGTAAGTCATTTGCTGAGAGGATTTTGCAGCGCATACCATGGCCTAACCTCAAGAAAACAAGGAATTTGTTTACAAAATAGGGGTGGGGGTATCTTGAATCCGTACGCCCCTGTTTGCCTCTCGCTCGGCACGGCGGAAGCCGCACTCTTGCAAAATCGCTAGAGCAAAACCAGAGTTGCTGCATCTTGAGGCAATGTGCTCAAGTGGCTTTTTCTCTCCGGGGTCCCCAACGAGCGGTTTTTGCTCGTTGGGGTGGAAGAAAAAGCCACCTCGCTAACTCTCAAACAGGGCATATTCACTTTGGTTTTGCTCTAGTTTATGGACAGATTCTGAGACCTGGGAAAGCAGAAATCTCAATCCGTCCTGCCTTTACCCCCTCCGCCGCAGTTCCAGTTCCACCACGCGCAGCATTTCCGCTTCGGGAGCGGGTTTCCCGGTCCAGATTTCGAACTGGCGTGCACCCTGTTGGACGAACATCTCCACTCCGCTGATCACCGGGATGCCGCGTTCTTTAGCCAGCTTGAGGAGCGGCGTTTCCAGCGGGTTGTAGACCATATCGAAGACCAGGTCGGCGTTCAGCTCATTCTCTGCAATGGGTAAGTGCTGCTTGTTGCCGGCCATGCCGCAGGGGGTGGAGTTGATGAGCACGTCGAAGTGGTTCTTGCGAAGCTGATCGTGCTTAAGCGCCTTGGCTTTGGACTCCTTGGCGAGTTTCACGGCGTGCTCGTGGGTGCGGTTGACGATGAAAACTTCCGCGCCCTGCTCCACGAGGCCGAAGACTGCGGCCCGCGCCGCGCCTCCCGCGCCGAGAACGGCAACGCGCGCATCCTTCAGCTTGAGGCGTTTTTCCAGCGGCCGGATGACCCCGGCGACGTCGGTGTTGAAGCCGTAAAGTTTGCCGTCAGCGCCGGTGCGCAGCGTGTTGCAGGCCCCGATGCGTGCGGTGATGGGGTCGGAGTTGGCTAGGTGGGGCAGCAGTTCCTGCTTCAGGGGCATGGTCACGGCTGCGCCAGCCAGTGGCAGCTCGCGCGCCAGGGTGAGCAGGTCAGCCAGAGTGCTGGTCTTGAGCGGTACGAGCACGGCATTGACGCCCTCGCGGCGGAAGGCTGTGTTCTGTATCAGCGGCGAAAGCGAGTGGGCAATGGGGTTGCCGGCCACGCCAAAGACGCGCGTGGCATAGTCAAGTTGCTCGACGCGATAGAGGTCGCGCAGGGTGCGGGCGGTCACTTGGCCCGGCGCTGTTTGGATTCCAGGGCCGGCCTCGCCGCCGTCAGAGGACGAGGCGAAGGTGAATGCCGCGCCGGCTCTGAGACCCAGCACACGGCTTACCAGCCCCTCCTCGCCCATGGCGATGCCCACCACCTCAGCCGAGCGGGAACGGTCCGCTATCAATTTCAAGACAGTCAGGTTGTCGGCCAGCGTGCGGGCTGTGGAGACCACTTTGACAAAATCCGGTTGGAAGGCCTCAATGCGTTGCGCCGCCTGTTCCAGATCCTTTGTGCGCGAGAAATCGTGAAAGCTGATCAGCAGCGCTGCTCCCGCAGTCCGCAGCCCGGCGCGGAACTTGACCGACTGCGCCGCCGTGGCCTTCTCAGCCGACTCGACCTCAAGATCGACGATCTGGCAGCCAGCCTCTGCCGCTTTCAAAAGTACCTCGAATTCCTCAGTCAAGGACCCGGCAAAGTTGCCGCCAAAGTGTTTGCGCCGGCAGGTGGCGATGATCGTCACCTCGCGATGGCCGGCAAGGAACGCCTTCACTTTGGGCAATGCCAGGGCTGGCTTGGGCAGCGAATCCAGGCGGAACTCAAGAAACTTAGAATCGGCAAGAGCAGCTCCGGCCCGCTCGATCAGTTCCGCCGGGGAGCCGGCCTGAATAGCCACACACAGCTTGCCCACGCGCAGCCGCGAAATAGGCGGCGCGGGCACGGAAAGAGTCGAACTAGAGTTAGAAGGAGGCATATGTATCAACTGACGCATCTTATAGGGATTCTAATTAGGATGCAACAGCAGAATGGCGTTGTGCGGCGTAGCCGTATCCTATTTAGAAAGGGCGTGGACTTTTCGGTTGAGGAAAAAGGGGTATTGAACGGGACTACGGCTGCCGACTTCAACCCAGCGCTTCCAGTAAGGAGAACCACTTTGTACCTCGCCAACGAACAACGCTATGAGAACATGCAATACCGCCGCTCGGGCCGGAGCGGCCTGCGCCTGCCCGCCATCTCGCTGGGGCTGTGGCACAACTTCGGCGGCGCGGATAGCTTTGAGAACAGCCGCGCCCTGCTGCGCCGGGCCTTCGATCTGGGCATCACCCACTTCGACCTGGCCAACAACTACGGCCCGCCTTCCGGCAGCGCGGAGTCGAACTTCGGCGAGCTTCTGCGCCTGGACTTCGCGGCCCATCGCGACGAACTGATCGTCAGCACCAAGGCCGGCTACGATATGTGGCCCGGCCCTTACGGCAACTGGGGCTCGCGCAAGTACCTGCTGGCCAGCCTGGACCAGAGCCTCAAACGCATGAATCTCGAGTACGTGGACATCTTCTACTCGCACCGGCCCGATCCCGAGACGCCAGTAGAGGAGACGATGAGCGCACTCGCTCAGGCGGTGCGCTCAGGCAAGGCGCTCTATGCCGGCATCTCGCGGTATAGCCCGGATGAGACCGCCGAGGCCGTCAAAATCCTGCGCGAACTCGGCACGCCCTGCCTTATCCATCAGATGAAGTATTCGATCTTTGAGCGCACATTGGAGGACGGGCTGCTGGATGTGCTGGGTCGGGAGTGCGTGGGCTGCATCGTCTTCTCTCCGCTGGCGCAGGGCCTCTTGTCGGACCGCTATTTGCAGGGCATTCCGGCGGATTCGCGCGCCTCCAAGGGGCGCTTCCTGAAGACGAGCGACATCGACGAGCATCGCCTGGCGCAGATTCGCGCGCTCAATCAGTTGGCCGGCGAGCGCAGCCAGTCGCTGGCGCAGATGGCTCTGGCCTGGGTGCTGCGCGACGGGCGGATGACCTCGGCGCTGATCGGCGCCAGTCGCGTGGAGCAGATCGAGCAGAACGTGGCCGCGCTCAATAATCTCCGTTTTACTACCGGGGAGCTGGCCCGCATCGACGCGATCGTGGGGCAGGCGGGCTGAAGCTATTGCCGCTTACTGCTAGATGCCCGCCACTGGCGGCAAGCCCTCCGCCGGAATGATGCCCATCTCGCGGTAAATGGGCCGAATCTGGCGTCGCACCGCAGGCAGCCGCGTCGTAAACCACGCCGCGCCCGCCAGAACCACTGAGCCGCTTACAACCACCGTCCATGGCGCGCCCATTGCGTGCGCCATGGACCCGGCGAGCAGGCTGCCAAAGGGCGCCATACCCATGAAGGCCATCGTATAGTAACTCATCACGCGGCCTCGCTTGTCGTCGCTCACCAGGGTCTGAATGACGGTGTTGCTGGCGGCCATGCCCTGCATCATGCCCATGCCCGCAATGAGCACCATGATCATCGAGAGCCAGAAGACTCGCGACAAGCCGAAGCCGATCAGTCCCAGACCGAATACAGCGCCCGCGATGGGGATCATCTTCACCAGCCCCCGCACGTTCTTGCGCACCGCCAGCGAGAGCGCCGACACCAGCGCGCCCAGTCCCATTGAACCCATCAGGAACCCCAGAGTATGCGGGCCGCCGTGCAGCACCGTTTTGGCGAAGATCGGCATCAGCACTACGAACGGCATACCCATCAGGCTCACCACGGCAAAGAGCAGCAGAATCGTGCGGATGGGCAGGAACTCCGAGACATAGGTCCAGCCGGCCTTTAACTCGGTGAACGTCGAGGTGGCCAGCCGCTTGATTACGGGCGTATGCAAACGCATCGCCAGCAGCGACGCAATCACTGCCAGGTAGCTGATGCCGTCGATCAGAAAGCACCAGCCCTCGCTGCTGACCGCGATCAGCATACCGGCCAGCGACGGGCCGATCAGCCTCGCCATGTTCACCATCGACGAATTAATGGCGATGGCGTTCTGCAGGTCGCGCCGGTCGTCCACCATCTTCACCATGAAGGATTGGCGGCCCGGCATATCGAAGGCGTTGATCATGCCCTGCATCGCGCTCAGCGCCAGTAGCCAGGGAATCGTAATCCGGCCAGAAAGCGCCAACGCGGCCAGAGCTAGCGATTGGATCATCGACAGGGTCTGCGTCCACACCAGCACCTGTCTGCGGTCGAGCCGGTCCACCCATACGCCGGCAAAGGGCGCCAGGAAAAAGGTGGGAATCTGCCCCGCAAAGCTGACCGTGCCTAGCAGCAGCGCCGAGCCGGTCAGCCGGTAGACCAGCCAGCCGGTGGCCACGCGCGTCATCCACGTGCCGATCATCGAGATGCTTTGTCCGCCAAAGAAAAGCCGGAAGTTGCGATGGCGCAGCGCTCTCCACGCATGAGAGACGCCGGAGGTCACGCCCAGCTCCACCTCGCCAGCGGCATCGACCACGTCCACGCGCGCAACTGGATCCGTATCACTCAAAAATGCTTCCTCATTCGCAGTTTATCGTGAACGGCTTTTCGGAGCGCGGAACCCTTAGATTGGATATCGCGCATTTCCCGTTTGTGTTTCTCTTCGCAGCGCAACGCTGACGAGAACCGTCAGCTAATAGAGATGGAAGTTTACCTCGACGGAAATCCTGACCGGAACGGGTTTGCCGTTCTTCATGGCGGGCTTGAATCGAAATTTATTGACTGCCTCAATGGCTTTCTCACTCAACCCATATTCCAAGGGCCGTACAATACTCACATTCTGCGGCCTTCCATAAACATCAACGATCAGGGAGACGATGCATACTCCTCCATATTTTGCCTGTTTCGCCTCTTTAGAGAACTCCGCCTCGACATAGTTCAGAGGAGTAGGGGGACTGACTTCACCCCCGATGCGGTAGTGGGGCGAGACAACGGAGTTGTAGGAATCCTTCAAGGGCAGGTCGATCGCGGTTAGAACGGCATCTTCCGGCGATTGCGGGAGGGTTCCAAACTTCTGCACAGGTTGGGACCTCAGCCGCAACTGAAAAATCTTCTGGCCGGTATCGTCCTTTTTCTGTTCATCGCAGGCTTGGAGGTCCACTTCCACAGACTGCCCGACAACGACCGCTACGCCATCGTGGGTTCCTGGCTTGAAGCGATCCGCGGCGGCAATCTGGAGCGCAAGCTTGTCCAGATCAGTACCTAGTGGGTTCAGAAACATGAGGTTGCGTGGTCTTCCCGTCGCATCCACGAGGACAGAGAGCACGACTTTGCCGTCTACCTTCTTCTTGCATTTGTCGGCAGGGATCGGAGCGGGAATGGGCGGAAGAAGCTCCGGCGCGGTCACTCCGGGGCCAACGGCATAGACCTTCACGCGGGTCTGCTGCGAATCAGGCGATGGAGACGGCGCTGGACTGCTCTGCTGCCCGCCGGAAAAGCTCGTACCCAAACCAACAAACAGCGCGACACCCCATAACGCTCGCATGGACCCTCCGCTAACGCACACGGAGAATCTACCACACGAGTCCCATGATCCACACTGTCCGTCTGTTTTTTCTGTCAGGCACTTTTACATCGCTTGCGACGCGACAGGCTCGCCGGCGTTATCGGACAATCTCTTGGTCATTATCTGGAAGTGATAACCCATCACAGCCAGGGTCATGGCCGCGCCGACGCAGTGGCGATAACGTGTGGCCACGGTCAGCAAGAACTTCCAGTAACTCCAGCGCTGCCGGCCGAAGACGCCCTGGCGGACAAGCGAGGTAACAAAGGCGCGCGCATTGCCGACGGTCAGCCACTGCTGTTTGGTCTTCTGCTTGCTGTTCCGCGGGTAGGTGCGGCTCAGGTAGAGCCGGACGCGCTCATAGTAGGCATCGCAAGAGTAGATCCGCTTCAGCACCGAGCGATAGCCCTCCACCAGCCTTGTAGCGTCCATGTTCGGAAGAAAGTTCAGCTTGTCGTCCGTATTGTCGCCGTGGCCCTCATCCAGAATCCGGCCTTCCTTCCGCAACCGCCGGAAGAGCTGCGTTCCGGGCATGGCTTGCAGCAGGCCGACCATGGCAATGGGAATGCCGCTTTTCTGGATAAACTCGACCATGCGGTCGAAGATGTCGTCGCGGTCGGTATCAAAGCCCAGGATGAAGCCGCCCATCACCTGCATACCATAACTCTGGATGAGGGCCACGCTGTCAAGCAGGCTGCGCCGCGTGTTTTGCAGTTTGTTGCAGGCGATCAGACCCGATTCGTCGGGGGTCTCGATGCCCAGAAAGACTGAGACAAAGCCGGCGTCCTTCATCAGTTGCATCAACTCCGGATCGTCGGCCAGATTCAGCGAAGCCTCGGTATTGAAGTCGAAGCTGATTTTGTATTGGTTGCGCCATTCGGCCAGCGCTACACATAACTCCTTGGCGCGCGCCTTGTTGCCAATGAAGTTATCGTCAACGATAAACACCGCTTCGCGCCAGCCGGCCGCGCGCAATTGGTCCAACTCAGCCAACACCTGCGCCACGGCCTTGGTGCGCGGCCGCCGACCGTAAATTTCAATGATGTCACAGAACTCGCAGTTGAAAGGGCAGCCGCGCGAGTATTGCACGGCCATGGTCGAGTATCGATTCATCTTGATGAGGCTCAGGTCGGGCAGTGGGCTGGTCTTCATTTCCGGTCTTTCAGCGGCCTGATAAAGGGGCTTGGCTATCCCTTGCTCCAGATCCTGCGCCAGATCGGCAATCAGGCTCTCGGCTTCGCCGATGACCACGTGGTCCGTCTTGAGTTCGGCCGCAGACAAGCTGCTGGCAATGGGTCCGCCCACCACCGTCCGCAAACCGCGCGCGCGGCACCGCTCGACGATAGCCGCCAGCGAGTCGCGCTGGATGTGCATGGCACCCAGCATCACCACATCCGCCCAAGCCAGGTCCCGGTCGCGCAGCCGCTCGACGTTGGTGTCCACCAGCCGCTTTTTCCAGCTCTTTGGCAATAGTGCGGCCACAGTCATCAACCCCAGAGGAGGCTGTGCTGCCCGCTTGCCCAGGAACTTGAGCGCATGTTTGAAGCTCCAAAAGGTATCGGGGAATTCCGGGTAGATCAACAGGGCGTTCATAGGCCACCTCTTGGGAAGAAGGACGCTGGCTGGCATGAATCGCCATGTTGGGGTTCCGGCGACGGGTTTCAGCACATTGAAAATCGGCTCGAAGAACTCGAAACGGCGCACTGCTTCCTCTACAGGGTGTTCTTCCGGGCCGCTGGAAAACTGTACAAAAGGAACCACTTTGCGCAAACGCATCGCGCTTTCAGGCTTCAGATTCCCGAGTCGTCAAAAATAACAGCTCCAGCAGCGGGGCTGCGCAAATCCACAACTCAATCAGTTGAACCAAATGATTCAGTTGTTCAGAGATCGTCGAGGGAGATATGTGGAACCGGTGGCGCGTTGTCCTACTATCGTGATGAGGCGCTTGGACAAGTTGCAGGAGATCCTGACGGAGAACGGGATTTTGGGAGCCTGGCGCGGCTTCCTCTGACCGATTGCTCGATTTTTGTTTTTATCTTTTTGAAGCTGTCTTTTGATTTTGGCGCTCAACTCTTTTGCTGGCCTGAACAGCAATTGATTCGACCTTGGATTTGTTGAATGCGGGATGATTCAGGCGGCAATCTTCAGGCTTGGTACGCGCCCCTCGAATCTCATTGCCCTCTCATTCCGCGGTACAATCCAATTGACCCGTTCAGTCGGCTCCGCGCCGGAAGCTATCCTAGCGCGTCTAATACTAAAGGTGTCCCAATGACCGCAAAGACCGAGTCCCGCAAGTTGCCCATGATGCCCATTCGGGACATGGTGATCTTTCCTTATATGATGACGCCCTTCGTGGTGGGTCGCGAGTCCAGCGTGCGCGCCCTCGAAGAGGCGCTTGGCGGCGACCGCAAGATCTTTCTCGCCACCCAGCATGATGCTACGGTCGACGAACCCAAAGCCAAGGAGATTTACCAGGTCGGGTCGATTTGCAACATCGTGCAGAGCGTCAAGATGCCCGACGGGAATATCAAGGTGCTGGTCGAGGGCGTGGAACGCGCCAAGTCCACCGAGGTGAACGATCACGACGGCTTTTTTGTGGCCACGGTGCGCGTGGGCAAGAGCCAGTTTGAGATGACCCCGGCTGTCGAGCAGCTCATGACGCGCGTGACCGGCCTCTTCGAGCAGTATGTCAAGCTTCAGCAGTCGCTCAACTACGAGACCATCATCGCCGCAGTGCGTATGGACGAACCGGCCAAGCTGAGTGACACCATCGCCGCCAACCTGCAACTCGGCGTCGAGGAGAAACAGGATCTGCTGGCCATCTTCGATCCTGCAGCGCGCCTGGCGCGCATCGCCGACGTTCTGGACATCGAGATTGAAAAGCTCGACATCGACCGCAACATCCAGTCGCGGGTGAAGCGGCAGATGGAGAGGGCGCAAAAAGAGTACTACCTTAACGAGAAGATCAAGGCCATTCAAAAAGAATTGGGCCACGGCGAAAAGAGCGAGTTCGACGAGCTGCGCAAGAAGATTGAAGTTGCCGGAATGCCCAAGGACGTGCTCGACAAGGCCATTCAGGAACTCAAGAAGCTCGAGGCGATGCCGCCTATGTCAGCCGAATCCACCGTCAGCCGCAACTACATTGATTGGCTGTTGGCCGTGCCGTGGAAGAAGCGCTCCAAGGAAACACGTTCCATCGACTACGCCGAAAAGGTACTCAATACGGACCATTACGGCCTGGAAAAAGTGAAAGAGCGCATTCTGGAGTTTTTGGCCGTCCGCCAACTTGTTAAGAATCCAAAAGGATCGATTCTCTGCTTTGCCGGACCTCCGGGCGTGGGCAAGACTTCGCTGGGTATGTCGATTGCGAAAGCCACCGGCCGCAAATTCGTGCGGCTCTCCCTGGGCGGCATACGTGACGAGGCGGAGATTCGCGGCCATCGCCGGACTTACATCGGCGCGCTGCCAGGGCAGATCATCCAGCACATGAAGCGGGCTGGCACCAAGAATCCCGTTTTTCTGCTCGATGAAGTGGACAAGATGGCCTCGGACTTCCGCGGTGACCCGGCTTCGGCGCTGCTGGAAGTGCTGGATCCGGAGCAGAACTCCACCTTTCAAGATCACTATCTGGACGTGGACTATGATCTTTCCCAAGTGCTTTTTGTAGCCACGGCCAACGTGATGCACACCGTTCCGCCGGCTTTGCAAGACCGCATGGAGGTTCTGCACCTGCAAGGGTACACAGAGCAGGAAAAGCTGGAGATCGCCCGCCAGTATCTGGTGAAGAAGCAGCGTGAGCAGACCGGGTTAAGCGAGAAAAATCTCATCTTCAAGGATGATGCGATTGTCGAGATCATCCGCGGCTACACGCGCGAGGCAGGCGTCAGAAATCTGGAGCGCGAGATCGGAAACGTTTGCCGCAAGGTCGCGCGCCGCGTGGTCAAGGGCGGCCGGAAGCACAAGGAAGAGATCACTGCCGCCAATATCAACGAATTCCTGGGCGTGGCCAGGTTCCACGACTCCGAGATGCACGAAAAAAGTGAGGTCGGGTTGGTCACCGGCCTGGCCTGGACCGAGGTGGGCGGCTGCATTCTGACCACCGAAGTGCAGGTGCTGGACGGCAAGGGCAAGCTCATCATCACCGGCCAGCTTGGCGACGTGATGCAGGAGTCGGCGCAGGCTGCGTTGAGTTACGTCCGCGGGCGCGCGCAGGCGCTGGGGTTGAGCCGCGAGTTCTATCGCACCGTGGACGTGCACCTGCACGTACCCGAAGGAGCCATCCCCAAAGATGGTCCCTCGGCTGGCATCACAATGGCTACGGCGCTGGCAAGCGCGCTGGCTAAAATTCCCGTGCGACGCGATATTGCCATGACCGGCGAAATCACCCTGCGCGGCAAGGTGCTGGCCATCGGCGGATTGAAGGAAAAGCTGTTGGCTGCGTTGCGCGCCGGCATCTTTGAAGTGATCCTGCCCCGCGCCAACGAGAAGGACATCGCCGAACTGCCTGACAACATCAAGAACTCCATGAAACTCCACTTTGTGGATCAGATGGACGAGGTGCTTAAGCTGGCTCTCGTAAGCCCGCTGCCCACTGCACTGCCCGCTGCGGTAGAAGCACTGGTCGCGGTTCCGGCCGGCGAGCTTGCTGCGAATCTGCCGGCCCCGCAATGACACGCACGCACGAAACCCACGCTTCAAGATTCTGAGGCGTGGGTTTCTGTGGATTTGAACAACTGAAATACTCCTGATTTACAACTGGTCGAAGATTTCGCGGAAATCCCATGCGCCTGATTTTTGGGCGAGCCATTCGGCGGCGCGGACAGCGCCAAGGGCGAAGCCACGCCGGCTGTGGGCGTCGTGACGGATTTCAAGAGTATCAACCTCGCTAGATGCGGTGACGATGTGCTCGCCTTTCGCGTCGCCTACGCGGTGGGAGGCAATGGGGATTTCAATGCCTGGATGAACCGCCTGGATGATCTCGCGGAGGGTGACGGCGGTGCCGGAGGGGGCGTCGAGCTTGGAGATATGGTGGGTTTCACTGATCGTGAAGTTGTAGCCTTCCAGTTTTGCCAGGTCGGCGGTGAGGCGGAAAAGCTTCTGCACGCCCATGGAGAAGTTGGTTCCGTAGAGGAACGCGCCGCGCTCTTGTGCCAGTAGCTTCATCTCCTCCAGGTGTGCGTACCAGCCGGTAGTGCCGACGACGATGCGTCCGCCAAAAGCCAGCACGGCGCGCATATTTTCCAGAGCGGCTTCAGGGGCGGTGAAGTCGATGACCGCATCAACGCCAGCGAGATTTGCAGCGGTGAGGGCGGAAGCGTGCTGGTTTTCGCTCTGGTCGAGCGCGTGCACGGCGTGGCCGCGCTCACGGGCCACCTCGGCAGCGAGGCTGCCGGTTTTTCCTTTGCCTAGAATCAGAAGTTGCATGATGACCTCACGGTGACCTCGGTGGTCAGTGTGGATATTAAATGATTCACTCGACCAGATTGGCTTGTAATGGGTAGATCAGTGCAGGTTTTCGCGCGGGACGGTTGGGATGGCGTTATCCTGTGGGGAACCTATGTCTGACACTGAAACTGGAAATCAAACGCCCGTACCTGTCGTTGTACCTCCTGCGCACAGCCGTAAACGCCGCTGGCCGCGAATTGTACTTTGGTCGGCGGGAGGGCTGCTGGCGTTGGCGCTGGTGGCCTCGGGAGCGGGTGTACTGTGGCTGCGCTCGGTGGCCAGGGCCGCGCTGCCGGTGCTGGATGGAGATGTGCATCTGACCGGGCTTTCTACCCCGGTCATGGTTCGGCGCGATGCCCACGGAGTGCCTCACATCGAGGCTTCCAGCCAAGACGATCTCTTCATGGCCCAGGGCTATGTGACCGCGCAGGATCGGCTGTGGCAGATGGACGCCTTCCGCCGCAACGCCAACGGAGAACTGGCGGAGATCATGGGGCGCTCGATGGTCAAACATGATCGGGCGCAACGTGTGCTGCAAATTCGGAATACGGCCCGGCGCATCTATGCGAACCTGCCCGCCGCGGACCGTGCCCGCCTGGATGATTATGCGCGCGGCGTGAACCAGTTCATCGCCCAGCATCGGGAGACGCTGCCGCCGGAGTTCAAGCTGCTCCGCTATCGCCCCCAGCCGTGGAGCGGTGTGGACTCGGTGAGCATCGGTCTGACGATCGTGCAGATGCTGGATACGCACTGGGAGGCGAAGCTCGCGCGGGAAGTTGTCTCTGCCCGGCTGCACAACCCCAAGCTGGAGGCTGATCTATATCCGGTCGGCTCGTGGCGCGACCATCCGCCCACCGGCATTTTGCTGGATCTGAGCCAGCCGCATCCCGAGTCGCCCCGAACCACGGAGGACGGCGACGAGGACGACAGCAACCAGGCCAGCGCCGCAGCCCCATCTACCACTCCGCAGGTTCCACAGATGTCGGGTGCCCCATCCTTGCGCCTTCTTTCTGGCGCAAGGGTGGGAGACCACGAATCTCAATCCGCTCATGAAGACCCAACAGCCCTTCGCAAACTTCTCGGCCTGCCCACCTGCGCCGGCTGCACACCCGGCTCGAACAACTGGGTCATCGCCGGGCGCCACACAGCCAGCGGCAAGCCGCTGCTTTCCAACGATATGCACTTGGGGCTGACCGAGCCGAACATCTGGTATATGGCCGACCTCAAGGCGCCGGGCTACCACACTGCCGGGGTCACACTGCCGGGAATGCCCTTTGTGATTGCCGGCCACAATGAGCACCTTGCCTGGGGCTTTACTGCGCTCTATGCCGACGTGCAGGACCTCTACATCGAGAAGCTGGACGGCAAGGGCAACTACCAGGACAACGACACCGTCTGGAAGCCGCTCCAGGTGGACCACGAGATCATCAAGGTCCGCGGCGGCAAAGATGTGACGCTCGACGTGCAATCGACCGCGCACGGACCGCTGTTGAATCCGATCTTCACCAAAGAAACTCGGCCTATCGCCCTTAAATGGACTCTGTACGATCCAACGCTGAACACGATGCCGATCTATCAGTTGAACGTTGCCTCCAACTGGGCGGAGTTTTCGGCTGTGCTTGCCACCTGGTCCTGGCCGACGCAAAGTCTGGTCTACTCCGACGATCAGGGGCACACCGTCTACCATGCCATCGGCCAAGTTCCGCTGCGGCCGATGGGCCTCGTCGGCGTCCCCATTCAGGACACTGCGCATGAATGGCAGGGCTACATTCCTTTTGAAACAATGCCCAACTCCGTCGATCCGCTCTCCGGCTTTCTGGCAACGGCCAACTCCCGCGTCACCACCGCCAAGTCGCCTTATCCTTTGTCGCTCGAATGGGTCGATCCCTACCGCATCGAACGCATTTACAAATCTCTCGATGGCCGCGACCACCTTACCCCCGCCGACTTGCTCGCCATGCAGACCGACGTCTACAGCGAGGTGGATCAAGAGCTAGGCCATCGTTTCGCCTACGCCATCGATCACACCCCCGACGCGGATGCGCGTCTTCACAAAGCCGCCGACCTGATGCGCTCCTGGGATGGCCGTCTGACCACCGATTCGGCAGCAGCCTCGCTGGTGACCCAGGCCCGCAGCGCTCTCTGGCCGCTGATTCTTGAACCAAAACTGGGCAAGGAGGCCGAGGAGTACCGCTGGGCGGAGAAGAACTTTGCCGAGGAAGAGATCATCATGCACGCCTCCGCCGACTGGCTTCCGCGAACCTACAAAAACTGGGACGCCTTGCTGACCGACGCTGTCCGCAAGGGCATGGAGGCGGGCAAAGCTCCGGCGGACGTGGCCGAGTGGAACTATGGAAGCTGGCACGTGGTTGATATCGAGCACCCGCTGGCTGAGTTTTTGCCGCTGGTGGGCCGCGTAGCCGGAACCGGCGAGCAGCCGCAAAGCGGCGACACCACCACCGTGAAGCAGGTGAACCGCGCCTTCGGCCCCTCGCAGCGCTTCACCATGGATTGGAGCAATATCGACGGCTCGACGGAGAACATTGTGCTGGGAGAGAGCGGCAATCCCCTCAGCCCGTACTTCCGCGACCAATGGAACGACTGGTACGGCGGAACGACGTTTGCGTTGCCTTTCAGCCCAGCAGCCGTCGCCGCCCAAACTCGCCACACCCTGCGGCTGCTGCCATGAAGCTGCCCTATTCTCAAAAAGACCGGGTGCCCCAGGTTTCGCTTTTGAGACCTGGGAAAACACAGATCTGGAGCCGCTTCGCCGGTCCCGCCGTTATTTTGCTGGCCGCGGCTGTAGCCATTACACCGCAATTGGTGCTTGGCACCTCCTGCGGGCACGATTTTGACTTCCATCTGGTCTCCTGGCTCGATTGCCTGAACAGTTGGCAGCACGGGATTCTGTATCCGCATTGGGCTGTGAGCGCCAACTTCGGCGCTGGCGAACCGCGCTTCATCTTTTATCCGCCGCTGACCTGGATGCTGGGTGCGGCTCTGGGTTCGGTGTTGCCCTGGCAGTTCGTTCCGGTGGCGCTGACATTCCTGCTGCTGGCCGCCACAGGCCTGGCCACACGTCTGCTTGCCCGCGAAGCACTCCCGGATGGCGCAGCCACTTTGGCTGGTTGCACGGCGCTGTTTTCAGGCTATGCGCTCTTCACCGCCTACGAGCGCACGGCCTTTGGCGAGTTGACGGGCGGTTTCTGGATTCCGTTGCTGCTGCTTTTTGCTCTCCGTGATCAAGGCCCCTCCCGGTCATGGGCCAGCCGGGTCTTTGACGGCTCCGCTGCGCCGCTGGCGCTGGTAGTGGCTGGTTGCTGGCTTTCTAATCTTCCCGTAGGGGTGATGGGCTGCTATCTGCTGGCCGCGGTTGCCGTGGCCGCTGCACTACTGACTCGTTCCTGGGCGCCGATGCTGCGGGCGGGGATTGCCGCAGTTGTGGGAATCGCTCTAGCTGGCCTGTATCTAGTGCCCGCAGTGTGGGAGCAGAGCTGGGTTGATATTCGTCAAGCCACCAGCGATCCAGGCTTGCTGATCGAGAACAGTTTGCTCTTCGCGAGCCATGCCAATCCGGCGCTGGCGGATCATGACATCGAATTGCATAAAGTCTCCATCATTACCCTCTCGATGATTGCCCTGGCGCTGGCAGGATTACTGGTCTGTTGGATTCGCACACGATTGGTCCCGAAGGATCAGTCCCGTCCCCTTCACTGGTGGATTCCACTTGCCTTGATTCCTTTGGCAATTCTCTTCCTCCAACTTCCCATCTCGCTGCCGGTGTGGAATCTGTTGCCAAGGCTGCGTTTTTTGCAGTTTCCCTGGCGCTGGCTGGTTGCCTTGGAAGCGCCAATGGCCATTTTCTTTGCCACAGCCGTCTGGCCCCGCGACTCTGCTCGACGCTGGTGGCGCGTAGCTGTTGCGGTGGTCTGCGCCGGTTTTTTTCTCAGCGCAACGGTCTTCACCGCGCATTCCTTCTTCCAGGTTTGCTACGACGAAGACGCCGTCTCCGGTATGTTGACCACGCTTCGCTCGGGCGTTGGCGTCGAGGGCTATGACGAGTTCGCGCCTCCCGACGCTGACAATTCGCTGGTCGCAACCAGCCTGCCGGACGCCTGCCTGGCCAGCAACCCCACAACTGTGCTGGGTGCGTCTTCCAACGATCCAGAGGCGGACGAAACCGTACTTGTCTGGAATGTAGGGCAGGGAAGTTGCGAAGAAGTCTTGCGTTGGCAATCCGATCAGCCGGAACATAAGCGCCTCGTCACGGCAATCGGTTACACTGGTATGCCGAATCAGCTCGCGGCCAAATACCTCGGTGCCCTCGTTCCCCATCCTCGTTTCCTGATCCTGCGCCTGCGTAGCTACCCGGCCTGGCGCATCGCGGTCAACGGCTACCCCGTCGCTGTCCTGCCGCATCGTGACGATGGCCTGATCGTTGTGCCCGTTTGGCCGGGAACAATCGCTCTCACCGTCGACTGGACCACCACTCCCGACGCACTCGCCGGACGCTGGTTGAGCGTCCTGGCAGTGCTGGTGCTCACAGGGCTTTGGTTATTCGAGAGAAAGCTGGGCCAACCTCGGTTATCATGAAAGCGATGACCGTTGATGTGAAATCGCTTCTTAAAGAGGGCACGGCGCTAACCAACCGGGCGTTGGAAGAGTTGCTTCCCAGCGTTACGACCGTGCCTGCCTCGATTCATGGCGCCATGCGCCACTCCGTCTTTGCCGGGGGCAAACGGCTGCGGCCGGTGTTGGCCATGCAGGCTGCTGTGACGATTGCCGGTGCCTTGCCCAAGGGAATTGAGCGGCTGGGCGCGGCTCTGGAAATGCTGCACACCTACTCGCTCATCCACGATGACTTGCCAGCTCTGGACAATGACGACCTGCGCCGCGGAAAGCCCACCTGCCACGTTGCCTTTGGCGAGGCCATCGCCATCCTGGCCGGCGACGCGCTCCAGACCCGCGCCTTTGAAGTGCTGGCCGGACTGGACTGCCCACCCGCAGCTACCGTGCAGATTATCGGCCTCATCGCCAATGCCGTTGGCACGGTCGAGGGCATGATCGGCGGCCAGGTGCTGGACATTGAGAGTGAACACCTGAAGCCCACGCCGGAGTTGGTGAACGCCATTCACCGCGCCAAGACGGGCGCGCTGATCTGTGTAAGTGTTGTGGCTGGGGGCGTTTACGGCGGTGCAACTGCTGAAGACGTGGCCCGGCTGGACCTCTTCGGACGCAAAGCCGGACTTGCTTTTCAAATTGTGGATGACGTGCTGGACATGACCGTGGATTCGGCCCAACTGGGCAAGACCGCGGGCAAGGATCAGGCCACGGAAAAAGCTACCTGGCCGTCCGTTTACGGCATCGAACAGAGCCAGCGAGACGCTGCCCGGCTGATTGAGGAAGCCTTCGCTGCCCTCGCGCCCTATGGCAGCCGCGCCGATGGTCTGAAAGCCCTCGCCCGCTACCTGGTCGAGCGGAAGAACTGAGAACCGAATCCAGGCCCGGCTCCACGCATATGCCCGGCCTTACCGGGCCAGAACCCGTCGCAGAGCCTCGCGTTTGACCTCTACGTCATTGATCGTATTCTGTACCTGATCGAGCATCCGCTGTAGTTGGTCGATATATTCGGGAAGCACATTCCACCAAGAGATCAGCGTCTCTTGCTGGTCAAGCAGGGCCAGGGCCGTGCCCGAAGCGGCGGCTACCATCCCGGCGCGGCGCTCGCCCGCGAGTAGCAACAAACCGGCTGTTACCAGGGTTCCTCCGGCCGCAAATCCGACCCAGTCCATGGTTTCGGATTCCGGCGTGTCCGGTGTCTTTGCAGGATCGTTCGCTGACTTGGAAAGCGGGTCAACCACCATCTTCACTCCTTCCGGCCCGGGCCGCGGTTACCGCAGTTACACGAGCAGTGTATCAAGTATCAATCTGAATCGCCGGTCGTGCGCATCAGAGTGGAAACCGGCCATGCGAACCCTCGCTTGCCCGCGGCGGTGCGTGCTTCAATCCAGGTCGAATTCGCGTAGCGGCTTGCCATCGGGAGCATCCTTGGCCTTGCGCAGGGCTTCGGCAAACTTCTTCTCGAAGAGGTCTTCCTTGTTCTTCTCCGCTTCGACCGACTGGCGGAAGAGCGATTCCTTGCGCTCATCGTGTTCGCGCATGGCCTGGGCCGCCGTCTCCAGATCCTCGAACATCCGCTTGCGCGGCGCGGGGGTATGGCTCACCACCAGCCCTGTGGCGGCATCCACCTTCAACATCGCTCCGCAATCCGGGCAGGCTACCTCGAAAATTTGTTCCTTCGTCTTGGCCATATTCTTTCTTGCAAAATTGTATGCGTTTGCAAGCAGATTGCACAGTGGGCAAGGAAAATTGCTAAGTTTTTCGTGTCTGCGGGCGTACTCTGAGGGGGGCAGGGGAACTCACTTTATAGGAGAACAATGAAAAACCGGATCGTTCAAACTCTTGCACTGATCGCGCTTGTTCTCTCGTCGCTCTGCCGTGCGCAGGCGCAGATCGCCGGGGATTGGCAGGGAACACTAAGTGCCGGCAGCGCGCAGCTTCGCCTTGTTCTGCACATCGTCGAGGAGAAGGACGGTGGCCTCACAGCCTCGCTGGACAGCGTTGACCAGGGAGCTAACGGCATCCCAGTGACCGCGATCTCGCTCAAGAATTCCAGGCTCAGCCTCACCATCGATGCAGTGCATGGCAGCTATGAAGGCACGGTCAACAAGGATGCAACGGAGATCGACGGCACCTGGTCGCAGGGGCAGCCCCTTGCGCTCGATTTCAAGCGCGTCCCTGTGCAAGCCGTGGTGGCTGCTGCCCAGCCCGCAGCGCCCTCGGACATTGATGGGACATGGCTGGGTTCGCTGGACGCTGGCGTGCTCAAGTTGCGCATCGTCTTCAAAATAGTAAATACCCAGGACGGCCTGACCGCATCGATGCAAAGCCCAGACCAGAGTTCGGTTTGGATTCCCGCGACATCCGTCAGGCGCAGCGACAACTCGCTCATTATCGTCATCAACGGAATCGGCGCGACGTTTGAGGGCAAGATCGCCGCAGACATGAACTCCGTCGATGGCACATTTACGCAAATGGGCAATCCCTTGCTGCTCGTTGTCAAGCGAGTAAAGGATCAAGCCTCCCTAGAACTGCGCCGCCCGCAGAACCCGGTCAAGCCGTATCCGTATCGCGAAGAGGAAGTGACTTACGCCAACAAGGCCGCAGGGATCACGCTCGCGGCCACGCTGACCGTTCCTCGCGGCAAAGGGCCGTTTCCCGCCGTACTGCTGATCGTTGGGTCGGGACCGCATGATCGCGACGAGAGTCTCATGGGCCACAAGCCGTTTCTGGTTCTCTCCGACTACCTCACTCGCAAGGGAATCGTAGTACTGCGGGCAGACAAGCGCGGAGTGGGCAAATCGACAGGAGATTACGCGAACGCGACCATGACCGACTTTGCCACCGACGCCGAAGCGGGCGTGGCGTATCTCAAGACGCGCTCCGAAGTCGATTCGCGCAAAATCGGCCTCATCGGGCACAGCGAGGGCGGCATCATTGCGCCCATGGCAGCGGTCGCCGGCCCAGACGTCGCATTTATTGTGCTGATGGCCGGCTCCGGCGTTCCAGGAGATCAGATCATCGTGGAACAATTACGCCTGATCGAGGAAGCCGGCGGGGGTAGCAAGGAAAAAGCCGACAAAGATGCGGCCTCGGAGAGGGAAGTGCTCGCGCTGGTGGAAAAGGAAAAGGACATCGCGACGCTCGACAAGCAACTGCGCGAGAAGTTTGTGGCCGCTGGTATGCCAGAGACTCAGATCCGCGCGTCAATCAAGGCCGTTACGACGCCGTGGTTCCGCGACTTTCTCGCCTACGATCCCGCGACGGCGCTGCGCAAGGTCGCCTGCCCGGTGCTGGTTCTCAACGGCGAAAAGGACCTGCAAGTGCCGCCCGCGCAGAACTTGCCCGCCATTCGTAAGGCGCTGGAGGAGGCCAGCAACAAGCACTTTGAGATAGACGAACTGCCTGGCCTGAACCATCTCTTCCAGACAGCCAAGACCGGCGCTCCCAACGAGTACGCAGAAATCGAAGAGACCATCTCGCCTGTAGCTCTGGACAAGATTGCAAGCTGGATTCTGAAGCAGTGAAAGATTCTAGCAATCCTGAAAGGAAGAACGGCCCTGCTCGCTGTGAGCCGGGCCGTTCCGGTTGAAGCAATAATCTGTAAAGAAGGTTTACTGTTTTTCCGCCGCAGAGGCGATTTTGGCTTCTGCTTCGGCGATGACGCGAAGGGATTCGGCATAGGCGTCTTCGCTGTTGCCGGCTTTATTCCACTCCTCGTGGCCGCGTTCGAGTTGCTGCTCGGCGCGGGGTACGTCGATCTCTTCGGGTTTCAAGGCGTCGGAGGCCAGAATCGTGACCCGGTCGCCAAGCACCTCGGCAAAGCCCCAACTGACGTTGTAGCGGGAGACGCTCTCCGGGCCATCGGGGCCACCATGCAGGGTCACGTCGCCGGCACCCAGTTCGGCCACTAGCGGCGCATGACCGTAGAGCACCTCCATGTACCCGTTCTTTGCGGGCAGCTCGACCGCAGTCACCGGGTGATCGAAGAGGGTGCGCTCCGGTGTGACCAGCCGTACGCGGAGTTGATTGGTTTCGTCTGCCATCATGTCCCTTCGGGACAGCCTACAGTGATCAGCGAACAGCTTACAGTTAAAAGCCGAAAACTGTCTGCTGTTCGCTGTTAGCTGTCCGCTGTTCTTACGCCGTCGCCTTGAGCTTCTCGGCGGTTTCCAGCACTTCTTCGATCGCGCCCTTCATGTAGAAGGCCTGCTCGGGGATATCGTCGTATTTGCCGTCAATAATCTCCTTGAAGCTGCGCACGGTGTCAGCAACCTTCACATAGGCTCCGGGGATGCCGGTGAACTGCTCGGCAACGTGGAAGGGCTGCGAAAGGAACTTTTGCACCTTGCGGGCGCGGGCCACTGTGAGCTTGTCCTCTTCCGAGAGCTCGTCAATGCCCAGAATGGCGATGATGTCCTGCAAATCCTTGTAGCGTTGCAGAATGCGCTTGACGCCCTGCGCCACGTCGTAGTGCTCCTGGCCGACGATGCGCGCACTCAGAATGCGCGAGGTCGAGGCCAGCGGATCAACTGCCGGATAGATGCCCAGTTCAGAGAGCGGGCGGCTCAAAACGGTGGTTGCGTCCAGGTGAGCAAAGGTCGTGGCCGGAGCCGGATCGGTCAAATCGTCGGCAGGCACATAAACGGCTTGCACTGAAGTTACAGACCCCTTGCTGGTGGAGGTAATTCTCTCCTGCAACTCGCCCATTTCGGTGGCTAGGTTAGGCTGGTAGCCCACGGCTGAAGGCATACGGCCTAACAAGGTCGAAACCTCGGAACCGGCCTGCGTGAAGCGGAAGATGTTGTCGATGAAGAGCAGCGTGTCAGAACCTTCCACGTCGCGGAAGTATTCTGCGACGGTCAGGGCGCTGAGGGCCACCCGCAGGCGGGCTCCGGGCGGCTCGGTCATCTGGCCATAGACCAGGGCGCATTTCGAGTTGGCAAAGTCGCCGGGCTTGATGACGCCGGACTCGGTCATTTCCAGCCACAGATCGTTGCCTTCGCGGGTGCGCTCGCCAACGCCGCCAAAGACGGAGTAGCCGCCGTGGTTCTTGGCCACGTTGTTGATGAGCTCCATGATGACAACCGTCTTGCCCACGCCGGCGCCGCCGAAGAGGCCGATCTTGCCGCCCTTGAGGAAGGGTTGGATCAGGTCGATGACCTTGATGCCGGTCTCGAACATCTCCTCGTGGGTTGACTGCTCGTCGAACAGAGGAGCAGGGCGGTGAATCGGCATACGCATCTTTTCGCCGATGGGGCCAAGATTGTCCACCGGGCTGCCGATCACGTTGATCACGCGTCCCAGTGTTTCCTTGCCCACCGGCACGCTGATCGGGCCGCCGAGGTCGATGGCCTTCATGCCGCGGACCATGCCGTCGGTGGCTTCCATGGCCACGGTACGCACGCGACCCTCGCCCAGGTGCTGCTGCACCTCAAGGATCACACTGATGGGCGTGGGCACGGTGAAGCCCTCGCTGGTGACGCGCAGCGCCTGATAGATGGGCGGCATCGTCGCTTCTTCAAACTGCACGTCCACTGCGGGACCGGAGACCTTGATTACCTTGCCGATATTCTCTGCCATTTTTCTGCCTTCCGAAGTGCTAAGCAGCGGCGGCGCCGCTGACAATCTCAATGATTTCCTTGGTGATGGCGGCCTGGCGCACGCGATTCATATGCAGCGTGAGCGTGTCGATCATATCCGAGGCATTGTTGGTCGCCGAATCCATCGCCGTCATGCGGGCCGCGTGTTCGGCGGCAACCGACTCCGTCATGGCGTGGTACAACATGGATGAAATGTATTGCGGCAGCAGACCGTTAAAGAGTTCATCGGCTGGCTGCTCGTAGATGTAGTCCACCTGAGCGGTGCCGAACTTGCGCGCTTCGTCGTCGGCCTCGGCTGTATCGACCGGTTCCAGCAGGATGCCCGCGCTCAAAGCTGCCTCGGCGGCGCGCTCGCGCTCGGCTTCGGTCGGCTCGGTGGCCTCGGTAATCTGCGGAATGCCGATCTTCATGATAGGCAATAGCCGTTCGACCACCAGGCGCTGCGAAATCACTGATTTGAATTCGTTGTAGACGATGTAAGCGGCGTCGATCTCCTCATGCACGTAGCGGGAGATAATGCTCTCAGCCAGCTCCAAAACGCGGCTGTTTTCCAGCTTCAAAAGCATTCCAGGATGGTCGCCGGCCACCTCGACGGGTGCCTTGCGCTCTCTGATCTGCCGGGTTTGGCCGCTGTCGTCTTTCTGCTCGGTGTAAACGGCTGCCGGATAGCGGCGGCGCATCAGATCGCGGGCCTTGCGACCCACTGCCTCGACGTCGATCTCCTTGTCGGGGTTTCCGCTGATGAACTGAAAAGCCGTCTTCAGGATGTTCGCATTAAAGGCTCCGGCGAATCCCTTGTCGCCGCTGACAACGATCAGCAGCACCCGCTTCTCGGGGCGCGTGATGAAGAGCGGATGGCGCAGGTTGCCGGTAGCCTCATCGAAGATATCGACGCGGCGGGTGAGCGATTCGAGGACGCTGGTGATCATTTTGGCGTAAGGCCGGGCCGCCAAGGCCCGCTCCTGCGCGCGCCGCAGTTTGGCCGCCGAGACCATCTTCATGGCCTTGGTGATCTGCCGCGTGTTTTTTACGCTGCGGATGCGCCGCCGTAGATCGAGTACATTTGCCATAGTCAGTTCTCAGTTCCCAGCTAACAGTAAAAAACTAACGGTTCACAGTTGACAGCTAATAACTCCCAGCACGCAGTTCTTACTGTCAACTGTTAGCTGCCAGCTTGCCTTACGCCTTTGCCGCGGCCAAATCCGCCACGAAATTGTCGTGGTACTCCTTCAGTGCCGCGTGCATTCGGCTGCGCAGGTCGTCGTCGAGCGCCTTCTTCTTCGTCAGATCCTCGATGAGCGCCGTCTGCGCGCTCTCAATGTACTTGTAGAGGCCAACCTCGAAGGCGCGAATATCGGTCAACTGTATGTCGTCCAGGTAACCTTGCGTGCCGGCAAACAGAATGAATGTCTGCTGCTGCCAGGTAAGCGGCTCGAACTGCGGCTGCTTCAACAATTCCGTGAGGCGCTGGCCGCGGTTGAGTTGCTTTTGCGTGAGCGGGTCAAGATCCGAGCCAAACTGCGAGAATGCCGCCAGTTCGCGGTACTGCGCCAGATCAAGTTTGAGCGTGGCGCCCACTTGCTTGACCGCCTTGATGGCCGCCGAGAAGCCCACGCGCGATACCGACGCGCCCACGTTGACCGCCGGACGGATGCCGGAGTTGAACAAGTCCGTTTCCAAAAAGATCTGTCCGTCGGTGATCGAAATGACGTTGGTAGGAATGTAGGCCGAGATGTCGCCGGCTTGCGTCTCGATGACCGGCAGCGCGGTGAGCGAACCTCCGCCCTTCTCCTTGCTCATCTTCGACGAGCGTTCGAGGAGGCGCGAATGGAGATAGAAGACATCGCCAGGATAAGCTTCGCGGCCCGGTGGACGGCGCAGCAGCAGCGAAATCTCGCGGTAAGCCATGGCGTGCTTCGACAGATCGTCGTACATCACCAACGCGTGCCGGCCCGAGTCACGGAAATACTCGCCCATGGAGGTGGCCGCGTAGGGAGCAATGTAAAGCAGTGGCGCAGGCTCACTGGCCGAGGCCGCCACGATGATGGTGTGGCCCATCGCTCCGGCTTCCGTGAGCGTCTGGACGACTTGTGCGATCGACGAACGCTTCTGGCCGATGGCGCAGTAGATGCAGACCAGATCATTTTTGGCGTTGTTGATGATGGTGTCCAGCAGAACGGCGGTCTTGCCCGTCTGGCGGTCGCCAATAATCAGCTCGCGCTGGCCGCGGCCAATCGGAATCATCGAGTCGATAGCCTTCAAGCCTGTGGCCATGGGCTCGCGGACCGGCTGGCGGTCGATGATGCCGGGAGCCAGCCGCTCAATGGGCAGCGAACTTGTGGAGGCAATGGGGCCCTTGTCGTCGATGGGTTGGCCTAGCGCGTTGACCACGCGGCCGATCATGCCCTCACCCACAGGCACGCTCAAAATTGTTCCGGTGCGCTTTACCTCGTCGCCTTCGCTCAGTTCGGTATAGTCGCCCAGAATCACCGCGCCCACCGAATCCTCTTCGAGGCTGAGAGCCAGTCCGGCAATGCCGTGCGGGAAGCTGAGCAACTCGCCGGCCATCGCTTTGTCCAGCCCATGAAGTCGGGCAATGCCGTCGCCGAGCGAAGTGATCGTCCCGACTTCGTCGACCTGGACCTTCGAGTCGTAGTTCGCGATCTGCTCGCGAAGAAGTTGCGTAATCTCGTCTGCCTTGATCTGAGCCATCTCTGTCCTTTTAGGGGTTAGGGATCAGGGTTTAGGGGTTAGTTTGATCTTGCCAACCCTGATTTCCTACCCTAGGTTCCAATTCCCGTTTCATAACTACTAAAAACTGTTCACTACCTGCGGTCAGTATTCTCTAGATTCTCTAGTCCCTGACCCCTAATTCCTAATCCCTGTCGTCTAACCGGCGACAAGAGCTTCCTTCAATCGTTCCAGGCGTCCGCGGACGGAGCCGTCATACACCGTGGAGCCGATGCGCACCACTGTCCCGCCGAGGATGGATTGGTCGATCTTGAAGCTGGCTTGAATCTTCGCGCCAGCCAGTTTGCCGACCCCTGCCACCAGCCCGGTGCGGTCCTCGTCGCTGAGTTCGCGTGCCGTCACAATCTCCACCGGGCGAATACCTTGCCGTGCCTGCAACTCCGTGCGATAAGCCTCGGCCACCTCGCGTACCTCGCCGATGCGGTCATTTTTAATAAGCACCGCCAGCAGGTTGCGCAATTCCTTCCGAAGTCCGAGCTTGATGTTCAACTGGTCCAGGATCGCAATTTTCTGCGTGGCGGCAACGGCTGGATTCACAAAGAAATCCCGCAATTCGGTGCTCTCATCCCAGGTGGCAAGAAAGTCATTGAACTGCTGGTCGAGCGCGGCTGTGTCCAGCTTTTCGGCTGTTACCACGTCGGCAAAAGCGCGGGCGTAACGCGCAACAAAGGCTGCCATCTAGTTCTGCCCTCCCTGATGCGCGGCCTTCCGAGCCTCGCCGTCTCCGGCCACATCGCCGAGAAATTCGGCAATCAGTGCTCGATCCGTCTCCGGAGTTAAAACCAGTTGCTTGGCGGCCTGGCCGATGGCCAGATCGGCGGCAAAGTTGCGGAGCGAGCGGCGGGCCTGGGCTGCGGAGGCGCCAATCTCCTGCTCGGCGGCGGCAACGATGCGAGCGCTTTCTTCCCCGATTGTGGACTTGATGCGCGTCTCGTCCTGGCGGCTTTCCTCTTCTACCTGTGCGCGAATCTGGGCAATTTCGCCGTCCAGGCCGGAGAGCTTGGCTTCGATGGCGTTGAGCCTCGCATTGGCCTCCGCGGTCACCTTGCGGGCCGATTCAATATCGCTGCCCACCTTCTCGCGGCGCTTGCGGAAGAACTTGGGCAGCCACTTTGCGATTGGAATGCCAAGGCCCAGCACCACGATGAGGAAGTTGATGATTTCGAAGGAGCGAGCCGCGGTCTCAGGACTCAGGTTGAATGCCTTGGCAGTGGCCTTTACCAGCGGGCCTTCGAGCCGGAAGGCGTTGGTCTGCGCTTCATCGGAGTCGGCCGCCTCGGGCTTGGCCGTCTGGCTAGAAGGAGAAGCCGCCGCCGGCGCTGCGGAATTGACCGCCGGAGCCGATTCCTGGGCGTGAACCCGGAAGGGCGCGGCAGAGATGCCGGCAATCAACACGGCCAGCGACAAAATAGGAAAAACTCGATTGGTAAAACGCGTTTGCGGCATGAAATCTCTCAACGGCTCCCCCCGGCGGCTACGGGCAGTACGGCGCGTACCACCTGGCTGGCCAACTCCCCGGCGGAGGCCTGGAGATCAGCCTTGGCGTGCGTGGCCTCGGCTTCCAAGTCCGCCTTGGCCTGGCTCACTTTGAGCCCGGCAGCCTTGCGGGCTACATCCAGAACCGCGTCGCGCTCGGAATTCCATTGCTTCACGCGAGCCTCGCGCATCTTGAAAACTTCGCCGCGGGTCTGGCGCAGCTTGTCAGCGTACTCGGCTGCCCTGGCCTCGGCCTGGGCAATGGCCTTCTGTGCGTCTTCGTGGGCGCCTACGGTGCGGGCGCGGCGCTCTTTCAGCGTGGCAGTCAGCGGTCCCTGCACCAGAAACTGGTATGCCAGGACCAGCACGATGAAGAGCAGAATCGTCGGCACGGCGCCAAGCAGAAGCGTCCCGAGTTGTTGAATGATCTCTTGCATGCTGTCCGGTTCGTCTAGATTGTTCAGGCGGTCAAAATGGTCTATCGCGCGTAGGTGAACACTTTTTTGTATCAGGAGTGGAACCGTCAAGTCAACGCGTAGAACCCCAATTTCAGGAGTCCCGTGATAGCGGTCACTATTGGGAACTACTGTTCAAAAAAAGAACTTGATTTCACCTGAAACAAGCCTAGACTGAGATTACCACCTAGACCCGGTCCAGGGTCCAGCGGGCGGCCAGCTTCGGGAAGTCCTTCCACTCCCGGAGCTGGTAGCCCGCTTCTATGTTATTTAGGCTATTTTTCTTCTACAACCGACTGTCTCCGCTACGGTTTCGCAGCCGGTTTGTCCTGCGAAAGCAGGCCCTGGGTGCGCAGCCAGTTCTCCAGTAGGTTGGGCCACTGATCCAGAGTCGCGTCACCCTTGCCCAAGCCAACGCCGTGGGGCCCGTTCGGGAAGATGTGGATCTCGGAGGGAACGCCGGCCTTGACCAGCGCCTCGTAAAAACGCAGCCCCTGTTCCACGGGAACCGCCTGATCGTTGAAGGTGTGATAGATAAATGTGGGTGGCGTCTCCTTGGTGACCAGCAACTCTGGAGAGTACCCTGTTCGCAACGCCTCGCAGCGGTCCATCGCGTTTTCCTTTTTACAGGCGTTCAGATAGCGGGGATCGGAAGCAGAGAGGGCGCCGATCCACGGGTAGCCGAGAACCAGATAGTCTGGGCGGCTGGAGACGCGCTCGATGGGATCTTCGGCCTCCGGGTTGCCAGGAACGAACTTGGTAGCGGACAGAGCTGCCAGGTGGCCGCCGGCCGAGAAGCCAATGATAACAATGTGGTTGGGGTCGATCTGGTAGTCCCTGGCCCGCGCCCTCACCAGTTGCACCGCGCGCCGCGCGTCGAGCAGCGGAACGGGGACCAGGTAGCCGTGCGAGGCGAGCCGATAACTCAGGACGAAGGCGCGGAAACCGCGCGTCGTAAACCAGTCGGCTACCTGACGGCCCTCATGGTTGCCCGCCAGATGAAGATAGGCACCGCCCGGAAGAATCACCACAGCGGAGCCGTTTTCCTGGCCTTTCGCCGGCTCGAAGACGGTCAGCGTTGGCGTGTCTTCGCAGGCTTTGCCCTTGGCCTCGGGAGCGTCGCCCGGCCACAGGCGAATGGTCTGGATGCCCAAAAAATCATTGTTGTTGCCGGCCATTGCGCAGGGTTCTTTTTGCGCCTGCACCGGTCCGCACACCAGCAAAGTCACAGCCAACATCGCAAAAAATGCTCTCATCGGCAACCTCACTATTCTTTGCGGCGATTATATAGGCCGCGGGGAAACCCGCCCTCCGAGCATGGAATTTCTCAGTTCTCGGCCTTGGCGATGAAGGCCGCCAGATCGTCTTTCAACTGGTGCAGGGCATCGATGTTGAGATAGATCATGTGTCCCGACGGGTAGTAGCCAAACTGCACATTGCCGCGTAGCGCCGGGTCCAGGCCCATGTGCGCCAAGTCGTACTCGGTGGCAAAAAACGGCGTGGCCAGGTCGAAATAGCCGTTGGCCGAGAAGACTTTCAGGTGAGGGTTCTTGCGCATGGCGCTGGCCAGGTCAGCGGCCACCCAGGGCTGCGCCTGCTCGCTGCCGGGACCCATGCCGGGTCCGCCGCTCGTGGGTTTGTGCTTCCAGTCCCACTGGCCGATGGAGTTGGCGCTGGGCCGGTAGGCGTCTGTCGACTCGTACTTCAGCTCCCGCTCAAGATAATCGTGTAGGGCGGCGATAAAAGCGCCCATGATGCCCGTGTCGGATGCGTCGTAGCTGGGCGCCTCGCCAGCCGCGTCCACGTCCACGCCCTCGAAGCGCATATCGTAGCGGCCCAGGGTCCGGCGGTCGTCACGCAGCACTTCCTTGCGGAAGCGCGTGGGTGAAATGCGCAGGTTGGCCTCCTTCACGTAGTCCACGCTCAAGCCCGTCAACCGGCTCACCTCCTTGGCCACAGCGTCTAGTTGCGCTGCGGGCAGGTTGTGGCCGGCAAATAGCGCCTGTGCGTAGGGTCCGGAGGCAAAGACGCGTGCCTGCTCCACCCAAGCCGCCAGATCCGCGGGTTTGTTGGGAATCTTGTTGAAGTACCAGGCCGCCGCCGCGTAACTGGGCAGGTTCGAAATGTAAACCGTGTCGTAGCCACCGGCGCGAACGCCGTAATTCAGAATCGAGGAGATCAGCACCACCCCGTTCAGTTGCACGCCGTCGTTGGACAGCATGTCGGCCAGGGCAGCCGAGCGCGTGGTTCCGTAGGATTCGCCGATAAGAAATTTCGGCGAATTCCAGCGTTGGTTCACGTTCAGATATCGCTGGATGAAGCGATCGAAGGCGCGAAGGTCCTGATCTACGCCGGTAAAGTCCTTGGCTGTCGCCTTGCCCACGGCGCGCGAGTAGCCGGTGAGTGGGGCGTCGATGAAGACCAGGTCGCTCTTGTCTAGCAGCGAATACTCGTTGGGGACCAGCTTGAAGGGCGGTCCAGTGGTCGGGTTGGGGCTGTCGGTAACGATGCGCACCGGCGAGAACGATCCCATGTGCAGCCACAGCGAGGCTGAACCGGGCCCGCCGTTATAGAGGAAGCTGACCGGCCGCTTCTGGGCGTCGACGCCGTCCAGCGTATAGGCCACGTAGAAGATGCTGCCGTAGGGCTTGTCGTCCTCGTCGCGGATGATCAGCGTTCCGGCCGTTGCCGTGTACTTCAGCGTCTTGCCGCCCAGCGCCAGTTCGTGGTGAGTGGCCACGGGCTTTTCCGGTGGAAGAGGCGTTGCTTCCTTGTCGGCATCTTTGTCTTTATGCTGCTCTGCGCCCGTCGCTGGCGGCTGTGTGGAGTTATGAATCTCCTGTGCCGGCGCGGTAGGAAAGAGGAAGAACGAGGCCAGGATAACCAGTAGAACTACGCTAAACCGGGAAGCTGCTTTCATGCGCAAAGAACCTCCAGAACGATCAGATCAGTCTAGCACTATGTTGCCGCAGCCATTTCTTACAGGATGTACTTCTTAAAGTCTGTCCATCAACTAGCGATTCTGCAAAGGTGTGTCTTCCGCCGTGCTGAACGAGAGGCAAACAGGGGCGTACGGATGCCGGATACCCCCACCCCTATTTTGGGCGTAAAATCCTTTGCTGCTTAGAGTTAGGCCATGGTGTACGTTGCAAAATCCTCTCAGCAAACGACTTACGCGCAAAATCTTCCAACAAAAGGAGTTACGGGGCGGCCCAAGCACTTGCTCTCGTGTGGCTCATAGCTCCGCCACTCATTAGTGTGCATCCAAGCGGGGAAATTCTCTGCAATCCGCAAAAAACTCTGAGACGCTCGATTTGTGGACAGATTCTTACAGGGATAACTTTCCACTCTCTCCGCAGCATGGGTAATAGCCCTGCTTCTCACTCCTGATCCCTGTTCCCCTTCACAGCCACAGAACCGTGTGCCCAGGGCAGGAGTTTGCGGCTTGCACGGTCAGCTCTTCCGCCAGTCCAAAACCGTAGCGGGCAAAATAATAAGCCGCGCCGTGCACCCGGTCCTGCAATACGCCGCCGGGATAGAGCGCCATGCTGATAGCCTCGGCGTGACGGCTGAGCTGGGCCTCACGCTGCAACTGAAAGTTGGTCGCCAGGCGCCGCAATCGGCTCATCTGGTAGCGCATCTTGCTGGCCGCGGTTTCAGCCGATCGGCCAAGGCCCGCATCCAGCGATCGCATCCAGCCGATGAGCGTCGTCAACTCAGCGTCAAGCGCCCTACCCGCCGCCGCAAGCTCCCGCTTTTCCTCATCGGGGATGACCTGAGTAGCCAGAGACTGCGCTAGCGACATCCCGGTTTCAGCCAAAACCCGCTCCAGCGTTAACTTATGCTGGCGCAATAGTTTTCCAATGGCCGGCTCGACCAGCGTGGCGGAAAAACGCGGCAGCGCCGGAGTGACCCGGTGCAGAATGTGCTCATAGAGCACAGCGGATTGGGCAAAATATGCAATCTCTGCCGGTCCGCCGACGATTGCCGAAGTCGAGAGCAGGAAATCCTGAAAGACGGGCCGGAGTAGAGCCGAGGGCGAGATGCGCTCCGGCTCGGCGTCGAGAGTGCCGAGCAACTCCGCTGTGGAAAGGCTCCGGTTGCCAGCGTGCCACAGCCCGTTGGGTTCCTGGGCGCTGGGAGCTGTCCGTTTCAATGCCAGGCGCGCGCCGGTTTGCTCGTCGATGAGGAAGAGCAGGCTGGACTGCGGCATGACGGCAACCTGCGCATGATAGCCGGCGGCTTCCAGTTCCCGATTGCGTTCGAGCAGCGCCAGGTGCAATTCATCGGCGCGCTCGATGGCCGCGCGCAGTACGGGTGCGCCCATGCGATGGAATTCGCGGCCGCTTGCGTCCAGCATCAGCAGTCCCTGCGCGGCAAAAACCTTGGAATAAAACTCTGCAAAGGCTTGGGCAAAAGTGCGGCCCGGTTTGTAGGCTGCGGTCAGCGCATCCATAGCGTCGGAGTCGCCGAGCAGCTCCCGGGCCTCGTCGAGCAGCGGGGTGATCGAGTTGTCCAGAACAATGCCGCCCACCGGCCGCGGCGCCACGGGCGCTGATGAATACCTTAGAGTGCGCAGCTCGCGGCGCGCGGGAAAGACAACGTGGTTAATTTCGGCAAAGTCGTGGTCTTCTGTGGCCAGCCAGAAGATGGTGGCGTGAGGCCGGCCCGCGGCCGTAGCCTGGCGAGCGCGGGTCAACGCGGTAGCCGCCTTGAGTGGTGTGAACTGCGGCCCGCCAAACAGACCCACCTGCTGGCCGGTTACCACCACTCCCGCGCCGTTTCGCAAAGCGTCGAGGGCTGCTGCGGCAGCCGGGGAAGACGAAGCATTCTGCTCGGCCAGCAGGCGGAGCAACTCCGGCCAGTGCGCGGGCCGCTGCGGGGAAAGATGCTTACGCTCCTGCCAACTCTGGTCCGAAGGGACAGAGGCGAGGAACCGCTGCGCCGCTGCCGCGCCCGAGCAGTAGTCCAGAAACAGCCGATGTAGTCCCGGCACGACGGTGATGGGATAACAGTCTGCGGTCAACAAAGCATTCTCTTGGTCATAGGGAATCTCAGGGCGAACCCAATGCACACGCCAAAAAATGGGATTCAGCTTCTTTTAAGGATGCCACGCCGGGCCCAATCGATGCACGAGTATGACTCGGTTGTGGCATTCGAGCCAGGCTGTGCGTATATTCTTTATCTGGTTGCCCAAGTTGTCGAGTTGCGTTCCGATTACGCTCCGAGGAGAGACAAGAGATGCCTAAGAAGAAAAAAGCTGTGAAGTCCGCTGCGCCCAAGAAAGCAAAGGCCGTCAAGCCCAAGGTGAAGAAAGCCGCAAAGCCCAAGGTGAAGAAGGCGATCAAGGCGGCAAAATCCCTGAAGCCCAAGATGAAGAAAGCCCTCAAGGCCCCTAAAGCTCTGAAACCCAAGACGAAGAAGGCCCTCAAGGCGCTCAAGCCCGCAGTGGAGGAAACGGCTGAACTTCTCAGTTCCGAGACGGTCTTCGAGGGGCCGCTCTTCCGTGTGGTCCGCGACCATTTGATCGAGCCGGGCGGTAAGGAGGCTGCGCGCGACATCGTCCGTCACAACGGTAGCGTGGTCATCCTGGCTATCGACAACACGACCAACAAGCGAGATCCCTGGATTGTGGTTGAGCGGCAGTACCGCCATGCCGCCGGCCGGTTCCTATGGGAGCTGCCAGCCGGCAAGTTGGAGCCGGGCGAAGACGTCCTTCTGGGTGCCCAGCGGGAACTCGAAGAGGAGACCGGCTACCGGGCAAAGAAATGGAAGCTGCTGGTCGAGTACTACGCCAGCCCCGGCTTTCTGGGCGAGTCGATGAAGATCTTTTTGGCCGAGGGATTGGTTGCCGGCGACGCCCATCCGGACGAAGACGAGCGAATTGAGCTTCGCTTGGTCAAGCTCTCCGAGGTGCTCAAAATGATAGAAAAGGGTGCAATTCTGGATGGCAAGACGCTGACCGGCGTGCTCTTGTACGCGCGCAAGACGGCGGGCAAGCGCGGCAAATAGGGCGGGAGATTGGTTTCGTCTAAATTCATTTTTCCCAACCAGGGCCGGCAGTCACAGCCGGCCCTGCTTCTTTTTGTGCGGTCGCCGCATGATATTTCGAATCGTTTTCACGCTTTTCGCGTCATAATGCATATCGGTAGGTATTCCCCAGTTCGTTGCTCACCGCACCTCACAGGATGTAAGGAAGGAAGAACCTGTGGCTCAATACAAAGGGAAGGTCAAGTGGTTTAACAACGCCAAAGGCTACGGATTCATCGGACGTGAGGATGGTCCCGATGTATTCGTCCACTACTCATCGATTCAGTTGGACGGATACAAGACGCTGAAAGAGGGCGATGACGTAGAGTTCGACATCGTCCAGGGTCAGAAAGGCGCCCAGGCAGATGCGGTGGTCCGGCTGCGAGGCGTCGCCCCCAGCGAAGCCTGAAGGCGCGGAAGAACGGGCGTACGCGTAAGCCTGCCCTCGGGCGGTTCCCCTGTTGTGTGCCTATTGTTTTTCTTTCGTCACAACGCCCATTGTGACCCGTAAGTCTATTGTTCCCTATGCGTTTCTCACTGGAGTGTGGAATCCGGCGATTTTCAAGCCGCGTTCAGGCTGAAACCCTCTACGCCCTAAAAGTAATACCTTATCTTCAAATCCCGTCCCGCTTCCGGGAAGTTCTGCACGAAATTCATGGCTCATTTTGTGCTGGTGGAGATAAGATAAGGCGCTATGAGCCTACTTCATCAGGAATCCCCGGAAGAGGTCGACGGTGTCGCTCGCGGTGACGAGTTCACCAAAGGGAGCAGCCACGTGGTCTGGGCTAGCGTCATCGCTTTTGTGTTGGTCACCGTTGCCGTCGCCGGCTACGTGATCGCCGGACAGAAGCCTCCCGTGGCCACGGGAGAGATTGTTCAGGTGTGGGCCCATCCGCGGCACGTCGAAACCTCGGGAATCGACGCCAATGGAGCGCCCATGGCCAAGCAGAGCTACGACCAGATGCTGGTCTTCGCCCATATAAGGCTGAAAAATGAGAGCAACGTACCGCTTTATCTTGAGGATGTGCTAGCTAATGCCAGGCTGAGAGGCAGTATTCTTTCCGTCTCTGCGGGAAGCGCTGGACAGTACGAGCAGGTCTTTATTGTCTATCCCGAGTTGGCTCCGCTGCATGGCAACGCGCTGTCGCCCCGTGCGGACATCGCCCCCGGGCAGAGCTTGGACGGGAACATTCTTTGGGCTACCCTGCTAACCAAACAGGAGTGGGACGCGCGCAAGGACCTGAACTTCACTTTCAAGTTCCACTACCAGTCCAACCTGGTGCTCGCGCCCCACTCCGCGGTTATTGAGCAGTAGGCGCGTTCTTGGGCGTGGCAAGATACCCGCTGATCTGGTTATTCTTTCCGCCCACCGAGTTCACCACGATTTCGAAGAGCATCGGATCCTTGCCGCTGTAGAACTGAAGCGGCTCGTTCAGGTTCCGATCCTTCTTCTCGTACTGCTTGTCGTCGGAGAAGACCACCACCGTAAAGCGGCTCTTCTTGGTGTCGGCCTTCTTCAGTTGCAGACTCACCGTGCCCACGGGCTTCTTTTGGCCCTTGACCAGGGTGAACTCGTAGTAGTTCCGGTCGCCCTTGTGTTTGAGCAGCTCGAGCTCATCGTGATTGCGGGCAATCAAACTGCTGTGGCCGTTCAAATCACCCTTCATGGATTGCAACTGGCTGATGGTGGTGGCCAGATCGTTCTGCGTTTTGCCCAAATCAGTTTTCACTCCGCCCACGTCGGTCTTCACATTCGAGACCTCGGTGGAGACGGCGCTTACCTGCTGCGCGGTCTGCTTCTGAGCGGTGGATAGCCGCTGGGCATTAGCCTCTTGGGCATCCTCCCGGCGGAGGATCTCCTGGGCCTTGGCATCCATCTGCTTCTGCGTCAGTCCTAGCGAGTTGCCCAACTCCTCAGTGGCAACCTTGAGACGGGCGTCTGTTTCGCGCAGGTCGGAGGCCAGTTTCTTGTTTTGATCCTTGGCCTCGGTCAGCGCAGCTTCTTGGCCGTTCATGTGGCTGCTGAGCGTGTAGCTCCAGATCAGGCCGCCCACCCCTGCCAGCAGGGCCACGGCGACAGCCGCCAACAACGCACCAGAGTAGCTTCGGGGGGTTTCTTCAAGTTCACTCATCTCTTTGCCTTTCTTGGGCGGTCCGTCTTGCGAACCGCGTCTCGTGGGTTGGCGTCTTCCTTACCGGTTAGACGCCGTAAAAGATTCTCTCCCGGAATTCCTATCTATTTGCCGGGATTCCACCCAGAATACCGAATTGCGAAGGTCTGGCTTCGGGCACCATTGGGCGGAATCTACAGAATATAGAAATATTCCCGCTTGTGCTGGAATAGCTGCCCGTTTTTGTACTCAACGGGCTCAAAAAAAGGCATCGGGGCAGCTTGCGCGCACGTTCCGTTTCGCGCTTCGTGACAATCAAGGAATCGTGCGATATAAACATCTTGACCGCACATTCAGGCGGGACTCTTTTTCAGGGCTAGGACTTTAGCAAAACCAGAGTTACTGTACTCAGAGGCAGTGTCCGCAAGTGGCGTTTTCTCTCCGGGGTCCCCAACGAGCGGACTTTACTCGTTGGGGTGGAAGTAAAAGCCACCTCGCAAACTCTCAAGAAGGACATATTCACTCTAGTTTTGCTCTCGAACGCGGCATCTCGCAATGAAATGATCGCCAGGGGGAGATCTGGGGCTATGTCGACTGCTGTCGCTGTGAAGGGTTTGGAGGGAATTGTCGCGGCGAACTCCGGGATCTGCTGGATTGACGGAGAAGCAGGCGTGCTGTCCTATCGGGGAATCGACATCCACGAGTTGGCTGTGCACTCGACCTTCGAGGAGACCACGTATCTGCTGTGGAACGGTACCCTGCCCAACCAGCTTGAGCTGCGTGAATTCCAGTCCCAGCTATCGCTGGCCCGGGAGTTGGACTTTCGCATCATCGACCTGCTGCGCAGCATTCCCGCCTCGGCCACGCCCATGGAGGTGCTGCGCACGGCGGTCTCCGCGCTCAGTTTTTACGATGCCGATGAGAAGGACAACTCCCACGACGCCAACGTGCGCAAGAGCTATAACCTCACCGCGCAGATCGCCATGATCGTGGCCATATACGACCGTCTGCGCAAGGGGCTGGGGATTGTTCCCCCCGATCGTACGCTGAACCACGCAGCCAACTTCCTCTGGATGCTGAACGGCGTGAAACCCTCCGAGACGGCGACCCGGACGATGGACGTAGCCCTGATCCTGCACGCTGAGCACGAGCTGAACGCCTCCACCTTTGCCGCTCGCGTCATCGTAGCCACCCTGTCGGATGTGCATTCGGCCGTCACCGGCGCCCTCGGTGCTCTCAAGGGACCGCTGCACGGCGGCGCCAACGAGGGCGTCATGCGCCTGCTCTACGAAATCGACAAGGCCGGAGCCGACCCCGTCGTATATGTCAGGAATATGCTGGCCGCCAAACAGAAGATCTCCGGCTTCGGCCACCGTGTCTACAAGACTGAGGACCCCCGCGCCACGCACCTGCGCAAGATGAGCGAGCAGTTGGGCAAGGATTCGGGCCAGACCAAGTGGTTTGAGATGTCCCGCGCCATCGAGCTCTATATCAACGCCGATAAGAAGCTGAACGCTAATGTGGACTTCTACTCGGCCTCGACTTATGCGACTTTGGGCATAGACATCGACCTTTATACGCCTATCTTCGCCATCAGCCGCATCGCCGGCTGGACCGCGCACATCATCGAGCAGTTAGACGACAACCGCCTCATTCGCCCCCGTGCCGAATACATCGGGCCGCCCTACCCTGCGCCATACATCCCGATGGAGAAGCGCGGATAAATGTCCGGGATCTCTCATCGGTTGATTGTCGCTGCTTTGAAAGCGCGCAGCCTGTTTATAGCAAAACCAGAATTGATATACCCAAAGGCAATGTCCTCAAGGGACTTTGTTCTCAAGAAAAAGCCACCTCGCAGACTCTCAAGAAGTGCATTTCACTCTGGTTTTGCTCTAGCCACGCCATCAAAAGACATTGTGCGAATCGATAACAGCTCATCACAGGTTTCACTGTGAAGCGCATCGAGGAAAAGGCATCACTCATCCCGCAGCCGGTATTGCCGCAGCCGGCCCACGAGCGAGGCCGGGCCGCTGACGGTGAGCCGCACGAGGTTGCCTTCATATTCCCTCAAATGAATGATCATCCCCGCCTCGATGGCCGCCAGCACCGCGCCCTCCTGCTGCGGGACGCGCAGCTCGGCGTCGATGATAGGGTCAGAGTGCAAAGCCTGGTCGATGGCCGTGAGCAGCGTGTCCATCCCCTCACCGGTGCGCGCTGAAACAGGTACTTCGCCACTCCGCTCCAGCAGCCCCTGGCGCTCGTGCTCCCCCAGCAGGTCAATCTTGTTCAGAACTTCGATGCGTGGTTTGCTGAGAACCTCCAACTCGTCGAGCACCTTCTCGACTTGAGTCTTCTGCTCCGCGCCATAAGTCGAGTTTGCGCCGCGCACATGCAGCAGCACCTCGGCTTGCGCCACCTCTTCCAACGTGGCGCGGAAGCTGGTGACCAGCGTGTGTGGAAGGTTGCGGATGAAGCCGACCGTATCGGACAGGAGAACCTTGCGGTGGCTGGGCAATTCGATGGCTCGAAGTTTGGGATCAAGAGTCGCGAACATCCGGCTTGACTGCAAGACCTGGGCGCCGGTCAGCCGGTTGAAGAGCGTGCTTTTGCCGGCGTTTGTGTAGCCGACCAGGGCCACCGTGGGCACCGGAACCGACTCACGGCGCTGGCGCTGCTGTTTGCGCACCCGGCGTACGGAGTCCAACTCGAGTTTCAGATGGTCGATGCGGCGCTTGATCTGGCGGCGATCCGTTTCCAGCTTGGTCTCGCCCGGCCCGCGGGTCCCGATGCCGCCACCCAACTGCGACATCGCCTTGCCTTTGCCGGTTAGCCGCGGCAGCAGGTACTCAAGCTGTGCCAATTCCACCTGCAACTGTCCCTCGCGGGTGCGGGCGTGGCGGGCAAAGATGTCCAGAATGAGCTGGGTGCGATCCAGAACCCGGCAGGGAAGTGCAGCCTCCAGGTTGCGCAACTGAGTGGGTGTGAGATCGTGGTCGAAGAGCACCAGGTCGGCCTCTTGCGAGGCAACAACCCCGGCAATCTCCTCTACTTTGCCGGAACCGATCAGCGTGGCCGGATCGGGACGACCGCGGCGTTGCATGATCTCGGCAACCACCACCCCGCCGGCGCTCGCCACCAGTTCGCGGAACTCAGCAAGAGACTCTTCCGCGTCCAGTTCCGTGGATGAACGCGCTTGAGCTGCTCTGGCCGGGGAAACGCCTGTGCCAGGTAGATTCTCCGGCGCATCCTCATCGAGTCCGGAAACAGGAATAGTTGCTTCCGGGCACACAAACGCTTGCCGCGCGCCTGCCTGGGCTGCGGGGTTGACGCGTGAGCGGACCCCAAGGTCAACCCCCACCAAAACCGCCCGTTCCCGGCCTCCACCCCAGCCGCTAAGACTCGGTGTTGGGGTGGAAGTTTGAACGCCTGCTCTGTTCATCTCAACGGCCAACTGAGACCGCTTCCCGCCTGCTATCGCGGCTCCCCAACGGCTGGAGGCGCTGTTGACACCGCCGCAACCGGGGCCGAAACTGCTTCGGTGATCGCGCCCGCCGGACGGTGTTCGCTATGAAGCACGCCTCGGTTGCTCACCACGGTCGAGATGGCGTGCTTGAAGATCAACTGTTCCTGACTGTTGTTTTCCAGCAGCACAGAATACTTGTCAAAGGACCGGATCTTTCCGGTTAGCTTGACGCCGCTGACCAGATAAATCGTGATGGGGGTTTTGTCCTTGCGGACCGTGTTCAGGTACGTGTCCTGAATGTTTTGTGCCGGCTTGTTCTCCATTTGCCGATCTCCTGCTTTCCTAGAGGGGTTGAATGCAACTGAAAAACACCTACATATACAAATTAGCGGGCACGCCACCGGAAACCCGGAGCCGCCAACTCCCGCAATGGCTTAACAATATAGGGCTTCACCAACCTTTTCAACCATCCCATGCAGCAATTTTCGTTTAGGGGTACGTTTTTCGCCATCACGTCCTGCGGCGGCGCGCCTGCCACCCCCTACGTTTTGGCTCGATTTTGGAGAGCCGCGAAGCCAGGAAGCTGCTAGCATAATGGTGTGAAAACCGAGCCGAATTCGCCTCAGAGTTCCGCACCAATCGCCCAGCCGGTGCCCATGCTGGACCTCAAGCGCCAGTACCGCGTGCTTCACAGTGAACTGATGGGGGCGGTCAGCCAGGTGCTGGAGACGCAGCAATTTATCCTGGGCGAGTCCGTTGCCGCCTTTGAAAAAGCCGCTGCCGGCCAGTTGAGCGTGGCCCACGCCGTGGGCTGCTCCTCGGGTACCGACGCTCTCTGGCTTGCGCTGGCAGCCGCCGGCATCGGCCCTGGCATGAAGGTCGTCACCACGCCCTTCAGCTTCTTCGCCTCCACCAGCGCCATTCTCCGCGCCGGGGCTACACCTCTGCTGGCTGACATTGAGCCCACCACCTTCAATTTGAGCCCGGCTGCCGTTGAAGCGGTTCTCGATGGTCCGCAGGGCGCGGACGTTCGAGCCATTCTGCCCGTGCATCTTTACGGCCAGATAGCCGATTGGACCTCTTTTTCCCGCATCGGCAAAGAGCGCGGACTCAAGCTCATTGAGGATGCTGCCCAGGCTTGGGGCGCCCAGTGGATGACTCCCGAAGGGAAAGCCGTGAAAGCCGGAGCCCTCGGCGATGCAGCCGCCTTCAGCTTCTATCCCACCAAGAACCTGAGCGCCGCGGGCGATGCCGGCATGGTCACCACCAACTCGGACGAGATTGCCGAGCGGGCGCGTATGCTGCGCCAGCACGGGATGCGCCGCCGCTACCACCACGACGAAATTGGCTGGAATACGCGCATGGACGGCTTCCAGGGCGCCATCCTCCAAGTCAAATTGAAGTACATCGACAGTTGGCTTCAGCTTCGGCGCACGGTGGCCAAGCGCTACCACGCGCTCTTCCATGCGGCAGGCCTGGTCGAAGCCGGCCCCTACCCCAGCCACGGCGTTGTACTGCCGCAAGAAGTGCGGAGCACCCGCCACGGCTGGCATCAGTACGTCATCCGCACCAGCCGCCGCGATGGTCTGCGCCAGTTCCTCACTGAGCGCAAGATCGGCTCGGAAATCTACTATCCCGTCCCGCTCCACTTGCAGGATGCGCTGAAGTCGCTCGGCTACGGCGAGGGAAGCTTCCCCGAGGCCGAGCGCGCCGCCCATGAAGTATTGGCCCTGCCTATCTTCCCCGAACTGCGCGAAGATGAACAGCAGACCGTCGTCGCCGCCATCGCCGAGTTCTTGAGTTAGGGATTAGGGATTCCACTCGGAGTGCGTCGGTGGGAGGTTCACCGGCTGGAGAAGGCGGAGAAGGACTCCCGGATTATGCTGGCGTCGCTACGCCGCGCGGCGAAGGGCTTGGGATGCGAGCTGGTGTATGCGCTGGTGCCGAAGGAGGGGACGCTGAAAGATCATCTGGCGGCCGAGCAGCGGGCAACGCACGAGAAGGCACTGGCGACGAAGCGCGAGAAGCGGGAGGCGCAAAAGAAGCCGTGGCTGGAAGAGATTGGCTGGCGGGAAAAGTTTCTGGGCTCGATGCGCACGTTGCTGCGGCGGGAGGGGTTCCGTGTGCGGCCGCGGAAGACGGAGCGGGGCGTCGAGAAAGAGCAGGCGGCGTTCCGAGAGGCGAAGGAGCTGGCGGGTGTGGCAGGGATGATGGGGCGGGCGATGAGCGAGTCAGCAAGTCAGCGGGTCGGCGAGCAGATAAGTCATGGGCGGAGCAGGAGTTGCGCTCTAAGCGGGAAGGGCGCTTAATACCGACTGAATAGTAAAGTTTGTTATGAAGTCGAAGGGGCAGGTTCGATGCTCTCCCAGGTCCGAACATCTGGATATCCACCCCATGGACGAAGACCTGTCCGTGGAACCCCGGACCTGGAGCATCCGTCCTTGAGTGGCGTTCTGACGCGTTGGTACCTGGGCTCGCCTGCTACGATTTTCAGGCTCCGCCTTTAGCTCTTATGGACGACCTCGAACGAGTATCCGTCCGGATCAAATACATCGGCGGCGTAGTATCCCGGATAGTATTCGATTCGCGCACGTGGTGAGATATTGTCTTTGGCACCAGCTGCTATCGCAGCTACGTAGAACTCATCGACTTTTTCGTTGTTTTCGGCCATGAAGCCCCAGTGAATCGAGGCCGGATCCGGTTTCCCTTGCTGGAGCCAAAAGAATGCTTGCTTCCCATCGCCAAATCCCCAGAGGTCGGGATGACCTCCTTCACCCTTGTAAGGCAGGAAGAATCTGATGTTCAGAGGCTTCAAGGCTGCTTCATAGAACGCCAGGGAACGTTCGATATTGCTGACAGTCAGAATCATGAAACCCAGCATTGTTTTCTCCTTCAGATCACAAGCGCTTCAATGGCCTTTTCGCCATTGGGTACAGCATAGATCGCAAGCGACGGTATATTCGTGCCCTCTGCCCTTACAGTTTGTACATCGTCGATTCCAATGAAGCCTAGAATCTGACGGAGATAAGGCTCGACAGTATCCCATGGCTTCCAAGGCCCCTCACTATAGATTCCACCGGATGCGAGCACGAGGATCGCCTTCTTGCCTTTCGCAAGCCCCACAGCACCGGTGCCTGCGTAGTTGAAGGTCTTGCCAGCGCGCACCACATGGTCAATCCACGCTTTCAGAGAAGAGGGGAGGCCGAAATTCCACATGGGGCTGGCAATCACTAATAGATCCGATGCCAAGAGTTCTTCCGTGAGTTGGTCCGACAGATGCAGTGCGTCCTTCAGCGATTCTGCCTCCGCCGGGTCTTTCGTAGAAGTTGCTTTCAGTGTAGATAGATCCAGATGGGGAAGTTTGTCCTTTGCCAGGTCGCGGACGACGACCTTGGCCTCTGGGTATTGAACTGCAAGCCGTTCTCTCAGCTTACGAGTCAATTCGCGGCTTGCCGACTCAGCTCCACGAGGACTCGATTCGACAATCAGAATCTGGTTCATAGCTCCTCCTCCAAACTAGAGCGGTTCTCCAATTCCTGTGGCATTTTCGAGATCGTGCAAGGTGGCTTTTTCTCGAGGAAAAAGCCACTCGGCGATTGGGTTTCCCCTCTATACCAATTGGAGAACCGCTATACTGAAAAGCATTCCTCAGGGCCTGAAGCCCCATTGATTTTGCGGCACTTGCGGCACGACTGGAGCCGTGCCATGACACAAAACATCCTTCCGAAACTCGCTCCACGAGTTTTTCCGCGCCTATGAAGGCCAGTTCAGTTGCTGAAGAGGAGAACGCCGGCGGCCTTCTCCTCGTTTTCGGTTTCGCTCTCGTCGCAGCTGACGGGGCGGTAGAAGAGCTGGTTCGCGTCGAGATAGACCTCGAGGAAGGCTGGGCGCGCGGTGATTGTGCCGGCGATCAGGGCTTCGCTCAAGGGGTCCTCGACGTAGCGTTGCAGAGCACGGCGCAGAGGGCGCGCGCCGTAGGTGCGGTCCACCAGGGTCTTGTCGAGAATCCACTTCTTGGCTTCCTCGGTGACGGAGATGGTGATGGACTTCTGAGCCAGGTTGGTGTTGAGCTGCTGAACCATCAGTTCGACGATCTGGATCAGGTCCGCGTCGGAGAGCGCCTGGAAGATGATGACCTCGTCGAGGCGGTTGAGGAACTCGGGGTTGAAGGTCTTTTTCACCTCTTGCTTGACCAGTTCCTCGACCTTCTCGCTGACCATCTCTTCGCGGTCGCTCTGGAAGCCGAGTCCCTGCTTCTTTTGCAGATGCCGCGCGCCGATGTTCGAGGTCATGATGAGGATCACGTTCTTGAAATCGACCGTATTGCCGAGACCGTCGGTCAACTGGCCATCCTCAAAGACCTGAAGCAGGATGTTGAAGACATCGGGGTGAGCCTTCTCGATTTCGTCGAGCAGAACAACCGAATAGGGCGAACGCTTGACGCGCTCGGTGAGTTGGCCGCCCTCCTCGTAGCCCACGTAGCCCGGAGGCGAACCGATGAGCTTGGAGACGGAGTGCTTCTCCATGAATTCCGACATATCGAAGCGGATGAGAGCCTTGTCAGAGCCGAATAAAAATTGGGCAAGCGTGCGGGCCATTTCGGTTTTGCCCACGCCCGTGGGGCCCAGGAAGAGGAAGCTGCCGATGGGACGATTGGGCGACTTCAAACCCGCTCGTGAGCGGCGAATGGCGCGCGCAAGGGCGCTGATGGCCTTGTCCTGAGAGATGACGCGCTTGTGCAGTTCTTCCTCGACGCGCAGCAGCTTTTGCGTTTCTTCTTCCTTGATGCTGGTGACGGGAACGCCGGTCCAGCGGCTGACCACGTCCTCGATGTCTTCGCGGCCGACGATGCCGCTGGCCGAGTCGTCGAGGTGGTACTTGTCGCGCAGGCCGCGCAGGGTTTCGCGCTCCTTGCGCTCCTCGTCGGAGTAGAAGCGAGCCTTCTCGAACTCATGATTCGCGATGGCCGAATCCATCCGATGCACGATGAACTTGATGCGCTTCTGGACTTCGGTGATCTCCTCGGGCAGCGAGGTTTGGCGCAGTTTGACGCGGGCGCCGGCCTCGTCAATGAGGTCGATGGCCTTGTCGGGCAGGAAGCGGTCGGGGATGTAGCGATTCGAATGAGAGACCGCAAACTCGACGGCGGCATCGGTGTAGCTGACCGCGTGAAACTTCTCGTAGCGGTCCTTGATGCCGTGGATGATCTTGATGGCGTCGGCCTCGTTGGGGGGCGGCACCTTGACGGCCTGGAAGCGGCGCTCGAGGGAGCGATCCTTCTCGATGGACTTGCGGAATTCGGCCGGGGTAGTGGCGCCAATGCACTGGATTTCGCCGCGGGAGAGCGCAGGTTTGAGGATGTTGGCCGCGTCCAGCGAGCCCTCGGCGGAGCCAGCGCCGACCAGGGTGTGCAGCTCATCGATGAAAATGATGGAGTTCTGATTTTCGATCAGCTCCTTCATGATGGTTTTGAGGCGCTCCTCGAATTGGCCGCGATACTTGGTGCCGGCCACGATGAGCGAAAGATCCAGGCCCAGGATGCGCTTCTCGGCCAGGAACGAAGGCACCTCGCCGTCGGCGATGCGCTGGGCAAGGCCCTCGACAATAGCCGTCTTGCCGACACCGGGCTCGCCAATGAGAACGGGATTATTTTTGGTGCGGCGGCAAAGAATCTGCACAACGCGCTCGAGTTCGGCGTCGCGGCCCACGAGGGGATCGAGCTGCCCGTCCGCAGCCGCCTGGGTCAGGTCGCGGCTGAACTCGGCCAGCAGACTGGACTCGCGCTGGCGCTGCTGCGGCGGGGCTTTCTCCTGAGTGACGCGGCCCAGCTCTTCGCGAATCTGTGTCAGCCTGAGGCCGCGCTCTTGCAGGATCTCAGCGGCATAGCACTTTTCCTCGCGCAGCAGGCCCAAAAGCAGATGTTCAGTGCCGATGTGCTTGTGGCCGAGCCTCTCGGCTTCCTCGGACGCATAGGCTAGCACCCGCTTGCACTCGTTCGAAAGCGGCAGGTCCACGCTGGTCGAAACCTTTTCCCGGACGGTGGTGTGCGCCTCAATCTGCTTGCGAATTGACTCCACCGAGGCGTGCGAGCGCAGGAAGCGGTTGGTCAACGCCTTATCCTCGCGCAAGAGGCCCAACAGCAGGTGCTCGGTCTCGATATAAGGCGAGCCGAACTGGCTGGCCTCATACCGCGCAAAGAAAATCACGCGCCGAGCCTTCTCCGTATAGCGTTCGAACATGATGGCCTCCCTTGTGCAAACTTAGTCAAACTTGCTGCTTTCTCGATTAGACTCAACAACTGCCCGGAACGGCGCAATTTTCGGTTAAATCATTCCGGCGAGGGGTTCCGCTTGGGGAATACGCGCTGGTGGGACCAAACGGCCGCTCTCCAGGCGCAAGGTCCGCGTACAGCGCGCGGCCAGATCAAGATTATGCGTCACCAGGATCGAAGTCAGGCCGTGGGTCGAGTGCAGCCGTTCAACCATGTCAAAAACGCGGCTGGCGGTGGTTTCGTCCAGATCGCCGGTGGGCTCATCGGCCAGCAGCAGGCGTGGATTGTTGACCAGCGCGCGGGCCAGCGCCACGCGCTGCTGCTCGCCGCCGCTCAGTTCGCCGGGCCGATGGTCGCCGCGATCTTCCAGGTCCACTTCACGCAGCCACTTTGCCGCCGCAACCAGCGCGGCTGGTTTGCGCACGCCGCGCGCCATGAGCGGCATGGCCACGTTTTCCAGGGCCGTGAACTCCGGCAGCAGGTAATGAAACTGCCAGACATAGCCGATCTCGCGATTGCGAAAGGCTGCCGCTTCACGCTCGGAGAGCTGAGCCACGTTGACCGAGGCGCAGGTTACCGTTCCCGCGGTGGGCGCATCCAGCGCGCCGAGAATATGCAAAAGCGTGCTTTTTCCCGCGCCGGACTGGCCCACAATGGCCACCATTTCGCCGGTCTGGACCTCAAAGTTGAGCCCACGAAAGAGGGTGAGCGCGCCACGCGCTGTCGTGTAAGTCTTTTCGAGATTCTGGACCTGAATGATGGGGGAAATGGATGAAGGCTGGCTGGTTTGCGCCCGCAACTCCGGCTCCCGCGCTGTGCGGGCGTCCTGGTCGGCAACCGCTGGAGAGAATTGGGTCATCCCGTTCCCCTTATTTTATCGTGCTGGGGGCGGAGGCCGTGCCAGTTGGACTGGTTTGGGCTCGGCGGAAGGTGCGAAGACGCGATCCAGAGGGAGCAGTGGGCTTCAACCCCCTGCATCGAGCGCCTCGATCAGCGGGCCTTCAGGCTCGGGCCGTTGGCCGCCCTCACTTTGCCTCTGGAAGCACCGCCGGATTCAGCCGGGCAATGCGTCCGTTGGGGCCTACGACGAAAGGCAGCGAGAGAGCATTCCAGTTGCCGTTGTCGAGGGGCTGCCAGGTCTTGCCGTCGTCGCGGCTGATGTCCGAGCCGTTCGGGCCGACGGTGATCCAGAGCTTGAAGGCTTCGCTCCATTGGACGGCGGAGCGGAAGCCGTGGGGCGGGGTCTGTGCCACTTGGAACTTGTTCGTGCCGCCTGTGAAAGCAGATGTGTCTCGCTGATCATCGATCGCCGTGTAATCGCCACCTACAACTACCATGTCAGCCTTCTGGCAAGACGGCTTCTTCCAATCGAATCCGCCAATTTTTACTGTTTTCGGCGGCTTGGCTGTACCCGGTCGTATCGCCAAACTGAATACGCCAGCCGATGCCGAATGATAGCTAAACGGGATGCCAATGTCACAGAAATTCTGAGCCACAAAATGACTAGGAACCGTATAGCCAGTGTTGTATTGAATCAGCCGTTTACCGACTGCCATCCAGTAGGTTCCTGGGCCGATCCTATCGAGGATGGAGTTACTTGCCGCGAAGGCAGTTTCTGCAGGAAGCGCGAAGATGGCTGGTTCGCTGGGGCTCAGGAGGTCCTTAGAACAGGCGATGCCAACCTCAAAACCGGCAAGATAAAAACTAAGCGACTTGACCGTGTCCCATTGATTTGATTTGTGCACAGCAGGATCTCCTAGAATCGCTCCTATGACAACCCTTGAGCCTGCGCTGCAGACGTCGTCTGAGCCAGCCACAGCTACGTGTGCAACTAGTGAGTCCCAGAAACCATTCTTGTCTGGGTTCGTGAACACCAGCTTCCACGTCTTGCATCCATCGACAGTTTTATAGAGTCGGCTCTTCTCGCCCGGCCCGGAGGCCATCACAATAGACATCTCTGCATCCCACGCTTGCACGCCGCGAAAGTCGAGGGTTGCGCCGTCGGTGGCTGCATCGGGAATGGCGCACTTCGTCCAATGCGCGCCGCCGTCGAGGGTCTTCAGCACCGTGCCGTTCGTGCCACTGGCCCAGGCGATTGTGCCGTCCACCGAGTCAATCCCGCGCAGGCTGGCGGAGGTGCCTGACTCCTGCATCTGCCAGGGCGTAGGAGCCGGGGCAGGGGATTGAGCGGCAGTAAAGATTGAAATTGAAATCGTCAGAGGCAGAATCAGATGCGTTACTCGCATGGCACGCAGTATAAACGCGCGCTCCGCGTCAGCGCCAGACAGCTTTAGTATTCGATCTTGTTGGTTGAGGCGATCCAGGCGGCGAAGGTGGCCCGGGCCTCATCGGCGAGCAGTTGCGTTGCGGAAAGGGAGCGGGCGGCCTTGGGCATGCGAAGCTCATCATAAATAAACGCATCGTCGAAGCCTGCGCGGGCGGCGTCGGCGGCGCTGGCGCCGTAGTAGACGGCGTCAATCCGCGCCCAGTAGGCCGCTGCGAGACACATGGGACAGGGCTCGCAACTGGTGTAAAGCTGGCAGCCAGCCAGCGTGAAGGTTCCCAGCGCCTTGGCGGCCGCGCGGATGGCGTTCACTTCGCCGTGGGCCGTGGGGTCGTGCGTGGTGGTTACCGTGTTCGCGCCTTCGCCCACAATCCGGCCGTCGCGCACAATCACCGCGCCAAACGGCCCGCCCGCGCCGCTGGCCACATTCGCGGTGGCCAACGCAATGGCGCGGCGCAAAAACTCGGGATTTGGCGACGTCTGCATCGCTGATTTGCTCTACTGTTGGTTGAAGGGCAAGTAAGAATATAGCACAGGCGTTGCGTGGGGAAGCAGGGAATAGGGAATAGAAAAGCTCCTGTGCGTCGCTCTTACTGGTGATGACCTAGAATCTCAGCATGGTTGCCGCATCCTCTTCGCTCGAAGTTTTGAATGCCCGCATTGTTGCCTGCAAGCGCTGTGAGCGGCTGCGCACGTACTGCGCCGAAGTGGCGCGGGTGCGCCGCCGAGCCTATGCCGACTGCGAGTACTGGGGACGGCCCGTGCCCTCCTTTGGCGACCCGCAGGCGCGGGTGCTGGTGCTGGGATTGGCGCCGGGCGCGCATGGCTCCAACCGCACAGGGCGGATGTTCACTGGCGACGGCTCGGGCGATTTTCTTTTTCCGGTACTTCATGAGGCCGGCTTTGCCTCGCAGCCCAAGGCCGTCAACCGCGACGATGGCATGAATCTCACGGATTTGTGGATCAGCGCACTGGTTCACTGCGCTCCGCCAGCGAACAAGCCCACCCTGGAGGAGCAGCGCACGTGCGCCTCCTGGCTGGACGAGGAGATTCCACTTCTCAAGCATCTGCGCGTGGTGATTTGCCTGGGCAAAATTGCTTTCGACGGTTTGCTGGCCCACGCGCGACGGACCGGGCAAGCGCCCTCGCGCGCCGGCGTGGCCTTCGCTCACGGCGCGGAGTTTACATTGCACAATGGCGTGACCGTGATCGCCAGCTATCATCCTTCATTGCAAAACACCAACACCGGCAGGCTTACTCGGCCCATGTTTCTGAAGATTTTCCAGCGCGCGCGGGAAGTGGCGGGGCAGAGCTGAACCGGGGTCGCTAGATTTGGACGTAAACTGAGGAAGCTATGGATTCATTGTCGAAAGAAATTTTAAAGGAACTGCTTCCGGCGGAGAAGGAATTTGTTCCGCCAGCGTCAACCAAGCGGGTTGGCCCGCGAAGCGCATTGGATCACTGGTCCGGAGCCGTGTTGCTGGAGCGGGCGGCCTACCTGCGCGAACTGGCCAGGCACGGGGACGGCTCGGCCAGCGAGACGCTGAAGGAGTACCCGCAACACTACGCGATGCTCTCGTTTCGCAGCCGCGACGGCGAGGCCGAACTGCATGAGAACTTCGCCGATGTTTTCTACGTGCTCGATGGCCGCGCAACGCTGGTGACCGGCGGCACGGTGGCCGGCGCTCATCGGATTGGGCCGGGAGAGATGCGCGGCTCCTCGGTGGAGGGCGGCGCGCGGCAGGAGCTGAGGGCGGGCGATGTGGCGCACGTTCCGGCGGGCGTGCCGCATCAGATGCTGGTTTCCGGTGAGAAGACGGTTACCTGCTTGGTGATGAAGGTTCAGGAGATTCCATAAAAGCGTTTGCCTCGATGAAAGGTTCATGCCGGCTGTCTCAGAAGCTGTCTAGAAACTGAAAAACCCCAGGTCTCAAAAATCGAGAACTGGGGTTTCATAGTCTGCAATGCAGAAACAGTAAAATCAGCCGGCTTTTTCCAGCAGACAGAGGGACAGATCGCGGCGCTCGACCATATCGCTGGTGATTTCGAGATCGCGGACGTGTTTGTTGTTGGGCAGGTGGTACATCAGGTCGAGCATCAGCTCTTCGAGAATCATGCGCAAGCCGCGCGCGCCGATCTTGCGAGCCAATGCCTCGCGGGCGATGGCGGCGGCGGCTTCCGGCGTGAAGTGCAGGCGGACGTTCTCGAACTCGAAGAGTCTCTGATACTGCTTGAGGATGGCGTTGCGCGGCTTGGTGAGAATCTCGATCAGCGCCGCTTCATCCAACTCGTCGAGGATGCCCATGACCGGCAGGCGGCCGACAAACTCGGGGATCAGGCCGTACTTGATCAGATCCTGCGGTTCGGTGCGGCGCAGCAACTCGGTGTCGCGATGAGAACGGGTGGTAGCCGCATCGGCCTCGGCATCCATGGCCTTGAAGCCCAGCGCCTTCTTGCCCACGCGCCGACCCACCACGCGTTCCAGACCCACAAACGCCCCGCCGCAGATGAATAGGATGTTGGTGGTATCGACAGCGGTGAACTCCTGGTGCGGGTGCTTGCGTCCGCCTTGCGGCGGTACGTTGGCGACTGTGCCTTCGAGGATCTTGAGCAGCGCCTGCTGCACGCCCTCGCCGGAGACGTCGCGGGTGATCGAGGGGTTCTCGTCTTTGCGGCCGATCTTGTCGATCTCGTCGATGTAGATGATGCCCTGCTGAGCGCGCGTTACGTCACCATCGGCGGCCTGCAAGAGCTTGAGGATGATGTTCTCCACATCCTCGCCCACATAGCCAGCCTCGGTGAGGGTGGTGGCGTCCACGATGGCGAAGGGCACGTCGAGCATCTTGGCCAAGGTGTGAGCCAGAAGTGTTTTTCCTGAGCCAGTGGGGCCGATGAGCAGGATGTTGGACTTGCTCAACTCGACTTCGTTGTTGCGCACCTTGTTCATCTGGATGCGCTTGTAGTGGTTGTAAACCGCTACGGCGAGCTTCTTCTTGGTCTGATCCTGGCCGATTACATACTCGTCGAGAAAGCTCTTAACCTCCGACGGTTTGGGCAGGTGGCCGGTAGCGTTGGCTGGCTGGGCGCCATCGGCGCCGCGGTCGTCCTCGAGAATCGAATTGCAGACGGCTACGCACTCATCGCAGATGTAAGCGCGAGGGTAGTCGCTGGGCGACGAGATCAGCTTGGCCACAGCGTCCTGCGACTTGTGACAGAACGAGCAGCGCAATGCTTCTTCGGGTCCCGTGCGCGTTTTCATGTTTCCGCTCCCTTTGGACGAGCTTGTTTCGAGTTTTACGCCTGCGCCCCGGCCAGTCTAGCTGGTTAGCAGGCCGGTATGCTGGCGCGTGGGCCGGTCAGGCGAGCGGCCGGTCGATGATTTCGTCGACGATGCCGTATTCCTTGGCCTGTTGCGCGTTCATGATGAAGTCCCGCTCGACGTCGTGCTCGATGCGGTCCAGTGGCTGGCCCGTGTGTTTGGCAATGATGTTGTTGGTAATCTCGCGGATGCGGAGAATCTCACGGGCGTGAATGTCTATGTCCGTGGCCTGGCCGCTGAGGCCGCCCATGGAAGGCTGATGGATGAGAACCCTGGAGTTGGGCAGGGCAAAGCGCTTGCCCTTGGTGCCAGCCAACAGCAGAAACGCTCCCATGCTGGCCGCCTGGCCGATGCAGATGGTCTCCACCTTGTTCTTGATGAACTGCATGGTGTCGTAGATGGCCAGACCCGCGCTGATGGAGCCGCCAGGGGAGTTAATGTACAGATGCACGTCCTTGTCCGGATCTTCGCCGGAGAGAAACAGCATCTGCGCCACGACGAGGTTGGCTACCTGATCGTCGATGGGCGTGCCCAGAAAGATGATGTTGTCGCGCAGCAGACGGGAGTAAATGTCGTAGGCGCGCTCGCCCCGGCTCGTCTGTTCAACCACCATGGGAACTAATGCCATTCGAGCGATTCTCCGATGCACGTGCTCTGGCACGCTCTGTGAGGGGTGGCCTGAAAAAAGCCACCAGAAAGTTCAGGTTACGGCCCGCCGCGATTGGAGAACCGCCGTGGGTCTTCTTCTCGCGCTTCCGTTGAGACGCTTGCTTCCCGTTTGCTGGTTGCAGCGCGGTCTCGGCTGTTCAATAGCTTGGCCGCCTTATGCGGGCAAACGTTCGTACAGCAGGTTCGCGGTTTTCTCGCGCCGCAATTGCTCTCGGATTCTGGCCAGTCCGCCGTCCGCCGTCAAACGCGTCCGCAGGGCATCAATCGGTTCGCGGGCCTGAAGCGCAGCCATTTGCAATTCGCTGTCCAGTTCCTCGTCGCTGACGTTGATGTTTTCCGCGTTCGCGATGCGGTCCAGCAGGATATTGGATTTCACCTCGGCCACGGCGCCGTCGCGTTGAGCTGTGCGCAGGCGGCCAAAGTCCAGCTTGCGCATCTGCTCGGTGTTCATGCCCTGGGCTGCCAGGGCGCGCAGTCCGCGCTCCAGGCGCGTGTCAATCTGCTGCTGTACTAGCGACTCGGGGACCGCAAACGGGTAGCGCTCCGTGAGCGCGGCGAAGAGCCGGTCCTTGGTTTCGCCTTCCACGCTGTGGCGCTTGCGGTTAGTCATGTGATCGCGGACGCGGTTTTCCAATTCCTTCAGGCTTTCGTACTGGCCCAGTTCCTTGGCAAAATCGTCCGTCAACTCCGGCATGATGCGCTTCTTGATGGCCTTGACCTCGACGTTGTAGGTCACGGTCTTGCCGGCCAGCTTGGGTTCAGCAAAATCCGCCGGATAGATGACCTCGGCCTTCAATTCCTGGCCTGGTTTGGCGCCGCGCAGCACGGTTGTGAAAGCCTCTACGGTGTCTTTGCCGCCAACTTCGACCAAAGTGTCTTCACCAGCCACCGGGGCATCCTCAGTGGCGCCCTCAATTTGGCCGCTGTAGGAAATCTGCGCCCAGTCGCCGTCCTTGAGAGCCCGGTCTTCCTCGACCGGCTCGATGGTGGCTCGCGACTCGCGCAACTGCTCGAGTTCAGCCTGGAACTCCTCTTCGGTGATCTCCACCGATGGCTTCTCCACGGTCACCGTCTGATAACCCTCGATGGAAAATTCGGGAACGAACTCGAAGACCGCCTTCACGTGCAGCGGCTGGCCATCGTCGATGGTCAGCTCTGTCACCCGCGGTTCGCCGACGGGCTTGACGCCCAGATCCTGAACCGCCTTGTTGAACCGCTCGGGCAGCAGACCGTCGATCACGTCCTTGCGAATTCCATCGGTAAAGCGGCGCCGGACAACCGTCTCCGGCACCTTGCCGGCGCGGAAACCGGGAATCTTGGCGTACTTCCGGTAGTTACTGGTCACGGTCCGATATGCCTTGGAGACCTCTTCGGCGGGGATGTCCAGCACCAGTTCGCGGGTACACTCGGGGTTCAGAACTGGACCATGCTCGTGATCGTGGTCTTCATGGGCATGGTCATGCTCGTGATCGTGTTCGAGGTTATCGTTCGTCACGTCGGCCGATTCAGGCTGCGGATTATTTTCTACTGTGTCGGTGGAGTTCAACGTATTACCTTCCATGCGCTTACGCGCTGAGCAAACTGCCAGACTGGGGTGCAAACTACTGTTTCAGGGCCCAAAAAATGCAACTATTGCGACAGACTGCCGCCGAGGCTGCCGCTCCGGGCGAAACCGGCCCCGTGCGGCCGGGGGAATACCTCCCCTTATGGTAAGTGGGTTTGCTAGCAGGGTCAAACCGGCGGAGCCGGTTTTTGCGCCGGGGGGCACCGGGAAAGGTACTGCTCCACCCACGGATGAAGGCCTGTCCGTGGGGGACCCTGGCTACTGCTCAGTAAGTTGGGGCTTGCGGACGTAGGGCAGAAACCGGGGATCGGACGCGCCGCAGCGGGCGTAATACTCGCGGGCCTCCTTGAGGCTAAGGGCACCGTTCACCGTGAGCCGGACTTCGGAGGCGTCGCCGTTATCCTGGCCATCGTCCTCCCACCAGCAGACCGGGCACAAAGCCAGCGCTTCGGGCGCCTCCAGCGTTTTATATCCACAGCATGGGCAGCGAAAGCGAGTTTTCACAGACCTCCCCTCATAAATGGACGGGAAGATCGGCTTGGGGTTTACACGAAAGGCAACTTTTCGCCACGGGCTTCTCAGTTTTTTGCCGGGTGTGCGGGTGTAAACTACGATTTCTTGCTTCGAAACCAAAACGATGCATATTGAAAAAGATTCTCCCCCTCTGAGTTACTCGCGCGGCCCCAGCCGCCCCCTCCTCAATCTGACCATTGGCGACCTGCTTCACCGCACCGCCGACCGCTTTCCCGACCGTCTGGCCGTGGCTTCATGCCACCAGTCGAAGCGGCTCACCTGGGGAGAGTTGAGCACCGAGGCTGACCGCGTGGCGCGGGGGCTCTGGTCGCTGGGTGTGCGCCGAGGCGACCGCGTGGGGCTCTGGTCCACCAACTGCATCGAGTGGATCATCCTGCACATGGGCTGCGCCCGGGCAGGCGCCTCGCTGGTCAACGTGAACCCGGCCTACCGCTCGCACGAGCTCCAATACACTTTGACCAAGTCGCGAATGAAGGCTCTGTTCCTGTGGCACAAGGACAAGCGCGCCGACTACGAGGAGATTCTGGGCCACGCCTGCCATGGCCTGACGCACACACTGGAGCACACCATCTATTTCGACTCGCCAGAGTGGCCCGCGCTGCTGGACACTCCGGGGGAGTTGCCCGCGTACGTGGACCCGGAAGATGTCGCCAATATCCAATACACCAGCGGCACCACGGGGCTGCCCAAGGGCGTAATGCTCACCCATCACAACATCGTGAACGACGGGCAGTTCCTGGCGCAGGGCTTTCACTACACGGAGCAGGACAAGATCGTTTTGCCGGTTCCCTTGTTCCACTGTTATGGATGCGTGATCGGCACCATGTCCGCGCTGAATTCCGGCGCGGCAATCATCTTGCCCAACTGGACCTGGGATGCTCGCGCCACACTTCAGGCCGTCCACGACGAGCGAGCGACGTCGCTTTACGGTGTTCCGACGATGTACGTGGCCGAGTTTGCGCTGCCGGATTTTGCCAGCTTCGACCTGACCTGCCTGCGCACCGGCATGATGAGCGGCGCTCCCTGCCCGGTGGAGTTGATGAAGCGCGTGCTCGACGAGATGCACTGCCACGAACTGGTGATCGCGTATGGCCAGACCGAAACCTCTCCGGTGGTCACCATGAGCGATGCCGATGACCCCATCGAGATTCGGGTCAATACGGTGGGCCGCGCCATGCCCCAGACCGAGATCCGGATCTCGTCGCCCGCCAGCGGCAAACCGGTTCCCATCGGCAAACAGGGCGAGGTCTGCGTGCGTGGCTTTACGTTGATGAAGGGATACGACGGCGATCCGGAAGCCACGGCGCAGGTCATCCGCGCCGACGGCTGGCTGCATACCGGCGACCTGGGCATCATGAGAGAGGACGGCTGCATTCACCTGACGGGCCGCTCCAAAGATGTGATTATCCGCGGCGGAGAAAACATTTATCCCCGCGAGGTCGAGGAGTTCCTCTACACCCACCCGAAAGTGGACGAAACGCAGGTGGTTGGCATTCCCAATGCGCGGCTGGGCGAGATTGTCGTCGCCTGGGTGCGGCTGGCGCCGGGCGCCGAAGCTACCGAAGAAGAGATTCGGGAGTTCTGCAAGGGACAGATCGCCTACTACAAGATTCCCGAGTACGTTCGCTTTGTTACCAAGTTTCCGGCCACGCTCAGCGGCAAGATTCAGAAGTACAAGATTCGCGAGTTCGAGATCGAGGCCCGCGGATTACAGCAGGAAGCCAGCGCCGCTACGGCTTGAGGAGCCTGGAGGCAACCGCGCAGGATTTCCACCGCTTCACAGTGTGCGTGTTTCCGTGAATCAGATTGATATAAGCCATTTATTTTGAATGAGTTATGTAACTATCCACGGTTCCAATGTATTTGTGGTTATGTGTTTCCGTGAAACCGGCTCCGGAAAACCTTTGATATTGAGCGGGTTAGGTGAGGCTCCACAGTTTCACCGGCAACATTGGATGATTTTTCGGCAATTCCCGATTGGCCGGATTAGAGGGATCCGATGGGGGCTGTTCCCCTCCATCGCCCTTTGTTTACTAGGGTGCGCCGATGGGCTGGTATTTTCCGCACCAAGCGAAAGCTAGCCCTGAAGAGCCGCAATTCCCCTCGCTACTCCCGCGCCTGATCAGCGAGATTGATTGGATTCGTGGTCTCCCACCCTTCCCCAAGAAAAAGCGAAGGATGGCGCACAGTACAAGGTACCCCCACCCCTATTTTGTACGCAAATTCCTTATTTTCTTCAGCTTACGAGCAGGGTTGCGCTGCAAAATCCTGAGAACAAAGAAGTTCCCTGCAAAATCGTCCAGGATAAGGAGTTACGCGATGCTTCAGCCTCTGCGGGCTGAAAAGAGGCGCGAAGAGCACGTGCCGGGACGATGATTTGAAGAAAGACTTCTTAGGATTATTGTGCAACAAATGGGGGAAATCATCTGCAAGGACAGTGGTCAATGAACAGTAATCAGTGATCAGTTTGGCCGGTTGAGGTTCATCGTCTCCCAAATCTCACAATCGAGATGTGGGCCAACCGCCTATTTGTCATGACGGAAGAATTTTATACCCGATCCGACGGTCTAGATTCGTGGTCACCCACCCTTCGCTAGAAAAAAGCGAAGGGTGGGGCACCCCG